>Ga0213868_10000226_pt1 | contig 53085 bp, 76 predicted proteins | sample PICome_9_FD_160087 | JGI IMG/M metagenome (GOLD analysis project Ga0213868, IMG submission 160087) | Coastal seawater microbial communities near Pivers Island, North Carolina, United States - PICO127 | ecosystem: Environmental > Aquatic > Marine > Coastal | place: USA: North Carolina...
TTAGCCCCCTGAAGGTTAGCCCCCTGAAGGTTAACCCCCTGAAGGTTAACCCCCTGAAGGTTAGCCCCACGAAGGTCGGCCCCCTGAAGGTTAGCCCTCTGAAGGTTAGCCCACCGAAGGTTAGCCCACTGAAGGTTAGCATACTGAAGGTTAGCCCTCTGAAGGTTAGCCTCCTGAAGGTTAGCCCCCGCAAGGTCAGCCCACTGAAGGTTAGCATACTGAAGGTAAGCCCCCCGAAGGTTAGCCTCATAAAGGTCAGCCCACTGAAGGTTAGCCCACCGAAGGTTAGCCCCCTGAAGGTCAGCCCCCTCAAGGTCAGCCTCCTGAAGGTTAGCCCTCACACCATCTTCAACACCTTCCAGATAGAGCTTATGTAGCCTGAGCGTTTCTTGAATTTCCATTTGTTTTTCCTATCGTTGACGGTCCACACACACACACCACAAGGTGTTACTACGGTGACAACAGACCCCCAAGGGAAAGCCCGAGGGGGTCCAGATAAGGGAAAGCCCCCAAGGGAAAGCCCAAGGGGGTCCAGATAAGGGAAAGCCCCCAAGGGGAAAGCCCGAGGGGGTCCAGATAAGGGAAAGCCCCCAAGGGAAAGCCCGAGGGGGTCTAGTCTAGAAACCTTCCGCCCGGAACCGCTTGCCCTTAACGCTTGGCAATGTGGTTACACCCTTAACCAATGGCTTGGGCTTGGCTTTGCTATGATCTGCGCCACGGTTGATTACCTTGGAACGGTAGGCCTTGCCTGTATCTTTCACGGTAGCATCGCCCGGCTCTAACAGGCGCAACTCGCCCTTAACCTCACTGGCATAAAATTCTTCACGGTACTTCTTGAAAGACGTGAGGGACGCGAAGGTGATACGTCGGGGTTTTCCATCCGTTGTCACGATAACGTGCAAGGCGTAGGGCATATCGCCTTGCGCGTCAGTATCAGCATGAAAAGCAAGCCTTGCGGCTCGCTTCTTTGCATTCTTTCCCATTGTAGGGGCCATGATTAAAGCCCTTTCAAGATTTCGGCAATGTCGGCCTTGCTCAAATTGTCGGCCTTCATCCGTGCCGCAAGGGCTTTGCCCAATTTTGCCATGGCTTCGCTCCGCGTCGTATCAGGTGCGGGGAAGACATTCTTGACATAGTCGCATGTCATACCGTCCCCGGAATTGAACACGTCCAGCAGGGCTTCCAGTTTATACTTGTCGGCAACCTTAGCCATGGTTTCAATGTGCACCATTGCGGGGCGTTTCTTGTCACCGATCAAGGCGAAATCATGCGAGGGGAAGCATGCTTTGATTGCACGTTTAGCGATAGCGGAGAGTTTGCCGTTGGCGATTGCAAAGGCTAGCGGTTGCAAATCAAAGGCATTGCCACCGTAAAGCATGGCGGGCAAGATCAATGCCAGTTCCGCCACGCCTTCTGCTTTGCGGAGTTCTTCGCGCTTGCCTTTGTTTGTCTCTTTGAGCTTGGCATAAGCTTTGATTGCTTGAGCTTGCGCTTCGTGGTCAAATGTCGTTGCAGAGGCGATTGCCAGTTCAATTGCGGTGGCGGGGGTTTTGTTCGAATTAGTCATTGTCAGTTCCTTTCAAGGTTTGGGCGGTATTGCCCGGTATAGCGGATAGTGTATGCGACAAGACAAGCCGGTTGTGCCGTTAAGGGGGGCCTTGCGCCTAGCAGGCGGGGCCTTGTCTCTTTCCCTTTCGGTCCGGGTCGCATCCGGCTTATTCGGGCTTGTCTTGTCGCGGTCAATTTTCCGTCCGGTAGCTAGGGCATTTTTTCGCATACCCTGTCAAGCCCCCTTAGTGAGAACAAACAAGAAACATCAGAGAACATTGCAAGAACAAACGAAAATAAATTTGGACAAATAGAGAACATCCTCTGGATTATGTTACAATATAACGTAAATTTATGGCAGGCTTATTGACCTATCTAGGCGTGAACGAATTAGCAACATGAGGTATGATGATACCCCCTTATGTGGTGCTGACCTAAGATAGTTTAACGTTAAACTACTTCGGCGGGATATAGTTCAAGGTTAAACCTTTCCATGTGTGAAATGGTTCAAGGTTAAACTAGTTTTTCGTGGTTCTCTGCGGTTTCATGGGGGTTTCCAAGTGATGCATCCCCCGTGAGGTATCCCTATACCCCATTTTTCTTCAGGGGAAAAAGATATTCCCGACGTGAAACATGTTGCAAAAATGTCACAGGAGAGGGGAGCATGTGGGTGAGGCAGGGGGGCATGGGCCATGGGGGGTGGCTATGTACGATTTATACCCACTCTGACAGAAATTTGGGATTTTTCGATCTGTAAAGGACATTATGAATAGCATCAACCTATCATAAACCCCCATATACATAGGGAAAAACTATCATAAAGGGTCCCTCTGTGTTTTGCAGCTTGAGAAGGGGTACTTTTGGTGTTTTTTGAGCGGTTTTCTGACAGTGTACGGCGGGTAGACCACATGTGTGCACTTTAAGTGGGGAACCTGAAGTAGTTGTAAGGTTTTTGGCTCTGGAAAATATTGATATTGAGGGGGCTGGAAAGGGGAAAAGGGGAGGTACTACACAAAAAGCTAGGTAACTGGACCTATCGGGCAACAAGAATGGTACCTTTTCTGGACCTAATGTCACTTTAGGGATTGACAAACTTTCCGTTTCGGGTATAATTCTCGTAGAGATCGTCTTAAGTAATACATGATGTTTCAACCTAAGTCTTAACAACCTCTTCTAGTAAATCTAGAGAAAAAAGAAACCTAAAGTGCACTTAAGGTTACTACATAAGGTGCACTTTAAGTACGCTTGTAAGATTTTTTCTATTTAGGTGGGAATGGTGATTAGGTGAACCAGAGGGTTCGACCCCCAAGTTGGGAACTTAAGGTACCTCGGGGGCCAGACTTAAGTATTTTTTGTTGTCCAACTTGAAGGGTTGACTTCAAGTGCACTTAAGGTATAACTCAAAGGATTGTTTATGAAACTCTCAGATAATGTCATTGAAGAATTTTACTCTGCTGTTGCAGGTAACAACAATCATTTTATCTACTCTCTTCATATCCCTCTATCTGATGTCTTCTACACTAGGGAAGCTGTCTCAAACAAGTTCGGTAAGAGATTCACTCTGGATTACATTGAGTGGGCCATGCTGAAGGAGGGGATGATTTCCTCTAGGCACTGCTATCAGCCAGAGCTAAAGATGTCTTGGGATGAGTATCCCTTGGATAAGGAAGTTAAGTGATGTACCAACTTGGGATACGATCCCTTTCAAATCTGACAGGGGTTCATCCCGATTTGATTAAGGTAGTCCATAGGGCTATTCAACTCACCAAACAAGATTTCACTGTTATTGAAGGTATGAGGACTAAGAGTCGTCAGGAGGAACTCTTCAAGAAGGGTGCCTCAAAGACTTTGAACTCACGTCACCTGACAGGTCATGCAGTTGATATCGCCCCTTGGGTAGACGGAGCTATCAGTTGGGATTGGAAGTACTACCCCGCAGTCAGGGATGCCATGATGGCTGCTGGGGAAGAGTTTAAGGTGCCTCTCGAATGGGGTGGTAGCTGGAAGAGGTTCACGGACGGTCCCCATTGGCAATTGCCTTGGTCGGAGTACCCACTGTGAGCCAAGAAGATTTTAACACCGTCCGGGGAGACCTCTACGCAATGGACAAGAGGTTAGCCCTCCTAGAACAAAAAGTAACTCAAATTGATACTAACGTAGAGAAGATCGCTAGTGCTCTGGGTTGGATTGTGAAGATCACTGGCGGGGGCCTACTTACTGGTATCACTGCTTGGATCATCAAAGGTGGCTTGGGTGGGTAAGAAAACCTTCAAAAGGGAGTACGCCCTCTTTTTTGTTGTCCTCTTGGCCTACCAGATTTGTGTAGGTAATGCGGAGATCTTAAGTATCATAATCTGGCCCTTCATCTCTTTTGTTGCAGCTAGTGCGGGGTTACATATCTATGATAAGAACACTACTGCTTCTAGTCATGCTGACAGGTTGTACGGGACTCCCGGGAGCACTCCTCTCAACCCTGACAAATAGCCAACCCGGAGTAGCTGTAGAAGCTCAAGTTGGGAAAGAGAATACGAAGGTTATTGGTATCTCAGAACAGGTGAAGGGTGACAAGGTTACCAAATCTGTTGAAGCCAACAACGTTGAAAATATCAATGTCCAACAAACTCCTGTGTGGTTGTACATAGCCCTGATACTGGGGTGGATGCTCCCAAGCCCGGGAGAGATGGCCAGAGGGATTCTATCCCTGTTCAAGAGGAAGACCTGATGCCTAGCTCCAAAAACTATAAAAGGGATTATGGCCCCACTGGGGAGGGGAAGTACGATAAATCCCCTAAGCGGATGGAAGACAACCGGAAGCGTAAGGCTGCTAGGCGTATTCTGGAGAAACTCGGTAAGGTCTCCAAGAATGATGGTAAAGATGTAGACCATAAGAATGGTCGGCCTAAAGACAACAAAGCGTCTAACCTTCGTCCTCTCTCACCAGCCAAGAATCGTTCTATCCCTCGTACCAAGACAGCTAGGAAGAAAAATGGTTAAAGACTACAAACTTGAGAAGGCTGGAGTTGAGGGCTACAATAAACCTAAACGTACGCCAGATCACCCTACCAAAAGCCATGTTGTTGTGGCCAAGGTGGGAACTCAGACAAAGACTATCCGTTTTGGTCAACAGGGGGTGACGGGTTCCCCCAAGAAGGAAGGGGAGTCTACAGCCTACCGTAAGCGTAGAGAGTCCTTCAAAGCCCGACATGCAAAGAATATCGCTAAGGGCAAGATGTCTGCGGCATACTGGAGCAACCAGAGCAAGTGGTGAGATTGTGAAGAAGAACTGGATTCAAGAAGCTATCAAGAAACCCGGAGCTTTGCGTAAGTCTCTCGGGGTCAAGACTGGTAAGACGATCCCAACCAAGACTTTGAACAAGGCTGCTAAGGCTCCCGGGAAACTGGGCCAAAGGGCACGTCTTGCAAAGACTCTCAAGGGTATGAAGAAATGAAAAAGGGTTTCATGGTTACAGCCACAATGATGGGGGATATGGTCCCTGAGATTGTGTCTGCAAAAGAGAACGAGAAAAACCTCAAACTCGTCCTAGAGAACTGGAATCTCGGGCCAGCTAAAGCTTCCCCTAAGCCGGGAGATAATAAGCCATACTGGACTAAGATGGCAAAGATCTGGGGTAACACTGAAGCAGAGGCTCGTCGTCAACTCTGTGCCAACTGTGAGTACTTTGAGGACACCCCGAGGATGATCGAGGCTATGGAAGCTATCCCATTTAATGAACTAGATGCAGATGGGGGTGGCCGTGGCTACTGCCATAAGTTTGATTTCATCTGCCACAATCTACGTACCTGCCAAGCGTGGGAAAAAGCCCCCTATTCTAAGGAAGAATTCTAATGTCCAACCCCTTCAACTACCTTGAGAACAACCCCACTGGTCTGATCCGAAACTGGGTTGCTGTGACACCTAACGACTCTGCAGACAATGTGGGTACAGGTAATGTAGCTATTGGTCTCTATATTACTGTAGCAGGTAACGTAACTTTTACTGATGTAGATGGTGACGATGTGACGGTGAATGTACCAGCTAACTTCTACCTCACCTGTTCTGTAGCCCGAGTTAAATCCACGGGCACTGCTGCTACTGGCATCTTTGCACTGATCTCGGCTTGATATGCCCAGTATATCCCTGACACTCTCCCTACGTGGCCAACTGCTCTCTAGCGGGCCGATTGATGCGGCGTCTCTTGTCCTGCCCGCGACCTTTGATTACGCCGCAGGAACCTATGAAGGGTCCACCTTCGCGGCGGAACACTCGTTTTCACGCGCCAGCACAGGGACTTACTTCACTTCGGCAGGGCTTTTGGCGAGTGCGGCGGTTGACACTGCGCGTTTTGATTATAACCCAGCGACCCTTGCGGCACGCGGACTGTTGATCGAGGGGGCCGCAACCAACCTTCTGTTGCAGTCATCGACATTTAATAACGCCTCTTGGTTAAAATCCGCTGGTGCCGCTGTTACCGCAGATGTTGCGACTGGTATCGACGGCACAGCATCAGCAGACCGTCTTACTTCAACTGGCACAGGAACTGGAACACCGTTTCTGTACCAAAGCGTCTCGATGGGCGTAGGTACCTACGTTCTTAGCGTCGTCGCAAAGGCCGAAGTTGGGAATGCAGTTCGCGGCATTGCCCTTCGCACACATAATGTTGCAGGTGTCGTCAATGGCAGCGATGCCTTTTTCAGTCTTGATGGCGGCGGCGCGGTAGGCACCATCAACCCGGCATACTCGGCAGCCTCGGTGCGAGACATCGGAAACGGCTTTGTAGAGTGCAACCTGACGTTTGTTTGCACGGGCGCATCCAGTGCTCAAATCCGTATATACATGGCCACGGCGGCTGAAAGCACCACGATCACGCTCGGCGGTGCTGACTCGGTATTGCTCGGCGCGGCTGGCCTGCAAGTCGCACCGCTCACCTCGCATATCCCTACCACATCAACCTCGGTTACTCGCGCCGCAGACACTATCGCGGTGACAACCAACTTCGGAACCTGCGACGTGCGCATCACCTATGACGACGACAGCACAGCCGATCTGCTTGCTCAGGCAGTTACCGGAAGCTGGTGGCCGACGCTGGCCCGCCCGCGCGTCAAGAGCATCCTGTTTGCCGCAGAAGGAACCTTGCCATGAGCTATGTTGACGCAATCCTGCACATCGAGAGTGTTCCCGATCTGATCGCGTTCTTCGCTGCCCATGCGCCCGACAAGCTGGACGCCGATGGGACTTCGATCACTGGCTTCGCCCGAACCCCGGTCGTGATGAACGGCGGGGCGGCGCTGGTCTATGTCCGCGTGACGCCTTCAGATGCTGCGGCGTTCGGGCTGGCCCCCGGCGTGACGATCTTGTCGCAGGCTCCCTACATTGGCGACGGGACGCCGGATGCGGTCTACACGGCTCTGTTCGCCAACCCGGTTGCGCTGGTCAGTTACGATGCGGTCTACAGCCGCGCGCCCTATGACGCGGATGATGGCGAGGGCGGCGTTGTCAACGTCACCCCTCCCGCAAGATTTGGACAGATGGGGTGAAGCATATGAGCGAATGGCAATCAATCATCAAAACCGACTTCTACCTGAAGCTGGATAGCGAAACCGACATGCCCACGGCACTATCCGCCTTATCGGGGACAACAAGCGGGCTGACGTAGAGGCACTGGCTACCTACTTCGTTGACCCTGAACCCACAACACCAAGCCGTGTCTGGCTGTAGAACCTAAATAGGAGAGAATTAAAATGGCTAAAGATGACGAAGGCGACAAGTACGTCGAAGGTAAAGACTTCGAGTGGGTGACTGCTCCCGGGAGTAATTACAAGATGCGGAAGTTTTTCACTAAAGCTGAAAAGGAAGCTCTGAAGGCCCCCAAGAAGGCTGAAAAAGCTCCAGCTAAGAAAGCTCCAGCTAAGAAGACCACTACCCCTGCAACCAGCCCTCGCCCTAAGGCAAAACCTAAGGGTCAGCTAAAGGTTGGTCCTGCACCCCGTAGCCCTAAGACTATGAATAACAAGGGTCTGACAGGTGCTGGTAAAACCTCTGGCTCAGGTGCTACAGGTACTTGGGAGAGTGCACTTCCGGCAGGTGCTGCTGGTCTTGCTGCCATCCCCGCTTGGCGTCGTCGTGAGATCAAAGCTGGTGCAAAACCCACCCCTACAGAGATGAAGCAGATTCGCCAGCGTCCTGTACCATATAACCCCGGGGAGGTGGCTAAGGCTAAGACCTCTTCGGTCTCTGGTGCAAGTCGGGGTACCTCGGGTAAGACTGCTACAGAGACTAAACGTATTGCAATGCAGAAGCGTCTGGAGGCTAGTGGTAAGTCAGGCTCTAAAGTGAGTCTCCCCCCAAAAGCTAGGGGTGGTGGTTCGTCTAACTCTGGTGCCCCTGCAGCCCCCAAGAGCAACTCTCTTCGTAGCCGTGTACTCACTGCTCTTCGTCGTGGTGCCCCTGTTGGGGATATCCCTATGGGTGGCCGGATCTTGAGCCTAGATGATAAGCTTGAACGCCTGCAGTTCGCTAAAGGCGGTATGGTGAAAAAGAAGAAATGCTAAAACCTTCCCGCCTCAAGACCTATAACGTAAGTGCAGAAGTAGAGGATGAAGTCTATACTCTCTACACCTGCCCTGCGAATTGCTCCGCTCAGATGAATTTGCTTTTTTTAGCTAATGCTAATGGAAATACTTCTGTTAATGTGGGCTGGTATCGTGTACAATATGATGATACCTTCTCTATTCTGGGGGGCAAAAACTTGGTTTCAGGAGATTTTATTCAATTCTCTGATGCAGTTATTGTCTTTGAGGCGGGGGATTACCTGACGGTACAGGCCACAGGTAATGCTACGCCTGATATTGATGTCCTCTGTACTGTAGAAGAAACTTTCAAACCAGTAGGGTAACATGACACGTAAATACACAGAAATGCAACAGAAATTCCTTGATGTCCTTTTTGAGGAAGCTCGGGGGGATACCTGTGTAGCTAAGAAGCTCGCTGGTTACTCCCCCAACATGCCTACAGCCCAAGTTGTTTCGGCCTTAGAAGATGAGATTAACGACCTTACGAAGAAGTTTATCTCCCGTACTGCAACCAAAGCAGCCTATGCTCTGTCAGAGGTTATGGGTAGTCCAACAGACTTGGGTAACAAAGAGAAGATTGTCGCCGCTAAGGATTTCCTTGATCGAGGGGGTTTTAGCAAGATTGAAAAACTTGAGATAAAAGCAGACAACCCTGTCTTTATCCTCCCAGCCAAGGTAGAAGATGACGAAGATCCCGACTGAGATTGATTGGCAGCCCATTTTCAGGGTCTCTCGTAGAGTCCCTTGGGGGTATCGTAATGACCCAGAAGACCCCGATATCCTACTCCCAATTCCAGACGAACTTAATCTCCTAGAAGAAGCAAAACTACACGTAAAACAGTACAGCTACCGCGCAGTAGCAGAGTGGCTCACAGAGAAATCTGGGCGCTCTATCTCCCACGCGGGGCTTAGACATAGGGTTCTCATTGAAAAGCAACGACTTCAACATGAACGAAACGTCGAGCACATTGCCAAGAGGTACGCCGAACTCCTCGAAAAGGCGAAAAAGCTCGAAGAGTCGCGTCTTGGAAAAGCCTCTAACCACAACCTCCCACGCAAAAGCCAAACCAGCGGAGATTGATGTAGAGAAGGCTCAAGAAGTCATCTTCCAACCCAATCCCGGACCCCAGACCAACTTCCTCTCTGCAGCAGAACAAGAGGTAATGTATGGGGGAGCAGCGGGCGGCGGTAAAAGCTATGCCATGCTTGCAGACCCTGTGAGGAACTTCAACAACCCTCACGCCAAGCAACTTCTTGTACGCCGCTCTACGGAAGAGCTTCGAGAACTTATTTCCGTCTCAAAACAACTCTATCCTAAAGCTATTCCCGGTATCCGTTGGTTGGAGAGAGAAAAGACTTGGATCGCTCCGTCTGGAGCTTCCTTGTGGATGTCCTACCTAGACTCAGATGATGACGTTCTGCGGTACCAAGGACAGGCATTTTCTTGGATAGGTTTTGACGAACTTACCCAATGGCCAACTCCATACGCTTGGAACTACCTCCGGTCACGTCTCCGCACTACAAAAGACTCTGGCTTGAAGTTATATCAAAGATCTACAACGAACCCCGGTGGTCCCGGTATGCAGTGGGTTAAGAAGATGTTTGTGAACCCTGCCCCTCCGGGCAAGGCTTTTTGGGCTACAGACATTGAGACAGCTAAGGTTATCACTTGGCCTAAAGGTCATTCCAGAGAGGGGCAACCTCTTTTTAAGCGTAGGTTTATTCCTGCTACACTCTTCGACAACCCCTACCTGTCAGAAGATGGTATGTATGAAGCTAACCTTCTGTCTCTCCCTGAACACCAGAGAAAACAACTCCTTGATGGTAACTGGGATGTGAACGAGGGGGCTGCTTTCCCCGAATTCAATCAAACCTTGCATATAATAGAACCTTATGATATACCTAGGTCATGGGTCAAGTTCCGTGCAGCAGACTACGGATACGGTTCTCACTCTGGTGTTGTCTGGTTTGCAGTCTGCCCTAATGGGCAGCTTATTATCTATCGGGAGCTTTATGTCTCCAAGGTAACTGCAGTAGATCTTGCAGATATGATCCTTGATTTGGAGAGTGATGAGAACATCCGCTATGGCGTCCTTGATAGTTCTCTTTGGCATAATCGTGGTGATCGAGGTCCTTCTCTGGCAGAACAAATGATCCAACGGGGTTGTCGCTGGCGTCCAGCAGATCGCTCCAGAGGCTCTCGTGTTGCTGGTAAAAACAAGATCCACCACTTGTTGCAAGTAGATCCCTACTCGGAGTTACCGGGTATCCAGATCTTCAATACCTGTCGTGGGCTTATTTCTCAAATACCAGCACTACCTCTAGACAAGAAGAACCCCGAGGATATTGACACCAACTCTGAAGATCACCTCTATGATGCTCTTCGGTATGGTGTTATGACAAGACCTAAGAGTCATCTCTTTGACTATGATCCCGCTTCATCACGTAGCGGCTTTCAGATTGCAGAACCTACTTTTGGTTATTGAGGTTAATGATGGGGATTGTCACTATTAGGAGGCGTTGTGGTGGGGCAATGCTAAGGGTAAAAAAGTCAATAAATTGGATTCTTTTTGCACGTAAGTGGGATGACAGTGGTATATGGATAGACGAGGGTACTTGGGATGATTAATAACGGTGAAAGTGGTTTTAGTGTAAGACAAAAACTAAATACTGCGTTGGAAGAGATTGATAGGCTAACCGAAATTCTTGATGATCCTCAGCCGTGGCTGGATACAGTAACCGCACTATTGGCAGATACCACGCTGACATACACTGCTGGTCAAACCGGGACCGTCACGATGGGTCAGTATATCATGACGCGGGCCGAGGGGTTCAGCTACAGCGTGGCTGCTAGTGGTGCATCGGATCACCACATCACCACGGCGGGCGGGGTTAAGCTGTATGCGCTGTCTGGCGACGTGAGGGCCTTCGGCGCTGTCGGTGATGGCGTGACCAATGATGCCGACGCTTTGATCGATGCTCTTGGAACTGGTCGAGAAGTGATCATTCCCGAAACTTCGTTCATTTCTTTGTCGGCAGGTCAGGTTCAGACGTTTATCGAGAACCTAAACCTCGTATCGCCGAAGCAGATCACGGAGTTTCTTTTGCCCGCAGGTGATCACGCGATCACGCAGCAGGTCGAGTTGACAAATCCAGACGCGCGGAACATTGTGATCAAGGGCGATGTTCGCGCTCAAGTTTCGTTGACTGCTGCGGTCAGTGTTGGCGGCGGCCCGCGCGCTCATAGCATCCGCTGCACGCTTTCCGATGCCAGCGATGTGGAGGTCGATGATTATCTCTACATCGGCTACACCAGCGGCACAGGCGTTTTCAACGCGGTTGAGGGCGTTTGGAAGGTCACGGCGAAATCTGGCAGCGACGTGACAGTCAAGAACACGATTAACGCTGCGTGGCCAACGATGACGGCGAGCGGCGGGCGTGTTGTTCCGCTCAAGACCATTCTTCGCTGGCCTGTTTCACAGCGCGGCCTTGCGATCTCTGGATGTCAGCTTCGCACGCTTGAGAACCTCGTTCTGGCGAGCCAGTTTGACATCACATCTGGATCGCCTGTCGATAGCTATTCTGATGGCCTTCAGGTCGGCACTGCATCCGACCAATTGAACACGGGCAGCTTCGAAAGCCAGCAAACGAACGGCGGCGAAATCTGGTGTAAGAATGTCGGCATCGTGGAGTGGGAAGGCAACGGCGTCCAGACTTTGGGTGGCAATGCTTACTTCTCCCAAGCTGCGGCCTGTTCCAATGGCTGGCGTGGCTTTCAGGCGGCGCGCACGGGCACGGTTGCGTGCAAGGCCTGCATTGCCAGCGGCAACGGCGCATCAGGCTTTGAGGCGGAAGCTATGGGCTTCACGAACGCCGATGATGGCGTTGCCGTAGGAAATTGGCAGCAAGGCGTTTTTGTCATTGGAGCCGCCAGCGTCAGTTTCATTGATGGCTTTTCCTTGCTGAACCAAAACGTAGGCCTCGATGCTCGTAACTACGGCACCATCCTTGCCGATGGCGCGAAAGTCGATGGCAACGTTCTTCGCGGGATCAATTCTATTGCAGGCAACGTCTTGTTCGGCGCAGGCGCGACCGCATCAAACAACGGAACAGGTGTCGGCATATCGGTCGATGTCAACACCTCAGAGGGTGGCATCGTCAACGGAAACGGCGCGTCCAGCCTCGGGATCATTCAAACTTCCACCACGACATCTTCCGTTGTGATTGACACTGACGGCGAGCAGATTTGGGGCAATGGGCTTTTTGTCGAAACCCGGTCAACTGGTGCAAAAAACGCTATCAGAAACACCTCAATTGCTGACCTAGTCATTCAATCCGATGTGTCTGGCTCTGGGACATATCTTGATCTGTTGAGGATTAAGGGAAACGACGGAACATTCTTTCCAGATCAGGATGGCGTTCCCAATCTTGGTCGGGCTTCTGAGCGGTGGGATACCGTCTTTGCCACAACGGGAACGATCAACACATCTGACGAGACCGAAAAACAGGACATTCGCGCAGCGACTGATGCTGAAATGCAAGTGGCGCAGGCGATCAAGTCCAGTTTTAAGATGTTCCGCTTCAAAGATGCTGTTGCTCAAAAGGGCGATGGAGCGAGGTTGCACTTCGGCGTGATTGCACAAGATGTAAAAGCGGCGTTTGAGGCAGAGGGTCTTGACCCAGAGCGCTACGGAATTTTCTGCTCGAACACTTGGTGGGTCGGTGCAGATGGAAATGTGCATGATGAACCATCTGGCGGGCTGACCGAAGTCACTCGCCTTGGCGTTCGCTATGAAGAACTGCTGGCCTTTGTGGTCGCTGCAATTTGAGGAGAAGTGAAATGACAATTCGACAACAAGGTGGAGTTACACTAAATTCAGGAAACAAAATATGGAAATAAACGATAAGCTAGTATTTGAAGAAGGCCCTTTTACACTTGTTTAACTACAACCCTAATGCCCCTCGTACTGGTTTTCAGGCCAGTGATGAAAAGTTTGGATACTAATAATGAAAACTGACGACAGAGTGTTGATGGATGAAGCTGTAGCCTCCGGGCTTAAGGACCGTTCAAAAGGTGACTATGTTGATCGTCCTGCGGGGCAAATCTCCCAACTCGTACGGGAGAAGTACAATCGTGCATCTGATGCCCGTCAAGGGGAAGAGACTCGTTGGCTTAGGGCCTACCGCAACTATCGGGGTATTTATGGCCCAGATGTCCAATTCACTGAGACAGAGAAGTCCCGAGTCTTTATCAAGGTCACAAAGACTAAAGTCCTTGCGGCATATGGACAGATTACGGAAGTACTCTTCGGCAATAACCGCTTTCCCATTTCTATCAACCCCACTACCCTACCTGAGGGTGTTGTGGAGAGTGTCTATCTCGATACTAACCCACAAACATCTAGTCTGGCTCAGGGAGCCGCTCAGGGGGCACCTGCAGAGGCACCTAAGCTTCTGCCGGGGGAAACACTACGGGATTTTCGTGAGCGTCTGGGTGGCCTCTCAGCGACTCTGGAGCCTGTGAAGGATAAACTTAAGGAAGGTCCGGGTAACGGACCCACTGAAGTGGCCTTTAGCCCAGCTATGGTCTCTGCGAAGAAGATGGAGAAAAAGATCCACGACCAGCTTGAAGAATCTGATGCGAAGAAACAACTCCGCTCATCTGCTTTTGAAGCTGCACTCTTCGGCACAGGGGTCATGAAAGGTCCCTTCGCTGCAGATAAAGAGTATCCTAATTGGGATGATGAAGGTAACTACGACCCCACTATCAAAATCACCCCTCAAACTTCCTATGTGTCCCTTTGGGACTTCTACCCGGACCCAGACGCACGTAATATGGAAGAGGCTGAATTTGTGGTTCAACGCCACAAGATGTCTCGCTCCAAGCTTCGGGCACTCAAGCGCCGACCCTTCTTCCGCACCAATGCCATTGATTCTGCCCTCGTGAGTGGTGAGAGTTACATTAAAGAGTGGTGGGAGCAGGCTATGGAGGATGATGAAGACCAAGGGACTCAAGTAGAACGCTTTGAGGTCCTTGAGTTCTGGGGGTATATGGATACCTCCGCACTGAAGAAATACGGGGTGGAGATCCCCTCAGAACTTCGTGATAAGGATGAGGTCTCGGTAAACATCTGGCTTTGTAATGACCAGATCCTCCGTCTTGTCATGAACCCCTTTAAGCCTGCCTACCTACCTTACTATGCGGTGCCCTATGAGATTAACCCCTACAGTTTCTTTGGGGTAGGTGTGGCTGAGAATATGGATGACACTCAGACCTTGATGAATGGTTTCATGCGTATGTCTATTGATAACGCAGCCTTGTCCGGGAACCTTATTATCGAGATTGATGAGTCAAACTTGGTTCCGGGCCAAGACCTTTCTGTCTACCCCGGTAAGGTATTCCGTCGTGAAGGTGGTGCCCCGGGTCAGGCCATCTTTGGTACAAAGTTTCCCAACGTATCCAACGAGAATATGCAGATGTTTGACAAGGCACGTCAGCTTGCAGATGAGTCTACGGGCTTTCCTTCGTTTGCTCACGGACAGACGGGTATTACTGGTGTTGGTCGTACAGCCTCTGGCATTTCCATGTTGATGTCTGCTGCCAACGGCTCTATCCGCACCGTTATCAAGAACTTTGATGACTATCTCTTGGGGCCTTTGGGGCGAGCACTTTTCCACTTCAATATGCAGTTTGACCACGACCAAGAAATCAAAGGTGACCTTGAAGTACGTGCTGAAGGTACCGAGTCCCTGATGGCTAATGAAGTTCGTAGCCAGCGGTTGATGCAGTTCCTTGGGGTTGTTCAAAACCCTGTACTAGCCCCATTTGCTAAAATGGACTACCTTATCCGTGAAATTGCTAAGAGTATGGAACTTGATCCCGATAAGGTAGCCAACTCTATGGGCGCTGCAGCTATTCAAGCTGAACTGCTTAAGAAGTTCCAAGCTGAAAATCCTCAGGTGGGGGCACCTCAAGCTCCTGCTGGGGTTCAAGCCCAAGACACTACTGGTAGCGGTGGTGGTAACATGGGGACTGGTTCCGTACCAACACCCGGAGAGCCGGGGTTCTCAGCTAACACTGGAGCTATGCAGTGAACCTAAAACCTTTTGTGAATAACAAGGAACTCTACGAGGACTTCTTGGAGTTTCTTGACACAGCTATTGCTAAAGAGCACAAGAGTCTGGAACAGGCTATAGATATGGCAACGGTATACCGCACTCAAGGGTCTTTGTTTACCCTACGTAGGATGAAGACTTTGAAGGAGCAGGTTAATGGCTGATCTTGAAACTCAAACAAAACAAGCTTTTCAAGAAAACTACGACTTTGGCTCTGGAGGGGAGGCCCCCAAGGGTAAAGGCTATGTGGAACTGTTGGTAGATAATATTGTTGGTCTTGACAATGATTACGAATCCTTTGGGGAAGCCTTTAGTAAATCCTTCAATAAGGACGAGCTTGGTACGCTCAAAAACATGGCAGTCAGTGCTTACGAGGGTGCCAAAGAGTTTGTAACCAGCCCCATTGAAACTTCCAAAGACATTGCCACAGAAATCTATGATAGTGTCTCCAGACTTGGTACGGAAAGCCTTGACGGCAGAATCAAGCGGATGTATGGTGTAGGTTATCAAGAAGCTACTGACGAACAGGTCACTAAGGCCAGAGAGGCTGTCCTTGGGGATGCTATCACTGCTTCCTCCTTGGTCCCTGCTGCTAAGGGTACAACGACAGTAGCTAAGGCTGCTATCCCCGGCAAGGTTCAGGCTGACGTTGTGGACTGGACGCGTTCTTTACTTGACGGTGACAAAGAGTTCAGAACCGAATCTAAGAAACCTGCACGAGGCTTGAGTGCTCAGGCTGTTCGCGGTGAGGGTACTTCTGAGGATATCCTAGATACAACGGGCCTAATTGCAACAGGGGGTCTTAGCGGGGCTGTGCCTAAGGGTGCTCTTCGTAGCTTTGGGGGTAAGACTGAACAGTACCTTGCCCCAATCTATAAGAAAAAATCTGCTATAAACCCTGAAGGACCAGATATAACCTTTGGGTCAAAAAAGTTACGAGACCTCTTTGAAGAAGACAGCTTTGATAAACCTTTAAGCTTTAGTGACGAGGGGGAGTGGGATCTTGAAGATTTAGAGGGTTTTACCCCAGTTTCCGAAAGCTACGATAGCTCAAAGTTAGGTTATGCAAGAAACATGGACCTACATACCCTAGCAGAGATTAGCCTTGGTAAGGTTAATCTAGAGGAAGCCCTAGATTACATCGGAACAGATGCGACTCCCGAGGCTATTAGTTATATCAGTTCCCGTTTGAACAGGCTCTCTAATAACCCGGAGTTTGTAGCTTACAAAAATAGCCTTGAAGCAAATCCGGGTTTTGACTTTATCAAAGCTTACTATGAAAATCTCCCAAAGGGGGAGGCTGATGTAGTTTTTAGGTCCCCAGTCCCTGAAGTCTTGGATAACATGGCTTGGCCAAAAAAGGGGAAAGATGGTTATCAAATCATCAGTGAGCTACAAAAAAACCCAAGTGTGCTCAAGTCTGAGTTAGATACAATCCTCCCCGAAATTGACAAAACTAAGAAGTACACTCTAGACGAGGCTCAAGAGGTTGTTAAGGGGAATCTTTGGGATACTAGGGTTCAGGTACTTAGTGGTAATGACGCCAAGTGGGAAGCATACCAGAGACAACCAATAAATGGGCCTCACAAAGACTACTTTGAGCTACTTATTAACTCTGAAAGAGCCTCCCCCGATAAATCAGGTTTTAAGCCTAAGGGTTCACATTTTCAAGATAAGACACTTGCACATGCAAGGGCTTCTGTTCAGGAAGACCAGAGGGGGGATTTTATCCTTGTAGAGGAGATACAGTCTGATCTTCTACAACATGGGGCACTATCCCCTCAAAAAGGCAAAACGGTTAAAAGTCCCGCACAGGTGGTAGAAGAGTCCCCCCATCTAAGTAGCTATGACAACTTAGATAAAAAGCTCCTACAGTTAATTGGGGAAGATAGAGACCCCATGTTTTTTGACTGGAGGGGTTATGAGGATTTTATCCTAGAGGTGGGACCAGAGAATTTGATACCTAACAGCAGTCTGGGGGACGTTTTAACCGTTCTTGCGAAGGAGACTGGTGGGCAGTCACCCTCAGACAATTTATTGGGTCTGTACACAAACTATAAAGTAGGTTTTAAGAACCCTAATGCTTGGACCTCCCCACAAACAGATACTGGGTGGGATTATTGGGACAATCTTAAAGATACCTATTATAATGTGGTTGCACCTGAGGTCTCTTCCTATAATGAACCGGGTATCTCTTCTCCTCCACTAAAAAAAATTGAGGATAGTGTAAGGATGACACTTACCTCTATGATATCTGAAGCAGATGCTAGGGGTATAGATCGAATTGTTATACCCCCTCTTGAGCAGATTGTTAGTCGTAGATTTACTAAAGGTACAGAGCAGTTTGAAAAGGCCATGAAGCCTAATAGCCTCTTCTCTAAGATATATACTACATATATACAAGATGCTGTTAGAGACCTTCAAAAAGAGGTTGGTTCAGGTAATATCTCCACTAGACTGGTTGATCTAGACTATACAGAAGGTCCAACAACAGGTCTAGAGATAGATTTTACGGGTCTGCGTAAGTCTGACTACGACATCAAGACACCTAAATTTGCAGAAGGTGGCTTAACAATGGATGAACAAATGAACAAACTCTTTGCTGAAGGTGGTATCAATACTGGTGATATCCAACGAGACCCTATCTCTGGAAATGAAGTACCCCCGGGGTCTCTCCCCGAAGAAGTGCGTGATGATATCCCAGCCAAACTTTCATCTGGGGAATATGTTATTCCTGCGGATGTACTCCGGTACTATGGGGTAGCCTTCTTTGAAAAACTCCGTACCAAAGCTAAACAAGGTTTGAGTGAGATGGACTCTGAGGGTCGTATTGGTGGAGACACTGAAGGTCCTCAAGAGACTGCTATGGAGCAGGGTGAAGAAGAAGACTTCCCGTTTTCTCTGGAAGAACTCCAAGCTGAAGATAACTCTTTGGAAATGGCTGAGGGTGGTGTCGTACCAGATACTCCCACTGCTAACTTCGATCCTAACAAGTTCTCTTATAGCCCCACAACAGGTGCTACTGGTTCTCAGATGAAGCAGTATAAGGATAAGGATGGTAACATCGTCCAAGTTCTGTTCATCAATGGCAAACCTATTGTAGACGTAGATGCTCTTGGTTATACCCTGTACGACCCAGCTACAGAGTCAACTGCTGCTGTTGCCACCGGAGAAGAGGTTAAGAAGCCTGAGAAAACAGACGAAAACCCCCAAGAACGCGATAAGTTCATGGTCAAGGGTGCCACAGAGAAATCAGCTAGAACTCCTACCAAAGCCTTCAAGGATGTGAATTGGGCTTCAACTAGCCCCGCAGAGGCAGCTAACTTGATCGGTAATAGCTTTGACCCTACCTTTGGGGATAAGCTTGGTACAGCCCTTGGGTCACTCTTGGGCGGTAGCGCAGGGGGAGGTCTTGGTCTTACAGCAGGAGGTAAGCTGGCAAAAACAGCCATCGCTACAATGAATCTCCGAGAAGCAGCCAGTGCAGTCGCCACCTTCAGGGCAAGTGGGAATACCGCTGCAGCAGATGCCGCCCAAGCAAAACTCGATGAACTTTCAAAAGGTATCCCTAATGCTGCGAAAATGATCTCTGGTCTGGGTACAGTAGAACCATTTGATATTGGTCTCCCAGAGGCAGTTCAAACCCCTACATCCCTTACTTCCAAGACTAGCTCTGGTGGTAAATCCGCAGGTATTGCAACACCCACATCTATTGTGAAAGGTGCTACTTCTCTTGGGGATGGCAGTGATAAGTCCGGTGGACTCTCTTACAGTAAGGATGTAACCGGGGGTAAGTCTGCCACAGAAAGTATCAAGAGTGCTGGTGGTACCATGAGTGGGGGCCTTGGGTTTGGCAAAGACCTTAGTGGAAGCCCTAACATGGGACCCTCTGGTAATGACTTTAGCATGGGTACCCCCGTTAAAGAAGAAAGTTATGACCAAACAATCGCTCGTGGCGGTGGCTTTAAAAAAGGCGGTCTCGTAGCAAAACCTAAACCTGCTGCAAAGAAAGCCCCCCGTCGTAAAATGAAGATTTGACAATCTACCACAAATAGGCTAGATTATTAAGATAAGGCTACCCGGGGGATAGACCCCCGGCCCCACAGAAAGGATAAGCCACGTGGATGTAATGGAAAAACCCAAGGTCGCAGGATTTGTGAATCAGGGTAATAGTCGTAGTAACCGTAAGCGCATTGAACAAGAAGAAAAGGAACTCGAAGAGCTTCTCACAGGAAAGACCCCCCAAGAGGAAACTACGGACGAAGAGCCTGAAGTAGAGGCTACAGAAGAAAAACCTCTCACCCGAGAGGAAGAATCCTTTAAGAAGCGTTATGGAGATCTCCGTCGCCACCTACAGCAAAAAGAAGCTGAGTGGGAAACTCGGTTCAAGCAGTTGGAGTCTAAGAGTCCAGAACTCCCTGCCAAAGAAGAGGATCTAGAGGAGTGGGTGAATAAGCATCCAGACGTGGCGGCTATTGTTCAAGCTCTTGCAGCTAAAGAGGCTGATAAGCGTTTTCAAGGTGCTGAAACCCGTCTCCGTCAAATTGATGAAGAGCGGGAAGAACTCTCTCGTCAACGGGCAGAACAAGTTATCCGTAAGTCTCACTCTGACTTTGATGAGATCAAGGCTTCTGACGCATTCCATGATTGGGCAGAGGAACAACCTAAGTGGGTTCAAGATGCAGTCTATGAGAATGCAGATGATCCTAAGTCTGTCATTCGCGTAATTGATCTGTATAAGGTTGATAAGGGGATGACCAAGCAGGCTCGTAAGCAGCAAGACAAAGATGCAGCTTCTACCATCCCCACTAAATCTCGTACTACTATCGAGGATGATGAGGGCCAAGCATATTTCTCTGAGTCTCAAGTTGCAAAGATGTCCGACAAGGACTACGAGAAAAACCAAGACAAGATTATGGAAGCTATGCGTACAGGTAAATTTAAGTACGATCTTTCAGGTGGTGCTCGATAAAGAGTTGACAAAACTCAAGAACACCATATAACTAGATACTATCACCAGAGGCCCCTTTAAGGATACCCTCTGGCACCTTACTAGAGTGTTAGTCTGTAGGTAGTAATACCTTTGTAAGACTAACCTATCTTGCCCTTGTAACTCAGTAGGTAGAGTGCCTGATTTGTAATCAGGATGCCGTGGGTTCGATTCCTGCCGGGGGCACCAAACGAATAACACTTCAGGACTACCCAAGCTGTTGGGCCTCCGTAAGGCTGATCCCCTTAGGACACCCCATAAAGATTGGCCTCTGTGAATCTGGTCTGTTCGTTCTTTCTCGGGTCATAAGGGCCTGAGGTCTAACTTATACGCCATAACAAAGGAGAATCTCTTATGGCTTTCGCTTCCGCTGCAGGTTATACGAACCTGCCCAATGGCAATTTCAGCCCGGTTATCTACTCGAAGAAGGTGCAGCTTGCACTGCGTAAGAAAACCACTGCTGCCGACATCACGAACTCGGACTACTTTGGTGAAATCTCGGGCCAAGGTGATACTGTGCGTATCATCAAGGAACCGGAAATCTCGGTTTCGGCTTATGCCCGTGGTACTCAGGTTACTGCTCAGGACCTGCAGGATGATGACTTCTCGTTGACCGTTGACAAGGCTAACTATTTTGCCTTCAAGGTTGATGATATTGAAGAGAAGCATTCGCATGTCAACTTCATGGACATGGCCACCAATCGTGCTGCTTACCGTCTTGCTGACCAGTATGACCAAGAAGTTCTTGGTTACATCTCGGGTTACAAGCAGGCAACCCTCCACACCAACGCGGATACCGTGAACGATCAAGTCTCGGGCACTGTTGCTGTTGATACTGCTGGTACTGACGAACTGCTTTCGACTATGAAGCTGTCGCGTCCGAGCTTTGGTAACATCACAACAGCGGGTTCGACTGGGGACTCTATCCCGGTTGCTGCTCGTCTCCCGGGTGCTACTGCTCTCCCGACCACCTACGTCTCTCCGGTTATGCTGATTAACCGTATGGGTCGTCTTCTGGACCAACAGAACGTGGATAAGTCGGGCCGCTGGATCGTGATTGACCCGGTGCTGCTGGAAGTTCTCGCTGATGAAGACTCGCGCTTCATGAACGCTGACTTTGGTGACTCGGGTAGTCTCCGTAACGGTCTGGTCATTAACCAGTGGAACGGTTTCCGTGTGTATGTCTCGAACAACCTGCCTTCGGTTGGTACGGGTCCTGCTACTACGGGTACCTCGGCCCAGTCGAGCAACTTCGGTGTTCTGGTTGCTGGTCATGACTCGTCTGTTGCTACTGCCGAGCAGATCAACAAGACCGAGAGCTACCGTGACCCGGACTCGTTCGCTGATATCGTTCGTGGTATGCACCTCTATGGTCGCAAGATCCTTCGTCCTGAAGGTATCTCGGTCGCACGTTACAACCTCGCCTAAGGCGCTTAGGGGGGCCATAAGGGTCCCCCTTACAACTTCCTCGAAAGGATAATTCTATGTCTCTCGCGCAAGCTCTGCGTAGTCAGGCGATTGTGGTTGATAAATATGTTGACCTCGCCGCTACTTCGGGTACCACTGTTGGTATCTCGGTTCCTGCTGGCACTCTGGTGCTGGCTGTTGGTTTTGAACCCTCGGAAGCTGTCCCGGATGTCACCACCTACACTATGGACATCACAGACGGTACTACTACTTTTGCTAACGATCTTAACTTTGATAATATTGCCGCTGGCACTATCAAGGTTGGCACTACCGCTGGTGTAGTTGCCGCTGCAGATACGATTGACGTTGTGACTACTATCTCGGGTTCCCCGGGTGTTATCACCGGACGCCTGTTTGCTGTGATTATTGATGCTAACGAGTCGGTTCGTCCTGCGGCTTCTGCTGCCCGCGATAAGCTGGCTTAATAACCTTGGGGCCGACCTCTCTATGGGGTCGGTCTCTTCTTTTAGGGGGTAGCCCCTAACTTGGTAGTATAAAAGGACGCACCATGTCTAAGGGCAATACTTTCGAAAATGATCTGTTGAAGTTGATCTTCAACGCCACAGCGATTGCAAACATCGCGGACAATGCGGTCACATCGCCACTGACCAACCTCTATGTTTCACTTCACACTGCCGACCCCGGCGAGGCTGGTAACCAGACCACGAACGAATGTGCATACACCAGCTATGCTCGTGTGGCGGTGGCACGGTCCGGTGCTGGGTGGACTGTCACAGCCAATAGTGTTTCGCCTGCGGCTGCGATTGCCTTCCCTGCGGCCACGGGCGGCACCGAGACGGCAACCTATGCTGGGTTCGGCACCGATGCGAGCGGCACTGGCAAGTTGCTCTACAGCGGCGCTATCAGCCCCACGATTGATATCTCGTCCGGGGTAACGCCTCGCCTTACCACGGCCACGGCTATCACCGAGGATTGATCTTATGGTTAAGCTCGTCAACCGCGCAAAGATGACCACGGCAACGACTGGCACGGGAACAATCACTCTCGGGTCGGCCTCTGCGGGCTACCAGACCTTTGCTGACGCGGGTGTGGTTGATGCGGATGTGGTCAGCTATGTCATCGAGGATGGCAACGACTGGGAGATCGGGACCGGAGCCTATACGGCATCTGGCACCACGTTGTCTCGTTCTGTCTCTGAGAGTTCAAATGCAGATTCTGCGCTGAACTTGACCGGGGCCGCTGCGGTTTTTGTGTCGGCCATTGCGTCTGATATTGTCACGCCGGGTAACACCCAGACCCTCACCAACAAGACCCTGACAAGCCCAGCGATTGGCGGGACCATCCTTGAAGAGGTCTATGCCATAACGGGCACCTCGCCTGCGCTTGACCCTGACAATGGGTCAATCCAGACATGGACATTAAGCGGGGCGTCTACGCCTTCGGATAACTTATCCTCGGGTGAGGCTATCACGCTGATGATTGACGATGGGGCCGCAAACACGATCACATGGCCGACGATGATTTGGGTCAATAACGCAGGTTCCGCCCCGACTTTGGCTACCTCAGGCTATACGGTTATTGCACTGTGGAAGGTATCCACAACGCTCTATGGCGCACTTGTAGGGGATGGATCGTAATGTTGTGGCATAAAGCGATAGGGGCTGGGGGACTTGTAGGCGGAGGCGGAGGCGGTGGCGGTGAGGTCACTTTTGTAGGGGCCGTGGTTGATGATGGAACTTTTGCGAGTACTATCGGGGCGGATGATTGTGTTATCTTGGTCCAAGGCAAGGGTGGCAGTAACCCATCGAGTGCCCCAGATGGATTTACTTTGCTGGCATCTAGCGTAAGCAACGCCTTTTGGGCTGCGGCGTATTACTCATTTGGGGCGCAGAGTATCAGTCTAACGGCTAACTATGGGGTGGCGTTTGCATTCACTGGCACAAGCTCGGCCCTTGCTCCAACAGTGGCTAGTATCGAGGGTTTTGATGATACCGCTGACCCGCCTTCGCTGACAGGATTTTCTGGGGGAGATATGGTTGTTGCTGGTGCTTGTTTTGATGGTGCATCCATCGACTCTGGGCCTATCGGGTTTATTTCTACGCTGAATGGCAGAATTGGGGCCGCGTATAATGGCAGCACCACATCGACGGAAGATCCCCCCGGTTTTGGGACCTCGGGTGACGATGAGTGGATCGCGTTTACGATCAAAGTCCAAGCAGGGTAAGGAATCATTATGTATATAAAACTCAAAGACGGTATGCCCGAGAGGTATTCAATATCAAAGCTCAGAAAGGACAATCCCAATACATCATTTCCGAAGGAGGTGCCTGATGCGGCCTTGGCTGGGTGGGGCGTCTATGCCTACACCCGGAAGGCTCGACCAGACTACATCCCGGAAACGCAGAGTTGCTCTGAAGGCGACTTTGAACAGGTGGACGGGGAATGGTTTCTTGGTTGGGTGGTGACAGATAAACCTATCGCAGAAATCCGCGAATATTCAGAGATCACACGGATGGAGTTCTGCAACAACCTTGCCAATGTCGGGGTGCTAACCAACAAAGATGCAATTGATGTAGCGCGCGGTGACTGGCCATATGCGATGGCAGACTTCCTTAATTATCTGAATCCAGCGGAATCGCGGGGTATTCAGATCGAGTGGGCTACCGCTGCAAGTGTCCGCAGGATGCACCCATTCGTGCTCCTGTTGGGGTCTTGGCTCAACCTCACCGATGAGCAGGTCGACACACTGTTTGGCATCGGGGCCTAGTAGATGCTCGGGTTTTCACCCCTTGCATCTGCACCGATTGGTGCCCTACCAATCACAGCCCTTCTCGCTGATGCAGTCGCGTCATCCTCCGGCACAAGCACGGTTGCAGGAGTTGGGTCATCAACAGCCGATGGTGTTGCGTCCATATCCGGCGTTGCATCCGTGTCTGCCGTTGGTTCGTCAACTGCTGATGCTGTTGCATCCATATCCGGGTCCGCAACAGTTGCTGCGGTCGGTGAAGCTACCGCAGACGCTGTGGCATCAATCGGTGGCACAAGCACGGTATCGGCTGTAGGAGAGGCCACGGCAGACGCTACCGCCACCATATCAGGCACAAGCACAGTTGCCGCTGTAGGGTCGACTGTGGCCTTCTCTGATGCGTCTGCCACCATATCAGGCACAAGCACAGTTGCCGCTGTAGGGTCGGCTATCATTCTTGCAGAAGCCGCAGCAGGGGCTTCTGGTACAGTTACAGTCTCGGTGACAGGTGAGTCCACCTCGGAGAGTGTTGGTACGGTTACCAATACCAGTGTAATCTCCGTTGTTGGTTCCTCTACAGTAGACGGTGTGGTGGTGGTTTCGGGGGTAGGTGGTGTCTTGGTTTACCACCAAAGGCTTTTTGATACCAACTACAACAAGTCCCGGGTTGTATTCGCAACAGGTGAAAACAGGGTTGCTATCTTACCAATGTCGCCTAGGAAACCCACCCAAGATATCCGCCCAGAGAATAGAACAATGAGGATTTAAGATGAGTTTCAAATGGCCAAATAAAGGTAGTGAAGAGGTGCTGGACTACAGCTTGGACTGGTCCCGCTTCCTGCGTACCTCAGAGACCATCTCTTCCGTTGCTTGGTCAATCAACGACGAGGATGGGGTTAAACAAAGCTTTACCACCCCTAACACTATCAATAACCTTACCCACGGAGGGGATACAAATAGTAACACCGTGGCTACTATCACACTCTCTGGTGGAACTAATAACACTACCTACAAGCTCTACTGCGCTGTTACACTTAGTTCTGGGTATGTGGCTGAAAGAAGTGTAACCCTACGTATCAAGGAACGCTAAGATGGCTTATGATTTTCTGGGTTTAACTAATGATGTTAATCGGCGTCTAAACGAAGTAGAACTTACCTCCATCACCTTTGCCAGTGCAGTAGGTTTCTACTCCTCCCTCAAAGAGGGGGTTAACTCTGCGTTGCGCACAATTAACCACCAAGAGTTTGAATGGCCCTTTAACCACATCCTAGCAGAGGAAGAACTCTCTGCTGGTGTAACTCGTTATGGATACCCTTCAGATGCAAAGAGTGTGGATATGGATAGCTTCCGTATCAAGCGTGACGCTACTCTTGGTAATGAAACTAAACGACTCCGTATACTCTCTTACGAGGACTACCTTGACAAACACGTAGATGATGAGTATAACACAGGGGATACGTCTATTCGTAGTATCCCTACACATGTATTCAGATCCCCCTCTCAAGAGTTTGGGGTCCATCCTGTCCCTGATAAGGATTACCCGCTAGTATACGAATACTACACCTTTCCCGCAGACCTGATTTTGCACTCAGATGTACCTACAGTACCTGAGCAGTTTCGTTCTATCATTGTTGAAGGTGCCATGTATTACGCCTACATGTTCCGTGGGGACAATGAAAGTTCCCAACTCTCCCTGCAAAAATTTAATCAGGGTATTAAAGATATGCGTGGTATCTATATCAACCGCTATGAATATCTTCGTGACACTCGGAAAGCCTTTTAATGCCTAACCAATGGCAAACATTCCCAGTAGAATTTAAGGGTGGTTTGATTTCAAACCTCAGTCCTCTGCAACAGGGGATAAACGCTGTTGGCTCCGCTACAATCCTACAGAACTTCGAACCCTCTAAAGATGGTGGGTATAAAAAGGTTCTTGGTTACAGCAAATACCTAGACAACGAGATCACAGGCTCTGGGCCTATTCTTGGGGTCAAAGTTGCTAACCCTGAAAAAGTTATTGCAGTCCGTAAGAACGGGAGTAGCGTCTCCCAGTACTGGATCAATGTGGGGGTTGCGTGGTCTTCCTTGGCTTCTGCTGCATCTCTCGGGGGCAAGGTAAGGGGCGTCAGCTTTAACTTCAATGGCACACACAAGATTCTCTTTGTCGATGGCCTAAACAAACTGGCCCTCTTTGAGGATACTACAGACACACTTAGCTTCCTCACCACCCCCTCAGATGTGGAAGGTGGATCTCAAGTAGCAATTTACAAGAACCACGTCTTTGTTGCAAAAGATACAGTGTTGTCTTTCTCTGCACCTTATGATGAGAGTGACTGGACTGTAGCTAATGGTGCAGGTACAGTTAATATCGGTCATAGCATTACTGGGTTGATCGTCTTCCGGGACCAACTCATTATCTTCAGCCGTAACAAGATCCAGAGGCTTGTTGGTAGTTCTGTCTCCGACTTCCAACTTGTACCTATCGCAGAAGATATTGGCTGTCTCTACTCTGACACGATTCAAGAAGTTGGTGGCGATGTCCTATTCATGGCCGCTGATGGTCTTCGGTTGTTGGGGGCTACAGAACGCCTTGGGGATTTTGGCCTAGAGGTTGCTTCCGCACCTATCACCAAAGATGCTCAAACCTTCGTCAATAGCTCAGAGATTTTCTCTAGTATTGTACTCCGGGGGAAAGCTCAATACCGAGTTTTTAGTTACATTTCCTCGGTCAACACTGAAAATTCACAAGGTCTTCTAACAACAAAGTTCTCGGACCAAGGTGCCTCTCGTATGGAGTGGGCTACCCTCAAGGGGTTTAAGGCTTATTGTGCAGATGGCAGATCTGTCCCCGGACAAGAGATCACTATAATAGGGGGAGACGATGGTTATGTGTACGAGTTGGAGACTCAAAGTAGTCGAGATGGGGAAGTCATTGAAGCAATCTTTCAATCCCCCTTCATGCCTATCACGGACCCTCAAAAACGTAAGACGCTGTACAAGTTGGCTCTTTATACAGATACATCAGGTACTTTTGAGATTGATCTAAATCTGTACTTTGACATCTTCAAAAATACCAACTATAATAGTACGGTAAAACCTAACACCATCACCCTTCAAAGTTCTAGTGCTGGGGTTTACTTCTATGGTAGCACTAGCGCAGTTTATGGTTCTGCTCTCTATGGGGCGGAACTTGATAAAGTTTATGATACACCTTTGATTGGTTCAGGTAAGACTTTCTCTTTCCGTATTGAGGATAGTAGTACTAACCCCTCATTCACACTTGATACAGCCGTCTTTGAATACAGAGAGCACGATAGACAATGACCACTGGATATACTCGTCAAGATACCTCTAACAACATCGCCAATGGTAATACCATTGATGCGGATGATCTCGATCTGGAGTTCGATGCTGTCGATGCTGCCTTTAACAGTAGCACTGGTCACAGCCATGATGGCACTGCTGCTAACGGCTCTCCTATCACTGTTGTAGGCCCTGCACAGGATATTGTCACCACAACCTCCCAGATGGCTCCTAAGACTACTAACACCTATGACCTCGGTTCTGCCACTAATCAGTGGAAGGATTTGTACATTGATGGTGTTGCGTATGTCGATGCGATTGATCTTAACGGTACTGTTATCACGGCTACAGCAGCCGAACTTAACATCCTTGATGGGGTAACGTCCACAGCGGCGGAGTTGAATATCCTTGATGGTGTGACCTCTACTGCAGCAGAACTTAACATCCTTGATGGTGCCACTCTTACGGTTACTGAACTCAATTATGTTGATGGTGTAACCTCAGCTATCCAAACCCAGCTAGATGCTAAACAGACTCTCGACACTGGATTGACATCTATTGCAGGTCTAACCACTGCTGCGGATAAGATGATCTACACCACTGCTCTAGATGTGTATGCTGTAGCGGATCTTACTGCGGCTGGCCGTGCCCTCCTTGATGATGCTAGTGCAGCCGCTCAACTTGTTACTTTGGGTCTTACAGCTACCGCTGCAGAGTTGAACACTCTAGACGGTATTACAGCAACTGTGGGTGAGTTGAATATTCTTGATGGGGTCACTGCAACCACTGCTGAGATCAATATCCTTGATGGTGTGACCTCTACTGCAGCAGAGCTTAACATTCTTGATGGTGCCACTCTTACAGTTACGGAACTCAACTATGTAGATGGGGTTACTTCTGCAATTCAGACTCAGTTGGCTGGTAAAGAGCCCATAGATGCAGAGATACTCCGTGCAGATATAGACGATAACTTGACCGCAGGCTACACTTCTACTGCCGTTAATGACGGCACAAAATCTAGTGGCACTTATACACCCACCCCGACTGGGGGTAACCTGAAACGTGTGGTCAACGGGGGCGCATTTACTCTTGCTGCACCTACTGCCGCAGGGGATTATACACTCATTATTCAGATAACAAATAATGTTTCTGCGGGCACTATTACCCTAAGTGGTTTTAATACTTCAAGTGGTGCATTCACCACAGTAGACGGAGATGATTTTTTTGCCTACGTCACAAAATTAAATGGTTTCACTTCTATAAATATTGAGGCTTTGCAGTGACTTTCCCTTACCCGACCTCCTTAATAACGTCCGCGACGACGGCGGAGTTGCTACTTTTCGCGGAGGACGCTGCGGTTGTAGCGGCGGCGGCAACAACACACCAACTCGGTACACCGGGGTGGAGGCGTTGGGTTGTGGTGGTGCAGACCAGCTTTGACAGCAACACAGCAAACCCCATACCAGACGTGCCGACGATAACAGGCGTCAGCCACACCTACACAGACGGCAACAGCTACTCCTTTTCCGACGACGGGGAGGACAGCCGCGTGACGCTTTTTCACATACCAAACGGCACGGAGTTCCAGTTCTCTTACCTTGACACAACGCAAGGGAACCGGGGCGGAAGCCTCTCAGTATTTGTGCTTCGCGGCCCAAACCCTGACACGTTGACTGTTACCGACGAAGGCAACAGTGACCCGACCACGGTCACGTTCGTAAAGCATGCCGTAACCATTGCTGCGGCACTTAATAACGCCGCAGCAGGGCCGTTAGACGCAAAATTCGACGTCGGGTCGTTTGGCGGTGGGATAGATATCAACCCGACTTCGGGGGTGTCCTACAGTGTCGTTGCCTCTAGGTGCGACTTTTACTCCCTAAAGTGGTACTGAGGCTAGTGTAGTGCTTGGGCAGAGAATTAAGGTAGAATAAATGGCTAAGAAGTTTCTTGGGTTCACCCCAGATCAACAATTCACCCTCCTCTCTAAGATGGGGTACTCTGGGCCTAAAGATCCAAAGTCGATGGAGCAGTTTCTAGCTGCATCACCTAGTGCTGCCAGTAAGATGGGGGCTTATACAAACAAGGCTCAGGAGCTTCTACAGAAGCCTCTACAGATGGCTGATGGTGGTGTTGTGGCTAGTGCCCAAACAGATCTGGATGCCGCCCAGCAAGCCTATGCAGACGCCCAGAAAGCTTTTGCAACTAGCCCTGAAGACCCCTCTAAGATATCCGATCTCAGTACTACTACGCAGAACCTAGGGACTCAGACAGAGGCTTTCAAGGCTACTGCTATCCCTACAGGTGCTGAGGCTGTCTCTGCTGCTATCCAAACTCCAGAAAGTCTTATCAAACCTTTCGAGGTGGCTAAGGTAGAGGAGAAACCAGAGCAACTGATTGCAACGGGTACTGGTCAGGTTCAAGCACCCAGTGTAGTCACCCCCACTACTGTTGTTGAAACTGCTCAAGCTACTGCCCCAGAGAAAACTGAAGCTGCTACTGTAGATACCACTAAGGTGGCCCCTGCTGTAGAACAGACTTTGGCTGATGTAACTGCTGCCACAGGAGAGCCTACAAAGGCTGCTACAGTCCAAGGTCAACTTGAAGGTCTGATGGCACAGTTCGAGGGTGGGGCAACCCCTCCTTGGGCTTCTGGGGCTATGCGGCAAGCTATGGGGATTATGCAGCAGCGTGGCCTTGGGGCCTCGTCTATTGCAGGTCAGGCAGTTGTTCAGGCTGCTATGGAGTCTGCTATCTCTATCGCCTCTCAGGATGCAGCTACCACTGCCCAGTTTGAGATGCAGAACCTCAACAACGAACAGCAGACACTAATCTTCAAAACTCAGCAGCGTATCGCAGGTCTTTTCACTGACCAAGCTGCAGAGAATGCCTCTAAACAGTTCAATGCTGCTAGCCAGAACCAAGTAGACCAGTTCTTTGCTGGTTTGCAAGAGTCCGTATCACGATTCAACGCAGACCAAGTTAATGCCACCATGCAGTTCAATGCTGGCCAGACCAATGCTATCGAGCAGTTCAACTCCCAGATGTCTGCTCAAAGGGACCAGTTCAACGCAACGAACTCCCTCGTAATCTCTCAGGCTAACGCTCAGTGGCGTCAGAACATTGCTACACTAGACACTACGACCCAGAATGAAGCTAACCTGACTCTGGCTAAAGGTGCTATTGGACTTACTACCGCAGGTCTGGAACAGCTATGGCAGAAAGAGAGAGACTTGATGGCATTTGCCTTCCAAGCTTCCGAGAATGCTGGAGATCGTAGCCTTAAAATCCTTCTGGCAGATAAAGAGATCTCAGCACAGAATAAGGCTGCAGCACAAGAAGAGAAAACATATATGGCAGCTACTGCGGTAAAACTCCTCTTTGGTGATGGGGGGCTATTCTAATGGATTATCAATACTCCTACACAGAAATGGATGCCTTGCTTAAAGATATTCTTTCTGGTAAAGTTAAGCAAGATAAAGAGGTCAGTGCTGATAAACCCAGTGCCAGTCTCCTTAGTCGTGTTGAGAAATCTCCTAGACCCAAGGCTCGTCCTTCTGGTCTTAGTAGTCTCCTTGAGTACTCTTTGGGCTTCCGTGAAGATGCTGCTAAAGCCAAACAAGAATTGGGTGTTCTAGCACCTGAAACAAGCCCCCGACCTAAAGCTCTTTCTGAGGCTCTCCCTAAGTCTGATGTTGGGAAGAGGTTGATGGTAGATCTGCAAAAGGATTTTGGTCTGACCAGCGAGCAGGCAGCAGGTTTTGTAGGTAACCTCCACCACGAGTCGGGTGGTTTTACTCAGTTGCAAGAGTTGAACCCACTGGTTCCGGGTTCTCGTGGTGGTGGTGGTTACGCTCAATGGACAGGTCCTCGTAGGGAGGCTTTTGAAACATGGGCCACAGAGGCAGGTCTCCCTTTGGACAGCTATGAAGCAAACTACGGGTTCTTGAAGTATGAACTTGAGAACACCTCAGAGGGTAACTTCTTGGGGAGTCTTCGCAAAGCCCAAGACTATCAAACTGCCGCTAATCTAGTTTCTAACCTCTTCCTTCGACCTAAAAAAGAAACTGCGAACCTGACTCGTAGGGGTCTCCTAGCTAAACAGTACGCTTCAGAAATACCCTTCATGGCTCGTAAAGGTAAATAACAATGTTTAACGCACCTATCCCCGGACAGTCTCTGACTTCTACCCCTAGGAATGCTCCTTGGGAACGCCCCCCTGAGGTTGTTGACCCAGAGGAAGCCCTCAATATCCATCTTGATCGTCTGAACCAACCTGACAAGCTTGAGGCTCTGTTGGATGCTATTAATATGGGCATAGATGTGAAAACCCTAACATCAGGTATTCTTCGTAGTGCTGTGGCCACAGGTATTCATACAATTGATGTCGGTTTGATTATTGCCCCTATCATCCATGAGTTTATTCGCTCAACTGCAGAGATTGCTGGTGTAGAATATGACGAGGGCTTTGAAGATAAGAAGGCTAAAGAAAAATTTGAGTATGCGCGTACGAAGAGTAAAGCTTTGAAGAAGCTCCGTGAGATGGGTGAGGAGCCTGTACTTGAAGCATCTCCTATTGAAGAAGAGATGGTACCTATGATTGAAGAAACACCTGTGTCTGAAGCAAGTACTTCTGGCTTTATCCAGCGGAGGAAATAAGTATGGGCATTTGGAAAGGTATCTATCTTGGCCTCCAAGATGTTGAAGAAAAGAAGCTCCAAAAAGATCAGCTTGAAGCTGCTCGTCAAGAGAAGCTTGCAGATCGTCTAGAGCAACGCCAGATGGCTTTGTTGCAGTTGGCCCCTAAGCGGGCTTCGAGCAATGCTCAAGCTTCCAAGTATGCAGCTAACTTGTCTTGGGTGAAAGGTCGAGTGGGGGGTGGGGAAGCCGCAGAGAAGTTTATCAACCAACTTAACCTTGATCCCTCTGCTGCAGAAGAGGTACAAAAGCTTATCACGGCTGCAGAGGCCAAGACTGGTATTCGGTACTCTGGGGATGAGTTTATGAATGCCGTAACTATTCTGGGTGGTAATATTGACAACCCAGATGTGAAGGAGCGTTTTGCCACTACTGGAGACTATGTTCAAGCTGTTCTTGAATCAGACCTTTCTGACTTCAACAACTTTGCCGAACTCTACCAAGAAGGTGTTGCAGCCCCAACCACAAAACTTGCAGTGGATGTTAACCCAAATCTGTATGCGGCTACAGATACCACTCGTTTTGAAGCACAAAATAAGCTGTTTGACGACAACATCCTTAATACTGCTAAGTCTGAAGTGTCGCGGTTGGCGAAAGAAGATCCTGTAGCTGCGGGTGAGCTTCAAGCTAAGATAAAGCTCTATGGTAAGGATGGTGGTGCTGCAGAGACTGAAGACCTTCGTAAGGTGTTTGGCCCCCAAGTTTATCAAAACTTGTTGGCTTCTTCTTCAGAATACCCAATTCTGCAGAGTATGAAAGTTAACCCTTACTTTGCCCCCTATACACAAGTCCAACAACCTAGTGTTTCTCTATCCTCTGGTGTAGGAGTTTCTGGGGAGGATGCTAGTATCCTGAAGAGCAACCCTTCCGAGGAGAATAAACGCTATTTTGATAGCTTGTATGGGTTGGGTGCAGCAGATGAAGTCTTGGGGGTGTAATCTTGACAGAGACCCTAAACCCCTTTAAGGGGCCTATTAAAGGCGCTACAGTTGCACCTCCTCAGAACCCTTTTAAGGGTCCCGTTGTGCAACCTGAAAAGCCCGTTCAAAAGGGTTATACCGAGTCTGACCTTGTGCTTGATGACTACTACCCTGTGGTTGCAGATTTCATGCGCGCTCGTCACAACTACTCTGAAGAAGAGTTGGCAGACCGTGAAAACACTGTAAAAACCTTTATCAACGAATCTCGTTTCTTTGCTGGAGGTAATGCCCCTCAGGCAGTGAGCGAGATTGCCTTTATTACAAAGCACAGTAAGGATAAAGACACCCTCGCCAAACTTGGTGCAGGGTATGACTTGTTTCAAAATATGAGCGGTCTGTTCTCTGAGGATACAACTTGGGGGGAAACCGCAGGTGGAACTTGGGACTACCTTAGGTCTGCTCTGGTAGACCCGGTTAACTATGCTTCACTGTTTACAGGTGGTCTAGCTAAAGCTGCTGTTACTGGTGGGTCTAAGGTTGGTACAAAAGTAGCACAGAAGCTTGCTATGGACGCCTATACCACAACCCTTCGTGGGAAGATTGCTGGTGGGCTTACAGAAGTCGCGGCAAAGGAGTTGGCTACCAAAGCTGCGGAAAAGGTTTTTGGACAAAGTATGCTCTCTATGGGTGTCCAAAAGTCTGCTCAAATGGGGGTGAACCGCGCTGCTCGTATGGCCACTACAAGTGCTTTTGGTAAACTGACTAACAAAGGGGCGCTTGCAGCTATCATTGCTTCTGGTAGTGTTGATACTCTCTCCGCTATTGGTACAGATGTAGCCTACCAAAAGAGCCTGATTAAGACTGGTGCACAGGAAGAGTACAATCCCTATCAAACGGGTTTGGCTGCTCTTGCTGGTATTGCTATGTCTGGTGTACAGGCAGGCCTACAGCTTCGTAGTGGGGCTTCTAACCTCGCACTTCCCTCTGTAGACGTAGCTAAACCTGTATCGGGGGATGTCGTTAGGAACTTTCGTTCCAGTCTTCTGGAGGGTGATTGGAAGGCTAAGGTTGCTGCAGGTAAAGAGCTAAAGGATCAAGACACAGAGTTCTTCATCCGGTTTATTCTTGGGGATGACAGTCTAAAACTAAAAGGTCTTAGCCAGAGTCTCTACGAGGCTGGGTATGTGTGGCAACGTCGTAGTGAAGACGACAGTATCTCAAACTTTGTGACAGATATCTTGAAAGATTTTGACCCTACGGAGGCACGAGGTTTTCTCCAAGATTTTGAGAAAGCCACTGGGGTTAAGATGCCAGAAACGACAGATGCTCTTAAAGATATGGAGACATTCTCCAACATCTTTGCAAAGAAGGTGAGTGATGGGGGTAGGCTACATAATGCACTAAGCCAAATGGCCCGCAAACTTGGTAAAGATGTTGAAGATGTTACCTTTGAAGATATGGTTACTGATGCCTTGGGGCAAACCACCTTTAAGGGTAAAACTGTGATTGAGAAAGCTATCTTTGATAAACTCCCCAAAAACATTGCGACCTTCCAGAACAATGTTATCCGTGGCATCGTTTCAAACCTTTCTACAACAGGTCTGAACTTCCGTGGTTGGCGCTTTAACACCTTGATGAACTCCATCACAGACCTCTCTCTGGCAGGTGTGCATGGTGGGGCAGGCTTCTGGTTTAAGTGGACTGGTAACGAAGTTCTTTCTAAAGAGCAACTCCGTATTGCTGGACAGCTTGTTGAGGCTAATATTCAAAAAGCTAAAAACCTGCTTGATCCGGACATGACCCTAGAGGCGTTTGAATCTCTCGCGTTGAAAAGCCCTAAAGACTTTCAAAGTCTGCTGCACACCTTTGCAGGTGGTGTAGACAACTCAACGCAATTTACAGGTCGGTTGGGGTTTGATCCTGAAGAGACAGTCCTCTCTAAAAATGTTGAGCGGGGTATGGAAGTTTTGCAGAAGCTTGGGGCTGTAAGAGCAGTGGATATGCTCACAAAGTCTCAGGAGTATGTCTACCAACTCGATAAGGCTCTTCGTATCTCTTCTATCAATAAAGGTTGGTCAGAATTTTTTGACCACCCTAATGCTGCCAAGATGATGAACACAAAAGAGTTCATGGAAGCGTCTGCAAAAGCTCTGTATGAGACAGAGAGGGCACTCATGTCGCACTCCTTCCGGGGTGCAGGGGGCTTTACTGGAGAGTTTGCAACACTGCTGGAAGACTTTAGAAAGCTTCCGGGATTGGGTTTGCTTGTGCCATTTGGGAGGTTTTTCAATAACACCATTGCCACCATGATGGATGGTGCTGGCCTCTCTCTGGTAGGGAAACTTATCGGTAAGCAAAAGATGCGCTCCACCCCAGAACTTGTTATTCGTGCCGCATCTGCTTGGGGGCTTATCTTCTCTATGGGAGATAGTGCTAAGTCTGCGATAGATCAGGGTCTTGGGTTGTTTGAAACACGTAGCCCTAGTACAGGAGACGTTAAAGACTGGAAGTATGAGTACCCAGCATCAGTTATGATCGGTACCGCCAAGGTTCTAGAATATCTCAATAGCGGTGATGGGTCTGTGCCAAAAGGTATTGCAAAAGAGTATCTTGAGGTTATCGGTGGGCAGCTTACAAGAGACCTCAGTGACACTGCTACAGGAATCTTCCGGGTGGTCGAGGATGCTCTTACAGGAGACATTGAACCTCTGGTTGCTGCTGGTAGGTTGCTTGGGGGTATCCTAGAGAAACCTACTGCTGGTATTACCCGAGCCTTTGAACCTTACAACGACCTTGCTGGCTTGCTTCGGGGTAACGATTTTGTTTCCCCTGATAGACGTCAAGGGTCAAAGGTACTTAATAACTCTCTCCGTTATATAGACCAATTCACAGGGGCTATATTTGGGGATCTTGAGGAGCAGAAGTACAACCCTGTTTCAGGTGCAGCAGGCCTAAACCCCACAAAGTATATGACTGTACGTGAGGGTAGGGCACCTACCTATACCTCAAGGCTACTGAACACAGTAGGTATACGGGATTTTGACAAGATTGTAGCTTCCTACTCTGATGCAGAGAAAGCTGATAATCGGTACAACAAGATTTTTAATTTGCTGGTTGAAGAGAGGTCTAAGGCTCTTTGGAACTTGAAGGGTTTCCAAGGTAGACCCCGTGAAGAGAAAGAAGTCCTCATCAGAGATCTTATTAAAGATGTTGCCACTATGACAAAGGATCTGATGAAGCAAAACGTGGTGGACTCTGGAGACCGTAGACTTGCTAAAATGCTCTCTATTGCTAATTTGGCAGGATCTATTTCTAAGATAGATAAAGCCCTAAAAGCTATTTCTCAGTCTACTGGGGAGGGTGGGGAGCTTAAGTTTGACGATCTCACAGAGGGTCAGTTGGATATGCTAGAGACTTACCTAAAGCAACGAGATACAATCATTCGTCTGAAATAAAAAGAAGGGGCCGCGAGGCCCCTTTTACTTTAAGCATCATCATCAAGCATATAGTCAGCCCATTCGTTAGCTTCCCTCTTGATGTCCTCTCGCCTAACTGCTCCTGTGTGCCTCATAAGGAGTCCAGTAAGTGCAGCAGCAGCGAAGTATCGTCTAGCAGTCATTGGTTTTGGTGGTTGTAGTGGCTTCTTCTCTTCCAAGAACTGCTTTGCTTCTGCCTCAAGTGGCAGTGGTTTTTTTCTTGGACGTGCCATTGATCTTCTCTAGGTTAAGGAAGTATGCCTTATTGAAACCAAATTGCCAATCTCGGTGATCTTTGGTATCAGGCTTATGGGGGTTGCTGATCTGCCCCCGGCGAAAGTCTTTCCACCCTTGGTCGTAAGGACTCATGCAGGGTCTCCCCAGTTAACACACTTGTACAAGATCTGTACATTCTCTCCCTCAGCCTGAAGAAAGAAATCTGAGGCAATGCTTTGTGCTGCAGCTTCACAGAAAGCTTCAGACATAAACACAGGCTTTGGTGCGGCAGTGACACACTGTCCAACGGACATATTACAAACCATAAAGACAAGACTAAGCATGGGGATCTCCTTTGAATTGTGGGTCGTCTAGTAGCTCTTGAAGGTACTTCCTGAGTTTTTCTTTACCAGATAGTCGAGCTAGTACTCTGCATCCACTATAGATAACCTTCTTTGCATCGTAGGGAAGACTGGTACCATCCTTGTCGCCCCACCTACAGAGGGCCTTTGTGACGTTCCCCCAGTGGAAGGAGTCTGCTCCCCACTGCTTGTCGCTCTTATACTCGATGTAATCGTTAAGGGTATTCCAACTACTGGGGAAGTCGTAGTAGTCTGAGGGGCCACCATCGGAGGTCTTTTCGTCACCGTAGTAAGGTCTAATCTCATCTTCTGTTAGAAGAAAGATATTCCCAAATTGTACGTAATAGTATACCTCTGAGATTTCCTCTACAATACCTACATAATTATAGACACTGTAAGCTTTGCTGGTACAAATCACCTTATCGCCAACTTTAATCATAGACCCTCCTCATAGAAAGCTGTGAGCCACTCTTTGCAGATCTCACTTCGTACCACATCTGCCAAAGTAAACTCAATCAAATTACAACTCATATTGTACTTCTTGGCCAAGTGGATGGCTTTAGACAACCCTGACTGTTCTTTGATGTCTGACTGTCTGATGTCCCCATTAAGGACTAGCTGGCAGTTTTCCCCAATACGAGTTACAAGCATCTTGAACTGAGCGACATCAAGATTCTGAGACTCATCCGCCAAGATAAGGGCATCTTTGAAAGAGCTTCCTCGCATGTACTCCAAGGGAGCCATAACGATGTTACCATTCTTGATCCCAGTCTCTACTTCACCCTTCCCGAGTTGTTCCTCAAGGACACTTAGAACAGGACTAAGCCAAGGCCCGAACTTCTCCTCTAGGGTACCGGGAAGCGCCCCAAGGGATTTACCCACAGAGACTGCAGGACGTGTAATGATGATCTTGTGAATCTCTCTGGTAGCATAGAGGTTGGCTGCGTGGGTAGCTGCTAGGAAGGTTTTACCTGTACCTGAAGGCCCAAGCACGATTACCTGTTTAGAGGTTTTTAGTGCATTGATGTACTTCTTTTGATTGTCGTTAAGCGGTTCGAGGACCCTTACTTTTGAGTTCCCTTCTTCTTTAGCCCCTTTATACCGACTTACCCGTTTTCCTCGGGGTTTTTCAATCATTGATCTTTCCTTGATTGAGTTTATGGAGTTTCAAGTATAGTTGAGAATATGGATTAGCTCAAGTAAAAAGAAAGGCCCCGAAGGGCCTAACTTTAGGTAAGACTGTCACAACTACGGATACCTGTTTCAGGGTCGATATAGCAAGCACCCCCCTCAACAACTACTTCGTCTTCTTTTGTATCATCTTCAACAACATCTTCACTGGTAGATGCGTTGAGAATCCCGAACCTCTTGCCAGCCGCACGGAAGGTAGTGCAACCTTTTGCCCCACCTTCGTAGGCACGGAGATAGACTCCTTTGAACTCCTCCCAAGTAACACTGGCACCCACATTGCACGTCTTAGAGCAAGCACTATCGATCCACTTTTGGGCTGCAGTTAGCATATCCACATGTTCAAAAACCGAGACCTGATCCGCTGTCTTACACTTAATACCCCACTCTCGGTAAGCGTAGTCTTCGATACGTTCTACAACAGGACCATCCGCCGTCTGGACTGTACGGTTATACTCTAGGGAGAATACTGGCTCCAAACCAGAAGAGATATTGTTTGCCGTAAGACTGATAGTACCAGTTGGGGCGATAGAGGTTAGGTGAGAGTTGCGGATGCCATACTTATGAATATCCTCCTGCAACTCTGGGTCCAACTTCTGGATAAAGGCACTACCACAATACTCTTGTGTGAACAGTGGGAAGGGACCTTTCTCTTCTGCGAGACGTACAGAAGCTCGGTAACACTCGTGGGCAATAATTTTAAGGAGACATTCAGTCCAATCTTGAGCCTCTTTAGAACCATACTCAATACCAAGAGCACCTAGGGCGTTTCCTAGGCCAGTGACACCAAGACCCATCCTTCGTTTTGATTTGGCTTCTTGCTCCTGCTGAGGGAGTGGGTAAGTTGTCTCATCAATAACATTGTCCATTGCCCGTACAACATGGGGGATGTCTTCTTTCAGTAGGTCATAGTCAAAGACAAACACACCGCCAATTTTTCTGACATACTGTGTCAGGTTGTACGACCCAAGGAGACAAGCTCCGTAAGGGGGAAGGGGTTGTTCCCCGCATGGATTTGTTGCCGAAATATCTTCCAAGTAGAACAGATTGTTCATCTGGTTTACCCGGTCAATAAAAATGACTCCCGGCTCTGCCCAATCCCAAGTTGCCCGCAGGATAGTCTCCCAGAGACTCCTCGCACGAACCGTCTCAAATACCCGACCTTCGAACACTAGATCAAAGTCTCTGTCAGCTTTTACAGCTTCCATAAAGTCATCAGTAACCAACACAGAGAGGTTGAACTGTGTAAGGATGTGGTTGTTTGTTTTGGCAGTGATAAACTCTACAATGTCCGGATGATCTACCCGTAGACACCCCATCTGAGCACCACGTCGATGACCTGCAGAAGAGATTGTCTTACAGACAGCATCCATAATCCCCATAAAAGAGATTGGTCCCGATGCTTGAGAGCCTAGTGACTTGATCCGAGCACCTTTTGGTCGGATACCAGAAAAATCGTAACCAACACCACCACCAAGCTGCATGGTGCGGGCAGCCTCTTTTGCTACATCCATGATACCAGAAAGGGAATCTGGGATCTTCTGCATGACAAAGCAGTTAAAAGCTGTGACCCGACGATAAGACCCTGCTGCAGATTGCACACGCCCCCCGGGGAGGAATCGTTGATACCGAAGGATTTCTTTCAGTTTCCGGTAGTGGTTCTCACTATCGCTAAGTGCGCTGGCAACACGTGCACATTTCTGGTCGTAAGTCTCCCCTTCTTGTCGATACTTCTTTTCATCTGCCCAAATAGCGATAGGGATTTGCGGGCCGTATGTTGTGTCTAGCATTCTATGTCCTAATTGTAAGTCGGTGTGGTTGGTCCAGCACATGCTCGTGCCACTTGAAAGAAACAAGTGCTGACTCTCCCGAAATCAGCACCTGCTTTTCTTTATCTTTGATCTGTTGCAGCCTTACGATTAACTCTTCAACGGTCATCCCCATTTCCTTGCAGCTTACCCCGATTTTTACGGGAGTTAAGTTTCTCTACATTCTTGTCTAGGACTTGTTGTAGGTCTGCATCAAAGTATGCTGAGAGTGCAGTCACATAGAAGAGGACATCCCCAAGCTCCTTGATAATTACTGTGGGGTCAACTGAGCCATCTCGGAAGTACTTCTTGATCTTCTCAGCTACCTCCCCTGCCTCTCCTACAAGGCCCAAGGTGTTCTCTACAAGACGTGTCTGGCCTGTAGTCAGCATCATGGTCTCTACCCAGTGAGAGTACTGAGAGGGACTCATAGGAGCTTCCTCTTCAGAGTAGTACTCATCTCCCATAAGGGCTTCAATGTCGCTAGCGTTAATCATCTTCTTCTACCTCAAGGTATCCTAGGGTTACATCATCAATCTCGTAGATCGCAGTGATAATGAGTTCTTCGATCACGGATAGGTTAGTGTTTCGGTCAGACTCCAGAAAGTTCGCATCGGGGTCTACAGTCAGTGAAAACGTAATGTTATACTTCATTTTGGTACCTTGTCAACCGTAAGCTTTCTTCAATTGAGCTAGAGACACAAACTCTGGTTCGTAGTAACCGTTGCTGAGTTCTCGCTTAATCACAACACCCTTCCACCACTCTTTGTTGGACTGACCGGCCCAAGACTCCTCCGCGCCTTTGAAGCACCCCGCCACCAGACCAATAACCGGATTAGGGAAGGAGCCATCCTTAAAATAAATACTGCGTTTATGGCTGTGACCACAAGTAGCAGAACTATTGCGCTTTTGGAGAAGCCCATAAGCATGGTGAATACCAGACATAGCAGCACCATAGTTTCCAGCACCGAAATAGTGAGCATAACTAACGCCATCGTAAGTAGCGATAGCGGGGGCGGAATGTACGTAGTCATGGTAATCCTCGAACCAATAGTCTGTCTGTAGGTGGGAGAAACTGATCCCATACTTAGAACCCTCTAGTCGTGGGTCCAAGGAAATTGCCTTGTGGATTCTTTGCTCATGGTTCCCAACGAGACCAATGCGATAAGGTCGCTTCCTTTTTGAGAGTCGAAAAGGTGCCCACAGACGGTCTTGAGACTCGTTGTAGGCTTCGATATCCCGTTGGTAACTTTGACTGACAATTGCTTGAGGATTCTTAGCACTGTCGTAGGCGTTCAAGCTCCTCATGTCAGCCCCATCACCCAAGTCTATAGTGTAGTCTGGTTTGATGTCTTGGATCAACTTGGATAGCCAATCAAAGCGTTCATTTGGGACACTAGGGTCTGCATGAGCGCAGGTCCATACGATACACGTCTTAGTCATAGTTAATCACCAAAGGTTCAATTTTCTTTCTAAAGTGGTCTTGCCACTTCTCTACACCGTCCATATCACTGAACCAGTATTCGTTGTAGAGGATCTGCCCATCAATCTCGATCTTACAGAGGAGCATATATTCCAAACCCTCTGGAACTTCAGGGTCCCCTACCTCATCCCTATGAAAAGGTCCAGACTCGATACCCCAAACATTAATCTTACTGTCTGTGGAGGGGGTGTAGCCCCAGTCAAAAGGGTCCTTTTGTCTCACGAAGAGATTCTTAATCCACCTTAGCATGTTTTGTTAACTCCATGAAGTGATTAAAATCTAGGATAGCTAGGGGCTTCTTCCTGTCCCCTTGGATAACCAGAAGGGGTTGGTACCCCCCAGCGTTAGCTTTAGCTTGCTCGTAAGGCCCGTATACAGCAAATGCCCTGTGTCGTTTGCACTCTACTGAGTAGGGGAAGAGTTTCCTAGCTGCAGGAGAAAGCTGCACATCCTCCCCTCCCTGCCCCATCGCCGTACTCTTACAGTCGTCTGGCTCCAAAGAGTCGTAGGTCTCTAGTACTGCGTCCCTTACCAGTTGTTGTAGGGCACGACCCTTACTCTTCCTTGAAGCAGTGGAGATACCTTTAGCCATTACTCGATGATCTCCACTACGTTAGGTTCTTTGGCTACCTTGGTGAGATAGACTGGACCAGTACTATAAATAAATTTGCGAGCTTCTGGCCAACAGATCTTACTGAACTCGCAGTAGCTGCACTGCATTGGTAGCATCTCATTAGGAGATGTCTTAGATTGTGGTACGGGTGTAAGGCGAGACTCAGGGATACTACCTTTAACCAACGTCTTAGCACGTTCCATCTCCTTCTCTTTTTGCTTCAACTCCTGCGTGAAGTCATATGTGTCCAAGCAAAGTTTGAACCTGTCTTTTTGGACTACAAGAAATGCGCCTTTCGTCTTGTTGGTGACTAGAGGATCATCTTTACCTGCGTAGACGTAAGAACTTAGCTGGCTGATATACCCAAATGGGTCGTCGTTCCGAACACTGTTGGTGGCAAACTTCTGAAAGCTGTACTTGCTCGCAGACTTCACATCAACCGTTACCCCATCAATTACACAGTCTCGGTGACCTTTGATCCCATGAACCTCTAGTGTATCTTGTTCCCCCTGCACTTCGTGACCGGAAGCCTTAGCAAGGGCAATAACCAGAGCCTCAATCATATCCCCATAGAAGAAAGTTCCAAGGGACTCTGCACTAAGTTCCTCCCCTAGGTGTGAGGAGTTGACCTTGTACCAAAGCTTTCGGTCACAGGGGGTACCAATAGAAGATAGGGAGAGGTAACTTCGGGGTTGGGGTGGTTTGGAGAAGCGGTCGTTAGCTACTTTAGCTAGGTCTTTACCAAACACTTCTCCAATAGCACTTGTCCAACCCCCGAGACCCTTAACTACTTGCTCAATGTCGTAGACCAGTGTTGAGATATCTTTCAAACCACTGCCTCCAAGAGGCGATCAAAGTCTGAACGTAGTACTGTCTTGATCCACTCGGGGTTCAGTTCCCGGGTGTCATACTCCAAAAGTTCTTCCTCGGTGGAGTAGTAGGCCAGTACCTCACAGAGAGAATCCCACACCCCCACATCTTCGTAGTCATTCAAAAACTCGATGGCTTCGATAGAATCCATGAGCATCTCTCGGGTGATCTGAGTAAGAATACCGTCCATGTTAAACTCCTTCTACAAGTGCCTTAGCAGACACTGGGTAGTATTGTTTCAGTTGATCGTAGATCTGTTGTGCGACAAGACGCGCCTCGTATTGTGCATCCGGGGAGAGTCGTAGCTGGCACATCTTTGCGAAGGCCCCCAGAGTACCACTCCAAGTCCAAGCAGTCATGGTGGCTTGTGGGAGCACCATACGGGCTTGCTCTGGAGCCACACCCCGGGTGAGCATGGCTTCATAGCACTCTAGGGCAGTATCGTAAGCATCCTTGTTATAGGTAAGTGTCCCCTCTACTGGGTCGTAGTAGTAACTGGTATCAATGCTTACAGAGGGGTCGCTACCTTGTTTTTTATCTTCTGAAGTCCCTCTCCAAGTATCTGGGGTGTAGAACTCAATACCCTCAGTGACATATCGTCTGGAGAACTCTGACAGGATCAAGTACTCATGTTTTACAAGTTGTGCCCTGACAAAGATTGGGGCCTCAACATCAAAGCTGATAAAGCAGTGGTTGAATGGTGTATCGTGGGTTGGTGTGTTTCGCCATTGCCACATCAACTGTTTCAGAAGACCTTTATCTCCCTGAGAGATTGAGTAGGTCCCGAAAATACTGTCCTCCACCTTATTAACAAACTGTTCGTAGTCTTTGGAGGTCATACCCCTAGCTAGGAACTCTAGTAGGCTTTTGTCAGAAGCCTTCAGTTTTGTGTCACCATTTTCTCCTACATCCCATGCAGACCTCTTGTTGAAAGACCTACGTGCTGCATTAACTACCGATAGATCTGTACCACAGTGGTAGTTGTATTCAACCCTTATCTGACTTTCCGGCATCTTCATCCTCACCCTCAAAGAGGTTAATCATGGTGTCCTCGTGTAGGATGAGGACAACCGACATGAACACCCACAGCAAGTTCTCCACCTGCTGCAGGGTGTCGTTATAGTAGAAGAAGTATAGGGCCAAGTTAATCAGCCCTACAATCCCTGCTCCAATCTGGACTACAGTAATAACCATTAGAAGGGGATCTCATCATCCTCAAGATCATCTTTGGGTGGGGCTGCTTTAGGGGCTGCAGCTTTTGCCTTGGGGGTCTCTGGAATATCATCATCATCATCTGCATCAGGGTGATACTCATTATGCTCGATCACGATAACTTTTTCCAACCGAGTACCTACAATGTTCTTGCGGCTGGTGTCGTATACCGAGAGAACTACATCAACAGTAGAGCCGTTACCAAGGAATCCATCAATATCAAAGTCCCAGAGACTACCATCGACCTTGATAACAGTGGGTGCACCACCTCCGTAGTTCTCCTCCCACTTACGCTTGAATTTTACCCGGGTACAACCCTCATGTTCTGGGCTGGGCTTACCAGTGAGCATGGACTTGGACTTCTTCAGCTTTGCGAAGTTGTCCCCATCGAGGTCCATATCAATAGTGGTCTGACCACCAGTTTCCTTGAGGGCATCTTCAAACCCAGTCAAGTCGCGGTTCTCGGGAAACACTTTTGCCCAATAGGAAAGACCACGAAGTTTAACTTTGCGAGTAGCCATTTATATTTCTCCATCTTCTGTTTGAGAATAGTAGCAGGTTTTCTTTAGTGTGGTCAATGGATATCTGCGTATCGCACACCGAATTGTGGATCAACGTCCAGAGGGACGTTTAGGTTCAGTCGTTTGTTAACTTTAGCAATAGCCAACTTCATCTTGTTGTAAGTGTCTTGCTGATCTCCATCTTTGATTTTGACAATAGTTTCGTCGTGGAACTGCCCTATACCCTTAAGTCCCACAGACCAACATTGAGCAAGCCATGAGTCAAAGCAGTAGACCCCTGTACTCTGGTTCAAGGAAGAGAACACATCTTTCTCATACCGAAGGCTAATCCAGAAATTAGACACAGGGTTCTTAACCCACATCTGCCCATTGATCCTGCGAATAGGTTGAGCTTCCGAAAAGGCTTTGACTGCCCAGTTCCTATCCCAGTATGCCCTAATAAGGTCTGCACATTCCTGTTCTGGCATACCTGTTGTACGGGCTAGTTTGACCTTGCCTACCCCATAGATAGCACTGTAATTTACTGCCTTAAACCGTTTCCTTACAGCTTTCAATCGGAGATATATGGCCTCCTGCTCTGGCTTGCTTAACTTCTTCATCTCTCCTAAAGTTAACTGCATCAATTGCTTCCTCTAGTTTATCAAACCTACCTAAGTACTCTTTCTTTTTATTTAAGTAAAAAGACGCATCATACTTACCTTTATGGTAGTGAACACCCTTAGTGCCAGTCTTATTATTGCGCCTAGCATATGTGTTAAAGGCATTTAGCTGTTTATCAGCGCCCCTCAGGTTGCTTGGGAGATTGTTAGACGTATTCCGATCAATGTGATCCACACAAGCAGGTAAGTACCCGTTACTGATAAAGAAGATAATCCTATGCACTAGCATCCTATATCGGAGACCATCTTCTGTCTTAAAGTTGACTTGTAAGTATCCATTTTTATCAGGTGACCCAAGTGGCCTACCTGCAACCCTTGAGTTACTCTCCTCCCGTCTCCATGAAACAGGTTTGCCAAAAAGGACCCCATCCCGGATCTCGAACAGTTCCTCTAGTTGTTCCCTTCGTACCATATGTAAAATTGCTCCTCATCTGAAGTAATAACCCCCGCAAATTTTGAGAGGTTAATGTGCTCGTCAAACCCCGGCTTAGACATCTCCTCTACGTAGTCTGGATCATACGGGTGCATGTAGTGTCTCTTTGTAGTGGATTCTAGAGAGACCATATCTGCCCCACAAAGTAATTCCCCTTCTTCGCAAGTTAGAGATCCCCGTATTTCTTTACCCCAAGGTTTATCAACCCCCGGGAGGTTCACGAGCGGTTTAGAGTGTTTGAACCGAAGTGTGTTAGTAAGACCTGCAATCTCTGCCTTCACGTAGCCGTTGATGTGGCTATCAAGGATACCTTGAAAGGTCGCCAGTCTGTGTTGCAAGACAGTTAGTCCATCGAGAACCTCTACTGCAGGGTCTACATCAATCAGGAGTTTGACCGAAGGTGTAAGCTCTCCATCTTTTCTGACTTGTGGGACTTGTCGTTCCACCCCCTCATCGTTTGTCTTGTAGTCGAAGGTGCAAGGTTGCCACCCCAGAGAGTATAGCCATGCCTTAACTTGATCGGAGCTTCCGGGGTTAGCTTCCTCTTCCTTATCAAGGACCTTTACGGGTTCGTCATGAGTACGGTCAAGGCCAAGATCATCAAGAGTAGCGAACCAACGATCCCCAAGTACGGAGGGGGTCCCGTCTTTTTTGAAGGGGTTCTTCGGTTTTGTGACAACCTTGTACTTCTTGTTCTTTGGCATAACCTTTGTGAGTTCAACTGTCTTCTCCTCTTTGAGTTGGGTAAGGGTTTCTATAGAAGACCTCACCAGATCCAAATCAACCTTCCAGCCAACTTGCTCTTGATAGGCTGCACACTCCATCTTGAAGGAGAGATACTTGAGAAACCTGTCAGCCTCTTTCTTGTCCTTATAGAGAAACATCAGACGCTTGGTCAAGTCTTTCCAGAGCTTCCAGTTGATTTTGACATCTTCTGCACAGCGATGCCCGTACTCTTCTTTAGTAAGACTCTTCCAATCCTCGACATGTGGTTTGGGGACTCCGTACTTCTCCCCATAGAACTCTAGACCATGCTTGAGTTGATCGTGATCTAGGTACCAAGCCAGTGGTAGTGTGTCGTAAAAAGTGGCTGTGATATCTACACCAAGGATCTTCTTGATAACCCTCTTGTCGTACCGGATACCGTTGTGGGCGACAAGCCAATTTGCACTGGTCAAGAAGTCCCGCATGTCACCGTAGTCATACAAGACCGTAGGCTCTTCCCCAGCACGGGTGTAGGCTAGGCAGTGGATCTTGGTTGCGCCCTCATACAGATCGTCTGCTTCAATGTCGAATACTGCCAAGTCATTCCTCCAGTTCTCCTTGAATTGAAAGGATAAGGTCGGGGACATCTCCTGTCAAGACTGTGACCCCTTGATCCTTGTACATATATAGCACACTCCAACCATATGGATCGTATCCATAGGAGTCTTTACCACACCTATAGATCGAACCACTATACCCCAAGAACTCATAGAAGTTCGAGTGTTCTACAATCTTTGTGATGCCACTGTTAAACCTCCAACTATGGCCAACAAGATAACCGCCTGACCAAGTGCCGAACACCCGATAACAATTGGGGGTTTTCACTAGGACCCACCTATCTGGTGTATAAATGCTAACCATAGAAGGTATCCATCAGGTCAAAGAACACCCAGAGCACTGCAAGGTCCCAGAGTGCAATACGGGGTTTATCCAAAAAGTTCCAGATCTTTTTCATTAGTCCACCTCTGTCAAGATAGTTGTTTCAGGTTCATAGTAAACCCCACCAGCGTCTCCAAGCTTACTGAAGGGGCGGTTTTTGTCGATCACGAACCTCGTGGTGTTCTGTAGGATCTCATCGTCGCTGTCAAGATCCCGCTCTAGCAACACACAGATAATTGCTTCCTCCTCTAGTGCAGCCGCATACTTTGTTCGCCCGTCATCGTTGACTTGGGAGATGAAGATAACCCCGATGTTCAACTCTTTTGCAAGCTGTGCCATACGTGATCCAAGTGCCGTAAGTAGTGAAGTAGCACCATCTGTACCCGCCGCAGAAAGGTAAGCCAACCGCTGCACGTGGTCAATGAAGATGTAGCTTGCACCATAGACAGAGGCAGCAAGTCGAACATACTCCAAGACTTTCATGGGATCATCACTTGCCCTCATCTCAAAGATGATAGTACGTTCACCTTTAGTAGCTTTGAGGGCTGCTTCCATGACAGCTTCTTCAGTGATGCCATTCCACTTAGCGTCATCCCTTGTACGTACATTGACCCCAAGTTCATAGGTAGCCATTGCACGATAGGTTGTAGATTTCATCTCCTCGGCGTGTAACATTGCAATACGAGCATCCTCAGACTTCAGGATACCTGTCTCAAAGTACCGGATAAGTTCGGTCTTACCAGTTCCACGAGGGGCTTTGATAAAGGTGATGCCCCCTTTGACAAGTCCGCGCATCTTATCGTCCCAACCTTGGTGACCTGTCGGGACATACTCGTAAGGATTTTCCTCTAGAAGTGCCTTCTTCACATCCTCATCTGTGCAGAAGAAGTTGTCTGGTGCATATCGTTGTGGCTTGAGTGCAGCCCACTTCAGGTCTGTCTCATCCCCGGCTTGTAGGAAGTCGTTAGCGTCCTTGTGCTTAGTGAGTGGGACATACCAGAACTTCTCTGGGATAGCCGCGTAGAGGCGCTCTGCGGCCTTCCTGCCCGCATCATCAAGCTCCCCGGCATACACCACCTCTTGAAAGGAGGAGATGTACCCAATGTTCTTCTTGATAAACTTCTCCCCGATACTAGCAGAGGGTATTGACATAACTGGGTAAGTCTTACCTAAAGCTTGGTACAACGACGCACTATCAAATTCCCCTTCTGAGAGATAGAGACGCTTCCCCCCTGCATTAAAGTCTGGGCCGAACAGGTCGTCCATAGGTACCCCAGATTCTTTAACCCAGAAGACCTTCTCATCATAGCCACGGTATTTGATGTTGTTTTTGTGTTTGAAGGCATACCTTACCGGATTACCATCTTCATCAAGTTGCAGTTGGATGCCGTAGATCTTTGCCACCTCTGGGTCAATAGATCGAATACCTTCATAGGTAGACTTGACCACTGGCCTTTTTCTTACATCCAACTTCTTCTCCTTTGTAGGGTAGGTCTCTTTAGCCCAGTCATATGTAGCTCGCTTAGAGGGGTAGGCTTCCCCACAGCTATGACACATCCCTACACAGAGTTCCTCGTTGTAGGAGAATGCGTCAGAAGAGCCGCAGCTAGGGTATGGACAGGGTTGGTGCGCTACTTCAGTCATCCTTTCACCAATATATAATCAGGACCCGACACACCAATATCGTAGCAGACAAGAAGTTTGTAGTTTACCCCTGCAATTAAAAACCTACACCCATCCATAGAGGGATCTAGTTCTAACTTATTAAAGTCTTCCCTGCAGGTTAACGTAATCAACATTACACACCCCTTTCAGTTCTTAGAGGGTTTTGTTGCGGCCTTTACGGCCCACATTGCCGCGCTCTCAATTTCGGTCTGCGCGAGTGCCTTTAAGCGGCCCACCTCAGCACTTTGCGGGTCTACAACAGATGCTTTACCAAGCCCACTCACACTGTCAAGTTTAGGTAGAGGGATTGCTTCAATCAGGTCGATTAGATCAGCCGCAGCACGTTTGATTTTACCTACTGTGTCTTCATTGCTGGGGTTGAAGTTGATCCCCACTTTGTATTCACCCTTAGTCATTTTAGATATCTCCCATATCTTTGAGCCAGATCAACTTTAGTTTCCCTTTGGTGGTTTGTATATATAGGTCTCCATCATCCCAACCATAATTACCAACCCTAACAGGGTATTTACCACAGGGATGACCCATTAGGTCCACACTACACATACCTTTTCTTAGTTCAATTGTATCACCTATCTTGGTCACGGTTCAACCCCTAGGCTACATGCAGGCAGTGCTACTTCAGTCAACAGTTCTACTCCAATCAGTCTCGTAATTTCCCTCTAGGGTTCGGAGGATACTTCTTACATAGACTTTAAGGATACCTTGCGCAGCTTCACTGTTAGGAACCTCTAACATTGCTTTCAAATCAGCGACAATATTCCTCAAGGTTTCCTCTAGGTCTAACCTAGCCTCATTAGCATCCACATAGAGTTGAAAGTTCTCTTGTGCCTGCCCTTCAGAGGCTAGAACCTATAGAGACATCTCTCGAAGTTCTTTCTTAAGATCCTCAATACGTTCAATTGCAACTAGCGGTGTGCGGCTACCAGTGCCAACGCTAAGGTCGTGTAGTCGTTCTAAGAGAGTGTCACTCATTGTTTGAATCCAACCACTCAAGTGTTTCTTTTTGCAGGTCTTCAAGAATCTCCCCAACATCCTTGTAGAGGGTCAAGTCATGATGTCTACCGTTGTCCTTCATGTTGAAAGCATAGCTATGTGCCTTCATACCGTTAATCACCATTGGGTCATAGGTTTTACCACAAGGGGTATCTCCGGTTAACTTCCACATAAGATCTGTGCAAGCTAGGGCGTACCCTTCAATCATAAGGGCTGTTGCAGTATCTATATCCTCTAGGCCCCTAATTTCTGAAGGACTAAACTCATAAGGTTTACGTAGCATAACTTCTCTCCTTTCAGTTCTGCGAGGGATTTCTTTATTAAAACTCGACAATCTGCGTCACTGTAGACAGGATACATCTCTAGAAAGTGTTTGGCGCTTTCAATAACAGCCCCCAACTCTTCAATACGGCTGCGTTGCTGTTCGGATACATGTTCAGCCCTCCGTTCAACCCGCATGGGTTTCGGCTTGGCGCGGTATGTATAGTTACCTCCGAACACAGGGTTTGTGGCATCCAACCACCGTCCAACATAATTCAAATATAGCACCTCCGGCTCGGACCTCATTCTGGCCTGCGTGTCGGCATCCAGCAGGCACCAAGGCGTTGTGATGTCGGTCAGGTCGTCGTAGTGGATTTCGGTCATGTCAGGCTCCATACGTTCCAGATGATCGTGGCAATCATCACGCACCGCCTTTCTTCGTCACCGTGTAACCCATCATGTCGGCCAGCTTGGCGAATTGATCGTGAGCGCATTGGGCGTAGTATTGAGCGGCGTTCATATCGCGGCTCTCAAAATGTGCGGAGACGTTCATGTAGTATGCCACTTCGCCAGCGAAGTATTTTGCGCGCCATTTTTCAGTTTGTGTCATTCGTTCAGTCCCTTTAGGAGATTCTCTGCATCTTTCTGCCAGCACAATACTAGCAGAGCATCGGTTACCGGGTCAAGTTCATCCCTAGGGTCGGACAACAAAGACTGTGTCTGTATCTTGAAGTCCTCTTTAACGAACTCCTCTAGGAAGTCTAACAGTTTTTGTAGTTTAGTTGTCATAGCATACCACCGAACCTTGAAGAGTCATCTCTCTTAGTGTGAGGTCTGCACCAACCGTAAGACCCCCTAAGGACCCTACAAATAGACCTGCCAAAAAGAATATTATTGCTACTGCCTTCTCTGTGTCAGCCATAATCTTCTTCCTCTTCATCCTCACAAGGTTCATCAACAAACCTCTCACATTCAACGCAGAAGTAGTCAGCCTCTGCACTCTCATTATGATTCACTACAAGCTCACACATCTTCAACCCTCTTGAATTTAGATACGAGATTAGTCACAATATCCTCAAAACCATCAGAACCTTTAAGGCACAAGGAACCTTTCTGGTTCACAAAGCACACATAGGTTTGCCCTTTTTTGTAGGCATTGGATTTTTGGTCTGTGCAGATATAGGTCTCACCTTTTTGAAACTTCATTAGTATACCTCCACCTAAATCTTTTCAAGTTTTTTGTAGTCTTCGCACCTGCCAGAATAGTCTGAAAAAGCTATAGGTGCATACTCCATCCCAAAAGACTTGGCCCACCTCTCCGAACCAATTCTATCGTCTTCTGAGAAGAACCTAAAGCATTCCTCATTCACGCAGTCAGATTTGCAGAAAGTTTTGTCTTTGTAGCACAACATTTTTGTTGCTCCTTATGTGAACTTAAGGTACCCTAGAGTTTTGTTAAATTTATCTTAAATGGTGTTAATGGTATACTTAAAGAATACATTAAGTATTCTTATATAGAAGCCACTTTCACCTTTTCAAGACCTTAACCAAACTTTATTTTCACCTCAAGATTTTACTTCTATGTGGGGCCTTTAGGTCTCCTAGGTAACCCACCATACCCAAGAGACCTAGTTGGGCTTCCTAGGTCCCTCTCCGGGCCTCTGGGGACCTATCTAGGTGGTATAGGTAGACCAACTCTAGATCTTCCAGACCATCCAGACTGTCAACAGCTTCCCAGATAGTTACCTTGTCACCGTAGTTACCTTCTTGTTCAGCGAAGTGGTGAGCTTCTGTAAGTGTGTCTGTGTGGCACTCTGAGGTGTTACCAACCCTTACATGGTAGTAAATCAAACTCAATAGTCCTCCGCTTCTTGTTTAGTCATAAAGAAGTGAATGCCGTTAGTGCATTCAACCCTGATGTCCCCATCATATTGATCGGGGAAGACTTCTTCCCCAACCTTATAGAAGGTCTTCCCTGTGTACTTATCATAGCCTTCAGGACCCTCAAGGACAATAACATAGCTTGCTCGACATTTGCGACCCACTAGGGTTGAAGTCCTTTGGGCATGTTCAGGTATCATAAGCTTGATGACCCCGGTTTGGATCTTCTTGTAGCCCACAAAGGATACCCCTTGAGGGTAGATCTGGAAGTCCGGTAGTTTGGTGTCTGTAAGGTTAGCCCCCTGAAGGCTAGCCCTCTGGAGGTTAGCCCCCTCAAGGTTAGCCCCCTGAAGGTTAGCCACATGAAGGTTAGCCCCACGAAGGTTAGCCCACCGAAGGTTAACCCCCTGAAGGTTAGCCCCACGAAGGTCGGCCCCCTGAAGGTTAGCCCTCTGGAGGTTA
>Ga0213868_10000229_pt1 | contig 52818 bp, 38 predicted proteins | sample PICome_9_FD_160087 | JGI IMG/M metagenome (GOLD analysis project Ga0213868, IMG submission 160087) | Coastal seawater microbial communities near Pivers Island, North Carolina, United States - PICO127 | ecosystem: Environmental > Aquatic > Marine > Coastal | place: USA: North Carolina...
TCGGGCCATCTCCACTCGCTATGAGAAGCACAGCGAGAACTTCCTGGCGATCGCCACTCTTGGAGCTATTCTAGCATGGATTTAGATGGTTTTAAAACACACCCTAGTCGAGCATGTCCGTTCTTAGCCCCCATTTCTACAAAGCGGTAACGGCGTTCTATGATGGATTGAATACTGATCAGCAACGCTTGCTGAAATTCTTCGTCGCGCTCTTCGACGACGCCTCACCTTCTAACTTATCCAAACGGCTGACTGCGGCAGGGCTCTCCCGCAAGGATGGCAAACGCTACACGGTAGACGACTGTAAGGATCTCTTCAGACAAATCGAGAATGCTGAACTTGGCTTTCCCTCCTATGGAACGAATCTCTGGATGACTCCCGAGCTAATCAGCGGCGTCGCTGAATTGGTATCTGAAGAGGAGAGCTTCTCATCCTATACACTTAGACTGTACGGATCCAGCAACCGCCGCTCGCGGTTCGGAGACGCCCACACGGCCCAACTCCGTCGAAAGTACGCCTTGGCTTTCGCCTATTACTGGGATGCTGATGATGCGCAACTCTACGACCACCTAATCGTTGAGACGATCCATGGCAATCGGATGACCTTGGAAGCCCCGCAGCTTGAATTCATCGAGTACCCCTTCAGCACCGTTCGATTCGAACAACTTCCTGACATACACGTCAAAGCGCTCGTGCCGGAGGTCCACAACACGCAGGCTTTCTGTGCCACCTACAATCCTGAGTGGAAGCGATACTTGCAGGAACGCTCTGATCCAAAACTAGCCGCCATGCTAGCAGACATGCACTTGCTGAATGGTGACTTCCAAGCAGCCAGCGCCTTGGCGGACACGCTCTGCGCCGCCAACGGCAAGTTGCGGAAAATAGAAGGGAGCCTACTGCGAGGGGCCATCGCCTTTCTATCAGGAGATCAAGAGGCGGCCGCCGCACACGTGGAACTCGGGATACGCACCAAGGGCTCCGCCATCAAAGTCTCCTTGGCAAGCGAGGCTCTTGTCGCACTATTTCTAGCGACGAGGGAAGAACCCCAGTTCAAGAAAGCGCTGGCAGGCATGGGCCCAAAGAAGCGCTCTCGCCACCCCGAGCCGATCCTTGAGCTGCTGCAATCTCTCGACAAATCTCAAAGAGCTGGCGAACCATTTGACGTCGTGGATTACCAGCTAGACCGCGCTGGGCAGTTGAGCGAACTCGGCCAGGTTGTGATTCTGCATGTTTGGCTTTGGCAGGGTGCTCGTCACACCAAGCCCATAAAGGAGTTTGCACTTAAACTCCTCGACTACTGTCGCCGACAAGAGGCGCCACTGCTTCAAGCGCTCACACTTTCCATCTTGAAGCATCTGAAGGCAAAACCCCAGCAAGGTTCCACATCGGATACTTTGCCCCAGGTTGCTCCTATTCTACCTCTCAAGAAACGATTGGAGGCCTGGGAAAAGAAGCTCGTCGAGCTAGAGCGCTTTGCTCTTACAAAACGCCCTCAGTCCGCCTCCAATGCTCCTGCCAAGACGTCACGCCTGATCTGGGAAGTGAACACTTCAAATGCCAGTGCCTACATTCGCGAGCTGGTCCCCAAAGAACAGCTCAGCCGCAAGAACGGCGGGTGGTCTCAAGGACGCGCAGTCTCGCTGGCAAGGCTGCGAGAGAACGCTGACAGCTTGCCTTTCGTTGCACCACAAGACCTTCCTGTCATTCAACACATCCGCCCTTCCAGCTGGAATCCTAGCCAATACCACCTCGACGTGGACGATGCTTTACATGGTCTCGTCGGTCATCCGCACGTCTATCGCGAAGGCAACCATGACATTCCATTAGACATCATCGCACAGTCCCTGAAATTCATCCTTTCAGAGGAGGATTCCGGTGACGTGACGCTCACCGTGCAGCCCGGCCTTGAGACTCTCGACTTCAACGAGGAAGGCATGACCTACTGGTGGGACACGCCGACGCGGCTCTGTACGCTGCGAACGTCACCAGAGGAAGTCCATCTCATTGGCGTGCTCGGTCTCGCCCGCGAAGACGTCAAGATTCCTGCGGCGGGAAAGGACAGGCTACTATCAGTCATACAGGCACTCAAAGAAGAGGTCAGCGTCTACACGGATGTCGCCGATGCAGGCGACGTCGCCATGACGGTCCTAGAATCAAATCTCACCTTGCAGCTTCACCTAGCACCTCATGGCGAAGGACTGCGCGCCGCGCTTCGCGTGCAACCAATCAAAGATGCTGAGACTTATCTTTCCCCAGGCAGCGGATCACAGGTCGTCTTCGCGGAGGCGAATGGGCAACCGTGCAAGACCCAGCGCTCCCTAGCAGAAGAACTCGCTCAGGCTTCCGAGATTCTCGAGGCCTGCCCGAGCTTGTCTGACAATGACGAAAGCGAGCCCTTCCAATGGTCGCTGCCAGAACCGCTAGACTGCCTGGAACTCCTCACCGAAATTCACGCTCTCGGCGATCGCGTGGACACGCACTGGCCCCAAGGAGAACGCTTTAAGCTCATGGGCGAAGCCACTTCAAGACAGGTTCGGCTCAAAGTGACCTCGACGAAGGACTGGTTTCAACTCACGGGCGAACTCGATGTCGGAGAAGGCCAGGTAATAGAGCTTCAAGCACTGCTCGACTTGCTAGAGAAAGACGATTCTCTTGGGCGTTTCATCAAACTTCGCGACGGCCAATTCCTCGCCCTGACACGAGAGTTCAAACAGCGCCTCGAAGATCTCGAAGCCTACAGCATCGAGGGCAAGAAGGGCGGTCGCCAGATCAACCCTCTTGCCGTTCACGCTCTAACTGAGCTCACCGAAGAAGCGCAATCCAAGCTGACCAAGAAATGGATCGACCATGTCAAACGACTGCACGACGCCTCCGATAGTCAAGCAGACCTCCCCTCCACCCTCCAGGCTGAACTGCGCCCCTATCAATTAGACGGCTTCCAATGGCTCGCCCGACAAGCGCAGTGGGGCGTAGGAGCTTGTCTCGCGGATGACATGGGCTTGGGCAAGACGCTGCAAGCGCTGGCCATTCTACTCCATCGCGCCACGCTCGGCCCCGCCCTGGTCATCGCCCCCACCTCTGTCACCCGGAATTGGCTGAGTGAAAGCCTGCGCTTTGCGCCGACCTTGCGCACGCATCTCTTTGGTCCAGGCAATCGTGCTGAGACATTAAAAGATCTAGGCCCATTCGACCTCGTCCTGTGTACCTATGGACTTCTTCCTAACGAAATCGCGAGCCTTGAGAAGATCTCTTGGTCTACCATTGTCTTAGACGAAGCCCAGGCCATCAAGAATGCAGCTACCCAACGCTGGAAAGCCGCCACACGTTTACAAGGAGACTACAAGGTCATCACCACAGGCACGCCCATTGAGAACCATCTCTCCGAACTACATGCGCTCTTTCAGTTCATCAATCCCGGGCTGTTAGGCTCGGGCCAGCGTTTCCATGTAAAGTTTGCCGATCCCATCAGCAAGCAACGCGACTTCGGCGCCCAAGCACGCCTCAAGCGCTTGATTCGTCCGTTTATCCTTCGTCGCTTGAAGAACCAAGTATTGCAAGACCTGCCCCCACGCACGGACATCGTGCTTCGCGTCGAGCCGAGCAAAGAAGAGGTCGCGTTCTACGAAGCCTTGCGGCGCAAAGCCGTGAAGAACCTGACAAAGAGCAAGGACGACGGTAACGCCGGAGAACGGTCCTTGCGGATTCTCGCCGAAATCATGAAACTGCGCCGTGCCTGTTGCCACCCGAAACTCGTGGATTCCAAGATTCCGCTAGGCAGTTCCAAACTCGAACTCTTCGCCCAAACACTAGAAGACGTGCTAAGCAACCAACACAAAGCACTCGTCTTCAGCCAATTCGTCGACCATCTGGGCTTCATTCGAGATCACCTCGACAAGGCTAATATCTCCTATCAGTATCTTGACGGTAGTACTCCTGCAAAGAAACGCCAACAAGCCGTCGACGCTTTCCAACGTGGTGAGGACGACGTCTTTCTCATCTCCTTGCGCGCAGGAGGCACGGGCTTGAATCTCACGGCCGCCGACTATGTCATCCACATGGACCCGTGGTGGAATCCTGCTGTAGAAGATCAGGCATCTGATCGTGCCCATCGCATTGGCCAGCAACGCCCGGTCACAGTGTATCGACTGGTCGTCGCCAACACGATCGAAGAGAAGATCGTCAACCTTCACCACCAGAAACGCGATCTCGCTGACAGTCTGCTTTCTGGCACCGAGACCGCAGGCAAACTCTCGCCTGAGCAATTGCTGGATCTACTGAAAGACGAACGTTAGGAACCAGATCCTCGCTTGCTTGCAGCGTGCTGCCAGCTCTTACTAGGCAACTTATGTCTATCGCTTCTCTCGACCTCACGAAGGAATTCCCCCGCAGCCCACGCGAAGCCGTGGGTGGGTATGTCATCGCTGGCCGCATGCTCGACAAATGTCGCGCCGTGGTCGCCGGGACCAACGGCGAGTATCATTTCGACTGCCCGTTGGATAACATGTTCCTAAGTTTCGTCGGAATTGCCGCAGCCGACTTCAAAGAGTTTGTCGCGACCGGTGCCGACGACGCAGCCGTGGCAGAATGGATCCAAGCCAATGCCAAGAAACGTCCCACCGCAGAGATCGTGCAGTGGAACAATGACCTGCGTGATATGCGCCTCAGTAGCATGCCGATCGAGCTGCAAGAGTTTCTCGAGGGATACATCCCAGAGAACATTCCCGCGGGAAAGATCGTGCGAGTTTGGTTTGATGTCTACGACATCGAAGAAGGGCGCCTTTAGCGGCTTCCCTCTGCCATACCCGCAACCGAACGCGTGGCAATCGCCATTGGACTGTAGCGGTTCAAGGGCGTCGCTTCGTCGTCCCAGTGGTCTTCATAAAGAGCAGTTAGACCAAAGCCTGCCGCAAGTTGACCACCAAGCTGGGACTCTAGCGAGTGGCTAAATTCAGCAGGCCGACCGCTCTTCTTCCAAGCCTCTCGCGCCTCCCCTTCCAAGCTCGCAGGCTCGGCATAAGGCAAGGCATGACGCACCGTGAGCTCTCCGATTACGGTGGCCTCTTCGTGATCAAAGAGAAAGAAACTCGGGTTCATGAAGCCAGCGAGCAAGACTCCGTCCGGGTTGATCACCCTCGCGCACTCTTTCCACACAGACTTAACATCCGGGACAAAGAGATTCGATATGGGATGAAAGATCAGGTCGAACCGAGCCTCCGGAAACGCCAACATCTGGGCCATGTCGCCCTGGATACAAGCAACAGGAAGATCATGCATCTCCGCCACGATTCGATCCTTAGCTAACTGATTCTCAGATAGATCATAGCTCGTCACCATCGCTCCGGCAGCCGCCAACACGGGTGCCTGTTGCCCGCCACCAGAACCAAGACAGAGCACTTCTTTGCCTGAGAGATCGCCGAACCAATCTCGAGGCACCGCACGCCCCGGCGTGAGCACCACAGACCAATCGCCTACCCGCGCTCGGGCAATGGTCTCGGCATTTACCGGCGTGGCCCACTCGCTCCCCGAGGCTGATTCCGCGTCCCACGCTTTGCGATTGTGTTCTGTGATGTCCATGGTTAAACAAAATCTAGTGGGGTTTCGCGGTTTCCACGCACTCCATTCTTGGGAAATCACCATGCGTCGGGAGCCCAGCAAAGGATTTCACTGGAAACGAGGCGACATTGAGCTAAAGCACCGTCCCCGCGCACTGCGGGCCTTCATCGATGAGCGCTGACGAACGTATCCTCAAGCTTGGTTTGCCCAAGGGCAGCCTGGAGAAACCTACCTTCGATCTCTTTGAAAAGGCCGGTTACGATATCCAGGGAGCTTCCCGCTCTTACCGCCCTCAGATCGACGATTCCGAGCTACGCGCGCGGCTGCTGCGCGCTCAGGAAATCGGACGCTATGTCCACCAAGGCTTTCTCGACTGCGGCATCACTGGCAAAGACTGGGTGGCTGAGAATGAAGCCGATGTGGAGGTCCTCTGCGATCTTCCATACAGCCGAGCGACCTCCAATCCCACACGTTGGGTGCTCGTTGTCCCGGAAGATTCGCCAATCAAAGACGTGAAGGACCTCCAAGGGAAACTCATCGCGACCGAGGCGTTGAATCTGACCCGCAATTTCCTGAAGGAACACGGGGTGGAAGCGAAACTTGAATTCAGTTGGGGCGCGACCGAAGTGAAGGTTCCCGATCTAGTCGACGCCATCGTCGACATCACAGAAACCGGTTCTTCATTGCGCGCCAACAAACTGCGCATCGTGGCCACCCTGATGGAGTCCTTTCCCCAATTTGTCGCCAATCGCAAAGCGGCCGCCGATCCCTGGAAACGCGCAAAGATGGAGCGAATCGTCCTTCTCCTAAAAGCTGCCTTGGAGGCACGCGACAAGGTTGGTCTCAAAATGAACGTGTCTGAAAAGCAGTTGCAAAGCGTTCTCGACACCCTACCCTCACTCCGCTTGCCCACCGTGAACCACCTCAGCCAGGATGGCTGGCTCGCTATCGAGACCATCCTGGAAGAGAAAGTTGTTCGCGAGATCATTCCTGACCTCAAAGCCGCTGGTGCCGAGGGGATTATCGAATATCCGCTCAACAAAGTGGTTTACTAAGACAGCCAGCCAACCTCAGTAAGTAGCAACCGACCGAAACAATCATGGGTTCACTCAAGAAACGCCGTAAGACTAAGATAAACAACCACAAGCGTCGCAAGCGCATGAAGGCTAATCGCCACAAGAAGCGTTTGCGTTACAAGTCCTAGTCAGGGCTTCGCGTTAGACTAGACCACACTTTCCGATAGCCCGGCGACCTCTGTGTCCCGGGCTATTTCTGTGCCTGACTTTCGGATAGCCGCACGCCGTGGCCACTGCTAGAATTTCATCCATGAATTGGCATGTTTTTCACCTTCTAGTGCTCGTCGGTATTGTTTCTAGCCTGGCAGGGCCTCTGACCACAGAGTTGGAAGCCCGAGAACTCGAGTCCCCACAAACGTTTCTGGGATCGAACGCCAAAGTACTCTTCCTGGGGGACTCCAATACCAACGCGGGCACTTACATCAACATGCTGGAGGCGCACTTCCTTCAGGAAGAACGGACGCTTACCGGGATCGAGTGGATCAATCTTGGACTGTCTAGCGAGACCTGCACTGGACTAACAGAGCCTCCACACCCTTTCCCCCGGCCTAATGTCCACGAGCGTCTGGATCGCGCGCTAGAAATGGTCAAGCCCGACGTGATTGTCGCTTGCTACGGAATGAATGACGGCATCTACCACCCGTTTGATCAAGGACGATTCGAAGCCTATCAGAGAGGTCTATCCACCTTGGTAACAAAGGCCAAAGCTACGGGGGCCTTTGTCGTTCTCATGACACCACCGCCCTTCGATCCCCTCCCTATGCGAGAACAAGGAAAGCTCGTTCCGACAACGGCCAAGGAGTTCTCATGGACAAAGATTTCCGAAGACTATGACGACGTGATCGAGCGCTACGCCACGTGGACATCAACCTCACTGAAGGACAAGGTCGATCTGCTCATCGATATTCACACGCCGATGGCCGAAGCGCTAGCCCAGAGACGAAAGCAGGATCCTCATTTCGCCATGTCCAATGACGGCGTCCATTTCGACACAGCTGGCCATCGCTTGCTTGCTAACATCATTCTCAAAGAATGGGGCAAGACCCCTGTGCCACTCGATGAAGGCATCTATCAGCAGGTCGTACAACGCCATGCTGTCATGCATCCAGCCTGGTTAAGCCATGTAGGACACAAGCGCCCCGGCGTGAAAGCAGGCCTCCCCCTATCAGAAGCCCAATCGAAAGTAGCTGGTATGCAAGGTGTGATCCAGACGTTGGCAAAGAATCGGCTGCAAGAGGACCGGTTCGAACGCCTCGAAAGAAAGTTAGCTGCTCTCGCTGAGGACATCCGCACGGCGAAACTTCGGTTTGAGCGCTATGAGATGTTCTCGCGCTTCCCTATCGAGGAGAATCCGGTGCCATTGCACCACAGGAAAGATCTCAGCGGCTGGGAAGGCGACCCAAAGTTCTGGTCCGTGGATGCCGAAGGGAACATTCTAGGTCGGAATGAGGGTGAGGTTCCCAGCAGCACCTACCTCTTCACGAAAGATACTTATCGGGAGTTCAGACTCATATTCGAAGTGAAGCAGACCGTGTCACCGGCTCACTCCACGATGCACTCTGCTGTGGCCGTACTCGGAGAGCGGTTCGAAGACAAAGGACCAAATCCATACGGGTTCAAGGGCCCACTTCTCATGTTCTGTCATGACTGGGGCATCTGGGACGCCTATCGCCGAAATCGCATCTGTCCAGAAGGGCACAAGGGCACGTTGGAAGTAGGTGACGAACTCAAGGGAGACTGGAATGTGGTCGAGTTTCTCGTCGTAGGCGATCGCATTCGCGGTGCGGTAAACGGCACGCCAGTGTTTGATTTCTCAGATAACCCTGAGATGCTACAGGCTTCACAGATCGGATTGCAGCTCCACTCTAACAAAGCGCCTCAAGAATACCGGTTTCGTAATCTCTACATCGTGGACGATCTCACCCACACGCCAAATGACGAACTCATCTCTACGGCTTGGTTTGGCGAGGGCGAGGCTCCGTGAGCAGTAGTGATCACCGCGCCAGCTGGTGATCTTTCAATCGTCCCACGGGAACCCAGAGAACGTTAGGCTGCATCCCCTTCCAAGCCTAATCCTTCTCGCTCTCTAGCTTTGCTCGGCAGTCCGCTAGCAACGCCTTCTGCTTTTCAGGAAGCTCAGGATAAGCCATCTCCATACTCTCGAGCTTTTCCAAGATGAGTTTAGATACGATGAGGCGCATGTTCTTCTTATCGTCTGCGGGAATCACGTGCCAGGGGCAATCTGCCGTCGCCGTTTCTCGAATGGCCGTTTCATAGGCCTCCATGTAGTCATCCCAGTAACCGCGCTCTTTGATGTCTCCGTCAGAGAACTTCCAGTTTTTCTCTTGTCTATCAATCCTATCAAGGAAGCGACGCTTCTGCTCATCCTTCGAGACATTGAGGAAGAACTTCATGACAATGGTGCCGTTATCGGTTAGATAGCGTTCATAGTCCCGAATCGCTCGATACCGATTCTTCCAAAGCTGCTCCATGTCCTCTGTGCAACCGGCAGGCAATTTTTGATACTTGGTCACAATCTCAGGATGCACCTTACAAACGAGAACTTCTTCATAATAGGAACGATTGAAGATGCCTACCGTCCCGCGAGGTGGCAGTGCTAGATTCGTCCTCCAGAGGTAATCGTGCTCTAACTCAAGATCGCTCGGCCTCTTAAAAGCACTAACCTCCACGCCGTGCGCGTTCACACCGCTCATGACATGCCGAATCGTCCCGTCTTTGCCCGCTGCGTCCATCGCCTGAAAAACCAGTAGCAAGCTATGCTTGTCATGAGCATACATCATGTTCTGGAGGTCATCGATCTCTTCCCGATAATCCTCCAGTTCTTTCTCATAGTCCTTCTTGCCCTCGTAGAGATCCTTCGCAAGCGCATTCGCGTGATCCTTCAACTCGAAGCCCTTGCCCTTAGTGATTTGATAGTCTTCGATCTTAATATCAGTTTTCATAGAACGCGAACAGGTTGACAGCAGGAGGCTTCTTGAGGCATGACTGCTACGTCCATAAAGAATGCTCGCCCCCACGGCAACCTGAAATCATGAAAGCCTCTCTTCTCTTCTTCGCCGCCATGCTAGGCAGCCTCGCCGCCGATACTCCGAACATCGTCTTCGTGCTAGCAGACGACCTTGGTTATGGCGATCTCGGCTGCTTTGGGCAGACCAAGATCCAAACACCACATCTGGATCAAATGGCAAACGAGGGGCTCAAGCTAACGAATTTCTATGCAGGGTCGACGGTATGCGCCCCATCTCGCTGTGTCCTCATGACGGGTAAGCACACGGGCCGTGCACGAGTGCGCGGAAACGGCTGGGGACCACTAGAAGACGGAGACGTGACGGTCGCTGAAGTCCTCAAACAAGCGGGCTACCGCACCGCCCTATGCGGAAAGTGGGGCATTGGCGAGGAAGGCACGACCGGCGTACCGAACAAACAGGGATTCGACTTCTTTTATGGCTATCTCAACCAGCGGCACGCACACAACTACTACCCGAGCTTTCTGCTGAGGAATGACCAACGCGAATCTCTGCCGAATGTTTCTGAGACAGAGGACAACGTCGGTGGCGGTTGGGCTAGAGAAGCGATGGCCTACTCCCATGATCTCATCATCGAAGAAAGCCTTAATTGGTTAGAGAAAGAGTCTACCAGGCCATTCTTTCTCTACCTCGCTCTAACTATTCCACACGCGAACAACGAACGGGGACGCGGCTTGGGAGATGGTCAGGAAGTGCCCGAATACGGAATCTATGAAGACAAAGATTGGTCGCGGCCTAACAAAGGGCAAGCAGCAATGGTCACGCGCATGGATCGCGACATGGGTCGCCTCTTCGCCAAACTGAAAGATCTAGGCATTGATGAGAAAACCTTGGTCATCTTCAGTTCAGACAATGGGCATCATCGCGAAGGTGGCAACGATCCGGAGTTCTTCGATGCCAATGGCCCACTACGCGGAATGAAACGCGATCTCTATGAAGGCGGCATCCGCGTACCCACAATTGCTCGTTGGCCCAACAAGATCGCAGCAGGAAAGACCTCGACCTTGCCTGCCTATTTCGGAGATTTCATGGCCACTGTTTGTGAACTCACTGAACAGAAACTACCCGACGAGACGCAATCTGTCAGCTTTCTGCCAACACTTTTGGGTAAACTCGATACCCAGCAGTCGCACGACTACCTCTATTGGGAGTTTCACGAGCGTGAGGGCAAGCAAGCCTTACGTTTCGGAAAGTGGAAGGCGATTAGACAGCCTTTCGGGAACGGGCACATCGAGCTGTATGATCTATCGACAGACATCGGCGAACGCAAAAACTGCGCCTTGCAACGGAATGACTTGGTCCAGCGAGCCGCTCAACTCATGAAAGAGGCGCACATGCCGGACCCGCGACTGAAGAATCGCAAAAAGCGTAAACCAAAGAAGACAGCGTCCTAAGCTCGCACTACCCTAACTCTAGTCTCACTGGACAGTGATCCGAGCCTAGCACCTCATCCAAGATCGTCGATGATTTCACCTGCGACATCAGATCCTCCGAAGTGAGCCAGTAGTCGATTCGCCATCCAATGTTCCGAGCACGAGCACCTGAGCGATAGCTCCACCAACTATACTGGTGAGGTTCTTGGTTGAACTGCCGAAACGTGTCGACGAATCCACTATCAAGAAGCGTATCGAAACTAGCACGTTCCTCATCGCTAAATCCCGGATTCTTCCGATTCGTCTTGGGATTCGCAAGATCGATTTCTTTATGGGCCACATTTAGGTCACCACAGACCAAGACAGGTTTCGTCTTCTCCAAGTGCTTGAGGTAAGCACAGAAGTCACGGTCCCATTGCAGCCGATATTCCAAACGCTTAAGGGCCGCTTGGGCGTTCGGGGTATAGACGGTGACCAAGTGATAGTCAGGGAATTCCATCGTAACCACTCGTCCTTCCTGATCATGCTCATCGATGCCGATACCTAGACTCGTCGCTAAGGGCTTCACCCGTGTGAAGATGGCCGTCCCTGAATACCCTTTCTTCACCGCGGGATTCCAGAAGCTCTCGTAGCCCTCAGCCCAGCTCTGATCCTCCACCTGCTCCGAAAGAGCCTTGACCTCTTGTAAACAAACGATGTCGGCATCGCTCTCTCGAAAGAAATCGGCAAAGCCCTTCTTTAGGACAGCCCGGAGGCCATTGACGTTCCACGAAACGAGGGAGGAAGGGTGGGATTTGCGTGACATTTTTAAGACCTAGAAATGGGAGTTAAAAGTGGGGAATCCCAGAGAAACTGCGAGAAATTTTCCGAGAAAATTGCTTGCATGGGCCTCGAATCTTGTCATGACAATGACCACACACGAGAGTATTTGAAGAAGCACTACGATGCTAGCCATTGCTGTTTTAAAACCCAACCCCTTCTTCCTTTGCACACGAGTAATGGGGGAAGTTTCCTCTAATACATGATCACCGTCGAAAACCTATCGAAACACTTCGGGCCCAAAGTGGCCGTTAAGAACCTCAGCTTCGAGCTGAAAAAAGGCGAAGTCCTTGGATTTCTAGGGCCAAATGGAGCTGGAAAGTCCACCACCATGCGCATGATCACGGGATACCTTCCGCCGACTGCGGGAAAAATTACCGTGGGCAAAGCCGACGTCGTGGACTCTCCCGTGGAGGCCAAAGCTAAAATAGGTTACTTGCCGGAGAATGCCCCCCTTTACTCAGAGCTAACTGTTCAGGGATTCCTCAATTTCATTGGCGAACTGCGCGGGCTCAGCGGCGCCGATCGCGATAAAGCCGTGAGCCGCTCCATGGATCTCTGCCACCTCCAAGGCGTCCGCCACCAAAGCGTCGACACGCTCTCTAAAGGTTTCCGTCACCGCACGTGCTTCGCCCAAGCGCTGATTAGCGACCCTGAAGTGCTCGTAATGGACGAGCCGACCGACGGTCTGGACCCGAATCAGAAGCACGAAGTGCGCGCCCTCATCCGACGTATGGGCGAGGAGAAGGCCATCATCTTCTCCACCCACATTTTGGAAGAGGTTGAGGCCGCTTGTTCCCGCGCCATAATCATCAGTGGCGGCGAAGTCGTGGCAAACGGCACGCCAGATCAGCTCAAGAAGAAGGCAAAAGGTGCCGGTCAAATTCGCTTTCAGATTGCAGGCATCCCCGCCAGCGCAACGAAGTCAGATCTTGAAGGCCTTGCCAACGTTTCCTCAGTCGACGTGAATTTGGAAGAGGAGAACATGCTTCGAGGCGTGGTCGTTCCCAAAGAAGGGCAATCTGCTCGTGCTTCTGAGGACATTTTCAAATACGTGTCATCTAAGAATGGTTTGCTACAAGAGCTCGCTGTCCTGGAAGGCCGTCTCGATGACGTCTTCCGCGAGATCACCGAGACATCTTTATAATCAGGAAACGCCCTTACTTTTCCAACATTAGCTAAGCTATTAGAATCTCATGAATAGTACTGCCCGCCATATTTGGACAATTACTAAGAAAGAACTCCGAAGCTACTTTAGCACCCCACTAGCATGGGTGCTCATCGTAGTCTTCCTCCTTCTCTCCCAAGGCTTCGCCTTCATGTTCGGAGGCCTGCTCGAGTATCAGAATGCCTCTCTTGCCGCCTTCTTTCTCTACATCCCCTGGATCTTCATGGTCTTCGCACCTGCTGTCGGAATGCGACTATGGTCAGAGGAACACCGTCTTGGCACCATGGAGCTTCTCATGACCATGCCCATTTCGCCGTGGCATGCCATTGTCGGAAAGTTTCTCGCGGCGTCCGTCATCATCTTCATCAGCTTACTCCTGACCTTCCCGGCGTGGATCACAATCAATTGGTTAGGTGACCCTGACAACGGCATTGTCTTCGCTGGATACATTGCCGCATTCTTGGTTGGCATCACCTTTCTTGCCGTAACCGGCGTCATTTCCGCACTCACTCGCAGCATGGTTGTAAGCTTTATTGTCGCGCTCTTCATCTGCATGGGCATGATTATGTCAGGCTGGCCGAACATCGTCAGCGAACTCGACAACTGGATCGGTGGCCTAGGCCAGAAGGTATCTCAGTTGAGCGTTCTCACTCACTACAACGAGCTGACGAAGGGCATCGTCGTCAGTACAGACATCTTCTTCTTTCTCAGCGTGATCGGCTTCTGTCTCTACCTCACCGCTGTCATCCTCAAAACGAAACGTGCTTAGTTTTCCGAAACCTTAATTCTGCTAACACATGGACCAGAACAATTCAGGCAAATTACTATCGTGGGCAGGCGTTCTCGTCATCCTGTTCATTGTCATTCTCGTGAACGTCATCCTCGGCTTGGGGATCTTTCGCACACGGTTAGACTTCACAGAGGACAAACTCTACACCCTTTCCGAGGGCACAGAGAATATTCTCACGGATCTCGATACCAAAGTCAGCATCCGCTACTACCGCACCGAGGACAACGACGCCATCCCAGAGCAAGTGCAGATTTACGTGCAACGCGTTGAGGATATTCTCAATGAGTATCGCAAGCGAAGCAAGGGACAGGTTGAAGTAGAGCTACTGAATCCCGAGCCAGATTCCGACGAAGAAGTTGCCGCCTTACAAGACGGTATCAATCGCAACTCGATCAATATGGTCGATTCTTTCTACAATGGTATCGTTGTGCAATGCTTGGATGAGAAAGTAGTCCTTCCCGCTCTAGCACCACAGCAAGAAACACTTCTAGAGTATGAATTATCTCGTGCCGTTGCTGAGGTCACCCGCAGTTCCAAACCCAAGATCGCCATCATGACCGATGAACCGATCAATGGCGGTCCTCCTGCAGGTGGCAATCCCATGAATCCCATGGGTGGTGGCGGCGGAACTCCAGCTTGGTTCTTCCCACAAATGCTTGAGCGCGACTACGAGGTCGAGACGATCCCCGTTTCAACTGAAGACATTCCTGAGGATGTCGACCTTCTGTTGGTCATGCATCCGAAAGCCATTACTGAGCGCTCTGAGTATGGCATCGATCAGTTTGTTTTACGCGGTGGCAAGCTCATCGCCTTCCTCGATCCGAAGTTCTACTTTGGTCAGAGCGCTCAGCCCAACCCAATGATGGGAATGGGTGGCGCTATGGGTGGCTCCGAGCCTTCGACCTTCAACAAATTGCTAGGCAGTTGGGGACTCACTTTTACCGACACCAAGGTGTTAGCGGACATCGCCTACAAGACGCGTCTGCAGAACAACCGAGGCAGCGCGATTGAAGAGCCTCGCGTCCTCTCGATGAATGCTGATGCCTTTAGCGACGATGTGCCTGCTACAGGTTCTCTACAAAACATGCTCATGTGGGAGGCCGGAGTCTTCAAAGGCACACCAGCCGATGGCCTTACCAAGGTTTCCCTCGTCAATAGCTCTGAGAAGAGCCAGCTCGTGGCTCCCTCACAGATGTTTGACGACAAGGACGCAGAGAAGATTATGGCAGCCTTTAGTGCAGAAGGTGAAACCTACGATCTCGCTGTCATGGTTAGCGGCAAATTCAAAACTGCCTTCCCAGACGGCGCTCCTGCCGCAACCCCGGCAGAAGGTGAGGAGGAAGAAGAAGACACGGAAGACGAGGAGCAAGAAGATAAAGCGCCACTCAAAGAAAGTGAGAGTGACAACACTGTCGTCCTCATTGGTGACGTCGATATGCTCCACGATCAGACCTATGTGCGCCAGATGCGGAACCCCTTCACTGGGCAACCCATGCAGCAGATCAGCAATACCAACCCGGTGCTTGTGCAGAACTTGCTCGAGCAAATGGCCGGCAACGAGAACCTCATCAAGATTCGTAGTCGGACAGCCGCGCAACGCTCTTTCACCAAGCTGCGTGAGATGGACGAGGAAAGTGATAAGAAATTCCGCGAAGCAGCCAAGAATGGCCAAGCTGAAGTCGATGCAGCTCAACAAAAGCTGACTGAACTTCTTCAAAGCAAAGGTGAGAATGTCAGTGTCCACAACCTGGACCCCGAAACACAAAAAGCCCTCGATGAAACACGCGAGACTTTCGCCGCAGCCAAGAAGAAACTCCGTAGGATCAATTTGGACCGCAGGAAGGACAAAGAGGCCCTTCTCAGCAGGGTAAAGAAAGCAAACATTCTTGTGATGCCAGTTTTGGTTATCTTGTTAGGCATCGGTCTGGCGTTTATCCGCAAATCACGGACGGCAGCCAAGTAATCCCAGAAATAAAGATCAACTTCGTTAGACAAAGCCCATGAAACCGAAACAGCTCCTTATCTTAGTAGCCGTCCTCGCCGTCCTCGGCCTGGTCGCTTTCATCGCTGGCCGCACGGGTGGCAGCGACAAGCCTGATACTGCGAAACTCCGCGGTCAAGACGTCCTAGAAGGCTGGGACATCAATGCCGTCGCTGGTATCGAAGTGAAGAGTGCTTCCGGCACTGTCAGCCTAAGCAAACCCGATAACATTTGGTTAGTAGAAGAAAGGAATGGCTTCCCCGCTGACCGCGCCAAGGTCGAGAACACGCTTCGACGCATCTGGAAGACACCAGTCATGCAAGCTTTCGCTGCTGGGGCATCCCAGGATGAGCGTATGGAGCTACTTGCTCCAGATGCCGAGGGAGACGATGAGAAGAAAGCGACAAAACTTACGTTCAAAGGCAAAGACAACTCTGAAATCGGTCATGTTCTCATTGGCAAAAGCAAGACACCGTCGGCTGTCGCCGGAGCCACTGCTGGTGGAGCGAGTGGCGTCAAAGAAACTCGCTATTTACGCACGACCAAGGACGCCACACTCGTCTTAGAGGTTCCCAACGGCTTTAACGAGGAACTTTCTGGCTCTGGTTGGCCTTACGGCTATGGCGGCATCGAGGCAGATCCTGGCATTTGGTTGAACAAAGAAGACTTCATCAAAGTTCAAAAGATCGCCTCGATCGCTGTGAACTACAAAGAGGAAGGCAACGAGAGCTATTCTCTCTCGCGCGAAGACGACACGGGCGATTTCACGATCGCTGGCGACATCCCTATTGGCAAGGAACTCGATGCCAGCAAGGTCAGCGGCCTAAAGACCATTCTCTCCAATGCAAGTTTTGAAGATCTTCTTACGGAAGAAGAGGCTACAAAGATTGATGAAGCTAAAGTCACTGAAGCGACGCTCACCACCTTCGAGGGCTTTACTTACAAGATCCTGATCGGAGAGAAAGACGCCGATAAGAACCGGATCCCTGTCAAATTCGCGATTACCGGCGAACTTCCCACAGAGCGAGTAGCCGAGGCAGGCAAGGAAGAGACCGAGGAAGACAAAGCCAAGGCAGACGCCGACTTCCAAACGAAGCTCAAAGAGAATCAGGACAAGCTGGCTGAAGAGAAAGCCCTCGAAAGCCACTGGTTCACCCTGAGCAGTTTCCGCGTCGACCCCCTTCTTAAGTCTCGTCCCGATCTGCTGAAAGATGAGGAGAAGGAGGAAGGCGAGGTTCCCTCGGCATTAGCCAAACCACCAGGTGACGCTCCTACAGAGTTACCTCCTGGCCTCGATCTAAACAACGCTATCAGACCAACGATCGAAGCCGTCTCTGAGCCTGTCGCCGTCCCACCTCTAACGAAGGGTGCCACAGCGACGACACCTCCTATCGAGATTCCTCGCCCTCCGAAGCCTCCCGTGAAAGAGGAAGTGAAGGAAGAAGCCGAAGCTGCTACAGAAGCGGTCGAGGAAGAAGTCGAAGCTGCTACAGAAGCGGTCGAGGAAGAAGTCGAAGCTCCTGTCGAAAACGTCACAAAAGCGACGGCGGCCACCAGTGAGGCGGTGGCAGAAAAGGCTGCTACAACTGTCAAAGCCGCGGTCGAAAGCGCTACAGAAACGGCGACGGACGCCGATGGTGGCGAGGGTCAGGGCGGAGAGTAATAAGAAAACTCCGCTAGCGAATCGGCGTGATCCTAATCGCAACGCCACCTTGTCCGCTCATCCCTGCGCTGAGTGAATCATTCGAGGTGACCTCGCGTTTCTCGATACTTACTTTCGCAACCGTATCCATTTCGGGATCGTCGCGATAAATCTCTGCGGCGAACACTCCTGTAGACGGAAGAAAGTCCAACGAAACGTCTAACGTTCGTGCCTGGCCAGCATTGAGACAACCGACAAACCAGTCGTTACCATGCCGACGCGCGACAACGGCAAACTTTCCTATCTCACCGCGCAACACCCGCGTTTCATTCCACGTAGTTGGAAGGTCCTTTATGAATCCTAATTCAGGGCCTCGCTCCATCCGCTGAGGGCGATCATACCAGAAGACAAACTGCCAAGGACTGAAGAAGCAAACCATCTTCGCAAGTTGCGCTGCATGGGATGTTGTTTCGTCGACATAACGATTGTAGTAGCAGAACGTGTGGTCTGCGGGTGCGGCGATCATCCTGGTGAAGAGATTGGCCAGGGCCTGCACATTCGACGGTCGCGTTTCGTCTCCACCAATGCCTTCAGCTGTCATGAAGTTCGGATAGGTTCGTTGCCAACCGGTCATACGATACTCATCGTGGACATCGACCATCAGCTCATACTCCGCCGCTCTCACGATCGCTTCATGCATCCACCGCGTCCATTTCTGCGAGCCATGCTGGACAAAGCCAAACTTAAGGCCCGCAATGCCCCAGCTCTTGTAGAGCGGAAGCAACGCATCGAGGTCGCGTTCCAAGTGCCGCCGATTCACATAGAGAAGCACTCCGATGCCTCTCTCTTTCGCATGAGCGATCACCTTAGGAAGGTCTAGCCCACGCTTCGAAACCGTCGTCGCGTCAGAATCCTCGTCGCGCTCATCACCATACCAGCCCGCATCAAACTCGACATACTGCAATCCGTAATCCACGGCGAAATCCACACACGCCATCCCACCTTCGGTCGACAATGAGACATCACGAATAACCTTCCCAGGTTTGATCCAGTCCGTCTTCTCCAGCTTACTAGGCTCATTCAGATTGAGAAGCAGGTGATTGTTCTCTAACAACTCCCCAGCCTGGTCGGCTATCATGATCACCCGCCATGGTGTCTTCAATGGCAGCTCAACCTCCACCGGACCGTGCAATTTCGAGACCAGCGCATGCTGTGCATCCGCTAACGGGCCCAGCCGCATTCGCGAATAATCCACTAACGCAGCCTCTGCAATCGCGATGAGCGGACCACCGCCCGCCTCCAAAACGCACGGACGTTCTACCGTCGAGGGCATCGCGCTCATCTTGACCTTGCTTTACTTTCCTTGGGCAGAAGTCACCGCCCACACGTCATGGTCAGCCACCATGCGAAACTCGGTCTGCTCACGCTCTATCTTTAACCGAGTCCTCGATCCTACTGAATCAAGCACATAGCGAAACGCCACGCCTTCATTGTAGGCCCGCATTTCAACAGCCAATTCGCCCGCACCGACTCGTTTCCCAAATCTAACGGTCGCACCGTGATAAGTATCCAAAATTCTCTCACGCTCTCCCCAAACGGGCTTCCACGAACCAATCGTCTGAGTGATCGACCGTTCGACCTCAGCATCAAAGCCTGCCGACCAATCCTCACCATCAGCTAGCATAAACCCCATTCCGCTCGGAACAATGACTGGCTTCCCCTTCCAGTCTACATGATAGACAAGAGCCCCAGCGTCATTGACGGACACATCCAGACGAAGATCGCCATTGGGCGACACCACTTCCACCGCAGGACAACTCCCCACGAAGAAGCCCAAGCAACAAAACAATCGACCAATCATGGCCAGCGGCTAGATCTCCACTGGTTTGTAACCGCCACGGGAACGGAAATAGAAGAACAAGATCAGAAAGACGAGAAGCATGAAGCCAGGCAACACAGCAATCTTGGCAAAACTGCCTTTCTTCTTACCATCTTGAATGCTCTTCAAGGTCGCCGCCTCGGCCTCACTCAGCGTTTCAATCGCCGCCCCATCAAGACTAGGGATATCGCCGAAGATCGACGGTCTGGCAGGGGCAGATACTTGCTGATGAATGGCCGGCATATCAGCAGCTAGCTGCTTGTCCACTTCCCGATCCTGGAGAACCCCCATAAACGGTGTTCCAATGATACCCATACCAAGGACGCCAACCGCAGACACGCCATTCAACGTAAGCGCGCCTCCCTTAGGGAACTGCTCCGACACCAATCCCAGTGTAGTTGACCAGAGAAAGGTTTTCCCCAAGGCGTAGACTGTCGCAGCCACCACTATGAGACCAATCGAAGCTTTCGAAAGAAAGATCAGCCCGACGACGGCAACGGCGGCAGAGGCAACCAGCAACCCGATCGGAGAGAAGCGATGAACAATCGGGCCTGCATAAAACCTCAGAATAGTCATCAGCGTAGACACGTAGATGAAGACCCAGCCAGCCCCAGAAGCCGAAAGGCCAACGCCCTGAAGAAGATCAGGCATCCAAGAATCTGTGCCCAACTCGGTCGTGGCAAGCGGCCCCATGATAAGAAGGATCATCAAGAACATCCAATGGCCTGGTGAACCTGTGTAGACCCATCCAGCAATACCAAACACCAATCCAGCAACGACTCCATAAACAATTGTCTTGCTAGGGTGAATATCAAGATTCATCGACGCCACCACGAGCTGGATCACGCCCATGACGAGAAGACTACCAATAATAAAAAAGCCGATCCCACCAACTTGGCGGAGCATTTCTCGGTAAGTCACTCCAGCCGCCACCCGCTCTTGAACGGGAAACTTCCGAGGAATAATCAGAACCGCATAAATGGCCACCGGGATGAAGCACATCCCGTACTTGAGCTGCCAAGAAGCACCTCCCAAGACGATGGTGAATAGCGCCCCTAACGCCATGCCAGCGGGCCAGCCCGCGTGCAGGATATTCAACCACTTCGACTTCTCCGTTTTGAAGGCAGTCGCCACGACCGGGTTGATAAAAGCTTCCACAATCCCATTGGCAATGGCCACCAGGAACGTCGCCCAGAACAAGGTCACATAACCCGTGGCGAACATCGTGAGCAAGAGCGACCCGACATGGCAGACAATCGCGATAATCGCAGCGACTTTGTAGCCAATCTTATCGATGATGAGACTAAAGATAATGATAGAGATCGCAAACGGCCACAAGCCCACACCCAAGATCGTCCCTTTCTGAGTCTCGCTCAGCTCAAAGATGGTCGCCAATTCGCCAATCACATTGGCTCGGACGCCAAAGACAAAAGAAGTCGCCACGAGAGCGACAAAGCAGGCCCAGAAGAGCTTCATATCGCCAGCAGAAGGTGGCGCCGTTTCACGAGGAGAGGAATCAGTCATATCGGGGTATCGTTAGAGCAACGTTATACCCACAACTTCAAGAAGAAGGCAATACTCGAATCTGAAAACGCAACGAGGCTACCCGAAGGTAGCCTCGTCTTGAAACAAATACTAACTGAAATACAGTCTCTCTAGGAAACGTTGTTTTCCTTCTCTTCAGTGCCGTCGATCTTCACGGCTTTGTAGCCGCCGATGGCCTTGAAGTAGATTAGCAGAAGGATGTAGATAATCGCCATGATGGCAGGAATATAAGCATCCGCCTTCAGAGTCTCACGGTCACCGGTGATGCTCGCCTGGTTGACAGTAGACTCATCAGCAGTCAGTTCAGTGCCCGCAGCAAGCTTCGCCTGAATGTCACCAAGCTTCGCTCCATCGATTCCGTTCACCTCGTTCAGCGTGAGAAACTTACTTCCAGCTTCAGCCCTATACTCGGTGTAAAGAGCGGCATTCTGGCTCTCAAGCTCTTCACCAGCGAAGCGGTCTTTGGCGTATCCAAGACCGGGCCCACCAAGGACACCTGCAGACATCATTCCGATACCGCCCATGATGCTCATGGCCACGGCGCCCGACTGAGGGAACCGGTCACCCACGACAGCCAACATCGTTGGCCAGAAGAAGGTCTTTCCAAGAGCGTAGACACCAAGGGCAACCATAGCCCCCATGAAGGTGGTGATGTTACTCACCATGTGCAATCCGAGGAACGCGAGGACCGAACAAACTAGCAAGATACCAATAGGCGACAGCTTCATCTTCTTCTCGATGAAGTCCGCGCAGAAGCGCAAGGCAAACATCAACATCGACGTGAAGACAAAGAGGATCTTTCCTTGCTCAGGTGTGAGGATGTTTCCGGTGATATTCTGAATCCAGGAGTCTGTTCCAAGCTCCACCGCACCAACCAAGGCGTGGGTGATGAACAATACAAAGATCAGCCAGTGGCCAAACGATCCCTTAGTGATAACACCGATAGTCGCCCAGAGGCCTCCACCAATGATGAGTGCAACCCAAAGGAAACTATTCGAGACGAAGAAATCCGACCCTGTTAATAAGGTTAGGTTAGGAGCAAGTGCATCCTTGATGAAGAGAACGATTAGCAAACACCCAACAGCGCCACCTAAGAGGCCAATGTCCTTAAACATGGAACCCATGCTGAGACCCTTCTCAGAAGCCTCTGACTTAGGCATCTTCTGCCCGAGGAACATGATGCCATAAATGATGGTAGGCACGATGAAGAGACCGAGCTGAATCTTCCAGCTCACGTTACCCATGGTCCAACCGATGATCCCACCGATGACCAAACCAGCTGGCCAACTCGCGTGGAGAATGTTGAGATAGTGCGTACGATTCTTAGGGAAGAGCGTAGCCACGAGCGGGTTGGCAACTGCCTCAAGCGTTCCATTCGCGACAGCAAAGATAAACGTGCCCCAATACAAATACTGGAAAGCAGCTGCCGACGCCGTGACATCCCCGGAGGCCCCGAAAGTAACGAAGGCGGACACGATGTGAAAGAGAAATGCGGCCAATACAAGTTTCCCGTAGCCGACTTTGTCCACAATGATGCCCCCAATAAAGATACCGAAACAGAATCCCTGGAGACCTGCTCCTGCGATCTGGCCAAGCTGGCCACCGGTGAACCCGAATTGAGAGCCCCAGTTGGCCATGATGCCACCACGGACTCCGAAACCGATGCCTGCTGCGAGAATTGCCATGAACCCTGCCCAGAGAAGCCTTCCGGCGTTGGGAGCGAGTCCGTCTTCTTTGATATTCATAATTGGATGATTTTTAGTAAGTTAGGGAGCCGACCCCTATTTATGGGCGACCAATCGTGCGATCCTTCATAAAAAGGTGACCAAGCCTTGGCAAACAAATAATCCAGGGCCTGCCAATCAACTCTCATCCTCGGGAAAACTACAAGCCTTACAACAAGAACGTGAAGCTCCTCGACATCCACTGAGCTGATCGATAAGGCATCTTGCCATGCCCAAACTCGCCGCATTTCCCAAGGCCTTCATGGAGCCCCTGTGCAAGACAGGGACAATGGCGGTGTCTGAATGGATCGATCTAGCTTCGGAGCTGCCGTTAGACGGGCTGGAATGGTATGCAGGGTTCCTCGAGATGAAGGATCGTTCCCAGTGGGAACCCATGCGGGCCCTGGTCGAGGCGAAAGAAATGGTGATTCCGATGGTCTGCTGCTCCCCTGATTTCACCCATCCCGAGGCGTCCTATCGCGAGGAGCAGATTGCGAAGGAGAAGGGCTGGATCGACATGGCTGCCACCCTAGGCGCGTCCTACTGCCGTGTGCTCTCGGGGCAAAGACGGCCTGAGCTGTCGCGCAAAGAGGGCATCGGCTACGCGGCAGAATGCATCAAGGCCTGCCTCCCGTATGCCAAAGAGCGTGGAATCACGTTGATCATCGAAAATCACTACAAAGACGATTTCTGGGATTACCCAGAATTTGCCCAGATGATGGATGTCTTCTGTGATCTCGTCGCCGCTGTAGACGATCCTAGCTTTGGAGTAAACTACGATCCTAGCAATACGATTCTAGCGGGAGAAGATCCTTTGGAATTGCTCTACCGTGTGTCCTCCCGTGTGAAGACGATGCACGCAAGCGATCGCTACTTGATCGAAGGTACCATCGAAGATCTCCGTCGAGAAGAAGTCGGCGTAGAAGGCTATGCACAGCGCCTGCGCCATGGACAGATTGGGGAAGGTCTCAATGACTACGACGCGATCTTCAGCGAACTCAAGCGCGTCGGGTTCGATAGCTGGATCAGCATCGAAGATGGGGTGGATGGCATGGATCAGTTAGCCCGCAGCGCCGAGTTTCTTCGCTCCAAGATGGCGCAGCACTGGCCGACGGAATCGCATTAGCGCCATCCCGAACGTGAGTTCATGTCACTTGGGCTTGGTGACCATCCAAGCCGTGAGCCATTCATGCCCGCTACGCCTGCACTTCCTATCGATCAATCGTTGGTCCAAGTCCAACAAATGACCCGCACCATAAAAAATCGCGAGATTGCGTTTCCCCGCCGCTATTTGTTCTTCTAACACCCCAATCGCGCGCTCGTTCCTTTCCGTGATGATGACAGAGCCCTCTTCTCCCTCCATCAAGGCGAACATCTCATCCGCTTTATCAAACTGTCGTGCCACAATCAGCTTGAGACGATTCGATCGATCCTTGCTAAAGACAGCGCGCATCAATTGCCATGGATCTACCTGCTGCCCACTAGCCTGGCCTTCTTTACCGGCCGCTTGAGCACTAACTGCTTTCATGATGAATGTCAGGATAGATTCTCCACGAGCTTTCTGCCGTTCCTCAAATTCCTCTTTCGTAAAGTCCGCATGCACAAAGTGCGGTGTCGTGTAGTCTATCCCATCGAGTTGGAAATGGAGATTCAAGACGCCAACAAGGCTCTGCTGAAACATCCGCAGCATGCTCGGCGACGCTTCCGTCTCTTGGCTGAAAAGCGCTTCCGGATCACCCACAAGTTCGTAAAGAATGGCATCATATTCGCTAAAGTGCGCGTTTAACGTTTCGTAGTACACCTTATCGGCGACATGGACCGCGCCAATGAGCGCCACTGTCACCCCTCTGGACGACCGGTAAGTCGAAATCGCAGTCTGTAGCTCCCCAGTCCGCTCATTCTCAACAAAGCGGATGAAATCAGGTGGAGGACCAGGGTCAACAACGCTCGGTGACCAGAGCGACCTCGAAGCAAACAGCCCAATGGCCATGCCTCCGATGACAATGAAGTAAGCTAACTTGTGGGAAAACACCACTGCCACCCTCGTAGATCCAGGCGCACCGCCAAGCGAAACTAGGTCGTTGAGTAAGAATATGATTGCTTGATGTCAAGTTTCCCCGAATTTCGTAATCGTCATTACTGACGCTTCATGGAGAGCCGCTACGAAATTCGCAAAGAGGTCGGCCAAGGCGGTGTAGGCATAGTCTACGAAGCCTGGGACAAAAAGTTGTCTCGCCAAGTCGCGATCAAGCGGCTTCTCCCCCTCGACGACGTCGCAGAGAAGGAAGCTCGTGAGAAGAATCAATCGGCTGTGAACGACCTTCTTCGAGAGGCCTCCATCCTCTCGGTCATGCAGCACCCTAACATAATCTCAGTTTTTGACGCCGGTATGGATGAGAAAGGGGCCTATGTCGTGATGGAACTGATCGATGGCGAGGTGCTGCGTGACGCCGTCGAGCGTGGCCCCATGGTCGCCGAAGACTTTGTCGAGATCGTTGAGCAATCGATGGATGCTCTCATCTCAGCGCATCATCATGGCCTACTGCATCGCGACATCAAACCGCGCAACCTGATGTTTCGCTGGCTGCCAAGTGACAAGTTTCAAGTTAAATTGTTAGACTTTGGGCTAGCAAAGTTCTCTACTAAGCCCGAGAAACAAACAAAGGCCTACGAAGATACGATCATGGGATCAAGCGCTTACATGGCTCCAGAGCAATTCGAGCATCAGGAGCTCGATGTGCGAACAGACCTCTATCAGTTAGGCTGTGTCTTCTACTACACTCTCACTGGTATTCTCCCTTTTGATGGCGACACACCTGCCGATATTATGGAGAGCCATCTTCAGCATCGCGTCACGCCTCTGAATGAAATGCGCTCGGACTTGGAACCCGCACTCGCAGACTGGGTCATGAGCCTGATCGAACGCCAACCTAACGAACGCCCAACAACGGCCAAGATCGCCCTACGCACCTTTCGTCACGCACGCAATCCCAACAGTGTCGGAGAAGATAGCAATACGGCTGCCGTCTTCATCGGCGGCACGAGCGAGGAACCCACCACGCCTCAGTTCATGGCCCCTGGAGAAGAGGACTTGCCTAGCAACGCCGGCAAGAAATGGCTAGCCGCAGCCGTCATTCTCATCGCGTTCGCTATCGGAGGCTACGTCATTTCACTCCCTTCGAAAGACCCCGCAACGTCTGCTCCAATCGCCCCAGAAATCCCTCCGACGAACCAATCCGATGGTTCAGCCGAAGCCCCTTCGGAATTTCCCATTCTGCTTGCCTCAGATCAAGCGGCCATCGCCAGCCATGTCGATCAAATGGCCACGGTGAAAGGCATGATCGAACAAACAGGCCAATCGAGGTCGGGCACCAACTTTCTTAATTTTAAGGATCCCCACTTCTTTGTGGTTTCGTTTCCTTCAGTCCGCCATTTCTTCCGCCTCGATCCCTCCTCCCTGTACGACAAGAAAGAGATCGAGATCACAGGCACGATTGTCGCCTACGAGGACCGCTACCAAATCAAGCTAGACCATCCTGATCAAATTAAAGTGATTGAATAGTGCTTGCACCTTAGTCGCGGGGTTCGATTCTGAAACCTATGGATCTTTGCACGTGTTTCCGCTCGTTCCTGGCGACCTGTCTCCTTTTAGTCAGCGCGTTTTTGACGCACGCGGAGTCCATCGACTTCAATCGCGACGTCCGCCCCATCCTTTCCGATAGATGTTTCCAATGTCACGGGCCTGACGGCGGCAATCGCAAAGCGGGCCTCCGCCTGGACACTCGTGAGGGCGCTCTCAAGCTCACCGATAGCGGTCTCGCTGCAATTGCCCCTGAAGATCCGGAGCAGAGTGAGATTATCGCTAGGATCTCGTCAGACGATGCGGACGAACTGATGCCACCGCCGGAATCCAAGATCAGTCTCACCCCTGCTGAAAAAGAAACTCTTAAGAAGTGGATTAAAGAAGGTGCCGCTTATGACGAACACTGGTCATTCCGTCCACTAACTGAAGTAACCGTGCCCGAGGTCAACCCAGATGCCCCGGTGCGCACGAGCATCGACCGTTTCGTCCAAGCACGCTTAGAAGAACAGTCCTGGAGTTTGGGAGAAGACGCTTCTAAAGAACGCCTCATTCGCCGCGTGACTTTTGATCTCACTGGCCTCCCCCCAACGACTTCGGAGATCGATGCTTTCCTGGCAGACACAGAACCGGACGCCTACGATCGTCTGGTCGAGCGCTTGCTAATAAACGAACACCATGGCGAACGTCTCGCAGCCGAGTGGATGGACGTCGCGCGCTACTCAGACAGCTTTGGCTACCAGGTCGACCGTGATCGCCAAGTGTGGCCGTGGAGAGATTGGGTCATTCGGGCCTTCAACGAGAATCTGCCCTACGACGACTTCATTACCTGGCAGTTAGCCGGAGATCTCTTGCCAAACGCAAACAAGGATCAAATCCTAGCAACGACTTTCAATCGTTTGCACTCGCAGAAAGTCGAAGGCGGCAGTGTCCCGGAAGAATTTCGCATCGAATACGTCGCAGACCGTACGCACACGTTCGGAACAGCCTTCTTAGGACTGACGCTAGAGTGCAGTCGCTGCCATGATCACAAATATGATCCTATCACGCAGAAGGAGTATTACCAGTTCTCATCTTTCTTCGCCAATATCGATGAAGCGGGGCTCTACGCTTACTTCAACAACTCGGTTCCCACGCCTACCCTGCTGTTGCCAAACGAGAAGCAGGAACTTGAAATCGCGACCAACGCCGCAGCGATCAGCCTAGCAGAAATGGCCGTAATCGCAGCAGAACCAACCTCCGTAGAGGCTCTTTCGAACCAAGTTGGCCATTTCACCTTCGACGAACGGGTGGACGGCAAACTGCCTAACGAGGCCAATCCCGATAAGCCAGCAGACTCCAACAATGCGAACAAGCTGGTCCCAGGCAAACACAGGCAAGCCATCAGTCTTACTGGAGACGCGGCAGTGAACCTCAAGTTAGGCAACTTCTCACGCAATCAGCCCTTCTCTTTGGCTTGGTGGATGAAAGCGGGTGAACTTTCCGAACGCGCGGTCATTGCGCATCGATCTCGTGCCTGGACGGATGCAGCATCTCGAGGCTACGAAGTCTTGCTAGAAAACGGTCAGATACGCTGGTCACTCATTCACTTCTGGCCTGGCAACGCCATCTCTGTCCGCGCCATCAATGCCATTCCACTAGACACTTGGGTTCATGTCAGTGTCATCTCCAACGGTTCGAGCCGCGCCGATGGCCTTCAGATCTTCATCAATGGCAAAGAAAGTGCCGTGGAGATTGTACGCGATCAGTTGACCAAGAACATCACCGGCGGCGGCGGCGACACGATCGCATTGGGGGAGCGCTTTCGAGATCGCGGCTTTCGTGGAGGTGCTATCGACGATTTCCGCGTCTTTGAACGCGCCATCACTCAGAATGAGGCCGCCTACTTATCAGGACAGACAGAGAAACCTGGCAACGTCGCAGTGCGGGGCACCAAAGCTCAACGCAACGCCTTGAAAGAACTTCGGGAAAAACGGAGTCAACTCGTCGATTCCATCCAGGAGATCATGGTGATGAAGGAGACGCCCCAGCCAAGGCAGTCCTACCTCCTGGCCCGCGGGGCCTACGATGCGCAGACAGTCCCCGTGTCACCAGAGACACCCAAGTCACTGCCGCCCATGGATCCAGAGATGTCCAAGAATCGGTTAGGGCTCGCTCAATGGCTTACCAGTCCGAACCAGCCTCTCACAGCTCGTGTCACGGTGAATCGCTACTGGCAAATGCTCTTCGGCAAAGGCCTCGTAGCCACACCAGAGGACTTTGGAAGCCAAGCATCAGCGCCCACCCATCCCAAACTCCTTGATGCATTGGCCTACGAATTCATTCAGAGCGATTGGGACCTACGTGATTTGATTCGCCAAATGGTCCTCTCACAGACTTATCGACAGACCTCCAAAGCATCTTCTGAACTTCAGATAAAGGACCCTGAGAATGTCTGGCTCGCACGTGCACCGCGCTACCGCCTGGCGGCCGAAATGATTCGAGACAACGCACTCGCAGTAAGCGGCCTGTTGGTCAATAAACTGGGTGGCCCTTCTGTGAAGCCCTATGAAGTCGCGGCTAGCTTCAAACCGGTTGCCCATGCCAAGGACGGCGGTCTCTATCGACGCAGCCTTTACACCTATTGGAAGCGCACGAGTCCCGCACCGGTTATGATCGCCCTTGACACTCCCAAACGCGACGTGTGTGCGGTGAAACGCGCGAACACAGCCACTCCGTTGCAGGCCTTCGTCTATTTGAATGACCCACAGGCAATCGAAGCCGCCCGATCTTTGGCTAGTAATCTCCTAACTGAGCATGCCGACAACACAAATACACTCTTCACCGAGATGTTTCGCCGCATGACCAGCCGACAGCCGAAATCGGCTGAAGTCAGAGTACTCGAATCCATGTTCCACGAGCAGCAAGACTACTTCTCTAGCCAACCGAACGAAGCCAAGGCTTACCTGGAAACGGGTGAAGCTCCGCCGCCCAAGAACCTGCCCCTCTCCAAGCTTGCTGCCGTCACCGTTGTCGCCAATAGCCTCATGGCTTACGATGACTGCATCATGAAGCGCTAACTCCGCCCAGTACACACAGATGATGACCACGCCACGTTGCACCGGATTCACCGACCCACGCGAGTTGAGTCGCCGCCATTTCCTGAACCAATTCGGCATGGGCCTGGGAGGCATTGCCCTCGCCGATCTGCTGGCAAGAGATGGTTACGCGGCCAATGCCAGTGCTCTGGATCAGGGTGTCCTCGGCGCCCCCCATGCCGGAGCAAAGGCCAAGCGCGTGATCTATCTATTCATGAGCGGCGGACCTTCTCAAATGGATCTGTTCGACCCCAAGCCGTTGCTAAACGAACGCCACGGTGAAGAACTCCCTGACTCAGTTCGCAAGGGCCAGCGCCTGACCGGAATGTCGGGGAACCAAGCAAGCCTGCCACTCGCAGGTTCACCCTTCTCCTTCCAACGTCATGGGAACAGCGGGCTCGAGTTCAGCAATATCCTTCCCCACACGGCCAAGCTCGCCGACGAGATGTGCAAGGTCAGATCCATGTACACGGAAGCGATCAATCACGGGCCTGGTGTGACCATGATGCAAACGGGCTCGCAGTTTCCCGGACGCCCTGCCATTGGTGCCTGGCTTTCCTACGGCCTGGGTATCGAGAATGACAACCTCCCTTCCTATGTAGTACTCACGACGAAAGGCAAAGGAGGACAGCCGCTCGTCGGTCGTTACTGGGGCAATGGCTTTCTACCCTCACGCCACCAGGGGGTGCGTTTCCGCTCTGGCAAAGATCCCGTTCTCTATCTCAACAATCCGGACGGCATCGACCGCGAGTCTCGCAGGAAGATGCTTGACCGACTCAACGAACTGCATGCCATCCAATACGAAGAGGAAGCAGATTCAGAAATCGAGGCACGCATCGCCCAGTACGAGCTCGCCTATCGCATGCAGGCATCGATCCCGAACGTCATGGATTTCTCGAATGAATCCAAATCTGTCATGGCCAGCTACGGCGATGACGTGAAGAACCCGGGCAGCTTTGCCGCCAATTGCCTCGTCGCTCGCCGCCTTGCAGAACGCGGCGTCCGGTTCATCCAACTCTATCATCCCGGTTGGGATCAGCACGGCGGCCTTCGCGGTGGGATTACCAATCAATGCAGAGAAACAGATCAGGCCTCTGCTGCTCTCGTCATGGACTTGAAGAACCGCGGCATGCTTGAAGATACCCTCGTCATCTGGGGCGGTGAGTTCGGCCGGACAAACTATTGTCAGGGCAAGCTGTCAGCCAAAGACTTCGGGCGTGACCATCACCCGAAATGCTACTCCCTATGGATGGCTGGCGGCGGAATCAAAGGGGGCACCGAATATGGGCAGACAGATGATTTCGGCTACAACATCATCGAGAATGGCGTCCATGTGCACGACTTCCACGCCACACTAATGCACTTGTTAGGCATCGACCACAAACGGCTGACTTTCCGCTATCAAGGTCGCCGTTTCCGTCTGACGGATGTTCATGGGCACATTGTGAAAGACATCATTAGTTGATTGCCTCACAGAATCAGTTGCACAATCGGCTGAGTATGGTAAATCGCGCACCTTCACTTTACGGCGATGCCAGCTAGCCAGACACTAGAGTTTGAAACCGCGCACTTTCTGCACGGCCTCTTTGCAGATGACTTGGCGAACTTGAAGATCCTTCAAGAGCGCCTCGGCGTCTCTGCTGCCACGCGCGATGGATGGGTCAAGTTCGAAGGTCCTGAAGGGTCCGTGAAGGACGCCTGTGACGTGATGGGTCAACTTGAAGAGAGCCAACGCGGCGGCACACCGATCACGAAGGACCTCTTCACTTTTGCTGTGGACGGTGTCACTGCAAAAGCTTCCAAACCTGGAGTTCAGGCCGTCCATGAAGCACGGTTAGTCATTTCGTCAGGCAAACCACCAGTCGTACCCAAGACTTCAGGGCAGCTCGAGTATTTGCAGATGATGGACTCGCACGACGTGGTCTTCGGTATTGGCCCTGCAGGAACGGGCAAGACCTACTTGGCCATGGCGAAGGCCCTCTCCATGCTCAAGGAAGGGCACGTGGAACGCGTCATTCTCACGCGTCCAGCCGTGGAAGCCGGCGAAGCGTTAGGGTTTCTCCCAGGTGACCTGAAGGAGAAGATATTTCCCTACCTGAGACCCCTCTACGATGCGCTCTACGACATGCTGCGACAGGATGAAGTCGAGCGTCTCATCGAGAAAGGGGCCATTGAGATCGCCCCGCTGGCCTACATGCGCGGCCGCACCTTGAACAAAGCGTGCGTCATCCTCGACGAGGCACAGAACACGACCTGCGAGCAGATGTTCATGTTCCTCACCCGGATGGGTGCGGATTCAAAATGCCTCATCACCGGCGACATTTCTCAGATCGATCTCAAGCACAACGTCCGCTCGGGACTACGCGAGGCCATCGAGAATCTCAAGCCCGTGGACACGATCGCCTTCCACTTCTTCGCCGACCGCGATGTCATTCGACACCCCGTGGTGCAGCAGATCATCGACGCCTATCGCAAAGGTAGGGACGAGGAATAGAGCCACCTCCACCGGATCAGTTCTACGCAACTCTACATCGTTCCTTCATCGGTTAGGCATTACGTGCTCTTCCGTGGTTATTTCTGAATCATTGTACCCACACATTCTAAGAGAACTAGGCGAAAACAAAGAAGCCCATGCGCTTTCGCACATGGGCTTCTCGATTAATCAGTTCGTTCTACCGAAAGAACGTTAGTCGACTTCGACATCGTCCAGGTAGAATCCAGCTTCACCACCATCTGCGGTAAGGAGCAGCCACTCGATCATGACCTTCTGCTCACGCGCTTCTGCTGGCACGGTGAGACGAAACTCAGTCCAATCATCCGTCTTGCCCCAGAAGATCTGGTCGTGGGTGTAGATGGCCTGATCACCAGCCTCGTTAAGAATCTTCAGCTGGACGCCTTCCGAATCTTCCGTGGTGTCATGGTAGTACCAGAACGAGAGTCGAGGACGCCCGACACCGGCAAGATCAATGACAGGAGATCTCAGCGAGGCATTCACACCAGCGTCAACCAAGCCGTCAAGATCTGTTCCATAGGTATTCTCTCCGCCATGAGCAGCCATGAGGTCATCCACCGCTGGAGTTCCGAGTTCCCAAGGCTCTGTTGCCGTCCAACCCTCGGCACCACCCTCGAAGTCTTCCACAAACAGCGGCGGTGGTGGTAGGATCGCAACTCGGAAATAGGCATCTTCCTCAGCTGGACGTGCCGCCGTCAATGTGTAGAGGTCATCGACGTTTGTCAGAGCCGCATCATCGATGATGGTCCACTCGGCAGCCTTGAGCGAGGTGCTCATCTGCAAGAAGTGGAGTGATTCCGGGCTCGGTGTCGTGAAGTCGAGGGTGACATTCTCATCGAATGTAAAGTTTACGAGTTCAGGAGCGTCCACTGGAATGCCAACCAATTGTATGCCTTCGCCAATCAGCTCCCAGGTATCAGTATCTTCGACGAGCGGAAACGCTCCCTGCGCGGCAAAGATTTCACCATAGTCACCACCGCCGCGCTCAAACCAAAGGAACTCTAGCGGATAGACACCTGGCTGAACATCGCGGGCAATGGCGCGCGTCTGGCTATTTCCCGTAGTGCCGCGGAAGTAGAAGGCGTCCGGGATAAGCGAGTCAAGCTGACCTGCGCCGTTTACGTCGTGAAACGTCATGCCGTGAACGCGAACCCCAAAGCCGTCATCCGATTGCACGCCGAAGGTGTAATCACCTGCTTCCGTGATGAGAATGTTGCCTTTGTTGAGCTGAATGAAGTCCTCTCCGACTTCAAAGTCGTCTGGATATGGGAAATCATTGGTAAAGAACCCTCCACCACCGTGATCAATCACCTCATGCTCGGCATCAATGATCCCACCCGTAAAGGCGGCATCCTCGGATTGCATCACGATATCAATCGCGGTCGTCATGCTCGCAATCGTTCCTGCCTCAAAGATGTAACGGGATGAGAACGCACCGTCGATACCTGCAGGACCAGGTAGTTCAACACCTGGAGGGAAAAGCGGTGACGGGATCTTAATGACTCCCTCAGCCCCCACATCGAGATCGTTCTGATCCTTCGCTGTCAAGACCCAGGGGTGCTCAGTACCAAAATCCCAAAGCGCCTCGTTCATGTAACTGACCGTCGTCACGCCATCAACCTGTTCCACGGTTGGGGTGACGGCAGCACCGTCAATGGTAAGCCCGATGGAGTCCAACTGAAGCTGGCTCTCCTCGGAGTCTTCAATCGTATAAACGACACCGCTACGACTCCGATCAACGTTCGTGATCCGCGCTGTGTTCGTCGTGACGACCTCCAAGCTCAGGTTATCGAAGTGGTGCGCTTCCCAGGAACCACCCGTGCGGGCTCCTAACACGATCTGCATATTCTCACTTGGGAACCACTCGACCGCAAAGTCTTCTAGCACTGGCTTTCCTTTCCAAGTGATATTCAGTTTCCTATCGGAGGTCAGCTCGACCTCGAATCGCTGCCATGAAAGATTCTCGATAGGAGGATCTTCAACTCCCACAGGCCCCGTTTGGAGAGAGGTCTCATCCCCAGGCTCTCCATTCGGTGTCGTCGCAGGGATCTCTTCGACGATCGTTCCATCCACACGGATGCTAAAGCCGACGCCATCGTTTAAGGCCTCAGCATTAAACTTGCCGTTGTCCCAAGTATCAAACCCAATCCCTAGACCAGTTTGCGAACCTTCTTCCTGGAGTCCTCCCAGCCCGGGAAACTGTGATTCAACGGCATACCCACTGCCACGTGGATCGGCCAGAATTGGATCATCTGCGCGGACGATGTTGATACTAAAGCCATCCGCTGGCCGATCTTTATCGCCACCGATGCGAGCATCGACTCCAAACTTAAACGCGGAAATCGGATCCGCCACAGGCGGGAAGATGATACTCGCTTGAGCACCACCCACGGCATCGGTGAGGGAAAGGTAACCACTATCATCCACACCACCCGAAGCACGCCACTCCGTGGTATCAGTGTTTGAAACAATCTCAAGATCAGGTTCTTCATTGAAATCAAAAATCTGACCTGGCGGCTTGTCTGCCTTGCCTGCCCATTCCACAGAACGCAAGAACATCTCCCAGCCTTCATCAGTAAAGAACTCGGAACCCGCGTCTGTCATCGGTAACATGACCCGACGGCCCACAGCCACCACATCTCCACGTAAGGCAGAACCTTCCTCTGCAATACCAATCGTAGGAAGACCGTCGTCAATCACAGTTGCTAACACTTGCACCGTCTCAGCGAGATCTCCGTCCATTGCCCACGTCTCGACATCTTCCGAGAACAGATCGACATCCCCAACCTCCAGGTGCGCCGTGATGTAGTTGCCAGAATCTGTGATGGTCATCATGCTCTGCGGACTCTTGGGGCGTCCACCTTGATGAAACGCGAAGCCGCCAGCGCGATCCTCATGGGAAATCGCTTCCTCCCAGTTGATCACGCCCTGTGGCACATCGCGAAATTTCGACACGATTGAGCCCGATCCCGGCGTGGATGATAAAATGACGACGTCGACATCAGCCGCATCCTCTGTCTTGGAATCGCCTGAGCCTATGTAGGAGATGTTCCCTTCTCCAAAGCGCTCGACCAATTTATCAAAGACAAATCCGTCTGCGCCTTGAGTAGGTTCTCCTTGCCCTCCAACAAGCAGCACCTTCAGCTGTGCTTGAGACTGGGTGATGCCAACGGATACGATGGCAAAGAGCGTGAGCCTAGCGGCCCAAACTCTGATGAATGAATTCGGTTTCATGAGTTTCGAGGTATTGGGGTTAAGTAGTGGGGACAGCGTGAGATCACTGGCTGCTAAAATCCTCCGATAATTTGCCCCGAAAGGTCAAGCCTTCCAAAGGATCATCCCTGCAGGGAAATTGGTGGCATTTCAGGTGACGATGGCGAGACTGTTTCTCGTCTGACTTTCACCATGGCGACGCCTACTATCTACATCGGCCTCGGAACGACGGGGTTACGCGTTCTAGAGGAGCTTCAGCGGTTCTATTATGGAACCTTTGGCCAGAACAAACCGGATCATGTGGAGATGATCTTCACCGAGACGGATACTGCGGTGGAGCGGCATCCGACCCCGGCTGGAGATTCCATCGAAGCCGTCTACACGCCTCTAGAGTCGCCCTCCAAAGCAGTGGAGTATCTAAATCAGACGCCGCTGAAGCCCGATACCAGCTGGGTTCCAGATCCCGGACTGCTCAATCACGAAGGCGTCGGTGCCGGAGGCATGCGTTGCTTCGGTCGGCTCGCTCTCTGGAGCATGCCGCGCAGCGTGGGCAAGGACATGCACATGGCGCAGCTCGAGGAACGTATCCGACAGGCGCACGCTCGCCTCGGCCACGCCGCAGACGTCCACATTTATGTCGTCAGTTCACTCGCTGGCGGCACGGGCTCAGGAACCTTCATCGATGTCGCCTACCTGGCACGCTTCTGCATCAATCCGAACCAAGACGGGCAAACGCGCATCTACGGCTTGTTCCTCTTACCTCCGAGCTTTCACAAGAATGATCGGATGTTGGCCAATGCCTACGCCTGTCTGCGTGACCTCAACAATCACAGCCGACCGGACTTCGCCTACAATGGACGGTGGCCCATCAGTTCACGCCCCCCGGAAGGCTTCCCTAAGGGCATGGGTCCTTACGAACTCACCACGTTCATTTCACCAGACTGGGGTGGCAATCAGACCGTCGAGTACCATCACCTGATCAAGCTGGCCTCCGTCTTTCTCTTCTCCGGAAGCCTAGGCTTTTCCGGATATCGTTCCGCTAGGATTGTCGATGCACAGAACTTCAACAAAGAAGGTCGTTTCGGAAAGCATTCCTTTGTGAGTCTCGCCACCGTGATGTATCCGACATTGGAGATCGAGGAAACGGTCGCGACCACCTTCTCGTTGGAGTATCTGCAGCGCCTCTACGATCCGGCAAACTGTTATGGTCACCGTATCAAAGGGGATATCGGAGCGGAGGCCAATCGACGCCCTATCGCCAAGGGCATGGACGCCGTTGTGTTATCCGCCTTTGCCGAGATGACCGATGCCGGACCAAAGGGCGATCTCGAAGCCTACCTGGAAGAGAAGGTGAATCAGTTGATTCAGAAAGACATCACCGAGTCGCCACGCGAGTTCATCTACCGACTGTTCCGCAGCGAAGAACGGGAAGAACTCTACGAGTTCGCAAAGAACAAGGTGAGCCAAGCCGAGAAGGTCATCATCGATCGCTTGGATAGCTTCATCAAAGAAGCCATCGAGGATTCAGAATCGCTCACCTATGGCAAACTTCAACTGAAGCGCGCCCACGACTACCTCGAACAGACGGCCAACTATTGGAACAACTTCCAGATTGAGAAGTGGGACAAACGCCTGCGTGGCCTCGCCAAATGGGTCGTGGATGGCACCCCACGCTACATTCCAGGAGAAAAGCGCCAGGTCATCATAGAACGTCTGCATTCTGTGTTAGAGCTGCTCAAGATGCACCATCTACAGCCCCGCTTGCTCGCCATCTGCAAGTACATCGAGCAAGGGCAGTCTGGTGATTACATGACCACGCCTCTACCGACGCTGCATCATCTCAGAGGCATGATCACCGCAGCGAGACTCGCTTCAGGAGAGGCCTCAGAAGCCGTCGATACCACACGCCTCCAGAGGCCTAGCCTTTCACGAAAGCGGGATGACCTGCTCAGTCGAGGAGATAGCCCACGCCAAATTCACGAACACTATCCTACCGGCTCGTTTGCCAATGAAGTCAATGAAGCCACCACGCGCTTCAACGCCGCGCGCAGCACGGAAACGGAAGGGTCAGAGAGCAAGCAAGTCTTCGACTACGCAGACACGCTTTGGGAACACCTTCGCACCTCTCAGCGGGACGAGACACTCGACTCGCTGTTCTACGAAAAGCCTGTGCAGCGTTACATGACGCGTCTACGCGCCCACGCCTGCGTCCCCGACTTCGACATCAGCAAATTCATCCGCGAAAAGCCGGGGGAACTGAAAAATCTGGCCGAGCTCGCTGTTATGAATCCCATCATGCTCGAACGCGCCATTGTGAATGCCGGCAATGACTATCCAAAGGTCATCATCGCACCCGACCAGGCCACCGAGAACGATGCCAAGAAGGCGCTCGAAGCTCAGGGCTGCGACTTGTTTAACAACAACGGCCCACATGCCTTTGTCCCCTGCCCCGACATGCGCAACATGATCGTCTTCCTCGACGAACGCGGCGATTTCAATCCAGTCAGCGACATTTCTAACATCGATACTTGGAAAACCAACGCCGACTCGGAGAATCCGTCAAAGATCCGTGCTTACCGCACCGGTGCCAAAGACGAGTAATGAGCAAGGAACACGAAACCATTGACGAAGGGCTCTGTGAGTGGGTCGGGAAGCAGAAGCTATTCTTCGTTGCCACGGCTCCTTTGTCAGGCGACGGCCTCGTCAACTGCTCGCCAAAAGGCATGGACACCTTCCGGATCCTCGATCCGAAGACGATCGCTTACTTGGACCTCACCGGCAGTGGGATAGAAACAATTTCCCATCTGCGAGAGAATGGCCGCATCACCATCATGTTCTGTGCCTTCGAAGGCAGCCCGAACATCCTGCGCCTCTATGGCAAAGGACAAGTCTTCGAGCGCGACACACCAGAATATGAGGCAAAGGTTGAACACTTCGACGAATTGCTAGGCGCCCGTGCCGTCATCCACGTCGAGGTCGATCGGATTATTGATTCCTGCGGCTACTCGATCCCCGAATACGAATTCGTCGGGGACCGAGACATCCTCACCAAATGGTCTCAACGCAAAGGCCAAGCAGGCGTCGAAGCCTACAATCAGGAGAACAATCTCCAGAGTCTGGATGGCCTACCAGGCGTCCAACGGAAGTCTTAGCACTCCACACCGGACGGCGGCGACTGAAGTGGTCTCCTTTTTGGAGCCAGTCTTTTCGTTGTTTTATTGTAGAGTGTTCGTTAGGCTCGCCGGTGGCGCATTCTGGTGACATTGATGCCGCTAGGCATGGTTGAGAACCGTAGACTGTCCACGGTGTCTGGTAGTTCAGATGCTGATGTTTTCGCTGGTGGTTATAGTAGCCCATTCATTCGTCAATATTCTCCTTCAACTCGGGGATGATTTCGTAGCTCCATAGCCTCGTCTTCTCAACCTTCAGGCTTCGCCACAGGCGTAGCCTGAACACGTTGTCCATCCAGCGTCCCTTGCCGTTCATGCTCACCCTGATCCCATTGGACTCTATCTTTTTCGTCCACTCTGCGCTGGTCAACTGGATTCCCCGGCCTGTGTTGAAGATCATTGGCCGCCGCTCGCTCCCAGGCGCATTCGCCAGTGCCCGCAAGCACATACCGCTATCCGCAGTGTTACTCAATTCCCAGCTCAGCACGGCTCGAATTTAATAATCCATGATGACTATTAATGCCATGGGGATATAGGTGATGTCAGGGCACCAGGCCTCGTCGACTTTAGCTAGCTCGTTAGCCTGAGCGATCTCGTTAATTGTCTTGATTCCCTGAAAGGCTTCGATGGCAATGCACGCTTTGAACTCAGGCGTCAGGTGTCTTCTCTTTCGTTTTATTTCGTCTGTTTTACTTGGATTGCACACCACAGACGAGCCTTCGAATTCTCAATAGCTACCTGGCTCCGTTTGGCGCAACCACTTCACCATCCAGCGGGACGGATTGGTCGTGTTCGAAAACGGCCAAATCGACCCTTGAATGCGCCTATCTATCCCCTTTCAGCCCTGGCCAGGTTGACCACACGGCGGATTTCCAGCGATCTCCCTATCATTAAAGCACGTTTCCCCCTGCCCCCCCTCCTATCCCTAGCAATCGAATCTGGCTCCGTGGACCAAAAGCAATTTCCTAACAATAATAGATCTGGATTGGTAACCAGTCTTTAGCGAAAATTATGAGTGAAGTGACTCCATTCTTGCAGGTGATCGACGACGGCGAGCCGCAGGCCGCGGAGAATCTCAGACCACTTGCTCATCATGAGTGACAACAGCTGGCGGCTTGTCAGATGAAAGGAGAACAGCCATAGGAGCGCGGAGGGTCTTCCGAGGGTCGAACCGAAGAATCAAAAGTCGACTTAAAAGGTGGACCTTCCCCGGCTGCATTGGCTTAGAGTCGTGGGATGCCTCGACGCTCCTCACCACCATGTTACCTCATCCTCCTGCTGAGCGGATTTGCAGGCGCCATGGGCTGGGGCATTCGCGGGCAGTATGGTCACGAGACGGGCGCCATGATCGCTGGCGTGCTGGTAGCCCTGGTGCTCGTCTTCCTCTTCTGCCCACGTCTCCAATCCCTCCAGGCAGCTCGAGCGGTTGCCTTGATGACGTTGGGCGTCTCCTTCGGAGGATCGATGACCTACGGGCAAACGGTCGGCTTAACCCACGATGCTCCGTTGATCGGGAATCATGCCGCCCTCGCCTGGGGCCTACTGGGGCTCTTTCTTAAGGGCGGAATCTGGATTGGATTCGCAGGGCTCTTCCTGGGGATCGGGCTAACCGACAAACGCTACACAGCTTGGGAACTCACCGCACTCCTATGCGGAGCCACCGTGCTCTTGTTAGTTGGGCAACAACTGATCAACCGCCCATTCGATCCAGACGCCCGACTTCTCCCTCGGTTCTACTTCTCTGATCATTGGCGATGGGAGCCTGACAGCGAGCTCAAGCCACGCCGAGAATGTTGGGGAGGGCTCCTGGTCGCCCTATTAGGGATGTTCACCTATGTCGCGCTTCGCAAACGCGATACCTTGGCCAGGCAACTCACGCTTTGGGGATTTCTCGCCGGCGGCATTGGATTCGCTGGTGGCCAGTGCGTGCAAGCGGCCCATGCATGGTTCCCTTCATTCTTCGATGATGGCTTTCTTAGCCCGATCGCAGCTCACATCAACTGGTGGAATTTGATGGAAACTACCTTTGGCTTTCTCTTCGGGTCAATCCTTGCATGGGGGCTTTGGCGAAATCAGCATCATCTGAAACCAAGTAATAATACTCCTGAAATAACCCTAACGCCTTGGTTAGAAGCCGGGTTATTGGCCCTACACATTGCGGTTCTGGTTTCTTGGAATTTCCTCTCCATCGAAAAGCTCGATCGATTCGCTGATCCTGCCATCACCATGGGCATTCTTCCTATTCTCGGAATCATGGCCGGGCGCTGGTGGCCCTATCTATTTGTCCTTCCCGTGGTGGCCATTCCCATTGCCGGAAAGACGTTTCGGGAACTTGGTCTTCGCGAAGATGTTCTGCCACCCATGGCCGCTGCGTGTATCTATCTAATCATTCCACTCATATTTCTCTTTACGTTTGCCTGCCACCACGCTCAGCGCCCCAATGACCACGCTCACCCATTTCTCCGTTGGTCTCTTCTCCTCGCCGTCTGGACCTATCTCCTACTCAACACGGGATTCTTCCGCTATCCGTGGCCTTGGGAACCGTGGACGAATCGCACCCTTCACCAGCTCAGTTTTGTGGTCTGCGCCATCGGTCTTACTTTGGCGGCGCTGCTTCTGCCCTCGCACACCGCCCCCCTGAAACGGCAGCGGCCTGTACTTCCTTGGGAAAACCCTTAGGGCTTCTTCGTCAAAACTGGATTCTTCCGATTGGGGTAACAAGTCTGACAGATTTCGCAAACCGTCCCGTCGCAGCCCCGTGCCGTGCAGTATTCCCGGCCATAGAAGATGATCTGGAGGTGAAGCTTGTTCCAAGACCCTCTCGGGAAGACCTTCTTTAAATCAGCCTCGGTTTGGACCACATTCTTTCCTTTGGTGAGGCCCCACCGTTGAGCTAACCGATGAATGTGAGTGTCTACAGGAAATGCAGGGACACCAAAAGCTTGAGACATGACGACGGAAGCTGTCTTGTGACCAACACCTGGGAGAGCCTCGAGTGCTTCCAGGTTTTGCGGTACCTCTGCATTATGCTCTCTCACCAAGATTTCTGAGAGATCACGAATCGCCTTCGCCTTGCGTGGCGCCAAGCCACAGGGACGGACGATTTCCTGGATCGCAGGCACCGGAACCTTGGCCATGGTTTGAGGTTCATCCGCCAAGGCGAATAGAGCCGGTGTTACCTGATTCACCCGCACATCAGTGCACTGGGCCGAAAGGAGTACCGCCACCAAGAGCGTGTACGGATCTTTGTGATCCAACGGAACAGGCGTCTCCGGATAGAGCGCTTCGAGCCTGACTCGAATATAATCAGCGCGCTCTTGTTTGAGCATGCTAACGGAGGAGCTAAGCCTTATCGTTTATCGCGTCGTACATCTTACGGACGTGGCTGTGCTTCGTCCGATCCTTCAAAATATCCTTAGAGCGCTCATAGCTGCCCCATTTGAGAACTTTGATTCGGACGTTGCGAGCCCCCCAGGCATTCATTTTAGCACGGCTCGGCTTGTAAAGATCGATCGTATTTTTACCGACCAGCGCACTACCATAATCGTCGATCTCGTAAGTCACACCGGGCTGGCCTTCAATCTGAAATCGCGTGCCTACAGGATACTTGGACCAATCAGAAGCTGCGCTGCGGACCCCTGAGTAGTATTTCAAACGCGTGCCGATCGCTGTCTTGTTCGAATAAACGATGTGGTCCGCCTCCGTGTGAGTGTAAGCCGTCGTGCGAACCTCGCGAGTCCCCTTCTTGCTGCTCGAGGCGATCGAGGTCCGATCCCACTTGCTCCCTTCTTTCACTCCGATGGAGCTACAGCTGGCAAAGCTGAAGGCGACGAGTGCAGCGACGAAATATACTACGGGACGCTTCATAATAAGGATAACCATATGGGAAGGTACAGGGTGGCACCCCCTGCGGTCGCGGATTTAACAGAGGGCTTTCCAACGGTCAACTCATGAATTTCTGTGGGACAAACGAGAGATCGCTAGCCTCATCCACCGCAAGCTGGATCTGAAAAGCCATGATCTTCTCTGGCACGGGACTCTGATAATCCTCAAGTAGGTCCCTCAGGGCATCAATGGGCTCCAATTCATGAGTCTTCACTTGGCGGTAGACCTTGACTGCCAACGACTCAGCCGCCCCGGGCGTCACGAGGTCAGGAATAGCTCCAAGGAGATCTCGTGGCATCTCTTTCGGCAGCCCGAGCCCATATTTCTTGCACAAGATACGGATCAGTCCGTAGGCCCCTTCCGGCGTGTATTCTGGAAACAATGGTATTTTTACATCCACACGGCCAGGACGTTTCAAATCTACTTCAATCAAATCCGGTCGGCTTGACGCGAGAATCCAAAGAATCTTCCCTCGATTGCTCGATCGGCTCATTTCTGTAGCCATCATGGAGTAGACCCTTCCAGAGACGCCACCGCTATCACCGGACTGTCCAGATCGCTTGCCCATGGCCTGGTCCGCTTCATCAATAAAGACGACACAACGGCCTAACGCTTGTAGCAGACGAAAGATCTTCTCTAGGTTGCTCTCGGTACTCCCTACCCACTTGTCACGAAAGTTTTTCAACTTCACCACAGGCACACCTGCTTCACCTGCCAGGCACTCGACCATGTAGGTCTTCCCTGTGCCCACAGGCCCGCACACCAAGTAACCCATCGGCATGGCCTGGTGATCTCCTTTCTGCCAGAGTTTAATATCCTGACGAACCCACTTCTTCACAGGCTCTTGACCATGGAAGTCATCCAACGTGCGACTGGGCTCCACAAATTCGATCAGCCCTGCACATTCCTTCTCAACTAACGATTTCTTAAACTCTGAAAGATCATTGGGCTGAATCGTCTTCTTGAGATACTCCTGCTGCTTGAGCAACCCAGCAACAGCACTCAGCGTCGCCCCGGTCATCTGTCTCGCGGGCTCGCTCATATCCTTCTCATAAGGCTTCAGCGCGATCGGAAACTGGTCGCCCTTAAGCTTGAAATAAGCCGCCAAATCCTCTTGGTCCGGCAGCGGAACCTTCAGATGGGCACTACGCGGATGATGCACGACTAGCGCATGAAGATCATTCAAATTCTCGGTCAGTAGGAAACAAGCGAACGGATGTTCTGTCAGAGAAGTTTCCGACGCCCACTCGCGAATCAACAACGCCATGGCGTGAACATCGTTGTTCACGGCAGTGCCAAGATTCGGCACGATCAGATGACTGCTTTTCAGAATCACCGTCACCTTGATGTTTTGCCCACCTGCTTGGCGAAGATTGGCACAGTAGCGAAAGTAATGTGTGAGGATTTCGAGAGCTTCCCGAGGTCGCTTGGAAAACGGTTGCCTCTCCTTGTAGCTGGGCCACTCCATCAACGTCTCACCGCCTTTTAAAACGCGAATGCCATTTCCAAGATCATAGCTGAGGACGACATCGAAACTCTGCAAGAGCACTTCGACTAAGTAATCTGTAAGATTTCCCAAGCGCGGCCCGTCCTTAAGTGGGAGGACATACTGGTCCGTGATATTCCCATGGAGAATGAACTGATTCGTGGCGTTGCTCTCATAGAGGGCGATCAATTCATCAGACCAGGGCGGGAGATCAGGTTTCGGCATTGCTGGAAAGGCTACTGCATCGCCGCTCGCGATCAATGGAGGGAAAGCGTGGAGTTGATTTTCTGGAAAGTTTGGCAATTCTTAAACGTAGTGTTTCTCATGCCGATCATTCGTTCAGCACTCATCATTGCTCTCCTAGGCCTTTTATTCGCTGCCTTGGCAAAAGCTCAGCATGAGCATGCTTACGTCCCACCGCCTGATATACCCAAATCTTGGGCTCAGCATCTCTGGTTTGAGGAAGGACCCTTCGTCGAGCCCTACGATATGGACTGGGGCGACGCCATTCAGTTTCCCGTCACGACTGCCAAGAAAGACACACAGACATTCTTTCGGCAAGGCTGGGCTCTCTTGGCAGCAGGCTGGAATGAGGAAGCTGTGCGTAGCTTTCGCTATGCGCTCTATCAGGATCCGCAATGCGCCATGGCTCTATGGGCACTGGGAATGGCTTCCTTGTCAGACATCGATCGAGCACGAACGTTCATTCAAGAAATCCCTAGCAAGGCAAAGCTGTCAGAACTAGAAGCAAGTTTCATCGTCCCCTTGCGGGAAGCCTTGAAGACTAACACACGTAACCCCGACTGGAAGGTTCTATCACAAGCCTACAGTAACCTCAAATATCCAGAGGCTAACGTCGCTGCATCCTTGGTCTATCGTTACTTTCCGGATACCGCAGGCGCGGCCGAGATAGAATCCTTGCTGAAAGAGATCCTCACCAACCAGCCAAGTCATCCGATCCGAGCCTACGTCATCAATCAGCCACGCTGGCACTCACTCGTTCCTGTAGCCATGAATGGGCTCCTGCCAGAGCAGTTTGCTCAGGCCCATCGATTCGTAAGGCTAGGAAAGCCCAAAGAAGCACTCTTTTGCTTCGCGAAAGCCATTCCGACTCTTGCCGAATACGCTATCCTACTCCGCCAGCTACCTTCCCGCTGGCCACGGTATGTAAGTGCTCTATCTGAGACGGCTCGCCTTCTCGTGACCCTAGGTCACAACAAAGAAGCCGAACTTGTGATCGACCACCTTAAATCTCTACCGCGACATCCTTCCTCCACACGACTGGAAGAAGCCTTGTCGACCTTGTTGAAGGCAGAGCGATCCACGGGACGAGTTGAAAACATCGGCGACGTTACTTGGATCCATGAACTCTCCTTTGACGGCTGGGCTGGCCTCACCTGGGAGCTCCCCATGACCAGCGGTGAGCCTGTACGCACGAGCGACTTTATCAATAAGGACGTGCTGCTGATCTTCTACCTCGGCAAAGGTTGCGTCCACTGCCTCGAACAGTTGCAGGCCTTCGCTCCTGAAACCCAAGCCTTTCGAAGCGCGGGCATCGAAGTCGTCGCGATCAGCCTAGACTCTACTAAAGGCCTCAAAGCGACCCTCGATCTTGCCGACGACCCATTCCCATTTCCGCTCGTCTCCGATCCAGAACTAGCCATCTTCCGTGCCTATGATGCGTATGATCCGTTCGACCGTGCCCCCATCCATGGCACGTTCTTTGTTAGCAAATCCGGCCTCGTAAAATGGACCGACGTCGGGCACGAGCCGTTCATGAAGCCGCGCTGGCTTCTCGAAGAGTGTCAGCGTCTCCAGAAGTTTGACACAAGCTTACCGACAATTGACTACTGAATCTGATCCTCACTCAGACGCGCCGCAAAGGTCTCAGTGATGAGACGCATAAACCGATTGCCAGCTTGAGGGGACGCTTCCAGAAATCTACGAAACTGAGTGCGCGTGATTCTCCAAATAGTCGCGTCAGTGAGCGCGCGGACACTTGCTGAAGCTTGAGGAGGATTCAACATTTCCATTTCGCCGCAGACTTGTCCTACGCCCAACTCAGCCACGATAACACCATGGCGTTCCACGAGAAACCTTCCCGACAACACGACAAAGAGTGTCTCGTGGGATGAGCCCTCGGCGATTACTTCGCTCTCCTGAGGCACCAAGACAGACGAGCCTGCGTTGGCAAGCGCCTGACGCTCTTCAATCCCAAAGTCTCTCAATAGCGCGAGGTCCTCCAGCGCTGGGCAAGAGACGTTTGCAAGTAAGGAGGATAGCTCGGTGGGCATGGCGATACTCCATACAACGTGATTCCCTCCCGAAAGTTTCTTAAAGAGTTGAGGAAATTTCCCTCACACCAGTGGAATCCGACCCAGTGCTCTCTGCTTGCCAGGGTAGAAATCGATGGCGTACCCCCTGAAGCTCACATTTCCACCAGGCCCAAAGACCTTTGGAAAAGGGTTTCAAGGCGGCCACACCTGGGGAGAATCCAGGATTCACTAGGTAGCGGTTGTCGAGGTTGTTCGCTCCATAGAGCCCAACCGATTGTCGAAGATCAGCCAGCTTCACCAGGCGCCTATTATAGAACCGCATCATCTTCGCAATCACTCCGCCAACAGGACCATGATAGGGCATGCGCGAAAACTCTAGCTCGGTATTTCGATAGACAAAGTCAACCGGCCCAATGAAGTAGGCTCCGATATCTAACAAGAACGCCGCACGCATGAGATCGGCGTCACCCAAATAGGCATATTTGTCTTCATACAGGGCCTCGAACCACCGACGATAACTTTGTTGGTATCCACGCTGGTAGTTCTGCCAGTCCATACTGGCATCCTCCCCTCTCAGTGATTTGGCAATAAACGCTTTCACCGTCATCACGGTATGACCGATAAAGTCGATCCCATGACTGTATAAAGGATCCATAAAGCCAGCCGCATCGCCAACGCTTGCCCAGCCATCACCTGCGACTTCGGTATTCTCATAGGCTAGCTGGGTGTAGGTGAGCGTGTCTTTGGGAACAACCTCGGCTCCCTCAAACATCCACTTGCCAACCGGATGCTCTCGAAGATGCGCAAGCAATGTGTCTGACAAGTTACCTCGACGTTCCAAATTGAAGTAGCGGGGATCATAAGTCACCCCTGCACTAACATCGCCATTCTTTAATGGAATGAGCCAGCACCACCAACCACGCCCCAAGAGGTGATTCGTAGCCGAACTACGCGAAACACTGCAAGAAGCCACAAACTCGGGGCACTTCATAGCCAACTCTGCGCCATCCAAGTCTTTCACACCGCGAAATCGTGCCCAGAGTGACTTGGTCACGTGATTAGTTAGCGGCCTCAAAGTATCGCGCTGCCGACCAATCACTGCAGCCTTGCCCGTAGCATCAATGACCCATTTGCACTGGTAGATTCTCTCCTCGCCCGACGCCGTCTTCACCATGACTCGATTCTTTCCTTCACCCCCCAGAAAGATCTCCGTCGATCGCGCCGGTCGGACGACATCGCACCCCTCGGATTCAGCCATGTCCAGCACATGCTGATCAAGCGTGGCGCGGTCTAACTGGTAGGTCGGCAATCGTGCTTGAAAGAACGGACCAATTTCGCCGCAGCGCGAGAGACATTCGTTCCCCTCTTTCTGAAACCAAAGCCGCAGACCGTGCTTCACAATGTGCTCTTGCGAGAGATGTCTCGCAAGACGCAGGACCCGTGTGAGATAACAACCTCCCACCTCTGACGTAGACTCGCCCACACGACGGTTAAAGGCAGCGCCTTTTTCAACGACCACCACCGACCACTCAGGATTCTCTCGTTTGAGCAGTAGCCCCAGTGATGCTCCAGAGAGAGAGCCCCCGAGAATCAGAACATCAACAGAATTACTGGAATGTGCGGGCTTCATCGCTTTTCAAGATCCTACGTCACGCGGCCTAACCTCGCCACGCAAATTCGATCACGAAGCCCGTGAAACCCACACCCGACCGTAATCACGGAACGAGCCTTCCTTCAACTCACCCTGGGAAACCCCTCCTCCGAGCACATAGCGATCGCCATTCGGAAGAAAGGCACCTTGGCAAACCCGGCCCTTGTAATTGTACGAGGCCCGAAGATTTCCGGTCTCGCGATCAAAGGCGGCAGCATTCCACTGACCACTCTCCAAGCGCCCCGCCATGAGAAACCACTCGTCTGATGGGTGAAAGACAAAGGATTCCATGAGCCCTTGACCGGTATCGTCGGCTGACGACTCCGCCATCTTCGGAAACCCATCCTCCTGCCACGCGTATGCCTGCCAGAGCTGCTTGCCATTGCCAGCGGCAGGATCGCGTGTTGTTCCCATGCCAACAAGATAGAGCAAGTCATCTCCTGGACCGAAAGAGAGAGAGAACACCCCGCCTGTATAGTAGTGGCCTTTAATAATGCCCCACCCGGTGAAGTCACCCGTCGTCCACGTAGAGACTAACGATTGCGTTTCCACTTCCCAAACACGGATTTCGCCCATGAGATTTCCTGCTGCCACGTAACGCCCATCACGACTAAACGTGATGCTCTGCACCGGCGGCACATGCTCGAAACTCGCTTTGAGCTCACCGGTCATGGTGTCGAACACCTTAACTGACGGCTCTCTTTCAGGCGCCGGTTCATACTTGTAGCCGCCACACAGATACTGCCCGGTCGATGAAGCCAACCATCGGCCGTCCGGTGATAGCGCACTCTGCCAAGACCAGAATTCATGCGCGAAGATCCGCCGGAAACACGACCGCGTCTCGACATCATGCCAAAGCAACGCCCCGTCGTAACCCGCAGAAATCACCGTCTTACCGTCAGGCAGAGCATGAACCCCGGATGCGTACCGTGAGTGTTCGCCTAACAAGAAATGCTCTTCCGTCTCGAGATCAACACCGCGAACACAGCCATCGAGGCAGGCTACCCACAAACGCTTACAGTCAGGTGCCAACGCCAAATCGTGAACCGTCGTCGGCAACTTGATCGTTTTCACTTCGTCGATCTTCATGCCAGGACCTCCTTAATCGGTTCCGCTCGCTCTTCGACCCGATGGAAAGTTGGCAAATTCGGCAAGTCATACTCCGCGTAGGGATCGATACCCAGCGCCTGATAGATTGTTGCGAACAGGTTCTTCTCACTGAACGGGCTCTCGGTGACATCCACGCCCAAAGGATCCGTAGCTCCAACCACGGCTCCAGGCTGAATGCCACAGCCTGCCATGGCAAGGCTCCACGCATTCGGATAATGATCGCGCCCGCGTTTCACATTGATCCACGGCGTCCGACCAAACTCGCCCATGACGACAACCAAGGTATCATCAGCCATGCCGCGATCTTCAAGATCGTTCACGAGTTGGTAAACAATGTTATCCATGTCCGGCACGACCATTTGGTAGACCTCGTGATTGAACACGTGGGTATCCCACGGCATTCCGTTGGCCACCATCACAAAGGGCGCCCCTTCTTCCACCAGCGAGCGGGCCAACAAGGCATGCTGTCCAAACGCACCGGCTCCGTATCGCTCCCGGTCCTTCTGAGGAAGACGTTCCAAATCGAAGAGATGCGCACAACTCATAAGACCTTTGACCCGTTCATACACCGCATTGTGGGACGACGCCGCGGCACTCTTACGCTCGTTCTCAAACTTCTTGCTGAAGAAACGACGCAGCGCTTCGCGCTCTTCATGATCCGCCTCTGAAAGTCCTGGCAGCCTCATGACATCTTCGATCTTGAACTCCCCCCCCACACGCACAGGTGCATACTCAGCGCCCAACCACCCGGCCCAATTGCCCGCCTTGAACCCCTTGAATTCATTCCCCTCTGGACAAGGGTCTAACAAGATAAAATTTGGAATCGCACTGTCCAAATGCCCCAACTGTTGAGCCAAGACAGAACCCAAAGTCGGTCGAATGAACGGCGGGCGCGGATTGTCACCTCGATTGAGCAAATTGATCGCCTGCGTATGCTCTCTCTGATTCGTTTTCATAGAGCGAATCACGGCCATCTTGTCCAAGATCGACGCGCACTTCGGCATGAGTTCACTCACATGCACGCCAGGGATCGCTGTCGGAATGCTCCCAAAGGGACCACCGGTGGATGTTCCCGGCTTCGGATCCCAAGTCTCAAACTGGCTTGGTCCCCCGCAAAGCCACAAGAGGATGCAGCGCTTGTTCGAACGTTTCACCTGCTCGGCAAATGCCGGGACTGAGAATAGCCCACTCCAACTCATGGTAGAAATGGCTCCCGAAGCCACCGCGCCCTGAAGGAACCGACGCCGATGCATCGTGTGATCGGGCGAGCCACAATCTTGCGAAGAAACGTTGGTCGATGAGGAAGACATGGCAGCGCTGATCAGTGATTAAAACGAAACTCCGATCCAGCAATCAAGGCCCAAAGAAACGATGCCGATCTCTCTGGTTCCCCATTTAAATACGCAAGGCTTGCCGCGCGCTCTTCCTCATCCGGTTCACGCCCCAAAGCACTTGCGAAAGCAATCTCAGACACTTCATGCGGCGCTCGCCCTTCGAAGTCACGCACGAGGACCTCGTTCATCAGAGGGTTATTCGAGAAGAAGAGCCCCTCAGCAGCCGAGGGGCTATATGTCTCAGGAAACAGATCGCTATACACCCGGGCAAAGGCGTGCCGGTAACGCTCCTCATCAATCCCTGGGAAATTCCCTTCGCCATCCGGTTCATGTCCTCCCGCAACAAGGGCCGAACGGTAGAGCGCCTCAGCCGACAGCGGCTTCATCATGGCGCAAGCAAAGGCTTCGGGAGTTGGTCGCTCAGCACCCATGGGCAGAGAATCGATTTGATAAGCCCGGCTTGTCATAATCTCACGGATGAGACGTTTGACATTATAACCCTTACTAGCGAAATCTTTTCCTAACCATTCAAGCAATTCTGGATGACTGGGCGGATGAATCGAATCCAAGTGATCTACTGGGTGAACGAGGCCTCTCCCTACCAAAAGAGCCCAAATCCGATTTACGAAGGCCTTGGCGAACTCTGGGTAAGATTCAATCACCATCTCAGCCAAAGCGCCACGCCTGGACACAACCGGGATGGGTGCCATCTCCATCTTGGGCGGCCCCTTTCTCTTCTTCCTTGCCTTGTCTTTCTTTGTCAGTCTATCAAGATACTCTTTTGACGGCATCACGCTATACGCCTCATTCGTTATATCTTCCGCCGTCTTCCCACTTAGAAACGCGAGTTCCGCTTTAAAGGAATCTCCCTCCAACGAACTAAACTCAAACTGACCACCAGTAGCCGCCTCTCCCAATGCAAGTCCATTCGGTGTCTCCACATTGAAAGACCGCTTAAAGAAGGCCACCAGTCCCCAGTAGTGCCGCTGCTCGATCTCAGGAATCAGTGGATGATTATGGCATTGAGCACAAGCAATCTGCTTGCCAAGCAAGGACGGTGCCACCTGCCGCACCATGTCCTCATGATTGTCTTTGTGCCCGACCAAGAACCAACGCGCCCCGCGCTCCTTCCCTGTCGTCGCTCGCGCTCCGAGCAAATCATAAGCTACGTCGTCCCAACGCCGATTCGATGCGAAGACCCATTTAAGGTACTCATGCCAATCTCCTCCTCGGTCTAAGGCGCGGGCCCTACCGACCAGCCCGTGTCGCCGCCCCATCAACACGGTGTCAAAGATCTCCGCAAAATTCCGAGCAAATTCCGGGCGGTCTAACAAATCATTAATCAATCGCAAACGCTTGTCAGACGAGACTTCAGCAAGGAACCGATGCCTTTCTGCCACGGTGGGGATTCGGCCGAGGAGATCAAGGTAGGCACGACGCACAAACCCAGCATCATCAACCAACTTCGAGGGAGTCACCTCCCGCGACGCCCAGCCCCGCGCCACCAGGAAATCGATGACCACATGCGGCGGCATTTCTAAAGGCAGGATGCCTGCCACTGACGGGGCATTCGATTCCTCCTCCAGAGAAGTAATCCATGTAGAAATGGTTGCCACCTCGGACTCCGCCAGTCGCTCCCCCTTCGGTGGCATGCTGGTATCGGCATCCGGCTGGAGAACCTCCATGAGCAGGCTCTCGGTCGGCTTTCCCGCCACCACGGCGGGCCCGCTTTCCCCTCCTCTCAAAATATTTGGCACCGCCCGAAGATCCAGGCCACCCTTGTGCTTCACTCCGCCATGACACCTGGTACAATGCTCGCTGAGCACCTCCCAAGCCGCATCCCAGGCCTTACCAGCCAGCACCGCATTGGGCAGACAGCAAGTCAAAAGGAGGCAGCAGATTCGAGTCATATTCTTTTCCAACCCTGGATAGGAACACTCGTTTCCCTAACGCCGAAAGTGGCGGCCTATGGTCGTCTTATCCACGACAAACTCACCTGTGTAAATGTAGGGACCTTTCGCAGGATCGGGCTTGAACTCGAAGACTTGCACGGCAGGCGACTTGCGATTTCCTGTCTTCAGGTGCACAGAAACCTTGAGGCTCTTCTTTCCCTTAGCAGAACCTCTCAATCGTTTTCCTTCCACCTCAATCGTGTTCTTACCATTCCTGAGCCCGCCAATCACTAACTGAGTGCCATGGGTATCACTCGCTTCGTGTGTACTGATACCATTCACGGTCACAGACGTGTCGAACCCATAGGTGATAAGATGAATGTCAGCAATGTAATCCGGGATCTCGCAGGGCTTCTGAACGTTCGGGCTTCGGCCACTAGGCTGGAAGACAGCATCTTTAAGAAACCCCAGCGTGTTCGCGCTAACGTCTGCGATCACTTCCGGAGGCAACTGACTCATCAGCGCAAGCCGATAAAACTTCCATTGGTTCCCCTCCCTAAGATAACGCAAGACAAGCAAGCTGTTAGGAGCTGCCGCCTTCACATCGAGATCTGCTTTCCCATAAAAGATAGCAACTGCAGTTGGCCCTTTCTCGTTCACCTGAAGCAAACGTAAGCGCTCGATTGCTGGTGGCTTCATTGGCAACGCAAACATGGCCGACGGGAAACGCTTCTTCTGTGACACAACCAAGTTGCGCGTTTCAATCTGCCGCGCGTAGGCCGTCACTTGCTTCCAACTCTTGTAATCTTTCCTGATCATGGTCTGACGCCATGTCTGATAAACCTTCAGAAGATCTTGCTGCAAACCAGCCGTTTCTTTGCCGTGAAGAGGCGCTATCAAGGATGAGAACAGGAGGAGGAATAGTGCTCGGGACATGATGATGAAGCATCTCCAGGCCCCCGTCATGACGCAAGCTTGGAAAAACCTCCAAGATCCAATCGAAAGAAATTGCCAAAGCCACTAAAGAACGGAATT
>Ga0213868_10000230_pt1 | contig 52757 bp, 38 predicted proteins | sample PICome_9_FD_160087 | JGI IMG/M metagenome (GOLD analysis project Ga0213868, IMG submission 160087) | Coastal seawater microbial communities near Pivers Island, North Carolina, United States - PICO127 | ecosystem: Environmental > Aquatic > Marine > Coastal | place: USA: North Carolina...
GCCACACCACTTACTCCATATTCGGTTAGCATAGCCTCTGCTGTTGCTACACCTGTACCTCCTTTTCCTACTTCTACTGCTATAGAATTATAGGTACTTGTGAAATCAATAGTACCATATGCTCCTCCACCTGCACCACCTCCACCTGCGCCAGCTTTGTAATTAAAATTGTAATTTTCATTACCAAGTTTAGACATTGCTCCAGATCCTCCTCCAGCCACGAGAAGGACATTTGACTTTAAGGTATTACTGGTTGTACCTGAAAAATCAATCGATAACGTTCCTTGCGTGGCAACATTATCAGCAGTATTATCAAAAGTATACAGTACATAGTCTTTAGAATCTGTGGTTGAGGTTACCACAGATTGTGTAGCATTTGTGCTTGTTACCGATGGTAGTGGTAGAATAGGTTTCGCGGTTACTTGAAAAGTTTTGCTGGTATTGGTACCACTCTCTCTGCATTTGTTAAAAGGAGTCACCGTTACTGTGAATGTGCTATTAAATGCTACTTGACTAGAAAGGGCTACCTTTACTTTGTCTCCATCCGTGATAACAGTAATACCGTAATCTGGATCTGCAGTATATTCATAATATGATGCATAGTGATAAACTTGGTTCAATGAGACACTATTATCTTCTGATGAACCAGGATGGATACTCATATCTGCAAAGCTGAATGCCGTTGATGAAGGTATTGGAACCTGGGTATGTGACGTAGACGTACCGGCGGTACCACAACATGTAAAACTCAACTGGGTTGAATCTTCATTTACACACCCGACAGTTCCATTCGTTCCGTAAATAGACTGCAGATATAATGACTCATTGAAATTCTGTGCCACCAGATTTACTTTTCCATCTTCACTTTTTTGTAAGGAACCCTTCCATGTGTCATTTGAGCTTTTAAGATTCTGTAAGGACATAGCAGCAGTGCCCTCTCCACTCGACATTGTGTATGTTATGTCTTTTCCATTCGTAATCAAATTCAACATTTCATACGACTCTGCGCTGGCTAAACTATTTTCCTCTATTCTTACATTCTTGTTAATTTTATCTGGAGACCCTCTGTACGTCTTGTAAATTGCTTTGCTTTTCTTATTCTTTATGTAATCTGATCCAGACAAATTATTTGCTATTTGTTTGAAAGCACGATTTCCACTCATGATGGTCTGTATGAATTATTATGAATCGTAGATAATAATGTATTCAGCGTATGTATACATTATTACTATAAAATATAATGTTTGACTTGACTTATTTGGTACGAAATGAAATTAATATTGATATAAGGAAGTCACTTGTAAAGTGAATGACCAATCACGGTTGTTCATGTCCACCTGGTTGCCTTGATCATCCTGCAATCTCACTCTTAAACGATCGATACTTACTGGACCAAAATACACACGAGGAATAGACGGTTTGGCTTCCTTCATAATCGTCGCTCCAAAAGTCATAAACGAGGTGTCTATGGGTATCATGGAAAGCGCATTCGTATATGTAGGATTGACCAATCTAGACGCAGAATTCGCAGCATATGACGGCAATGGAGTTTGATCGTTTTTAGCTACCGTATTCATGGTATGTAATTGAGCGTTTGTTAGTTTCCGTGGCAAATCTCGTACATACGACAATTTCTTATTTGTAATTTCTGTTTTATGATCAGCGTTCCAATATGACGGCATCTGCACCGTGTTATCAGTTGGGGTACTACCAACTATATGATTACTCATCTGCGTATTACAAAAATCATCCAAACACAAAGTGAAATATCTTGGTCCATGGATATCGAGAATTGATTCAGAAAGGACGCCGGTGCTCCCCACATGATATATCATTTTACCATAATTTTCACTGTCCGTGTCCGTATTTCCACGAAAGCCTAAAACCCATCCTAGGTTGTGGTTGTATTTGCTTTGCGAAAATTCCGAGGTTTCCTCAAAGAAGCGTATTCTATATTCGGTTGTGGAGGTTGTGGAGGTTGTGGAGGACAATTCGATTTTCGACTTTCCTGTGTTTGCAGCAGGAACAGTGGAATTCACATTGGATTGCGAAATTGTCAAATGTAATGAAGGTGATGATTGATCTGTAATAGTTTGATTTATTATTGTATACAAACTGGAGGAGGTGTAATTTCCAATAGGTATTGCAAATTTCAGCAAAGGAGTATAAGACGGTGTCGAGGATGAAGCATCATAAGTATCTACATAAAAATAATTATTCGATTCGTTGATGTTGTACCAGGTGTATGGTATTGTGTACGTACTCAATTTGATTTCCAGTACCTTATACAAAGGATCAGACAAAGTGATTGTAAAACCTGTACTGGAAGACACGGCTGTGGAGGGAGGAAATATATTATCGCGGTAGGTACTGTTGATAATGACCACTTGGGTTTTCGTATTTCTCAAAGAGGGATTTAATGTCCCTTGAGATATAGGTACGGATTGCGTATTGCTTACTCCTAGCGTGTTTCTTTCCATTACAGGATGATCTCCATCCAACACAGAAGTCTCATCGTATCGATTTGTTATTTTATTTTTTTGGACGTTATTTGGTTGGTCCACGCCAAATCCTTCTATACTGTCGTCGTCGTCCTCATACTCATCCTCATCCTCATCCTCATCCTCATCCATGAACTTATTTTGATTGTTAGTATCATCTGCTACTTGATTTATCTCATCCATGCTGTCTTCATTATTCATGTCTTCGTCTTCGTGTTCATCATCCATTTCCTCGTTGTCGATTTCACTGGTGCTTTCATTACTAGCCTCATAGGGATCATGATACTCATTGAACATGTTGTTATCACCCCAGTCCGTTTCATACTCTTGTAATAACTTTTTCTGTACTTTCTCAAAAAAAGTCTCTAATCCTTTATTTCCTCCATTTTGAAATTGTACTATTCTTTCATCTGTAAAAGATTTGATTATTTCTGGAGTTATTGTATTACCATATAGATCCTCTCCATCGCTATCATAGTTTAAACCTAATAGTTGGAATAGTTGACTATTCGTGAAATCTTCAGGATTTGTATATTCTTCGCTTTCACTCATTTTATGTCGTCTTATATATTGTTACTCATAAATTAACCATATATAAGTTTCACTCCTTTATTTATTCACCTGATAATTCACGATTTCCTTTCCATATTATCATTGCTGCCAAAAAGGTAATCAATAAGTTTGTTGCTTTTTCGGTCACTTCTATTCTTGACTCTTTCGATATCTTTTTCCCTATAGCAAAAACAAGTGGATCAACCACGTTTACATCATTTTCTTTATTCAGCTTATATTCCAAGTTACTCAAAAAACATCCATTAAAATACCAAAATATTATCTTCATCAAGATACATGATATGAATAACACATACACCACCCACCCAGGCGATAACATTACGATTGGTACCAAAAGTATCGGAAAGGAAAAATGAATACATTTCATAGAGAAGGACATCATCTTATTTGATTCCTCATGATCGCTTTTCAAAATAGTATGTAAATAATCCACAAACCGTTTTCTTTGCAAATTTCTCCATTCTCTACTAAAGTATGTATATGTTGTTTGGGTTGTTTGGGTTGTTTGGGTTGTTTGGAAGTCAGCAGGAAGAGAAGAGGACGTTGTTGGACTCTTGTTGACATCCTTGTTTACTATTTCTACTTCTTTGACTTCGGTAACACTACTTTCTTCTTCATCAGGTAATTTTAATATATTCATTTCGATACAAAAATACAATGCACAATGTTATAATGACAGAATAATTATTTATGTTGCTTACGTGTCTTACTGAATGACTTTGAGGAAGATGGTAGTTTTCTTTTTGGGGCACTTCCACGTCTTACACCCACAATCTTCTTTATCTCCTCTTCCTTGCGGATTATTTTCTCAACTATTGCTTGATAAAACGGACGGAATTTGCCTTTCTCTCGACGCAATTCTTCAAAAGTATACCACTTGATATGCGACTTCTCCAACAAACCATTCTTCAAATTACCCTTGATTTGGGGCAACCTAGAGGACAAAAATAAATAGTTTCCTCGAAAATATGTTGGCAAGTTTTTGTCATAATCCACCTTGTACATATATGTTGTATACGTCTCATGGAATACGCTTATAATCTTATCTTTCTCGTAATTCTCACGAATCGTTGCCTCTAAACCTAAAAATCCGTTTAACTCTTCACAACCTTCTCTCATCGCAGTCTGTATCACGCTTTCGTTTTTGTTTCTCCCTCCCCCAAAATCAGCCCATCCTTGGGTATCGTCCAATTCGTTTTCTTTTCCAAACAATAAATACACTTCGTTATCATGTACCGCTACCGGTAATATTCCTCCTCCCATTTTTTACGTTTCTTTTTATTTTGATAAAATGATACAAACTTATATTATCCGTATAATTTTATTTTATAATTTTATTTTCTCTATAGTTCTACGATGGTATCATCTTTCGATGTTTCCTCAACAATTCTCTTACAATATCGCTCTGTTATGCAATGATTTATGCTTCTCATTTGATCCTTCATATATTCTATGTCGGATACATTTATTCCTGCAAATGGATTTGAGTAATCATTCATACGCTTATACGACGAATGAACATCCTGATACGTCAATCCCACATACACCGCACACACCGATGACGATACGGTCATAATCACTCCACCTAGTAACATAAGCAAAAAACACATCCTCATCCCTCTTCGCATTTTTCGCGTTTTCTTTTTCTCAGGTTCGAAGTAAGCTTCATATTGTTCTTCTGTTCCATACAACAAATAATCCCAATCATCTATCAATACGGACGACGTTACAGCATTACTTTTCGTGCCGTCTGTCCTTTTTTCGTTATTTCTTTCTGGTATACTTTTCGCATTTCGTTGGTTGTCCATTAATGGATTGTTCATTGCCTTTTCAGGTTATTGTCTATTTTGGTATGTTTTTGTATATTAAATCACATTTTTATTTTATTCTTCCGTTTATCCGTTCCGTGTTATTTTCTTATTTTTCTTATCAGTACATACACTCAAACATAAGCGTAAATGACCAATCCATACTATTCATATTTATTACACGACCGTATTCGTCCAGTAAACGGATTTGCATTTTCTCGATATTGACTGGACCAAAATAATTTCTCGTACGATTTATTTGGGATCCATATCCGTCTTCGTTCGCATGGGGAAGATCTATACGAGATAATATATTGCGACTGTTTATAGAATCACTGAAAGCTGACACGAAATAATTATTTACATTGTTGTTGTAGTCATCTATTGCCAAATATAGATATCTTGGTCCAGATATTTGACACTGACCCTCTGAGGTTGCATTGATAATAACTACCGTGTCCTCCACCGCAGTACCTCCTCCATTGGCATCTACACTATCGACCGTATCAACAGGATCGACCGTATCAGCAGGAGTAAGTGAAAGCGACAATGCAATGTCTCCTTGAATTGGATCTGCTGATACTATCGGTTCTAATTCACCTCCTCCATCCGGATCATCTGGTACTACTATTGGTTCAACACCATTATTTCCATCACCTCCCTCATCTGTTGGATTACTTATTGTAGAGGCTTTACTTACTGTATACTGGTTTGCTCTGTATCCTAGTTGCCAACCCAAAAAATACGGCAACTTCTCACTAGAATTTGTTCCATCTTTATTCACACCAAACGTGATCGTGTACGTTGTCAAATTCGTTTTTGTTTTCGTGAAAACACTTTTCCCTGATGCAGGGTCTACTGAAAAATTCAAATGTATAGATGTATCTGCATTACCTATGGCGGTATTTATGGCATCAGCTATTTGAGGATATTGCGTATCTGCAGAAGATGATGAGTAATTACCGTCTGGTATTGTAATCATACTTGAATTTATTTTAAAACAATTATTCCCCAGTTCTTCACTAATAGCATAAAAAGAATTGGGCAACTCTAAAGCTCCCAATCTCATTGATATCACCTTCTCTAAACGGGTGGGCAATGTCAATTGCATATCCGATGCTTTCGATGCGAAATAATTTGGACGAAATCGTGAATCGATATTGACAGCCCGCTTTATGGTTCGATACTGCAAAGGGTTGATCACACCAGGAGGGGCTCCTGCTTCGTCTACGTGAAGACCATCATTTAAAGATGCCTTTTCTGCCTCTTTTTCCGCTTTTTTATTATAAATGACGTCGTGATCATCTCCCGGGTACATTGTATTACTGCTGTCATTCCTTAAAAATGACGGCAACGACGACGAAGAAGAAGTGGGGGATTTCTCTCGACGTATCATCTGCCCAACAGGTATTTCTCTTAACGACACTTTTGATTCCTCATTAACTACTATACCTTCCACTAACCTAGAGGATATCTCTTCCACAAAAGTAGCTAGATCTGTTTTATTCTCGCCACGTAACTGCTGATCATTGGATAATTCTACAAATAATATCTTTTTCTGTTCATCTACATTTTCCACTGTATATGGATAAGTAAGAGACAATATGTCCTCTATTTCTGGTTTGGTATATAATCTGCTATTCAACTCAAATGATGCCATTTTAAGAATAAAAACAAGAGAATTGATATATTATTTTACTCTTCTATATACTATTCCGTCAAGAAAAAGTTCACCCTTCAACACACAAACATAGAATCAACAATCTAGAATTTCTACAATCTGTTGATGCACAGTAAATAAATATGATTTCATTCTTTTTATACTTTCTTGTGCACGTTTACAAAATTGATTTGAGAAACGAACAACTTCTCTACTCTTCAATACTCACATAAATCATATATTTCATATATTTCTATAAACCTATACATTTACTATTACGATATTTTATGTCTTTTGTGAAACAAGGCATAAAATATATCAATTCTATTTATGACAACTATTTCGATAGCAATGCTAAAATTACTATAAACAACAATGAACTGAAAAAACAAGACTATAACGATGACTATGACTATGACTATGACTATGACTATGACTATGACTATGACTATGACAACCAAAACAAAGAAACTGAAATTAATGAAATTATTGATAATGATAATATGAGTATCGATACTAGTGAATTGGAGACCACAAATAATACTGTGACTCCGACACATAGTACACATAAATACAATACAAGAAGCAAAAAAACAGAATACAACCACAACAGCAATCTGTTTATAGATACCTCGTTTCATGTGGAGAACAAGAACATGTATTCTTCACAACTTGAAAAAAAACATAAATCAGGAAATAAAAGAAGCATTCAGAAAGGCAAACCTAGAACCAACATAAAAGTGTCTGCATGTTCTTCACCATCTTCACCATCTTCATCAGAAGAAAGAATTCTTTACTTAGAAAATACGATAAAAGGACTTGAATTGTCCATAAGCAATAGCAAAACCGCAAAAGGGGGATTCATTGAAGAAGAAAAAGTGTTGCGCGACCTCAATGGTGCTTCTGGGCTTTCACATCTCTTTATAAATACTTTCCTTACAGAGAACAATGGAATAGGAGTATTGGACCGCACGTTCACTTCGCAATTTAGAAGACATCCAAATTCCGTGTGCAAAACCGATATAGTCAACATTGATCACAATATTCTTATACAACTAAAAAGATACGATATTAAATGCTGCTATGGACAAATAGATCGGCATTGGGTAGAAGACTTTGTTCAAGAAATTCCTGATATCAAACCAGTTAGCTTTATGCTTAGAAATTTATGTGAAATACCTCTTATTCCCGGAACAAATATAGTCGACAAGGACGTTGGACGCATACCTCTTTCTCTTGATCATTATTCCGACATACAGCTCAAGTCTCTCATTTCAAAGCTTAACAAAAATATTGGGGCTATTCTACATTTTGTCTTAAAAGGTAACAATCAGGATACGTCTCCAAATTATCTTATGGGTATCGAATACAATCGTGATGTACGCGTGAAAACTATTATATACAAAATGAACGACGTGATTGAAACATTGTCAAAGAAGTTCAAATTTCGCATAAATTCAAGAGCTACTGTCATATCGCTCGGCGAGATCATTTCTATTCAACGAAAGGGAGGGGATAATGGCTTACGCGCATCTAATCAATTACAGTGGAAATTAAGGTTCACATCATTATCCGCTGTGATACCATCTTCAAAAAGATTGGAATATTTCTTTTAGATTATCTTAAACATATCATTTGCATTGTATCTAGACTCTAGTATTTTCTTCTCTCTATTCTCGATTCTCTATTCTCTATTCTCTTTACCACCCCATTTGTAAAAATTGATGTACTTTTTTTTCATTCTATAAGAGTTACATAAACATAAGACACTGCAATCAATAAAATTCTATCTGATTAGATATATATATATAAAATTTCTCTGTATATGCTATCGAATACAATTCAATTGCACATACAATATTACTTATTTATTAAATTCAACTTAATTATTAAAACATAATCATGACAGATTTGAAAAACAAAAGGTTGACACTCATGCATCCTACCTGTGGAACCACTCTGACAGAACAACCATATTGCCAATACTGTGCCGAACCTTTTAAGGACGTTCTTCTTCATAAAGATAAATATATATCTCAATGTAATCATGCATATTGTGCTACGTGTTTTGAAGAATTACTACTTCATGATAAAAACTGTACAATCTGCAATGAACCTATGAATTATAAAATGCTACCATGTCAACGTAATAGTAGTAGATTCAGTACAAAAAGCAAGATGAGAACCTCCTCGTACTCTATGCATCTAGAGTCCTCTCAAGGAAAACTAAAAATGTTCAAAGTCAATACTGTATCTCCCAACCCAATAGCTCCATTTCCTCTTATGGGAGATTGTCGTGGCGAGGGTGGTAATGAAGTAAGCAATTACATAAATCCGGGTAAGTTCAGTACAAACACAGTTTCTCCTGTTACCTACGACAAGATGGACATTCCTACGAATTATGTTTCTGAAATAAATCATACTAACAGAGATGAAGTTGGAATGAACATCGATTATCATAGTAATATGCTAGTGGACCTATAAAAGATTATAACAAATAAATCGGTTCACACAACATATTTTGATACGGGTACACATATACAGATACAGATACAGATACGGATAATATATTGGTTTATTTATGCATTTTACATATAAATAAATAAATCAATTCAATTCATTTTCATTTCATAATATAATTCTTCCTTTCTTTCTTCGTCGCACTTTATTTTTTTATTCACAATGACAATGAGACATTAACCCAATCATTCTTGTTTTGTTTCCTTGGAGTGGAACTGCATCAGCATGGTGCACTTGAGATAGTAGGGGACCCATTCCTTTCTTTCTGGCTAAATAGCGGGCGTAGCTACCATGCTTGTCGTCTTTCACACGAGGATTACTAGCTACATTCATGCTTGCTCTGGTCATAGTGAACAAGGATGACGGGACACGACACGCACCTTGTATAATTTTATTTGTATTTATTTTTGTGGCTGCAACGGCTGCGGCTTCGCATTTATTTCCACATGACATTTTGAGGTATGTTGGTATGTTGGTATGTTGGTATTTGTGATCTTTGATATACACTGGTATTCTATACTATATACTATAGATCTCTATTATATTGTGTCGAATAAAGGGATTTTTTTGTAAAATTGACATTTTGATTTCACTGCCAAGGTACTCCATTATACAGCATTCCTCCCTTTTACATTTCGTATATATATATCTAATCTATATCTAATGCAAGAACAGCAATGGTGTACGGGGTGCTTCTCTTTGGTATCCACCTCGATATTATATGAAAAGCATAGTATATCATGCCCATTGAAAGAGAATATAAAATACTCTACTTCTACAAACCCAAACGCAGTAAATAAATTGCCAGTGTTGAATCGTTACCCTAATAATGAAGAATTATATAAAATGGTTGTCGCTCTTACAGATAACCTTAATAAAGCGAACAAAACGATTAGTGCACTGAAACGAAAAATAAATCTTAGATCGAATAAAATTGAAGTTCTTGAATTTTTAAATGAAAATATTTTACCTAGTGTGTCTGTTGATGCCGTGCTTACTCAGCTTATACATATATCAGATTGTGTTTGTGACGATTCCTCAGTTAGCGATAGCGACGAACAAGATCATGACCATATGAATTCAATTGACACTTTTTACGAGATTGGGTTTTATTCATTTGTACTTCAATGTCTTTCCAATTCATTGCATAAAGATAATAGATGTCATGATGACCATAACCAACAAGGAAAAGGGAAAGGACACGGAGATGAGGAAGGAGATGAGGAAGGAGATGAGGAAGGAGATGAGGAAGGAGATGAGGAAGGAGATGAGGAAGGAGATGAGGAAGGAGATGAGGACGTGGACGAGGAAGGAGATGAAGACATCATCCACGATTCTGACATCGTGGATGACATTGCGAAAGAAATGGAAACCCTCGATATGGATCATGACAACGCAAGTGATAATGATGACAAACAACTCTCATCCATCCCCGTTTCAAAGTTGCATATACCTCCTATTCTTTCCTTCAAACAAAAAAAAGATACTGTTTATATTTATGAACATAATTGCTGGAGTCAAATCGATATATCAGAGTTTACTGTGAATAACTTCTTCAATAGATACGCATGCATAGTACATAGCAAAATTATAAAACTTTTTAGCAATTTCAAAAATAGACATGAGAACGAACTTTATAATTCTGATTTTCAAGCGATCCTCAGCAAGCGTCTCAAATGCATTTGCTCTATAAACATGGACGACAACAACATTGTTTCCAAAATTATCAAACCATGGTACAATTCCAATAAACTAGATCTGTACGACTTTATGAACTGTAATTAAAAATAAAACTAAAAAAGCATGACGGATAGCATTCATTTCATTTTCTCGATTTTTGTTTCTTTTGGGTTTTTTTGATTTTTTTTGGTGTTTTGGTTTTTTGGTTTTTTGGTTTTTTGGTTTTTTGGACAACGCCCGACGTCACACTGGGATGAAAAGTATTAAAATTGATGCTTCATTTTCGGTACTCGAACATCTACCATATCCCCAATACAAATCTATTCTTCAATAAATAATTTCATTTATTCTTCTTATTCTTCAATATGAATAATAATAATAATACAAACATCAATACCTCGTCCATTGGACACGTAGAGACGATCGACAACAGTACTACTTCTATTGTGAAACCTGTTGCTATTAAGTCAACTTCCCCTTCCAACATTGTTGATAACGGCAGTCGTGGAAGCTCTGTTGACAGTACAAGTCCTTCTCTTATTTCCTCTTCTCATGACCTCAAATCTGTGTCTTCTAAAGAGGAACTTAGTGGATTTCAGAAAATTATTCCTGTGTCTGCGATTTTCAATCGTTCGGATGATAATCCTAAAGATTTAATTTCTCATTCGAAATTGTCCGCTTTTATGAACTGGATTCCAGTGGACCGTTCTCCTGAATATCTCTGTCAGATTTTCAAAAACCTTCGTATTACCAATGAAGCTTCCGTTGTGATGAAAGCTGCTTTTGTGGAAAAAAGAGCTGGGTCTAGACCTGTTTCTCGTCCTCATAACATCGCTTATATCACTATTGCTGCAAACAGTATTATTGATTCTGTGCAAGGGAACATGTTCCTCGAAGCAATCAGTTCTGAAAAGTATCAAGTGATTCTTGATTGCGGTGATGAACCAGCTCTATCTAACTGGCAGTATCGTGTTTATCCTACCAAGAAAAAACTTCTTCCTAATGAAGTCCCTGCTCATGATCTACCACAACTTGGTTGCATCACAATCACGATGGATGAGGCAGTTGTCACTTCCGAACGTAAAAGTAATACATACGAAGGACACGGAGGACACGGAGGAAACAAAGGATTTCTCTCAGATAATCTATCAGATGTTTCCTCTATCGCATTGTCCGATTCTTGTGCGAATGAGGTGTTCAACCAAACTGATAACAACAATATGAAATTATCTATTTCACAATCTGGACAAAAGCAATATCATCAGAATAATAAAACCTTTGCTAATGTCGCAAGAATTAATAGTGAACGAAGTGTTATTCCAACTACGAAGTACGAGGTTGCAGTTCCTCCACCATTTCCCGTCATTCAAGGAAAACGTTGGGCTGATTTCTCCATATCCGATGATGACAACAATTCTCATATTACTCATACATCCGCATCTGCTGCTAGTGTTAGTGCTCCTGCTCCTGCTCCTGCTCCTGCTCCTAGTAACGAAAAGGAAGTGAGCAAAACTGATACTGACACTGACACCAGCCTAATTGATGGCAACATCAAATTAACTGAGAATATTAAAGACCTTTACGAAAAAAGTGTCGCTAATGTTTTCTCCAAACAGAAAATATGTGATGAATCCTATGCTAATTGGCAAGCTTGCAATGACGTGCTCACGAATGCGAAAGCCGAACAATCACGTTTTCAACATCTTCTCGATCTTGTCATTGGTTTTAAAAGTCACGATGGGACTGTTGAAGATGAAATGGAAGAACAAGAATTATGCGTGAATACTGCAGATGTAGCCCATGCCTATAACAATGGTACTGAGCCTTCCACAACAGTTTACGACAATAATTATGTTATTGACCCTCATTCAGGGCAAGTTACTCCTGTCCTATATTATCAACCTAATGTTGACGGGACGTTTTCACCGGTTCTTCCTACACCTTCGCAAAATTGGTATCAGCTTAATTCACCATCTTCTTACGGTCCTCCGCAATCACAATATAATGGTCAGAACAATATTGGACAACATGGTCAACAGAATGTATCTACACCAGTTGCCACTCCTAAGAATGCTATGCGTAAGATTCCCGATCACACGAATGATAACAGCAACCACACCCGCATGACTATCAACGAGATTGCGACCACTCCTACCACTTGTGTTCCGGAATCCGCAACTATGAAGTCCGTTTCCAACAATACGAAAGAGGAAGGGGATCAAGATATTGGTGATACACCAGTCAAAGACGATTCCAGTCCAGAAGAAGCCAGAGAAGTCATTGCTTCGACTACTACGATGCAAGGTCTCAAAGAATTCATTGATATGAATAATATTACTTCAGATCAATTAAAAAATTTATTTCAGCAACTTGATTCTGATGAACAAGTCTAAGATATAAGGAAGATATAAGAAAGAAGAAGGAAAGAACAAGGAAAGAATAAGAAAGGGATGATAAATAAATAAAATATTAATAAATCATTAACGTACATAAAACAAGGAAAGATAATTCATATACAATTACAATTACATAAATTTACACATACTACATACAACTTCAGCGTCGTTATATTCTATTCCACCTTGCCCTCGCCACTTTTTTCTGATATTATACGTGATTATGCTTCCGGATAGGAAGGTTGCATTGCAATGCCACATATTCCTGCATCATTCGTACTCTCACTGCGTTCGATCTTGATGTACCCTTTGTCTCCCCAGGTTGGACCCCAACTGTTCTTTACTGTCCAATACATGGTCTTATCATCATCAGTATCTATACCATATCCAACAATCAATACTCCATGGTCCAAGGTTGTTCCACATGCGTCACTCGTTAATACTCCGCCGGTATATAATTGAAATACCTTCGTGTCTGCCTCGATTGCGATCGATACAGGTTGAGTTGATACTGCCTCCTTCAAGTGTACCTGGTTGTTTTTGGTCACATCTATACAATCCGACATCTTAATGTTTGAAGAGGCACACCCATCTTGGTCATACTCACAAGCACCATTCTTTTTAGTGTCTCCAGAAAAATAGGCATACTCGTCCTCTAGACACATACTATACTCCATGGCGTATCCAAAGGCATTGTCCATCAAACCTCCATTACATCCATGGTTTCCATAAGGACTACCTAAAGAACAATCTACTAATTGCTGCTCCGATAAGCTGATCAATTTGTTGTTCTTCACAGACCAAGCTCCTTCCATCGCTCCAGTTGCACTAAACGACCAACAAGATCCACATTGACCTTGATTCTTTACGGGAGTCACAGCATTGTGATCTCTCCAATCCCAGCTGTCTGCTACATTCGTGTCGACTGACTTGAACTTTTCACAATACGATTTACCAAAATCTAAGCTTTCGTCTTTGTATTCTCCAAGACGATTCATTGCCTTGAACTCGTCTGTTGTTAAATCAGCAAAATGAGTAATGCCAAGTTCGTACTTGTGGGGACCACTCATGTAGTGCTCTCTGATAATCTCCACGTTCTCCTTAAAAATGGTGTACCTTTTCTCGAGCTCTTCTAATGTCTCATACTTTTTACCATGCTTATGCATGTATTCCTCAAAGATTCCAAATGTGTGAGGGAATCTTTCTATCACAGATGACTCTGTAACGTTTGTACCATGAATCATCTTGGTACCGCGTAAGTTTGTCTCCATCCCTGCAACAACAGAGACGAACAGTAGGCTGCTTATTCCTAAAAGAATATTGATCAAATTCATGCTTTTGATTTCTTGACTTTTTGGAGTTTTCGACTTTTTAGATTTCTCTTTTTAGTTGTAATATATTGCCATGTTTTTATTTTCTTTTTAATTTATTCACTATCTTTAATATATACAATTCTTTTCTCCTTTCTTTTTTCTTTGTTATGGACAACATGAATGATCTCAAAAATAATAAATCGAATGTAGAATTCTCTAGCCAAGGTAGTCTTGATGCTTTCGTAGATGGAAAACAAATTATCGATACGGATTATACGGCAAATTTATCAAATGGTATTCTTGATTTAGAAACATCTTCAAATGGTAAAACAGATTCAAAGAATATCAATGTAAACGATCTTTTCGAAAATATGAGCAGAAGAGTGTCTCTTAAATCTATACTATTGGAATTATATAAAAAATGAACAAAAGTAATTAAATTTTTATTGCTTGATACGATATGATTTCGATATTATCATATTATCTTATCAAGTTGCTAGTTGGTCGGTTACAATTCACTACTCTAAATATATACAATATATATAAGATAAGATATAATCGACACTTTTGTTGACTCCACTAGATTTATTTATTCTTGTTTCGTATTATTGCTTTGCTATGTCCAGCTCTAGTTCTTGGAGAAAAACATCCGGACGCGATCACCATAAAAAAAACAATGTCGTGTACAACACCTTCGCCACGTCTAACACCATTCACAACTCAGGTACTATTGGCAATGCCGCAAATGAAAATACGAAAATTCACTCCAATATTGTGGTCAATGCCGAAAATAAAATAGAACAAACCGTTGAAGGTACCATTGATAATACGAATCTTATCGTCTATATTCCTTGCGATCAAATTCAATCGAAAGATGTACCGGTACAGGTCCCGTTTGGGTCGGAAGTCGATATTCAAATTCCTTACTTGAAAAATAAAACTACCAACAGTAATGTCCACACTCCATCAAATTTCGATTTGAATATTTCTGGTCCAGATGTTACTAATACAACCACTTCCTATTCGATGCCTACCCTAGAGCAGGATGAACAATATGGACAATGTCTTCAATTTAACAAATATCCGGAATCTTCTTCAAATTACACAGAAAACAATCATGGATGCTCCACTCGTATTAGTACAGATAAACCGTATAATACTGCCAATGCTTTCGCGGAGAGTTCTTCTTCCACCATTTCTCAATCACTTACCATGAATATGTGGGTTAAAATCACGGACGAGAATTTATCAGGTACCGCGAATATTTTTACCATGAGAAATGCTGGTACCCATGAAGTGGATTATGGATATGGTCGGTTACCTGATTCGAACGGCAACTATTCGTTCCCACCTTATTCCAATATTTCGTCTTCTTCTACAAAGCCGTTTGAATTTACTACAGGAGGCAATGATACATACACTAAATTCTATTTGGAAGTTGGTTATGCTCAGCCACTTAATTCAGCATATACTATGTATCATATCTATATTATGAGCGGTACTACCAAAAAATACATTACCATTCCTTTAATTAGCGATCCCAATGATTCCAATGATCAATCTTATTTTCTCAAAGCAGCAAATTCTAATGCTGCCGTATTTAACGAAAGCAACGATTCTCTCACCACACATAAGGCATTAGCCGCTACCTTCAAAATGGTGTCCTATCAACAACTTTGGACAGATGTTGGGAGTGTTTACTTTAATGATCCTAATGATCCTCTTGATGCTGCTCTCACAGCAACAGACGGGTTTTTTCCACTTGTAAATGGTGTTTTACAGGATACTATTAGTAGTCAAATTGGTGCGAATGTCAGGTGGTTAGAACTAGTCAGCGACTTATTGCCTTCTACCCCTAGTTATGATGCATACATAAATTATTATCGATATTTTAAGGTAAATGTTTCACCCGGATTTGGGACAATGGGATTACTCAATTTCAAAAATATTACAAGTGATATAATGAACTCGACTAATACTACACGTCCGAATGAAGCTCAATGTTTTAATGTGGCTCCTGACGGGGGTATTTCTAGTGGTACACCACCTTTATGGTCCAAGAATAGTTTCTTCGCTATTTATTATCCGGGTCACGTTACCACAACTAATCCGGATCCTTTTAATCCTGCTTCGTTTGATGAATCAACAATCCCTAGTTTACATTTCATGTATATAGATGAATACAACACTATTATACAGAACAATGATGATACAACCGCAGTAGCAAATGTGTGGAAAATGATTTCAGTCGTTCTTACTGGTTCTCATGCTACTGTCTACGTAGATGGTGTAAATTGTTTTGACTTTACCTGCACAAATACCATGGTTCCTGATGCTGAAATTACCATCAATGATGGAGGATACAAATGGTACAGTGATTACTCGTACACTGGCACCACAAATACTCTCTCATATCGTGTACTCGATTTTCGCATGTACAATCGCAGCTTTTCTCAATCTCTTCTTTCTCATTTATATTCTCTCGCACCTAACTCGGAAAAATCTTCTTCGTTTCTTCTAAAAAATGAATATTCTTTGTTCGGGGGTGAAGTTGATGTTGCAGGGAAAATGGTTGTTGGCGGTACATCGCTTACCAACGACGATGCCGACTTTATGAAAGATGTACATATTCACGGTAATCTTATTGTAGATGGATCGGGGGGAGGAGGTGTTTCTCCCGATGATAGTGTCACTAATTCAGTAACAGGAACATATTTGTTGTCAGGAGCTCCTTATATTGTTCAATCTAGTGGAAAAATCGGGAATAACGTTAGACAAAATTTCGCAACGTTGAAATGGAATCATCAGAACAAACCTTTTGGATACTTTCAATTAGACTACAGCCTAGTTATTAGAGTATCAAATTTACCACAGCTAGGAGATACATATGAACCAATGTACACAGATAAGGCAACGATTATCGTCAATCCTTCTCTTCTCACAGAAAGTTTTTCTACTAGTGCATCTACTACAAATTTTTCATTTACACTTACAAGTGATAATACTGATGAAACAAATAGCAGTCCACCGAAATATAGTATAAAAAAAGGAATGTTGGATCTGAATTCTATTCATCCAGACATATCTACTTCTAAGGGGATGGTAAATGGTACTCACAAAATGAAGGCATTACTCGTAGGGTCTGCGTCACAAGACTGCAATACAGCTTTGGCGACTGTTGTGGTTGAAAGTACACGTATTACAAGCGTTGATATTTCGTATGGTGGAAATTGGTATTCACTTGGAGATAATGTGACATTCAGTTTAGAATTTCCAAACTTAGGTATTGTATTTTCTGATAGAAATAGACAAGATATAGGAGTGGATTCCAACGGATGTAAATATACTAATTTCATTGGAGATCTATATGTTGAATATGATAATACAAAGACTCCAAAAGAAATGACGTTTTATTATGTCAATAACAACGAGTATTGTTATCAAGGAACTACGGAAGCTAATCTACAAGGCGATAATACAACATCTTTCTACATGAATTTGCAGAATAGCTCCAATTTTCCAGGATCTTCTCTAATACTTAATTCAACACAAATAAATCCTTACATACCTCCAGCACCTACACTCTTTACTTACAGTGATAGTACAATTAGTTACTCATCTTCATCCACATTAACAACTGATTCATATGATACCACAAAAACGCTGAAAGAAGTTAAGATTGGTAGTTTTGTGACATCTATATCGTCGAATACATTTAAAAATCGCCCAAGTTTAAACAGTGTGACTTTCGCACAAGGTTCAACACTTGCCAGTATCGGGTCAAGTGCTTTTGATGGTAGTATCATACCATCTATCATGATACCAGATACAGTTACAGAGATAGGATCGAGGGCTTTTGCATCGTGTACAAAATTGACCACGGTTACAATTGAACCAGGGTCCACACTAACTATCGGAGATTCCGCTTTTGCATCATGTACATTATTATCCAGAGTCGATTTAAAAAATAATACAATTCCTAGTATTCATACAAACTCTTTCCCTGATAAGTCGTCACAATCTATTACATGTATTTTATATTTTACTCTTACAGAAACAGAAATGAACATATTGTATAGTATATTTGATATAGTTGTTAAACAAATTACTTACGGTAAGGTTACTGTTCAAAATGCAACTATAACTCAAATAACCACAAATAATATAGAGTATGTATTGTTTACTTTTGCTAATACTGATAGTCCCGATCCATTCACATCTTCCACTGTATATGGTAATATTAAAGTCGATATTAATGGCTCCAGTAGTAGTATAGAATCACATATCATCCTTGTAGCTGGTGGAGGATCGGGAGCAAGATCTAAAATTGGAGCTGAAAATTACAATTTTAATTACAAAGCAGGTGCAGGTGGAGGTGGTGCAGGTGGAGGAGCATATGGTACTATTGATTTCACAAGTACATATAATTCTATAGCAGTAGAAGTAGGAAAAGGAGGTACAGGTGTAGCAACAGCAGAGGCTATGCTAACCGAATATGGAGTAAGTGGTGTGGCTGGCGACCCGACTATTTTATCAATGAATACAAATTCGAATACTTCTACTATAATAAAAACGTTCGGTGGTGGTGGGGGTAATTTTGTAGGATCTGTAAATAGTGCGAATGGTGGATGTACTGGGGGGTCCTCTGGTGTATACAATGAAGTCGTAGAAGGCTCATATACCGGTTCTCTTTTCCCATCACAGTCCGCCCAATCCAACGTACCAGATTTATCATTCTCGTTTACGTCTTTGTCACAAAAAGGTGGAACAAGTGATTCTGAAAACGGAGGCGGTGGAGGAGGAGGTGCAGGAACAGCTGGTTCAAATGGCACCTCTACAAAGGGCGGTGATGGCGGTGATGGGTTTCTTTGGAACATTACAGGAAGTCATTATGGTGGAGGTGGTGGAGGATCAGGACCCGATGGAAATCAAGGAATAGATAAAATAGGAACCGGAGGTCTTGGAGGAGGAGGAACAGGTGCCGACCCGTATGTTGTGACAGTAAATGGTACTAATGGATTGGGCGGCGGAGGATGTGCAGGATTTATAAATCATGTATATGAAGGTGATGGTGGTAGCGGTGTTTGCATATTTGCCTTCAAAAAATCATCAATCCAATAATAAATAGCATTAATTATATTTTAATAATGTTAATAAAAATACAAATTGACTTCGTAAAATTGAATCATATATGTAACATTTCCAAGCACATACAATATAATAACTACTACTATTTTACTTATTATATTCTTCTCTTTTATAGATACAGTAAGTTGATATGAACACGGAAACACGACTCGCTAGTGGAAATGTGGATGTTACTTATCTAGCCAAAATAAACACACATGAGAGAGATGCCAGGATTGTCTTTGATGAAGAACCGCATCTTTATTATATTGATGGCAGTACAGAAGGGTATACTTCTGTCACGACGTATGTGCATTCTCATTTTGAATCGTTTGACGCAGATAAGATTATTGCGAACATGATGAAATCGAAAAATTGGAAAAACAATGAAAAATATTACGGCAAAACTCCGGAACAAATCAAACAAGAATGGCAGGATAATTGCGACAAGGCTGCTGCTGACGGGACACGAATGCACTATGTTATCGAATGTTTCTACAATGAGAAATACAATCCGGATTCTGCCAGAAACAAACCATACTACGCTAGTCTAGAGGAACATACACTAGAGACAGAAAACGAAAAAAGCATACCTTTATGCTTAGACGAAGAAGAAAAAGGGAAAATTTCTTCCAATACCACCATAAAACACACCGGTGATAAGGAGGACGCGGTGGACCATCTTTACCAATTCACCGGCTCCACGATTGAATTCGAATACTTTCTCAACTTTCTTCACGCGCATTCCAACCTGATTCCGTTTCGTACTGAGTGGACTATTTTCGACGAGGAACTGAAACTAGCCGGGTCCATTGACATGGTTTTCTATGACCAAGATACCCATAATTATCATATATATGATTGGAAACGATGTCGCAATATACAGAAAACAACCGGTTTTAACAAGTGGGGAAATAAAGAATGCATTGACCACCTCCCTGATTCTAACTATTGGCACTACAGTTTACAACTCAACATATACAAGGCTCTATTAGAAAGAAAATACAATATCAACATTGACACTCTTTATTTGGTCTGCATGCATCCTAACAATAAAAACCAGAATTACATGAAAATAAAGGCTCCGTGTTTACAAGAAGAAGTAAATCATTTATTTGCGTTACGACTTCACGATTTGGACATTACTATATAATAAGAATAAGATCAAAAGACTCTCTATACAACAACAATACCCACTCTACAACAATCCATTATATACGGTTATTTTTTTGTGCATTTTTCATTATGAGTATAAAAAGTTTAGTTACATATTGCTTTGAATCCGTTTGTTATTCAGGAATATATGCTCCATACCATCCAAAGATACCCTCTGGAATCGTTTTTGGTTTAGCAAATGGGGACATGGATAAATTACCACTTGTTTTATATAATCCACTGAAATTACATTCCACTATTTATTATACATTTGTTTCTGGTATTTTGGTTTTTGGGGTTTCTATATTTACGAATCTTTTCTTTGCTCATCATTTGACGGATGACACAAACGATGACAATATGAAAACAATTGAGTTAGATTACAGTAAAAAATACTACGACAAATATGATGTATTATGTGAGAAAAATTTACCTAATCTTCATGAGGATAAAAAGGAGGATAAAAAGGAGGATAACGTGCATTCAAACCGTGTAATTGATTTTACTGGACAATACGGTAATGTGATTATGCAATATAATTCTCATGCAGAAGCCTTTGAATACTTTGCTGATAATAAGAATATACCATTTACTTACTTGGAAACGGTATCTAGGAAGCTTGGAATTACATTTCATTGTACTGACAAAATAATAGATCGACGCAAAAATACAACACTCGAAGATAAAATAGAAAATAAGAAAAATCATAATACAGGTAGCGAAGAAAACAAGAAACCCAATAAAAAAAAAAGTGATCCAAGAAGCATTTCTAATATTGTCAACGCAAAAGCAAACAAATTCATTTATATTGGTAAATTCTCCTCTTTTAATCCTCTACAGACTATACGATATAGCCAATCTTCACCAAGTAAAAATAACATTCGATCGAAATTCTCCTATAAGGAATATATGGAGAGTTTAAAGTATACGTAATTATTTGTTATTCTATTCAAATTCCTTTATCAACATAATATAATAGAACCCAACCCGTTGTGGAGAATAATATTATATTATGAGTACTCTTGATTCTAGTAATAGGAATATGGCGGTTATTCCTGAAGCTACAACTAACGAACCTATCAAGTATACTGGAAACTGGGAAGAGAAGACAAAATTAGATGGAAATAAGTATTATTATAATACCGTCACTAGACAAGCACAAAATTCGAAACCGGAAGGAATTACCATTTTGGAACAAGAGACCAATTCTACTGATAGTACATCAGCAGATGAAACACCTTCAGATAATACACCTTCAGATAATACACCTTCAGATAATAGTGAAAATATTGATGATACTAAAAAAATAACAGAACGAGGTACAGCGACGAAATTTAGAATTATGTCTGTTGTATTTGCGTTTATATCCATCATGGGTGATGCTGTTCTTGGATTATTAGAAGCGGCAAAAGAAATTCACGACAACGTTGATCCGGAAAATACGTTTGGTATCGTTGGTACGGAGGCAAAAGACAAAATTAGAGATCTCACAAAAGAATTGGTAAATGTTACAGATACCGCTCATGAAAAAATTAAATCATTTTCCGACAAAGCTCGGAAAGCTATTCCACAAGAAACAGGCGGAGCAAACGGCGGGGGAACGAACGGGGGAGCAGAGGAACCTAAACAAGAAACAGACGCCGCTTCATCCACGTTTCCTACTGCACCTACCAAAGAAAAAATGCAGGAAACACTTGAAAAGACAAAACAAGGAGCATCTGACGCTTTGAAAAAAGGAGAGGAAATCGCTATGACTGTTATGAAATCGATCTTATTGTTATACGAAAATGGTATCGGATACGCAATGCAGTACGGTCTGGGACTATTTGGTGTTTCGAATATACTAGATGTTCCTTATCTTGATCTTAATACAAACTTTAACAATGAACTCACTACATTATCCACGTTCCTTAATGATGCCGCCACGAACCCTGAATCCAGAGAAGCCATAAAGGAACTAGCCAAGGCAATGGCTGTCACGGCAGTTACTGTTATTGACGATGTTAAACCGGAGGTCATGCACGTAACAGACACCGCCGTGAATATGTTTGAGAACATTGCAGAAAAAGGTACTCGTGGGGCTACTGCTACGATGATCTCTGTTTTGCAATCGTTTCTTGCTGAAATTCCTTGGGTGGGAGGTGTCATTGATATCATGATCGCGGTTGGAAAAGGATTTAATACTGCAGCACAAGTTTTTAAAATTTTTGTTTCTCGAAATGCCGAGATGACTGTTTCTACTGCAAAAGGAGTGAAAAAAACAGAATCCGCTATTGAACAAGGAAGTGAACGCATTGCAAACGCGGTGAATAAAATTAAAAACATGAAAAATCAGGAAGAAAGTAAAGACACTGCTACTTCTTCTAGTACTAATACTAATACACTAACAGTAGGGGGAGGAGGCAAACACAAAAACAAAAACAGAAACAGAAGCAGAAAAACGAAGAAAAAAATGACGAGAATGATGTCCGACTTGCACACACGCATTCGATCCAGAAAATCAAGGGGATAAACGATAAATAATATAAATATATTTGTTACGTTACTCTTACAATCATATCTACAAATATCACTTGTACTCAATTTGACCTAGCTGATAACCATTTTATATATCCTATACTTTTCTTTAAACTAAACGATGTTTTCAAATGCTCTTCCGCTATTTTCATTGTTGACCTTTCAACTTCCGACAACGACTTAAGATACTCTTCCACAAGGAGATCCGGGAGGGGATCGTGTTTCATATCTTTCACACTCTTTAAGGGTTGCTTACTCGATTTCATTCTTATTTACACCTCTGGTTTCTTATTTACTTTGTAGTACCTTTATATTACTACTACTTAGTTTACATGAATCATTATTTATATGCTTTACACATTCTCGTATATAAATAAGGAACGTCAATTTTGATCACTTTCATGATGAGGAAGGATTGTAACTAAGACTACAAATAAATTTACTCCCCCTCGTGTTACTAGACCCTACACCCGTGTTATTCAATAGCTTGGACAGTTTGTAGTCTATAGAATAATTACTCGCTACTGCCACCTCCAACAAATCGGGGATTTGATCGACACACAGGTAGTCGCATGCACCACCCATAATACCTTTTCCGCTACTTCCACCTGGACACCCACATGGCGAGTTCTCTACCTCTATATTATATATATTTTGCGTGATTACAAAAACACATTGCGAGTTACATGACGTTCGACGTGGTTCAGAAAATGTTGACAACTTATTTCGACGTATCTTTACTACGCTACTTTGTAGGGGACCTTCTGGTAACTTGTTTATGGTTACAATGTTTTTGTAACATTTATCATCTATTACATCCAGAAAGGGCTCATATTTTATTGTATACATTTTCAATAGGTAAGTTTATATTAATTGTATATATGTTTTATGTTCAGAAAATATATATATTTATAAAAAAAATACATGTGTTTTATAAACAACACTATTCTCATTATTTTATCATTTATTATAGAAATTACAAAATTATTTAATTATTATAATAGTAGTAGTAATCAATCAGTCTGAGAAAAGATAGTGTAACAACGATTCTTGAATGTTTTCTTGATTTTTGTTACTACTAATTCGTAAGGATACCATTCTCGCGTCATTCTATATCTTTCCTTCGCTATCAAGGTATCATACTTTTCACAGAAGTTATCATACATAACGGATGGCTTCAACCTCTTTTTTGTTGGTAATATTTTATCGGTACTTGTTGTCTCCTTTATGTCCTCACCTTCGATATCCTCATCCTCGATATCTTCATCCTCGATATCTTCATCCTCGATGTCCTCATCATTTTCATTATTGCTGTCATTATTGCTGTCATTATTGCTATCATTATTGCTATCATTATTGCTATCATTATTGCTATCATTATTGCTGTCATTATTGCTATCATTATTGCTGTCATTATTGCTATCATTATTATCCTCTATATTTTCTGTAGCGTTGATTTCGCTTCTTATAAAGTCATCCATAAGATTCAGTATATCTTTATTAATTTTATAGTAGGCTCTTTTCTTTGTTTCTCTTGACGTATCTTCCAGTTCTATTTTTCGTTTTTTTTCATTTCCTTCTTCATGTTCCGGATCGACTTTCTCTTTCTCCTGGTCTTTTCGTTGTTTCTGAAGTATACGAATTTGATTTGTTGACGCTTCTATACGTGCCTTTTTCATAAAATAGTATCGTACACTTTTATACATTTTCATGCTTACTGACCCTACATATCCACTATTAACTAACATTTCAGTCTCTTTCTTTATTAAATCGTCGATTTTCTCATCTTTTATCAATACTTTCCATGATTCCATAAAATCATGCTTATCTGATTCCATGTTATCTCGAGCAAATTGAAATAATATATCTACCATTTCACTCGAATATTTATACCTGTATGGCTGCGATTGAATAGATGATATTGTGGATGTTCCTGTATTTGATGTACATACTGATAAATCTTCATTGTCTTGTATTATGTTTTCCATCTCTTATATATCTTATATTTCCACAGATTCAATAGTATTTAACGGAACTATCGTATGTTCCGGTAAAGTATGTCAATTTTAATACTGGGGGGCTATATCCTATCCTATATCTGACGTGCTGACGAACATACGTATCATTGTCATTCACGCTATAATTGTAAATTCAATATTGATATCATTTCGTAATCTCTTTTATAATAAATTCTAAAATACAATAGCTCACTTTCCGTAAATATTTCTTCCTCTTTCTCTTCTATACTATCCTTGCTACACTCGTTTAATATCAATTCCGTCAATTGAAAATGAGCCTCCTTAAAATTCTCATGGTCTCTCTTCTTCAATGTTTTGGAACCCTTTATTATATTGTACAATGAACTCACTATATCCGTGTTGTCTACAAAGTTATCATGGTTTATTTCTTCTTTGTTGTTTTTTCTATATGGAATTACTACCAGATTGGAGATATTATCGCTATTGCTAAAATCCAAGTTTACCCAATGCGACTGCGGTAATAAATATTCATAACAGAATGTACCATTGTTACTATTCTCATCGCTTACTTCCTTGCTCTCTATCATATCTATAAATGCTTCAGGGGTTTTCTTTTCGCTCCTCACCACATCCTCACGAATTTCCTCTTCCGTCTTCCCTCTCTTCTCTTTCCTTCTCCTATTCTTCTCACCACCATATTTCCAAAACTTATATATCGACTTCACACGATCTATTGGATCACGTATTATTGCAATCGATTTCCCTATAGCATCGGTACATCGCGTCTTGTGCGTGACCATTTTAAGTATGTTACTTGGGGAATACGGAACCACAACATCCGTTCTCATTCTCATGTCCGGATGATTCACGTCAATATTACCGGTATGTACTGGTGGCGCATACATGTTTTTTGCCCATATATGACGATCATGGGCTACTGTACTGGATATACCTAAATTATTTATTACCCGTTTTATTGATGTCCCACCATTACGAGGTATATGTATAAATGTATATTTACTTTCACTCATCTATTCACACACACACGAACAATCTTTTTTATTTTCTAATAGTATTTTTAATATTATTTCTTATATTCTAGAAGTAATATTATATCTCCATATAACATTTTACCTATAACATTTTACCTATAACATTTACTTATTTTTTTTGCTTGCGAGTTCTTCTCGTACTTGCTGGTGATCTCTTTTTTGTTCCCTTCTTCTCTTTGGCGTATTGTACCTTGGCGATCATCAACATTTTCTTCAAATTAATCTTCTTTCTGGGATTTTGCTTCTTGAACGTTTTTATTGTCTTTTTCACACACTTCTTCCATGTTGTACACTTACTCATTCTGCTTTAATATATTGGTTGTCGTAGTGTAGGTTTCGTTTGGTTGGTTTGGTTTGTTAGCCGTTATATATATATATATATTGATATATAGTGTGTTCATATTTTATTTTCATCTCTGAAAAAGAAACTGATATTTACTTTATAACATTGTGTATCTTTCATTCAGCATTTTCTAAATTAAAATTGACTTTGTTTGTTTATTAACGCTAGAAACGACATAAACAAACAAAGTCAATTGTATTTATATTTATATTAATCTTGGTACATATATTCCATTTTTACGCGAAGTACCTCACATTTACTATACTTTACTATACTGTCATGAGTAAAAGTAAAGAAGATAACTTTACGGATTTCATTCTTACCAGATACTTATATGTTTTCGACGAAGTTGGTCTATCTTTTGTAGAATCGTTACTGACACATACGTCACTCGAAGAAACCGTCTTTTGGATCTCCGAACTGTATCATTCCGGGTATTCTCAGAAATCATGGGAACTTCTTTGGTTCGTTTACTTTGATTTCTACTTTGTTTCTTATCCGGGTTTTATTAAATATCTCACACAGAAACACAAAACATTTACCTTTCAATCGTTACTTGGAGTGGTGCACAACCTTCATGCATTCAAACATACTACACCTTTCGTATTTCTTCTTAGGTTACTCTCTTGTAATCGAGCCACTATGAAAGACCCTATACAACCATCCGTATATAAAGGACGAAAACCTGCATGGTTACTTGAACATTTTCCGGACCAATCTCTCCATCACTTCATACGCGACCTTTTCACACATCGCTACGAGTCCATTGCTTGCCACAGCTTACCTGCTGTCGAGTGTTGGAATCAAGACAGTGATCACATTGCTATGCGATTCATTTATGCTATACAAACATTTTACCAAGTTGAACATACAGTGATGGATTCATTATCATGTTTGCTGCACTTTTGCTTCTCTGATGAAAGAGAAATAGACAAGATGAATGTCACAAATAACATGGGGGATGACATGGAGGATGACATGAATGTTGATAAATATGAGGATGATAAAATGGAAAAAGACACGGATACGAAGACAAAGAAGAAGAATGAGGAGAATGTGAAACAGGATATAAACGAACACGACGTTGACCTTGTTGAAGAAATGACGTATCGACCATACAAAAACTACAGACATGTACTTCTCGCTATTGTGTGTCTCTTTGAATTCTCGATTTCTTCTTCCAACGAAACTACGGAAATCATTCCTGACATAATTCCTGACATTATCCCGTGTTGTGATGACGAAGAAGGATCTAAAAACAAAGTATATGATTACATGCAATTTCTCGATAAAGAATATAAGATACCAACTACTTCATCATGGTCACCAAAGTATATTCTAAAATATTATAAAAATCATACGTACTTGAAGTGGACTACGGATACTTTTATGAGGAAAACAATATACCTAGGAATACCACAAACAATTATAGACAAGTTTGAAATAAACAAACCGATCGATGCATCTACCGGGAAATTACCAACTTACGCAACCAGCGACAATATCATACCATTCACTCTTTCAAGAGAATCTTACGATTACGATATTATCGACCTATGGAAAGATAAATGGCTATATTTCGCTTCCAAGTCACCTTTATGGTACACACGAATTTCCAATTATAAATTTGTCATTTCTCACGATGACCATAGACTGGATTTTCTTTCGGATGACGATATTGAATCATTCCATTCGATGTACCCATATGACCCAGAACAAGAATCCAGCGAGGTTGTCGATAAATCTATTCCAAAACTATATCAGGAACATCTACTTATTGATTGGCTGAATATTGTTATTCCTAACAAAGTACTCCAGGAGCATTGCTGCGGCAATTCACGATTCGCAGTATACTTAAAATACCATACACATACATTACTACAACATCAACATGTATGGTTTTAATTAGTTATATATTGGGATGGAATATAATATATAATAAATATAAAATTGATCACCCTTGATGCCATACTCTTCATGGTTCATTATAAATATTTATCATTAACAAACAAATTATTATACATAAAGTTTATTCCACATACTCTATTAAATTAATAAAATATCCTACTTTGCGTATTACTATTTTATTTTCTATTATCCAAAACAAAACGATTCTTAGAATATAATATAATATAATATGGTAAAAAACACAGGAGGTAATAAATCGAAGAAAATTGGACGCAAATTCAGCGTTCCACAAGCAGATAAAAATATTCGTTTGTCTGAATCTGAACTAGAAATTTATGCTTCTGTCACCAAACTTCTAGGTAACGGCATGTTCCATGCATCAGATATAGACCACAAAGAACGATTATGCATTATGAGGCAAAAATTTAAGGGTCGTGGCAAAAGAGACAATACTGTCTCCGTAGGCAGTTGGGTGCTTATTGGTATTCGAGATTGGGAAGGAGGAAGTTGCTCAAAACCTAAGTGCGACCTACTCGAAGTTTACAACGATGTTGAAAAGGCAAAACTCAAGAAATCAGGGGACCCTGTGTTCTCAAAACTACGTAACGATTCGGATTACGTGCCTGGTGGTGCCAAAGATGGAGATACTTCTTTCGAATTTAATGATGATGATGAATTCTCCACAGAAGAATACAAAAATATAATAAAAGATATCATGAATAAAAAGAAAACGGATGACAATAGTAGATCGCCATCACCTACACAACCACTCGAAAAAGTTTCTGCTGGAGGAAGCGAACACGAAAATAATAATGTTGACTCTTTTTCCATAAAGAAAAGAAGGAGCAACGAAACATCGAAAGTCGGCAAAAGTATCGTAGTCCCCGTCGCCACATCTATCGGAAGCGGAGAGAAATCTATTTCTTTTCAAGAAGTAGACATTGATGATATCTAAATTTCTTTACGTTACTTTACATTACTTTTCAAATAAATAAATAAATAAATTAATAAATAAATTAATAAAATAATAAATAAATTATTCCTTACTGTTTCACATTATCCACTATCTATTTTTCTTTTCTAACATAAACAACAAATTATATTTATTTTTTATGTTCTATTTTTTATAATCCGGTCGATCCGATCCCTCCTTCATTCCTCTCTGTCTTCTCAATCTCATCTGTCAACGTGACATTATAATAGGGACTTAAATCGGAAAGACATATTTGTACTATACGCTCACCCGCCTTGATTTCCACATCTTCTGTGCACGTGTTGTAAAAACCTGACATTAATGGTCCACGATATCCACTATCGATTATTCCTACTGAATTCGCCAATATGATACCACGCTTGGTCACACTTGACCTTGGATACAGATAATAAGGTGATGGAACTAGATTCCCTTCGTAATTTCCATAAACAGCACATTTCACCTGCATATTAATCATCTTTATTCCTCCTGCAGGTATCACCACATCATCCGTTACAAACAAGTCAAAACCGGAATCTGGATGCTTGTAAAGAGATTTTGCTCTTTCTTCGATTTTTTCTTTATACCGACCTACATAATCTTCACGAAGGATCTGGAGAAGTACCTTGTTCTTTGTTATCATCTCTTCCTTTGGATTTGACGACTTAGAAACACGTCCAGAAACTCCTTCCTCTGCACTTTCTTTCATCCATACACTCATTATCCTTTATGGTCTTTATTGTCTTTATGGTCTTTATGGTCTTTATGGTCTTTACGACTTTTTCTAGGTTTAATAATAAGTAAGTAAATTTGTCTTTATCTTCGTTTCTTGTGTATTTGTTTTTCTATCAGGAGATGAACATATTATAAAAAAACAAATACGCAAATCCTATTTCAAATACTACATCATAAGTCAACACCATAAAGGTAGTCATTGACGACCGGTATTCTATTAGGTTCACATTTGGATCAATTACTTCTACACCACGGCTTCCTACCCACCACGTTGCACATGTCCACCACGCACTAAAATATATCATCACAAGAAGCATGGACAACTGCCTGTTGTATATAGACCTATCTGCGGTTGCCAGAACATAAATGTCATAGGTAGTGACAAATCCTATAAAACCCATGGAGGCGTTTGTATTCACCAATCGTTTGGAAGATTTCGGCAAGTTCGTTTGCGAACACACATTTATTATTGAAAATAACAGAAACACATGGAACATGAATATTGATGGTGGATCCCATATACGATCACCAAAATACAACCCCAACGTCGTTATCAAACCACCTTCCTGTAATCCTTGCACGACGAGACTCACCCATAAGGGGGTCGTATATGTATATCCTCTCAAGATCAGTTTCATTGGCTTGATTATTCGTGTACCACTTAAATGCAAATAAAACTCTACTCCTGACCAAATTGTTGTTGATCCTACCAATATCACTAGGCAATCAGAGGACCCTCGTGTCATATAGTCGCTCACACCTAAAAGTAACGACAGGGTACCATATAATAATTTTATGTTTCCATTTGTCGCGAAATTACCATATCTTATTATGTAATATTCCGTTCTCTTCGCTGTATTACTATTACCATTACTCATTTTATCTATTGTATGCATATGTACGTACTATTTATTTTCATTTATGTTTCACACATGCAGGTATACATATATGTATATATATTTCCTATTTCCTATTTCCTATTTCCTATTTCCTATTTCTAGATTGGTTCAACTATGCTATGTTGATATCTCGCTTGATTCATTGTCCTGTAAAGATAATAACAAGGGGTGGTATTCCACAATACGTTGTTGCCATCTATATTTGATATATTACCTGCAGAAAGCCCTTTTACACGTTTCGGGACTTTTTCTCTTTTTTTCCTCAATGGACGGAGTGCAGATATTATATCTCGGGGATTCGTACCACTCATATATACTGTCTTCTCGAAAAAAGAAAGTCCTGGAAACCCATCAGTACTCGACAGATTCCACAAAACGGTACTTGGAGTTGTTACGCAATGCATTGATGACACGACGTAATCATTTACTATTCTACTTACAGGTACCGTGTCAATTACCGCCTGATGAAGAAACCCTTTTTTCGTGCTTTGAACATTATCATTGTCCACACGATAATTTGGAGAAAACTGGAAATCTGATATTATTGTCAAATAATCACGATCTTGATTCACGCTACTACTGTATATTTCTCGGAACTTGTCCAATGCATTGCTTATATCCGAAAGGGTGCCAACACAAGGACTATTAGTCATTATATCACGCACTACATTACACAAACTATACCCTACACCAGTAACACCTCTATCGGAGGTAACGGATTCATTGCTATTTTTTGATATATCGACTATTCGTGCACAGGTTCCAAATACCACCACAGAGTCGTGCGAAGATATATATGCAAGAGATAACCCTATTGCTATTGCATCATATATTCGCGCACTTGAACACGTTCTGTTACTCTTGCTTTTCTTCTTTGTAACGTCTGAATTCATTGAAGAAGAAACGTCTATTAAGGGATAAAAATGAGCTTCACGATGATGTTTCTTCTTCCATATTTCCTTTATGTTCATCATCTGCATGTACCACAATGTATTTATCATAGTTGCCTTTTCTGGATCGTCTTCAGCGTTACAATGACATGCCATTTGTACTATTTTCCCTACTTCATCACCTAGCATATTTTTCATTATTGGTTGACTCGGATCATACCTTTCTATATGGTCTAATAACTGCTTCTTGCATAGTCGTCTATCTACGTTATCCGTATCTTTCATCTCTTTCGACCAATTCGATTTACTTTTTCCCATAAACGCATCCATTTCTCTTGCAATTCTGCTGTGAGATACATTATGGAAATCAACAGTGTGCCACCTTCTTTCACATTGCTTCACCTCCAACGTATTCAATACCTTGTTTAAATGACTTAATATATGTCTTAAATCTGATTTTGTACTAATATTTAATGCTACTTTCCACACGTTTTCATTCTTTATCCTTCGATACATCTGATTGAACAACCATCCGAACTTTCCTTTCTCCCTAGGAAACCACTTTCCCAACATACTGGGCGATAAGGTTGATTCTGATCTCTTTTCCATTTTGTATACGTCCTTTACCAAGGTATTTATACATATTGTCTCTATGTCTTTCGCAGCTACACGTCTGGTGTCTTCCTCTACATACTCCGCAACGTAATCGTCTTTTTGAAGAAGTAGTTGTAATTCACGGTAATCACGCCAACATCCCAAACGATCACGGTCCATCATATCATCGTGAGCTCCTACCATGCGCTTAAAGATATCCAAAAAACTGGAATAATCTTCACTTGCGACTACACATAGCAAATATAAACTTATACCCCATAACCCCTTTCCTTCCTTTCGATCTCTGCTTTGCAACAACATTCTGTACATTTGATCTTGGTCATTCTTGTTTTCTAAACTTATTGCATTTTGGAGTAAATCACGGTATTCGGTAATAATCTTTTCACGGACCTTACACCCAACAGACGGATCGGGATATTCATTCGCTATTTGGTAATATAGTTGCACATAACGCTCTGGTGCAAAATTCGACCATTTGTATTCTATCGCACCATTTCGTCCATATTGATAATCTCGCAATATGTCAATGACTTTTGTAGGTTGAGACACTGGTACACGTAAATCTTCCATTTCCATGTTATTCTTATAATTCTTATTTTGCTACAAGGTAATTCCTTGTTTCCTAATTCTATACTAGACTAGGACTCTTTCTTTAGATTCTATAATTTATTATTTTCCTATCTTGTACTCACGATTAATTATTAATTATACAGGCTTCCAATTTTCGTCTTCCTCTACTGATAGTGTATCACGAATACTGTCAACTCATCCACCAAAAAGGATGTCTTCGGTCCAACTATATCTATTATATTTTCAGTATTTTCAGTATTTTCAGTATTGTCAGTTGCCTTGTTTTCTTGTAAAATATTCTTGTTTATGATTACTTCATCCATAAATGAATATTTCCCAGGACTTCGCATAAAGGTACCTATTTCCTCGGTACTCAGTTCTGGATTGTATAACAATATCTTCATGTCAGAAAAAAGGGATACTTTTGGAGCGGAGGAGCTCGATGACCCTGTTAATGACGGGGGTGAGGACGTTGCTATATAGGGTAGTAAATCATTACATAATAATTTATTCTTTTGTATTAAATCTTTGTCACTGCTCTTTATCATAAAAATCTCATTATCATTGTTCACTTTTATTTCCATTATATTCAACTTCGTGATGTCTATTATGTCATTCTCCATCTTCTCCATCTTCTCCATCTTCTCTATTGAAATATAAGATATATTTGTATGGAATGAGATTCATCTACCAGTTTGTAGAAACGTTTGTCATACATCATTCCTTTATTTTATTGTTCCTACTTTACCGAGATGACACAAGCAACGAAATTTATTTCTAAAAATGATTTATAATTTTTTGTAACGTACTTCATAAAATTCCCCACGTTCTTTCAATTATATCTTTTTTGATAAATGACATAAAGAATTATCTTCTTTAATCTTGGGGACACAACTTCTTTCGTACATTACATAAATGTTATATCTGTTTGTTTACAGATAATTTGACGACCTAGATGCATGTTCGTTGAAATGTAGAAATTGACAATAGTTCATACTACAACACAACAAGTATTTTATTTTATAATAGAGATGAGTTTGTTTCCTTACAGCTGCTTATCGTATTTACTGATTTGTATACTTTGGGTATATCCAGTATCTATGATGTTTTGTGTCCCCCAATCATATAAAAAAGCATATCGTCTATGCTCTCATATATATAGTGTCATACAGGAAACAGTTAACCGTCTTTATTCAACCGTCATCTCCGTCGTTAATCATAAATACCCATAAATTATAGCTATGTGTTTATTTTGTATTTATTTTGTATTTATTTTGTATTTATTTTGTATTTATTTTGTGTTTATTTTGTGTTTATTTTGTGTTTATTTATTTTGTGTTTTGTCAATTAAATTGTAGTATATTCTTGTCGACAGAGAGCGCTCCTTTTTTTTAACATATTCTACTTATCTTTTTCATTATATTGTTTTCTTAATATATATATAACAATATAGATAGACTAGACCAAGAACCTTACTTCTTATTTCTGTTTCTCTTATCATGTCTATTGCTACTTTAAAACGCAAATCAAGACATACTTCACCGAAATATCCTATTTCAAATGGTCCATTCTCTATTATTGGTGGCTACCGAAACAGAGGCGGTATCGGACGATTCCAAATGATTGGTAGTGATAACTACGTTAGTTTTAATGATTCATCCGTCATTAAACCAGCTGTCGTGAGCAGCAGTAGCAAACAGGTACTCCATCCTTGTTGCAATGGATACCCTAACGAAGTTGTACAATCATACATCATTGCAGGAGACGTGGACTCCAATTCTACAAAAGGGTTTAGTGCTAATAATAATGACGCTTCCACCAGAATTACTGCAAAATCCATCATTCAATCTTCTTGTGTGAAATTCGATCATGGAAGCGATAACCACAATCAATGCGAAAATACCACAAAGTCCACACAAGATTCACCCATGACATATGAACAGTATTTAGGTAAGGCTGTCTCCAAGAAAATTCCCCTGTGTGGCGGGTCTAAGCTCCCGTACCCTATGTGGGTTAATAATAATTGTAAATAAACTACTACTACTACTATCCTACTCTCTCGCCATCATTAACTATAATTTCATTTATTTTATTTTGTTTTATTTTATTTCAATATACTATAGAACACACCTCTCTATTCTTTTCATTACTTACTTTATCAACTTATCACAATTTTACTATGATTACTCGATCACAAACCAGAAAGAGATTGGCTAAAAAGCCATCCAAAGCTTCTATAAAAATTTATAAGAAACGTCTTTCCAAGTCTCATTGCCGTGGTAAGCGTAGCACCGTGTGTAGAGCTAAACGTGGATGCAGCGTCGCTTCCGGAAAGAAAAGATCTTTCTGTCGTAAATCTAAGAATACTCGCAAGAAGAACCACCGCAAGTAAATGTACTATTTATAAAATTGAAATCTTATTTTCACTTCTTCAGAAATACAATACACTATAAAATATACTCATAAATATAAGGTTCCTTTACGTTGCTTCTGGAATCATAATAATATCAATATCATTACTTACTTCTTATTCAAATTCTATTATCAATCATTATATAAATTATTTCATGATTCATAATCTAACACATGATACTATCAATACTGAAAATATAAAAACGATACTGTGTCAGTACTACCTCGATAATGACTACATTGATACCACCGTTGATGACGTTGATTCCGTGCATACCGTTGATAACTTAATTCTCGATAATTTACATGTGGAAATTTCTGATGATGATTCTTTGTGCACTCTTTCTTCTGAAACTATAAGCGACCAATGCAATTTTGATAACATTTTTGAGAATAATATTTCTCCTATTTCAGCGACGCCATGTATTCCCATCATTCCTATGTATGAAGGAAGTTATGAAAGTCCTTTTGAATGTGTTCACGATGATAAGGAGGAATATATAAAATCATTAATTTATCCTGAAGAAAATACCCCACAAGAAAATAATATACTACATTGCAATAAAAGAAAGAAAGTAGACGATACTAGCAAATGCAATAAATATAAAACAGATACAAAGCGAAGAAAGAAAAATTATTCTCGTACGTCAGAACAAAATGAATTCGTTCTCAATCATCTTTATAAGTACATACCTCAAGATAAATACCCGAGAGCGTCATTACTGCGCGTATTCAATTGGAAAAGATTCAGCAACATTGAATCTCTAGACAGTGCTGATGCGATTGACCAGGAATATACAAACTGGAGGAAAGGTGAAGCTTCACAAAGAAGATATTTGAGGTGTCTGAAAAGAAAGAAGAGGGAGAAAGACTAATCAAATGTAATCTCATCTAATCATCTACTCTACCTTTATTTATTTTCATTTCCATTTTATTCATTTTATTCATTTTATTCATTTTATTCATTTTATTCATTTTATTCATTTTATTCATTTTATTCATTTTATTCATTTTATTCATTTTATTCATTTTACGGACTCTTGGTACTTTTTTGTTATACGTTATATACAAGAAGAATCGATCCCACCGAATTTTCATGATTTTAATATTTATTCTTTTTTATTATGGACAGTAGCAATCGAATTGATTGCGAACAAAATGAAAACGATTCATTTTGGTGGAAAAAGTTTCAGGATTATATAGCTTCCAATTCTTATTCTAATACTTTCAATAATTCTTGCAGTAGTGAAAGTAGTGATGGAAGTGTCTTCACTCCCGATCATGAAAAGACAGTACTCCCACACGACGCATCACATACTACATTTCATTATTATAATAAAGATTCTTATTCTGCAGGGGGAACTCAAAACAAGACCCAGGTAGGATCCGCACCATTATCATGTTTATCAATACCTAAACAACTACCTGTTTTACTTGAAGGATACGAAGAGAAAACAGCGGAAGAAAATCCTATTGATGATACTGTTCCGGTTGATGATACTGTTCCGGTTGATGATACTGTTCCGGTTGATGATACTGTTCCGATAGTAGCTAAAACCCCACCGCCAAATATCGGGAGATACGTAGAACTGACTGACTTTAATAATGTTTCCTTACGAAACGCAGACAAAAGACGGGGATCAATATACCGTCCGCTTCATAATTATCGAATAAATAATGAAGGAAGCGCTGGTAGCGGTAGTGGAGCCAGCAGCTGCGCTGCTAGTAGCGATGATAATCTAGAAGATTACGAAGAAGAATACAATAATGATAGTCCTCATGGTATCATGTCTAGTGCTAACCATGATACAACTAAGTCATCGAACGTTATCTTCTACGACGACATCAACACTTCTTTCAAAGCCATCTCAGAAAAAAATAAAATTAATGACAAAGTTGATGTGGATATGTCATCTACTACATCTGGAACCAGCTCTAGTACGGTTTCTACCGCACATACAACGTATTGTTCTGACGATCATATCAATAACAGTGGACCAAATACTAAGAATAACAGTGGACCAAATACTAGCATTTTTAACAAGAGATCAAGTAATAGTAATAGTAATCGTAATAGTCATTCTCATTTACGTAGATCACGTTCTTCTCCTGTTTTTATTACACAAAAACGTAAACATGACTCTTCTCATGTAGCCATGAACAATACATACTCAAAATCATCCGCCGTTGCTTCACCTGGATCTGTCTACGAAAGAGACCGGGAACCATCCATAAAAAAAACGCTAACATCAACAACAGCAGCGCCCGCGTCCCAGCATCACCACATCCCTCCACAACCACAGTCCTTTTACCCAGTGGAACACTTGGAAGCTATTTTATGCAAATTACCATATATACGCCTTTCTATCGATGATATCAAAAAAGATATGTCTGAGTCATTTGAACGTGATATTGTTACCATTACATCCAATCATCTTGATATCATTGCTAGTTATCTTGGATGTCAAAAAATAATATATATGGAGGCTAGCCACATAACCAATATGAGACTGAATTATCTTATCATTCCAACGATTCTTATTACTGCTGGATGCTCCGTACTTAGTGGAAATAATAACCATATTCCCCATGCGAATCTCGTTATTTCCTCCCTTACTGCTCTTAGCGCTTTTTTGCTTTCCCTTATTAGTTACCTTAAACTCGACGCGGCATCAGAAGCCCATAAAACATCTTCTCATCAATACGATAAACTGCAAAGCAACGTCGTTTTTCTTTCTGGTAACACACTCTTATTTAGTCAGTGTACTTTCAATCTCAATGCACATACTAGTAATGCGTCAAAGACGGCTCTCACCAATGAACTCAGTACAGAAACAGAAACAAGAGAAGAACTACTTGATTTGAATGTCAAATACCAGAACATACTTAATTCCCAAAAGGTCACGCGTGATGACATAAACCACGACTTAGAAGTGGAGGAAAAACGCATACACGACAACGCTAGGAACAGACTGAATAAAAAAAATATGGAATCACGCGTTTTTCTCTTCGAAAAAGAAATGCATGAGCAAGCAGAACTTATGGATTCCATACGCAAAGAAACCGACGGTATCAAAAACAAAATAAAAGATATCAAGGAAACGAACCAATTCATTATCCCACGTATCATTCGTTATCGATATCCCATCATTTACAACTCTAATGTTTTCACTTGGATCAAAAAAATAGAAGAATACAAAATTCTCCTCATGAACCGGTTGGTTGACACTAGAAATCATATTCGACAGATACATAAATGCATTGACTACATCACGAAACATAAATCATCATATCATGATAATGTTATTCGACTGAAACTTCTCGAACTAACTTTGAACAAAACACGACTTAAACGCAGTAGACAAATCTATAAAGACCGTATTATTTATCTTGGTACCGCATTTGAAGACATTGATACTATGTTCCAAACGGAAATCATCAATGCTGAACTACGCAAGCGACACTGGTTTCTTTTGAAATTCTATCGCTTTTTGCAATGCCTCTACTTTTTCAAATCATACACTAACAAAAAACTGGAAAATATCATTAAACCTACCTTAAACAGGAACAGCATCTTGTACCAAATCATCAATAGCAGTGGGGTCGAGTATAATGACCTGGAACTCAAATGGATTAAGGTCGTGCCGAAAGACATCAACTTTGAAAATGTTAATATCTATGACAAAAATGTTGAATATTTCACATACGAAAATGAGGAGTCCTATTCAGGTACCTCATTTGCAGCTCCCATGGTCATGTCTAGCAAAGAGGTACATATGGATACTTCTGCGGAAAATTCTCTCTCTGATGATTTTTTCAGTATTCTATGCTGCTGCTGCTGCGAAAAGTTTTGCAACAAATATAATACGAAAGGACCTCAACCATTCGATCGTGTTCGTTCTAATTCATATAACTCATCTAACGTTCCGTATTTTGATGAGTCTCCTCACGGAGGGTTACAAAGACAACACTGTCACAACAATTCTGTCTTCCAAGACATTCCTATTCGAAACAATGAAAGGAACAGTAGCAGTAGCAGATATTTCCATGATGAAGATGAAAACAATATTGCAGATGACGAAGACGCTAACGGCAAGGAAGAATTCTGAGGCAAGGAAGAATTCTCAGCGTAGTATCGTATAGTATAAATCAAAACAGCACGACATTAATAATGTTGTTTTGATTTCTTTATAAATTTTTCTTACTAATTATTTTCCCGATTGCTGGAATCGAACCAGCGACATTTCGATTTCTTTATAATTAAACTACTACAGTCAAATGCTCTACCACTGAGCTAAATCGGGTGGGGATTGTGGGTGGCGCCCTCTATAGGGATTGAACCTATGACCTCGCGGTTAACAGCCGCACGCTCTAACCAACTGAGCTAAAAGGGCGAAAATGGAGCCCCCTACGAGACTTGAACTCGTCACCTTACGCTTACTAAGCGTACGCTCTAACCACATGAGCTAAAGGGGCTGAAGATGGATGGGGGTATTTGAAATGCTAGCTCCCTGCGTGATTCGAACACGCGACCACTACCTTACAAGGGTAGCGCTCTACCCCTGAGCTAAAGGAGCAGTGTTAGGTGGTCGGTGGTGTATAGCTCCTACCGGGATTTGAACCCAGGTTTCAGGATTCAAAGTCCTGAGTGATAACCACTACACTATAAGAGCATATTCACGATGTAAGTATTGGACTTTATACTTCCCATCAATCATACATAGACTCTCCTCTTTATATTCTTTTCTGACTTTATTATATTTTTCTGACTTTATTATATTTTTCTGACTTTATTATATTTTTCTGACTTTATTATATTTTTCTGACTTTATATAATATATATTATAAATAGTATTTTGCTATTTTGCTATTTTGCTATTTTGCTATTTTGCTATTTTGCTATTTAACTTGTTTCTTTCCTGCGTTTATTTTATTTAGTTAACTATGTCCAAATTTCTCCTCCTTAATTCTATCATAGCCGTAAAAATTGCCTACCTAATTACCCTTTATTTTTCCTATGAAGCCAGAAAAAATCATGACCAATACGAGTCAGATAAATATCGCACTATCAAATTATATTTACACACTGTGTACCAACTACTTATGGGTATACTCATGATTCTACTTTTCAAACCTAGATCCTCTTCTAAAGATGTATTTGTAGGGAAGAAAGAAGCATTCTACTTATATATGTTTGGAATTATTTCGCTTGCTGAATCAGCTCAATACTTATATTCCTACATTTTGTAATCAATTACTCAACACGAAGAAGTACATCCATTTTTTGTATATTTGATTTTTTTTTGAATATTTGATTTTTTTTTGAATATTTGATTTTTTTTTGAATATTTGATTTTTTTCTTAAAATTGATATACTTTTCGCGGAATGATAACATCTCGTATATCCTTACAAATCATATATAGCACCAAAATAAATATTTGACCAAGTATCATAAAATATTCAAATACTTGATACTTGATACTTGATACTTGATACTTGATGAATTTATAAATTCACATACATCTTATTAAATACGTTCATAAATATCATGTCACTTCCTACATCATATTTATCTGACACCAAGATCGATTCTTCAGACATAGATTCTATTGATTCTGGGATTGATTCTTCCGAATCTGAATCTGAATCTGAATCTGAATCTGATTCCTATCACGTTCCTTATCACCACAATGAAGCGGACGAAATCACAGAACAACAAGCAGAATTAGAAGAACGTCTCGCTAACTCGGATGAATACATGATGGACAATGACAATGAAATCGATTCCCTAATACAATCCAAAATCAACAAACGAAATAAAAGAAAACAAGAGAAACGTAGTAGATCCATTCAGGATGCGTACACGACTTTCACTCGCAAGGGACATCTCGATTTTAATCAATACCAATTTGAAGGAGTTCAATGGTGCATGGATAGAGAACGCAACAAATCCACGTCACACTATAATTCATATCCTCTCCATAAAGGCGGCATCCTCGGCGATGAAATGGGACTCGGGAAAACGATCGTTATGCTCGGCACTATCTACTGCAGCGACTACCTTCGCAAACGAAAATCAAACACGAACACGAACACAAATTCAACACCATTACGACAAACACTCATCGTCGTACCACTTATTCTTTTACAACAATGGGCTGATCAAATTGAAAAAATGATCGGTATCAAACCACTGCTTTACCACGGACCACAAAAAATACTATATGATGTTGATTCTTTGCGATCTAGCGAAATCATTCTTACGACATACCATACTCTCGTGTACGAAAGCAAATCGAAAAGAATGCGTAATTTCGGCGATTCAGGTGATTCCGGCGACATTACCGAAGATATTTATGATGATGTAGACTATTTTGGGAGTAACATTTTTGAAGATGAACTGGACCAAGACAATGACCAAGACAAGGACAATAATGATCATGAAGAAGTTGAAGAAGTTGAAGAAGTTGAAGAAGTTGAAGAAGTTGAAGAAGTTGAAGAAGTTGAAGAAGTTGAAGAAGTTGAAGAAGTTGAAGAAGACATCTATCCGGATATGGACTACTTCGGCTTCAGCAGTCCCATCGAAGACGACGAATCAACATCAACACAGGCAATTTGTGAGGACAATCACAACGAGGTCGATGTCCGTTTCACATTGTTCGATATGCAATTTTACAGGGTCATATTCGATGAAGCACACCACTTACGCTCCATGAATTCAAAAGTTTACCATTGTGTATGCAAATTATCCACCACAATTACTTGGATGATTACGGGTACACCTCTACAAAATAAACGCGACGACGTGATCGCTCTTCTCAAACTACTAGGATACCGGAGCGCCTTTAAAGAAGACGAGGAAATGGCAGATATTCTTTCCAAGATTTTCCTTAAACGAACCAAGGCTCAAGTCGGCATTCAGATTCCAGATGTCAAGATTCAACGGGTCTCTTCCCCTTGGCAAAATGTTCATGAGAAGAATCTCTCGCAGAAACTTCACGAATGTCTTGAACCCGATGTTCTCAGATCCAAAGGCGTAAGCACGCGCATGATACTACCTGTCATGCTCTATTCACGAATGATGTGTGTACACCCGCAAATGATCGTTAAGCATATCCCCGCCCTCGATCGCATGGGCATCATTGACCGCAATTTTCAGGAACATCTCGACATTAAAGAAGCAAACAGCAAATTGAATTCTGTGCTTTCCTTACTCGCTACACGCATCTCCAACGGGAATCGCAAAATCATCTTTACACAATTTCATCAAGAATCCGCGTATCTGGAAGATAAAATAAAACAAATGAAAAAATACAACTTTCATACTAGCGGCTCAGATTCGGAAAGCGACGAAAACGAGGATCGCACAGATGTGTCGGTAGGATCCATTGACGGGAGAACTCCGAAGAAAATACGCGACCAAGTACTTCAGAGCTCCTATGACGTGCTTATTATCCAAATACAAACAGGTAACGAAGGACTTAATCTACAGAAGTATAACGAGATCTACATCGTCACACCATCGTGGAATCCAAAATTGGAAGAACAAGCCATTGCCAGATGCCACCGTTTAGGGCAAAAAAAAGAAGTGTACGTTTTCAAATTCGTCATGGAAGAATTTAGCTCCATCTCTTTCGAATCTCCCAAAGATCCCGTATATGTGGTAGACAAAAAACGAAAAAAGAAAAAACTTAACTCATCACCACAGTCAGAACCTCAAGCGGCTAATATTAATATTAATATTAATATTACTGATACTGAAAATAGGACGGATGGGGAAAAGGAACAATCTGTTGGACACAAAAGAAAACGAGTTCAGGATACGGTTACTGACACGGATTTCCATCGAGAGGATGAAATCATGAACTCATCAGACGACGATGAAGATGATTGGGATTTATTCGGAGGAGACGACAACAAGACCAACACCGAAGCAGATAAAAAAAAAGACAACAATCTCATTAAACTAAAATTCAATTCACAATGGACAGGAACTTGCAAAAATATTGAGATGTACTCCGAGGAAATGCAAGAGAGAAAAAATCAACTCGAAATTGATATCGGGATTCGTCCGCAGTAAAAAGATATCAAGTTATAGAACATCACATTATTTTGAAATGTAACTATTGTCATAATCATAATCATAATCATAATCATAATCATAATCATAATCTAATCATAATCATAATCATAATCATACTCATAATCATGAACTATTTTCCAAGTCATTACCATCACTTCTCTCCATTCTTCTTTATTTAGGTACAATAAATTTAACTTTCTTTTTCTTCCTCCTTTTATTTGCGATCGACATCCATAACTTTATATTTAGTATCATCCAGTAACAATAAATAGGTATGCGATTCTTTCTTGAGGTATTTCTTCTCTCGCCTGTCCACTTTCTTTTAGTGTTTCTTCCACTTTCCGAATTTTACAACTAGACTATTAAATAACAAATAAAAAAAATAATTCACTATATTATAAATACAATTGCACTTTTCGTGGAAACTTAATACATAATGTCCATTACTGCAACTAATAATCAAGGTAGTATCACTGTCCAAGGATCGGGATTAAAAGAAGCCGCCTATAAAGTGACAACAACTGTTTCTGCTCTTACTATCCCATCTGGAGGCACGGCAGAGCATTCCGATGGGACTCAAGGTTCTGGTCTAGGTGTTCTTCATCATACTTCTATCTTAACATCTCTTGAAAAGGCGACCGGCGGTTTGGATAACGCAACATTCTCTATGAGTTTAACAGAACAATCAGGTCAAACCGAGTTTGCATTTGTTAATGACCGCATCTACACTATCAGTACGCTCGTGTTTGACACTACTGGGGCTTTACTTGAGTCACACTCTTTAATTGACTTCGTGTACATTGATCCCCCATCCACAAGTGATCTCGGTACTGTATCTGTAGGCACAGCATCTCAGTCCATTACCGTTCAAGCTGCGGATGCCAATAATAAAGTTACTAGTGTTGTCATACAAGTCACCGGTCAGCAAACAACTGATAATTCCGTTAAGCATTGGATCAAGAGCTTCACCAAAGCAGAAATCATTACAGGTATAACCATCACTGGAACCGGTGCCGACTCTGGTGTGAACGGCACCGAATTTGTAGGTGGACTTATCGACGGTTCGAAATACAAAGTTGTTGTTACTGCTGTCAATGCTGCCGGAACAGCAGAAGATAGAGAAGAAGCTACCTATACCGTGACTCCCAGCACCACAGCTAACAAAACAACACAAGTGCAAGTAACCAGTGGTAAAACCCTCCTCACTAACGGAACTGCTTCTATTGCCGCCGCCGACTTGGTCTCTGGTAGTGTCTACAAAATCACTGACCCGGGAGACTCAGACTTTGTTACTCACGTTGGAGCTACAGGTAACGACGTGGGTACTGTTTTCACTGCCTCTGCCAATGGTTCGGTTGGTTTAACTGGTACGACTGGTACAGTCACTTCTTTAGCATCTGTATTCAGCACAAGTATCGCATCTACATCCGATGAGACTTTGGTCATCAGCGCAAAGCAAGGCGCACAGATGGGTGAATACCCTGATCTCAGCTATGTTCTTCGAGCTGTGAGAACCAGTGATAGTGCTACATTTTACAAAAAGTATTTGAAGGCAGATAGCAATCCTGCAGACTCTTTCGTCAAATTCCTGATTTCCGGCGGATCACTTATGATGTATTCAAATGTTGATGGGGAGGCAACAGTAGGCGAACCAACTGCCACTTCTGTTGCTTTCACTGACGGTGAAGAGTTCACATTTAATATTGGCTCTATCAACGAAATTACAAATGAGCAGTCAGCTCTTCCATCTTACGCTGACGTTTCAGTCGCCGGTCAAGCTTCTGGTTTACCCGCTCAATTGGATGGTCAATCAAGTCCTATTGGCATGTCTTTCGCTGTGGGTAAAGATCTCCTGGATGCTAATTCCACCGCCTCCATCGCTTACGTCAACCAAGCATCATGGGGTCAGAAGATCCGTATCTCCCTTAACGCACCCGACGCAAACGGAAGTCCGATCCAAGGATTCAAATTTACTATTGGTGGCGTAACTCTTACAAAACATTTGGCGGATCTTACTTTGGAAGCAGTGGACGGAAGCTCCATCGAAAACTTCTACTCCTATATTGCACAAGACGGAATTGATGGTGTTACTCTTGTTAATGGTGATTTATATACCGTAAGCAACATCGTCGCTTTCAACGCAAATGGAGAGTCCCCTTCTACACGTACTATGTCTAGCGATGACCTTAAACCCTCTACAAAACCAGGTGTACCTACGAATGTCGTCGGTGTTCCTAAAACCAATGTCAAGGCTGCAGATAGCACTATGCACGGAAAGGTCAAGGGTACATGGCAACCCCCGGCTAATGATGGTGGTCTCCCTGTTACCTCTTATAAATACAAACTTATCAAGTTTAGTGACAACTCAGAGAAAAGCTCAGCTGACGCTAATGTTCTACAAAAGGAATGGGCAGCTGATGGATCTAATATTATTTTGGGTACAGAATACATCATCACTGTTATGGCCTATAACAATAACGGATTCAGCACTCCTGTCACTGCTACCGCAACCGGAGGTGGTAGTAAAGTCGTTCCCTCTCAACCTCCCTCTCTTGCCGCAGCAGCAGGCGTTCAATTTGCAGCCGGTATCAAGAACACCTTCTTGTCCGGAACTTCCTTTTTCACTGTCGCTCTTGGTGCAATTGCAGAAGGAACACTCAGTACTAACGGTGGTTACGAACTGAAAAATTATCTCATTGAAATGGTTGATATCGACGGTAACGGCACAAAAAGCAAAACCGTGGCTGAAGGCTCTGAAGCCAATGATGTTGTTTTCAATGGAGATTCCGCTATCGCCATTCAGGGTTCTCAATACAAATACAAATTGGCAGTGTATCCATTGAACGATGTTTACCTCACGAAGGCAGATAGCGTTGCCATGTACGCTACCTTGACTTCCGGTGGTGATGCTCTTGAAATAGAAATGAGTAATGAAATCTTGTCATTATCCAGCGCTGTTACTCAAGATACAAGCGCAAGTACCGATGAAGAGCTCACTTTCCAATGGACTTTGAATAGTGGTGCCCAATATACCAACTTGGTTGATCAAACTATCTTTGTCGCTTATGACCGTCCCGAACGTGAAAATGGAAGTGACGATATTATATTCCCTGGTTCCTTTGCAAATTCTACAGCCTTCTCTGGTACTCTCGATGTCTCTAACGCCCCCTCATACAAGGCTACCTTCACAGGGTTGGATAACGGATTTAAGTACAAGTGCAGCGTGATCCCTAATTCAGAACAACGACAAAAGAGTAGCTTGACGAACTCTGCATCAGTTACTTCTCCGGTTGCCACTTCATCTGCACCTATTATTCCCTCTACTAAACCTGGTCTTGCACTAGGATCTACCACCGGTGGGTCATCCGTTATTACCGTTCTTAATAACGGCAGCTCTCTAGACAGCTGTTTCTACTTAGCCCCTCACGGTGATTCCACAGCTGTCAGAGACATCGGAGCTGATTTCACCCTTGGTGGAGACGCTACTCTCAAATATAAGGTTGGAGGCACTGAAACGGTTCCTTCCTTTAATAGGTACTTTAACAAAAATATTGGTGCATATAATACTGTGGAATACAAACAGACCATCACAGGCATTCCTACCGCCACCATTGGTGGAGTTGCAAACACAAACAACCTTCTTATCATTGCTGATAACGGCAAGGGAGCAACTGTTGCATTGAACGGCGCACCATTAAACTTATCCATTTCATAAGTGAACAAGTAAATAACAATGCAGAATGAAGATTAGAGATGGATATGTCATTGAATGAAATATAAAATATTATAAAATGAAAAATGAAAAATGAAAAATGAAAAATGAAAAATTTAATTTATAAATAATAAATACTTACGTAATGTGGTAATTATTATTTTGTTGTTTCAATGGAAATTGAATAATGTACAATATAGTACAGTATAGTACAGTATCAATAACGTTCTGGGTTTCGGTTTCTATGTAAAAATACGTTGGAGGAATTATTTAGTAATCAAGTGTGACATGCCTGTCATTACCTTTCCTGCTTTGGAAGGTTGTGCATATGTCAAGAATCGATTGGTGTAAGTAGCACGTTCTTTATTAAATACCATGGAATTAATATTGGATTTTGGTGATACAGTAAACGTGTTTGATGTTGTCTTTCCTTTGATTGTAAAGTTCATCATAGTATTTAAAAATAGAAGAGAGGTCAAAATACTTTGCTTTATATATATATAATACGGTAAAATAAATAATATATATACCAGAATAAAGACAATGCTGAAAAAATACCTTCTTGCGGCTATCATTGGTTCTTTGGTTGGCTTTCTCGGCGGACTCCAAGGAATTGCTGGTGCCTTTTATATTTCCGCATTGCTTCTATCTTTCGGAGTGCTAAATACCCAACGTCTCGCCGCAGGTACAACACTACTCGCTATTTTACCTCCGATTTCTCTAGGGGCTGTTTACTCTTACTGGAAATCAGGAGATATTGATGTGGGGATAGCAGCGATCATAGCTATTACCTACTCTATCATGGCATATTTCGGGGCTATATACAATAAAAAGATTAGCCAAAAACATGTGCTCCTTAGCCTCGCTGTCTTGATGTTTTTCACATCGATTTATTTCTTTCATTCTTATTTACATGCTTAAATATTCTCTTAAGCTTCAATATGTCCTGCACATTCCCTTCTACGTAGGAACTCGGGATCTTTCATTTTCTTGATTCGCTCTAAAATAGTTCGGTATTTACGTTTCCAGGTTCGTTGCAAAATACGCAACCAGAAGGTTTTTATGATAACAATTTGCATAGGTATTGTATCTGTCACCATCACACCATTGGGCTCATTGACTATGCATACGATATCCACCTGATCGTTTTGTTGCCGTGTTTCGTTTAATTTTTTCATCACTTTTATATTACTTATATGGGACAATACCGCTGACGTATACATGCGGTATTGTGCACTGTACATCTTGATGTATTTCGTTAATTGTTGATAGGGATACTCCATATACAACTCGGGGGACACAGCCAATCCTAATTGCTGCACGTAGGGATCTGATGGAAGGTATACGACGGTAGCTAATAACATCTGGTTCGGTACCTTGTCTGATTCCACAAAGACACTATCCTCCTCGTACATCTCATCTACCGCATCCAGCATTTCTTCCCCATCTGTATCGTAAGCGAATGCTGATGTATTGCTAAATATGGGTTCCTGATCTTGCGTATAAGTAGATGATCTATGATTTAGTAGATGCGTCATGTTGTTATGTACCAGAAACTCTAGGTATCTATATTGTATTGATCGTGTCATGTTTAGGTTGTTTTAGGTTTTAGGTAGTGATTGCTATTTTGGCGGGATTGGTTGTCGGGATTGTTATGATGTGTGAGGTGGATGATTAGTCGAATATATATTGAGAACGACTTTGTAAGGATGTATTCTATATGGTGTAGTAATATATTGGACTCGTTCCATAAAGATCTACTCGACTATGGTGTCCTTTTTTCGTTAGGTCTTGCCGGATACTATCGGATACTAAGAGGAGTCATTGAGGTTCCTTACCATGTATGGTGTGGTGCTTCGTGGGAGGAAGGGTGAAAAATGCCTTACTGGGTATGATTATTACGATTGGTTTCTTTTCTCTTACCATAAAAGGGTACATTGTAGAATGAACACTATGAAATAGTTGTGAGCTAAAAGCGTAAGAAATTAGAAATTACGCTTTTTTCAAAAGAAGAGGGGAAATATTTGAGAGGTTAAAATAGTTGTAGAGATATTGAAAAAATGTTTTGTCATTTTATTTCTGAGAGAATTATGAGAGAATGTTGTTTGATTTGGGTAAGAATGGGGTACGATTTGTGTATGATGTTATTTTGAGATTTTTTGTAGAGTTGGATGCAGAGTTGCATGGTGTACCGTGCCATCGACCTGGGCTACTAGGTTGTGCCATTTAGGCTAAAAACGGTCCATATATGCACTAACGGGAAATGAGTGACATAACGTGAAATGAGTCACAAAAATAAAACGTATATAATGGTATAATATTTGTATAATAATGGTATAATATTTGTATAATATTTGGTATAATAATGGTATAATATTTGGTATAATATTGGAATAATAATTGGAATAATAATTGGAATAATAATTGGAATAATAATTGGAATAATAATTGGAATAACAAGTGTGGTGGGGTCTGGGATCCATAGCATAAACTATATAGTCTCCAAAAGTATTTGAATTGTGGTCCATAAAGGGACAATCGGTCTGGCGCCCTGGTCTAGGGTGATCTTCTTGTGCGATTTGGAGTTTATTTTGTGTGGAAGTTGGAGTTTATTTTGTGTGGAAGTTGGAGTTTATTTTGTGTGGTATTTATAAAGGTAAATGGTGGTGTAAAGTAGGTAAAAATAAATGTAAAACTCTCGTTCCATTTGTAAGGCGAGTAAGCAAATATTTTCTTTTTAAATCGTGGAAAAGTATTTGAAAAGGGTACCATAAATAGGTACTCGGTCTTACGACCTGCTCAAGGAAAACGCTTAAGTATTTTTTTGTTGAAATTCATAAAATTGAATACTTTTGTGTGGAAATCATCAGAGTGATGTATAGAATCCCAATAAAGTATAAATACCCACTTGAACCTAAAATAAAATGTCTGTAACGAAGATCTATGTACCTTGTCACGAAGTGAACGGTTACTTGGAAGCTGCATTGAATGGAAACACTACGGAAGTGTCTGTGATGCTGAATCGCAGATGGTATATGGTGGATGTTCCTTCTGAGGACAATGAGACTGCGTTGATGTTGGCAACTTGGAATGGCAATGTGGATACGGTCCATATGCTCTGTCAGCACAGCGCCTCAACGTTTACCACGAACGACGACGACGAGAACGTGTTTGATCAGGTTCCCAATATGGACAAGTTAGAAAAGAAGAAACTGGATTTGGTTTTGCAGGGTGCTCGCAACGATGAGATCGAGTCTTGGAATGTTGTAAATCCTGAACACAACCGTGTAGTGTATGAGAAGGACCCGAAAGATGGTGGTGTGTGGTGTTCGTTTGTAATTGCGGGCAACGTTGCCTTGGCAACCAATGAACTCCGTGGTGCAGAAGATATGATGTGTACCTGTCCATAAATCGGACTATGCATGCCGCGCGCGTAGGAATAGATAGATAAATATATAAATATATAAATAACTAATTTGTGAATGTAACCCAATAAAGACATAACTTTTTTATTGTGCACTGTGCCATCGAGGAACGAAACTCCGATACCAAATAGGGTGCCATTCAGGGTCGAATCTGCAGTAAACGCCTAATGGGAAATGAGTGACATAACTTGAATTGAGTCACATAAGTGGAAATGAGTGTGTTCAAATACTTTTCCTTTTTCAAATCTTTTTCCTTTTTCAAATACTTTTCCTTGAACCTTGTTCTGCTGGTGCGATTTGGTGTGCGACGTTGTGTGCGACTTTGTGTGCGATTTGGTGTGCGACGTTGTGTGCGACTTTGTGTGCGAGATGAATGGCGACTTTGGTGTGCGACGTTGTGTGCGATTTGGTGTGCGACTTTGTGTGCGATTTGGTGTGCGAGATGGATTGCGACTTTGTGTGCGAGATGAATGGCGACATTGTTTACGATTTTGTGTGCGACTTTGTGTGCGAAATGAATGGCGACATTGTTTACGATTTTTGAGGGGTCCATAAAGGGAGGCACTGTCGTGGAGAGTCCTTTCGCTGCCGCGACTTTTTGGGAGACTTTTAGAATTCAATTACTTTGTTACACAATTGGTTAGCACGCGAAGTGGGGGCGAGAGGTCAAATACTTTGTTACCATTGGGAGGCGGCGTGCCGCTATGCCAGAAAGGGACAATCTCGTGGGGATTACGGGATTTCAGGATTTCAGGATTTCATAAGGGTTTTGCGAAAATTTATAAAATTGAAATACTTTTTCTCCACTTATGCAGAGGGGGTATCAAATCTTTAATACATACCATTTCATCATGAGCAACATTAAATACTCCTACGATAAAGACAACATGTCTTATTTCGCAAAACAAGTACCCAATCCTAAAAAGATACTTAATATGGACGCTGTTATTCCATTCTCCACTTTGGCAACATTTACAAACAATATGTACAATATCAGCGAGGATAGTATCAAAAACGACAGTAAAAAAGAACTCTCTATTAAACATACAATTGACGTTATCAATACATCGATCAACAAATACGATGGATCCATTCTAAAGGCTCAATTACTCGATAAGACCATCGACAACCAATCGTTCGACTTATACATTGACTTCTCTGTTAAGAGAAGACTCGACAATGACCAAACTTCAGGTTCTAACAAGAAACTCAAAATCGAAAACAACGAACACACATTACGAAGAAGCGACCAAGACGAACACGAAGAACACGAACAGGATAAGCTAGACAAGAAAGAAAATGACATACTTGCCAAGAAAATCAAAGAACAGGATAAGCTAGACAAGAAAGACGCTGCCATACTTGCCAAGAAAATCAAAGAACAGGATAAGCTAGACAAGAAAGACGCTGCCATACTTGCCAAGAAAATCAAAGAACAGGATAAGCTAGACAAGATACAACAGAAAGAGGATGCCAAGCAAGCAAAGATACTAGAGAGGGAAATCGCTAAGCAAGACAAGCTTGACAAGATACAACAGAAACAAGAAGAGAAGAGACTCAAAGAAAAGGAAAAGCAAGATAAAAAGGACGCGGCGTTACTTGCAAAGCAAATCAAAGAAAAGGAAAAGCAAGACAAAAAGGATGCTGCTATACTTGCTAACATTTCTAAACTTCAAGCCAAAATTCTTTCTTAAAAAAAAACAAATAAAGACGGACGAGACGCGGCATATGTATTTAGTTAATTAATTTAAGGTAACGTTAAAGGAAAGCAATTATTATTTATTCAGTCATTCATTCATTCATTCATTCATTTTTTACTTATTCATTAATTCACGACATAGGACACAACGGATGCCAGCAGACAAAGGACAAACAGATACAGAGAGAAGACCGACATAACATATGTGACA
>Ga0213868_10000231_pt1 | contig 52704 bp, 40 predicted proteins | sample PICome_9_FD_160087 | JGI IMG/M metagenome (GOLD analysis project Ga0213868, IMG submission 160087) | Coastal seawater microbial communities near Pivers Island, North Carolina, United States - PICO127 | ecosystem: Environmental > Aquatic > Marine > Coastal | place: USA: North Carolina...
ATTGACTTCATTTTAGTTATTTTTATTTTTTTTATATATCCATGTCTTAGTGAAAAGATATTCTATATTAGAATCTTATGTTCTGAACTTCGAATGGAAACTTTTCTTCTTTATATATTGTTCGCCTGGCAATACCGTGGCGGTAGATATAATTAACCCAATCGTGGTCTTCGGTTTTATATCTAAAATCATCTATAAAATCATAAATTTTAACTACGTCTTTAGATGCATGCTTTCTTAATCCTCTACCAATACTTTGTCTAATAATTACTTCAGACTTAAAGCTTTCGGTAAAAAAGATATTATGTATGTTTTTAATAGAAATACCAGTAGAAAATGTACCATAAGAGGCTACAATGATAACATCATCATTCTTTTCCATTCTACTTTTAAATTCTTCTCTTATATCAACATTAACTGAACCGTCTACATAATATACCTTTTTATCAGTTATATGTCTTAATTTATTATATAGCTTTTCACCGTATGCAATTTTATGAAATAGCACTAGGGAATTTGATGTAGACTTTTTAATTACTTGACAAACAAAATCTAACCTCTTTTCACTTTGATTTATAAAGTTTTGTTCTAAACTAAATAATTTTTGTCTATCTTGTGGATTTTTAGATAAAAAAGAAAATGATTCTTTTTGTGCATCAGTTGCATAATCCATATGAAGCTGCATAACTTTACAGCTAGCAATAAAGCCTTCTTGTTGTAATTGGTTTGCTTTAACTTGAGTAACCAAAGGACCCATTGCAGACATTAAACTTAATCTATTAACAGTTCCTTTTTTAGGTATAGTTCCACTTAAACCAAATCTAAAATCACAATGCCAACATTTATCCATAATTTTTTGAATAGAATTAGCTTTTGCTTTATGTGTTTCATCTACAAATACTGCATCAAATTGGCTAAAGTATTCCTCATCTTTTTTAACTAAAGACTGATAAGTACCAATAACTAAATTGGAACTCTTCCTTATTTTTACACCTGCATATATTTGCTGAGTCTTTAATGGAACGCCTACTTTATTATATTCATCAAAATCACCAGTAGCCTGTAATACTAAATTCACATTAGGAACAATCATTAAGATTTTTTTCTTTCCTAGTTTATCCATAAGATAAGCAACAACCATAAATGATATTAATGTTTTACCAGCAGATGTTGCTAATTCGGCTAAACACCTACGATACTTTAAAATCTTAAAAGCAGCATCTATCTGATATTCTCTAGGTTTAAAATCTGGTTGTTTTTTAAATATTTTCGTAACCCATTTTCTAAATTCATCTTCTTTAATTTCTTTATCAAAAATATTAGTAATATTATTAAGAGAACACTGAAAGTCATAATCTTTACATATATCTAATATTTCTTTCCATAAACCTGCGGGTATTTTATTTCTTTTTACAAATGATACATTACCATCCCACACTCTTTTTTTAACTAAAGGATGAAAGCGCCAGCCTTCAATTTTTTTAGTCAAACTACTTTTTAGTTGTTCATACTCTAATTCAGTACAAGCATCAATAACCAAAAACTTTTTATTTTCCGAGAGGGATAGTTCCATTAGTATTCTTTATCATCCAAGCTTATTCTATTGCGAATAGCAAATGCTAAGTTATCACAAGTCTTTATACATTCTTGGTAATAATCCATGTGAGATTGTAACATTTCCATTTGTGTTCTTAAATGAGATAAGTCAGCTTTAATAAAAGCAACCTTTTCTCCGCTTGTTAATTTAACATCATAGTCAATTGAATATTCCCTATACTTAATTTTATAGTATCTGTCATATGCACCTTGTCTTTTTTGTTTTGTAGTTTTAAAGTCAGTAATCTTGTCTAATAAAATTTGTCTATAAGATAGCATGTTTACTTGGCATTCTGCCAGATTACGGACTTCTTTTAATAAGCTAACTAAGTGGCTTATTTTTAATTTCCAATCATCTCTATCTTTAGCTAATCTTTTTGCTAATTCCTCATTAGCCTCTCCTGTTGCAGTGTCATTATACTCCATTTAAAATATACCTTTATCTTTATTAATCTTTTTATAGCCCTTTACTTTAGGTTGAAACTTCTTTTTAGGTACTTCTGTAATAGAAAAATTAGTTTTTACATTAGTTAATTCTGATTTATTAAATGTAGAAAATAATTTTAATCTCTTATTACTATTTTCTAAATCTTTATAAAAGTCATCTACTTCTTCACTCACAAAATTATTGTAATTTTTTAAACTCATTATATAAAAATAATATCTAATGAATCCTTTGTAAAATATTTATCAAGGTCTCCTAAGCACCCGGATCTATTACTGAACTCCCATTTAACTAAATCATTTAAATCTTTAACCTTTCTTGGTGGAATATTAAAATCCTTTAAAAACTTATCCCACATAAATACAGTTTGACCGCTCTTTAATTTATCAATCATTCTGGTTTTACCTTCCATATCATTATCAAAGAAATATCTTGCTGTAGGTATTTCATTAAATTCAATAATTTGTTTTTTAACTCCAGTTAAGCCAATCGAGTTATTCATAAACATTGCATCAATAGGACCTTCAAATATTGAAAAATCTCGAGACATATCAACAGTTAAAATTCCAAATAACATTGATATCTTATTTAGGTTATCTAATTCTTCCTCCGTAACTTTTAATGGTAATTTTAATCTGTCATAAATTCTTTCTATATTCCAAGTTTTATATTTAGGACCACCGCTACCACCTAAGTCTCTAGTTTGGAATCCTAATATTTTACCTTCAGGCGTTAAATTAAAAACATATAGTTCTCTACGTCTTGGATCAAAACCAAACCTTTCAGTTTTATGATGTAATAATCTACTCTTTAAGTAAGGATATGCCTGGTAAGTTAAAGTGTTAATTGGATATACATTAAATCCTAAAGCTATTTCATCAAAAGTTAATGATAATTCTTTTGCTTTATCAAAAAGATAAAAATCTAAATTTTCACCTAATGAAAAATGTTTGCGATTTTCTTTAATATAATTAATTACATCGATTCTGTCATCTCCTTCAAAGTTTTGGTTATGCTCAGCTAAGAAAACATCTAATGATGCATGAGCTGAACAATTATAACAATGAAAGTATAAATCATTCCAATAAAGATTGCCTCTCTTCTTTCTAACATTATCATGAGAATCTCCACAATAAGGGCAAGCAAAGTTTAGCCTACCTTTACTCTCCAGCAGTCTTCTTTTTTCTGGGTGAGTATGGTTAGTATGAAGAACTCGGACCACCTTATCAATGATCCGAGCTTTCATTTCAGAAGATATTGTTACTTCTGTTGCCATACTTATTAAAGATCTAAGCCATTAATGAAATCATCAAAGTCATCTTTCTTTTCTTCACCTTTTGCAGGTTCAGATTTTTGAGTGTCCTTTGTTTCGGTTGTTGCTTTTGTTGCAGCAGCTTCAGTAACTTCAGTATTTACCGGTGCTGGTTTTGATCTTGTGATATTTTGGATTGAATCACCAGGAGATGTAAATTGAGATAATACATTCATTACCTTTCCTCTTATAACATCATCCCATGATTTGTAACCCCACGTTGATAAATCTGGTGCATCATTTAATAAACCTAATATCGCTTTACGGCTTTCGTCACTATCAGTAACAGGTTCACCGTCAATTGTCATTGGAGATTTATTTCCGTGAAATTTACTAGAATCATAATTAGGGAATCCACCTTTCTTTGAAATCACTAATTCAAAATTCTTTCCTTCAAACGGATCAAATACTTGAGTAGGTTCATCAAATTGTGGATTTAGTTCTTCATCAATTTTAGTTTTGATTTTATAACCAAACTTCATGATTTTAACCTGTCCTTCTAGATCTCTGTTCTGTGGATCTTTCATGATTTGTACCAATGCATAGAATACTTCTCTACGCTTTAAACCTTCTGACATCTTTTTATCTACAGCAGATTCAGAGTTTCTTAATTTAAAGAACATATCCTGTACAGGACATTTTTCTCCAACCGTTGAAGGGGAATCAGCGAAAAAGCCGTTTCCTTCTCTGTCTTCTAGCCAGTAAACATATTTACGCTCGAATGGTTTTCTTGGGTTTTTAGCATTAGGTAGAAACCTAATTAAAGAACGGTAAGTTCCGTCCTGTCCTTGATCTGGTTTAGGTGAATAAAGATCACTACCCGCGGTAGATTTTCTTTCACCAGTGTCTAAATCTTTTACACTTACATTAAAAATGTCGAATTCATTTGCCATGTTAATTGCCTTTTTTTTGTTATTATTAATTTATGATAACAAACCTCCGTATCTAAACGCTTTTTAATTTTTTATTGCCTATTTACTTCGCCTTGTTATCGCCTTTAAAAGGTACCAATAAATTATTGATTCCTTTGTTTATTATATATCCCCTAAGTCAGTTTGTTTCAGACTACTTTAACATTTTTATCTATTATTGCTGTTATTTCTTTTTCTCTTAAACTAATTATTATTTCATCTTTATATTTTATTTCCATACCTGCTAAATCATGAAAAAGAACATGAGATCCAATTTTATAATCATTATCATTTACCTCATCACCAATACCTATTATTGTACCTGCATAAGGTGGTGCATACTTGCCTTCTTTTTTTAATAAAAGTATACTACCTTTGCTCTCTGGTTGAGGGTCTTGTTTTATAAATATTCTATTTCCTATGGGTTTTATCATTTTATTTTAATTTTTTTTATAGAAAGCTGAAACAATGTTAACATGTTGCAATATAATTTTTAACTATTCAGAGTCAGAAAAGTATTTAATTGTTAGCCTTTAAGGCTTTAAGTATAAAGTAGGCATCAATGATGTCATCGATAGGTTTAGGTATTTTAATGCTGAAGTCTTTTCCTTGAGTCCATTTCCAAAGTTTAGTGCTCCTTAGGTTCTTATCTTTAAGGACATCATCTTGAAATGCTTTAGCCATGTAATGTTTATTTGCATTTCCTTTACCTGCTAACTTTTTTACATGAGATGGTTGAAACACAGATAAATTTTCTATAGAGTACTTATCTATTAGTTCCTTTCTTAAAAATGTATTGTATTGAATGATATCTATAAATGAATTACCTTTAGATCCATAAGAAAATCCTTCTAGTGCAACCGATACTTTATCACCTTCAAACAGGGTTGAAAATATATTAACCATAAGTGAACTGATATTTCCGGCATCTTCTAATTTTTGCCTTTCTCTAGGTAAGAATTCTTTACTTGTAACTTCTCTATTATAAGGAAATCCTAATAATGCGTTATCATCCATTAATTCCTTATGTATACTAAATGCTTTAGGTATTTTTCTACCTTCATCATCCCATATTCTATTACCGTAATTAAAAAAAGTTATAAAGTGATATTTGCCATCAGCTGTTTCAACACAAGCACCTGGACTGTTTAATGAAAAGTCAATTCCTATATGAATCATTCTAATTATATTCTCTTACCGATGACTGCACCTAATGCAGCACCAACAAGACGTGAGGTTAATAAATCGTAAAGAGCACCCTTTGTAACTCCTAATACTTTAGCTACTGCTTTACCTATTGTCTTACCTAATGCAAAACCAGTAAGACCGCCAAATATACTTCCTAAAACACCTTCATTAATAATCTCCTCAACACAATCTTCTAAATTCTTTCCATTTTTTTGAGCTTCGATTATTCTATCTACTGTGGAATCTATTGCATCTTCTTGCTCTTTTGATAAATCATGTGATTCATTCAATAGGTTTTGAACATCAACACTCTGATTATGAGATTCTTGTAAATAGTCTTTAAAGGTTTTCATTTGTATACTTTATTTGTTTTATATATTAGACCACATTAACAACAACATCTAAGATGTTATAACCAAAAGTAATATCAAAAGTTTGAAATTCAATAGTATTACTTGAAAAATTTAAATCTAATGCGCCTACTTCAGAAATAAACATATCTTTTAATTGAACAGTTACAAATACAGTTCCATCAGCATCAAGCATTTGTACACCAACACCTTCTGGTAAATATGGATGCTTGCCACTTAATTTATAATAATAATCAAACATTTCTACTGCCATCCAATAATTTACATAACCATCAAATGCCTGCATTGTAACAGTCATAGTCTTATCAAACAATTGTTGCTTTGGTAAGCTAGCTCTAAATGCTCTTTGATTACCTGGATAATCTACTTGAGTAACAGCATCAAATGAAGGGCCTGGTAAATTTAAAGATTGTATTCCATAATTCCAATAATCAATAGGTTCTTTAATTAGCCCACCAGGAATTCTAGTAAGAAAAGGTTTATACTTTTTAGCAATTGGCTCAGGTATAAAATTTCTTGGAAAATCAAATTTAAATTGATTATTTCTTGCACTTAATATCATAATAAATTATTTTTAAAATCTCCATCACCGAAGAAACTTTTGCCTATTGTAAAATTTTGTAAATTTCTAGCAGCTTGTCTAAAAAATAATCTGCTTCTCCTACCAGTTCTTGCAGATCTTGCAGAAACCTTAAGTGCGTCTACTTGTTGTCTTCTTTTTAATTGAGCATTAGCAAATGATTGAGCATTTTTTGCATTAAGAGTAATGGTATTATTAAGACTTCCAATTTCAGCTGATAATCTTTCTACCTCATTTGTTAATTCTAAATTACTTTGTTGTAATGCTTGTATTGTTAATAAATCCTCTGCTGCTGAATTTACCAATTCTGCGTTCTCTGCTTTAAGAAGAGTATTCTCATCTTGTAATTTTGCTAACTCAGTACTATATTCTATTCTTTGGTCTTCTATTTGAGAAGTTAATGTAGTTCTATTTGCAGCATCAGCAGCTAACCATAAACCTTGATAAAGAACAGATTGATCTGAAGCAGATTCATCAATTGGATCTACCATTTTAGAAGAAATATAAAAATTATTATTATCTAATGCTAAAATCTTTTTACTATCGGATCTACTAATTTTAAATAATACTTGCCCTTGTGATAAATTAACTTCTTCAACCTGAGTATGATTTTTTATATCTATATCATCACTTGATCCAATAAAGTTAATAAAAATATCCCCTACATTACTTAAATCTATAGGTGTATCTTCTCCGCCTATTTCATCAAATAATGTAAATAGAAAGAAATCATCAAACGGTGTTATTCTAATTGTAGCATCACCCTGTGGTAATGGTTCTTCATTAACAGATAAATTAACAAATCTTTGATAATATTGTTTCTCTGTGGAATTTAATGCTATGTTAGTTTCTATCGAAGGCATATCTATAATTTATTATTCATTTACAGCTGAGAACGAATCATTATTAGAATCATCTGAATCATCTGTTATTGTTTGTATTTTTACTGGTGAGATAGCAGCTTTAACTTTTATTCTATCTCTAAATGTAGTTACATAGTTTACTTTAGTTACTAACTTCTCTACTATTTGTTCAGAGGTATCTACATTTAAAGTATCACTTCTACCTCCACCTACAACAATTTGGTTGCCATTATCATTATTTACTTGGTTATAAACATTTGCAACAGTTGGCACTACCCCTAAATTTATAGTAAGCATTTGCGGTCCATATTTTTGAGCCTCAAATGAAGTCAACTTTGCATTCTTTAAAATTTGTGTAGCATCAACTCTATTATATAATCGTAATACATAATTAATAGAAAAAGATATTGCACTATTTGCATTTTTAATTATTGGTCTAAATAATATAGGTTCATCAAAATCTGTAGTCTGTGTAAACACTTGAAAGCTAGATTGATTAAACGTTGTACCTATTTGCTCAGTAACACTTATTTCATGAAACACTGTATAATTTCCACCAGATGAATTTAACTGAGCTATAAAATTACTAAACGTTGATCCTGCTACTTGCCCTGACAATTCAAAATAATCACCTGCGGTTGAAGGTTTTATTTCAGCATATAAATTATCATAAATATCTCTATTTAATATGGACACAGAATTAATTTCTTGCATTTCATAAAAACTGTATGCATTCTCTACAATAGTTTGAAAAATACCAGTTGCTCTTAATGTAATTGGTGGTGTTCCTAAAAAGCCTTGTCCTTCAGTTATCTTATATGCTAAACCATTTGAGTCAGATGTAGTAAAAGCATTATTCATATAAAATAAAGAAGGGACTCTCCATTCAATAAATGTTGCATATAAATTATCTCCTAATAATAAAGGGTCAGGGTTAAATGTTGGAGTATCACTTTTTAAGAAGTTAATTGAACTTAAGTTCATCATAACCTCATCTCTCCTAGGAGCTAATACTTCAAATACTATACCATCATAATTTTCAAAATTAAATCCAGCAACAAAATGAATTCTTATTTTGTCATAGACTACATCTAGCTGTGGATTAAATGTTTGTAAAAGATTAGCACTATCTGTTAATGCAGGACTGTAATCATTATAAGGAACACCTATATCTGTATCGAGAGAAACATACTGAGTTCTTGTTTCATTATTAGACACAGCGGAACCATCCCTCTCATTTCCCATAACACCAGCCACAGTATCAGTATTAAAAAAATATGTACCTTTAGTATTAGCGTCTCTCATTAATTCAATAGGGTAATTAGCCGTATTAAATGTAACGGGAGTTGCTTGGCTTGCATAAGTATACTCTATAAGTATTTGCTCCGATATTTGTATAAACCTTGATGATTCCATTCTATTCTATTTATTTACCATTGCAAAAGCTTTGGGTTCCACGAAACACCTAATCCGATATAAGGGCCAAAATTACCTTCACCAGTAATTCCCATCCCCACATTAATACCAAAACCAAAAGGTTTTCTATTTTTCATTTGTATACTTTTAAACTCAGGACTATTTTGATCAATCATAATTCCTTGAGTATTATTAAATGTTGTACCAGGATAATCAGAAGTTAATTTAATAAAAACTTCTTTTGTATTTAAGTCCTGTGACAGCGTAGCATCTAACCATATATTTTGTTTCAATCCTATAGTAGCAGAACCAAACATTAAACTATCAGTAAATGTGTAAGGTAAAGATACATCAATTAATCTTGAGCTCTTTTCCCAATCACTCTTAGAATTAAAACTTAATACTGATTTAAAATCCACACCATCTTGTTTAACAACAGTATCTTTAGTTTTTACTGGAACTTCTACAATTCTTTCCTCTACAATTGTTTTATATTTTACAATTGTTATAGGAGGCCTGCTCTTTTCATATTTTAAACTATCTCTTAGTTCTTCTAAGGATAAATTTAACCCCTTAATCTCACCGACCGATTCACCATTTTCATTTACATAATTGAGAATAGTATCATTAGCTGCCTCAAGATTATTCTGAAATCGAGTAACTTCTCCCTTAGCCTGTTCAGTTTCATTACACTGTCTAACTAGTAAAAATAATAACACTACTATCCCTCCTAATAAAAACATCCTAGTGTTTTTTGGATCGGTTAAAATACCAAGAATATTTTTAATAATTAATATCATTCTTTTATATGAGGAAGTAACTTATTAGGTGTAACTTCAGATGCTCCGTATTTTTTTGTAATTTTATCCATGAATTTTTTTTCTTTTAATTTCATGCCATCTACTTCAGTAAAAAGATTATCTCTTTTCTTCGCTAAACTTTCAATACTTTTTTGCATTAAGTCCAATGAGAGTTGTATTTCCCTATATCTAGATACAAAATTATTTAATTCTTTTATTTCTTTTTTTGTCATTTTTAACTTTTCTTTAAATATTTATTAATTTGGATAGCGACCTCCTAATAAAACTTCTTCAGAACCTGCACTATAGGATTTACTCAAGACCCTCCATCCTGCTTGATATTCAACATAAGCACTGGTTGGTGGTGGCGGCGCTGGAAAATTGTTGAGATCACCGTTTCCATTAGCAATAAGCGTAGTAGTAGTACCATCCCATACCATATCAAATATTGCCTCAGCAACCTGAGCGTCATATCCTCTATTAGCGCTTACATTCACAGTCAGAGAATGATACCCTCTTTCAGCACTATTGAACATGCCAGCAGGATATAAATTTCCCCACCAACTTGTCCAATTTCCATTTCCTGAATTACCATTAGATTGTAAAGATCTTCTTCTAGCCTTAGGTATTAAAAGTTGAATATTACCATAAACCAATAATTGATTCGATCCACCACCTGGCCTAGCGGTGTTATATTGTGTACTAAAATGTCTTACTATTAAACAAATTCTCTGTCCAGGATATGCACCTACTGGAAAACGGAATCCTCCTTGTGCTGCACCAATATTCCAATCAACCACCACTGGGCCGTTCGCAGAACCAGGCCTAGGCAAAATACCCATTGGGCTAGTTTCCGGTTGGTAAAGATCAGCAGCTGGTGCTGAAATAGCTAAAGGTGTTTGGTTTGTAGACGGGGCAAAAGTTATTTGAACTAAAGGTGGAGATTCTGCCAAGTCTGCTTGTGTTGGCATACCGGCAGTGTTCGTAGGAGAATTCTTTATTAGTGTATTAACACCATAAGTTGCTGAGTTTGCCTGATTATCAGGATCACCAGCAGACTTAGTAAGATGAGTAGCTGGGTTGTAATTCTGTGCTCCTAATTCTGAACCAATCTTTTGGCTTCTACCAAATACTAGTGGATTATTAAAAGATATTTTATTCCTACTAAAACTAAAATATTGATTTGATCCTCTTCCATAATTATCAATGCCTACATTTTGAGTTAAGCTTTCAAATGACTGAAGGCCTATTGTTCTGTTAAAAGCACCCGTTGGATAGCCTAGCGGTTGTAGTGCTCCAGGATCAAATGAGTTTATACCCGTAGCTTCATCGCCTATTCTTATGGACATTACACTAGCATCGCCTTGTGATGTTGATTGTGGTATAAAGTCATCTGCTCTAACCATCAGGCCAGGTACTGCATTCTCTGTAGTAGTAAGGTCATATATACCTTCTAACATGGCTTTTAGATCGTTTGTCTTTTGTACGTTCTGTTGTGGCAATACTGAAGATTCTCCTTGTAATGCCCACGTTTGTCTTCCTACAAACCTAGTATGCATTCTTGCAGCTCCACTACTATCTACAGATTTATAATCTAAAACAATACTCGGTCCTCTTTGAGTAATCGGTAAACCAACATTACCAGGTAAATTATCCAATCCTCTAAGAATTGTTTGTGTACCAGATTTTATATAGAGTTCTCCACCTGATCCTAATGAATTAGGTCTCTCTGATTTTTGTTCAATAATTACATTTTGTAAGAGTGTAGCAACAGCTCCTGTAGTTTGTAATATTATTGGCCCGTTTGTCGCTGTTCCAGTTATTCCACCACTTGCAGCTGCCATTCTTATTTTACCTTGATCAATTGCATTATCAGCAATAAGGTTAATTTGTGAACCAGTTCGTAATGAAATATCATTATTATCTCCTGCTCCAGCAAGTGGGGTAACTAAGTTTATTGTCTTTGCAATTAATTGTTGTTGGCCTGTGAACGTATTTACACCCGCCGAACTTGGAAGTAATGGCGTAATTCCATTTCCTGATTCTATTATAGTTTTTCCAGCCAATCCTTGAGTAAGCATTTCAAATTTATTTCCTGCTGGTGATGCCGCACCACCTGAGCCTACGTTTATTTTAAAATCTCCACCACCAAAAGGTAATGCTGGTGATGAACCGCTTTCCATAATAATCTCGCCACCTGCATAAAAATACTGAGATCTATTTTGTGTTAATAACTCAAACCCATACATATCAGTAACGTTAGTCGCACCCGTGGCTGGAGTAGGAACATCTAAAATTAATCTATCTCGTTTACCAATCCTTATATTAGTTAATATGGCCGGGTCTGTTTGTTCAAATCCATCATTAAACCCAGGTGTTACACCACCATGAAAAACAATAGCTCTACTATTAGAATTTCTTTGATGAATTAACATAGAAGTTTGATCTGAACCGTTTCCAACTATAATATCTTCTGGTACTATGTAAGCTGAAGTAAAAGGTATTGCATTAAAAGGTATTGTTTGTGATGTAACACCTGCTACCATAATTGCAGGTACACCTTCATTTGTTGTATTAGCACCGTTATTTAAACCTATCGGTCCATTATATAAAATATTTTCCTGATTAAAGATAGGCGCACCTGTGGCTAAACCAAAACCACCACTTATTCCTGCATCACCTTTAGGCCCTTGTAGGTCAATTGTTGTTATAACCCAGGTTGTCCCATTGTATTCCCAAACCTGTCCATTAAACTGTAAATAATAATCTCCTACTAGTGGGGTTGGTGTTGGGGGAGCAGTAAGAGGAGTTGCACCCGGCGATGTTATTGAAGTATCTTCATACCATCTTGTACCTTTAGGTCCTCTACCACCAGCCGGCCCAGTAGGTCCTGGAATACCTTTAGGCCCAGCAGGCCCACCACCATTTAGTAATATTTGGTCAAAATTAAAATTGGTCTTATCAACCAGTTGTGAAATAGTATCTGATGCTATTATTTCTTGTATAGTGATTGGCATCTGTTTTTATTATTTTTTAACTATAGTAACACTGAACCCATACGATTCAGAGAAACCTGTTCTTTTATTATATATTAGCCTTAAATCAAATGGATTTGTATTTAAGGTTTTTGATGATACATTATCATTAATACTTAGCCCTGCTGCTGTTTTTTGTAAGTTAGTTAATTCAGCTGTAGTATAAACATCAGGCTCATTTTCTCTAGATGCTAAATTATAAAAATCTACATTTCCTACTTTATATAATTTTAATATATTTTGTCTAATATATTGTCTAACATCATCATCTAAAGTTTCCAAATCACCAAAACCGTATAAAGGATTTACATACTTTAAGAACTCTTTTTTAATCGGTTCAAATAAATATTCGACTAATCTTTTTTCAATAAATAAGTAAAATGCTACAGTAGCCGAAGAAGACTGTTTCTTTATACTATTAATCTGTGTAGTTCCTAAACTCTTTATAACTTTTTTATTTACAGTAACTGACGGTGTATCTTGGTACATAAAGGTACCTGGAATTAAACTAGGTTGCCTAATTGCACGTTTAACAAAAGGGTCTGGTTGAAACGTATCTAGTATAATAGATTCTGGAACTTTTAAATATTTAGAACCAAAAAATGATTTTCTTTCTTTCATTGATCTTGTACCAATAATATTCTCTATTAAAGTTTTATCAATACTTTTTATAAAATATGAAGGCTCCCAGTTAGATGAAAACATATAAAAATCTTTATAATCAATTCCTACTTCATTAATAAGAGGATATAAGCTTGAAAATGCACTATCATTAGATAACTCTAATATAGTAGACGGATCTTGTTCATTTACCTTATGATAAAAGAAATTTTGAATTTGCCCAAAATTAGGATCACTACTATTAAATTGAGTGTTTTTATATTTACATAATTCTAATACCTTTAATTTATAAGCAGCATCTGGGATATTATTAGACCCAGTAGTACCACCTGTTACAGTTTCATTAAAATCTATATTCATATAAGGATCTCTAAAGAAAATTAAAGGTAATGAATAAGGTTCATAATAACCTGCATGTCTAGCAATAGGAGTTACATTAGGTACACGTTGTAAAGATAAATCATATCCTATAACATCTGTTAGATTAAATTCAGTAGGTTTATTAGGATCAGGTAATATTCCAACATATAAAGATTTAAGTATATCAGCCTGTGCTCTTAGTGTAATATTAAAAGTTTGGGCTAGCGTACCATCGCTGTTTCTTGCCTGCGTACCATCAGCTTTAACAGTTTCATAAATAACATTAGGATTACCATCATTTACCGCATCAAATATTTCGCCAAAACCAATTGATAATAATCTATTTTGATATTCTAAATATCCACTATCTTGAATAGTATAGGTAGCGGTTCCTAAATTTGCTTGTGATGGAATTATAGAAGGTAGGTTTACACTCAGGCCATTAGCTGTAACTTTACTGCATTGAAATTTATCTGAACTAAGAACCTTACTAATACCACTAACTACATAATTAATCCCAGCAATAGAAAAAGTTATTGTGCCGTATGTTCCATCTTCTAATATCCTTATGTCATTAATAAAATCAGTTGGTTGCCCAGCGGAATTTGGTAAACCTTTTATTGTGTATATTCCAGTAATTGAATTTTGCGATGATAAATTAAAACTTAAAGCCCCTCTTAACGTTCCATCTGTATAATCAAAGGAACCTGTTGCAGGATCTTTTACAGGTGAACAGTCAGTATTTGTTACATAAGAACTATTTAAAGAATATAAAGTAGTTCTATCTATGGTAGATTTATTTATATTATTAAAGCAAGCTTCATCATAGTCTACTGAAATAAGCATAGTAACAGTTTTCCATTTTTCATTTTTTATAAACTTAACTTGGCTCTCGGGCTTATCTGGTAAATTAGGAACTAAAATAGCAGAAAAACGATAATCATTAAATGTACCATTAGTTACGTATGATAACGAAGCAGTATCAAAATTTGGTTTTTCAGTACCTATAGCTTTTTCTTTTACTGTTACTCTTACCCCTCTTAAGAAAGTTTCTGAAAAATTTTGCTCATCACCACCGCTAAATCTACCGTATCTTAATTGCCTATCAATTTCAGTAATGCCACCAGTAGTAAATTTCTCTACAATAAAATATTCATCAAAATAATTTCTATTAACATTCTGAAATGTACCTGGAACAAATTTTTGTCCAGTAATTAAATTTGCAGCTGTATTATCAACAGGTGCAGTATCTATATAACTCCAAGAACTTTCTATAGCTGACTTTGTAAAATAAGTTGGGAATTCAGAAAGATAATACCACTCATGAGTAAATCCGCTAGCCTCTTGTATCTTATCATATTTGGAAGGTGCAAAATTATTTAAACCAAATGCTAAATTTACATTTAATCTATAAGGGTGATTTCTTACATCCTTTCCATTATTTATCCATGCCCATTTATTTATGTATGGAGCTATCCTGGATATTGTAGCTTGTGATGTTAAAAAGTTTTCTTCTAATCTAATATATTCACTAAGAATATATTCATCATCAGGATTTTGATCCTCTGCATCATTAAGTAATCCTATTAAATTGTAAAAGCCACCGTTATCATAAAAGCTTCTAATTTCAGGATTAGAACTAATTCCAATATATTGGGGTGGATTACTTCCAGGCGATGATTGATTATATTCAGCATATTCAAAATCTAATTCCCCTTCTTGGCTATATAAAGTACTATAAAAATCTACATCAAAATCCTTAACATCAAAAAATGAAAATCTACCAAACGAAGGCCTATAATCTGAATATAATGCAACTTGGTTAGATCCTGTAACCATAATCTGATTATCATTACATGTAATAATTACATACTTATCAATATTATTATAACCTATTATATTATCAAAGCCATCATAAATAGGTTCTTCAGTATATGGTACCCAATCTCCAATTTGTGCAAAATCACCAGTAGTCTGAACAAAATTACCTTTTATAAATCTGTCTTGATCGCCTTGTTCTACTTTTAATAAGCTATTCTTAGTATCATTTCCACCAACAAAAGTTTGAGATGGTTTAGCTATGGTTGTAGTAGGATATGTTTGTATTTGTGAAAATACTTCAGGATATTGTGCATCTAATTCAAAACCCATTCTATTAAATCGTGTACCACTAAATCTTGACTTAACGTAAACAGTACTATCATTATAAGAAGCAGTAAAGAATCTACTATTTTCATTTATTCCATTATTAATAGCAGATGTTATTGATTGTGCAACTTCTTGTATAGTACCGTTAGGATTAAAGAATGCCTCAAATGATTTACCTGGTGTTGGTGCAAGTACGCTATTAGCAAATATTTTACCTACAACATCTACACCATCATAAAAAGTTATACTAAAACCATCTTCTATATTATCTAATATCTTTATGTACATTTGTGCAAACCCTGCATGTTGAACAATACTAGCATTAGCAAAAGTATCAGGTTCTTTATAACCCGCAAATAAAGATATATCAACCTTAGTATCAAATAATCTTATTTGATCTTTACTCCATAATGAACCTTTTTTTATTGTATGATAATCATCTTCTTTATCTTTAACATAAAATATAGATTCAACCTCATCTACTCGAGTAGGTGTAGGCAAACCTGTAACTGTTGTAGTTTTTGTAGGATCTAAGAATAATAAAATACCTTCTTCATTGGTCATTTCAAATGGGGTATTTAAATACTGTGAAACTTCAGTTATAGTATTTATGTTAGGTAATTGGCTCTTTTCTGTATTTTTATAAAACCCTTCTCCAGAAATATCAAATTTACCTTCTTCAACTTCATTAACATACATACCAAAATATCTGTTAATAGAATAATCGTTAGCAGTTGGATCATCAAATAAAAATTCAATATTTAAAAGATTAGCTAAAAGTATACCATTATTTTGAAAGCCTTGGGTAAATAGGTATTCGTTTTCCATAATGGTACCATCCTTCCCAACTAAATCTTTATATGCAAAATTACCTGAGCTTGTAAACCCACCACTTTTGTAAGAGATACCATTCCAAAGAATAGGTTCATCTGGTCGCCAAGTTATATTAAGTGGTACTTCTGGGAAATTTTCTTGATTTCTATAATTTCTAATATAAGAACCTAATGCCGTACCTTCAGTCAAATCAAATGTTTTAATTGCAGTACAATTCTCTAAAACTTGTTTTGTGAAGTTAGCTGAGGTTTGGGCATTTATAGAATTTTCATTCTGAGTTAATGCCCTGTAATTATTAATAGCTGCTGGATTATCCATCCTAAACACAACAAAAGAATTTGGCAATTGCTCATTTAACCAGAGTGGTGCCAAAGTTCCCAGGCTTTGTGGATATGTTTCAGATGCAATAGATCTAGTACCACTACAATAAAACATTTCATACTGATTACCATAATCTGACAATACAGCAGTATTTTCATATTCCTGAAATACCTCATATGCAGACTCTATTGGAAACTTCCCAAAATCAAAAAATCTAAAAACATCTTGGTCATAAGTAGCACGACCATCAACTTTAAATGCTTTAAATTTCTGAGATGATAATCTATTGTTAGCACTAAATGATTCTAAGTAAATATCAGTACCATCTGATACTACTTTAACATTAGCAGTTAACTTAGGGTTTGTTCTAATTAAACTATATGAAGCTTTATCAAGCAATTGTTCAGCCATTTATCTTTCACTTTTTTTATTTATTCACCAAAGATAAAGTTAAAATAAACTAAGATTACCAATTACTGACCTAAGGGTCCTATACCACCATCAACATTCTGAAGATCAGACCCTGCAATAAAAGTTTGATTTAATGAAGGCCTTAATGAAGATACAACTTTTTCTAAATCATTTAGACTTTTTGTTACTGTAGCTTTAGGGAAATTGTCAATACTTAATCTATCAGATCTATACTTAGCAGAAATCTCAATATCAAATTGTACAACATCTGAATTATTAGGATATAAATCAAAACCTATTCTTTTAGCATACGTTAAGTTTACTGTTGAGCCTGAGGTATCACCCCCGATATTTCCTAAACCACTACCTGTAGTTACACCAAAGTAATCAGTCATTCTATACTGAAATACTAAAGGAATATTTACAGAATTTTGTTGGCCAAAGTTTATAAGTTCTCTGGATTGTGAAGCATCACCGTCTACTTGAATATTTTCATGATTGTCAGAAGATATAAATAAGTAAGATCCACATGATTGCTGACCTAGTGTAAATTGATCAAAACCATCAAATGAAGTTTTTGCATTTCTGGAATAACCTCCAGGTAATGCTAATAAACTAGGTATTGAAGTTATTGACGGACTAGCTTGAAATGGTTGAGTTGTATCAAAATTAATAAGAACACCCGTCGGAGTAGCTGCAAATGCAGATAAATCCGTAGCATTTTCATTTAAATAAATGCCTTGCTGTTTTCCAAAAGAATTTGTAGATTTAAGAGGTGAAAATTTAGATGCTCTAAACATTACTCTACTTGTACCATTACCTGCAACAGTACAGTCAACACCACCAGCAGCTGTAGCAGGTAATGTTGTAATATCACTAGTTAAAGATTCATATGCTGCTTTATATGCAGCATAATTAACTAAACTTGGGTGAGATATTGAAACAGATAATACATCATCAGTACCACCAGCAAAATTTGCTCTAGTTGTTGGTTGTCCTGTATTATCAAAACCACCACCCCATATAAATTCTGTTACGGGTGTAGCTATACCAGAGTCAGTTGATGCATTGTAAAAATTCTCGGCAGTATCTAAATTAATAGTAAAATTACCATCGGGATTTATATAACTATAAAAATCACCATCATTTGAAACATCACTAAATCTACTATAAATAAATTGATTTCTATTTTGGGAAGACTGAAACGGTGGTAATGAAACAGTCTGCCCATACTTTGTTGTAGATGTAACATCTGGGTTAGTTAATAATATAGGAGTAAGATCATATTTTCTAATTGTATCATAATCAACATCGTCTGCTCTGTATGTAGCCCTACCATTAGATTGATTTATAGCACTGTTATCTAACCATGAATATGTTGCTGGTAAAATGGTAGTACCATTATTAACGCTTCCAGTATTTGTACTACTGTATGAACCAGGATTTTCAGATTGTCTAACCATTCTTGATCTATTTCCAGAAATCCTGGCTACTAATTGTAAAGTGGTTTGAGATTTATTACCAATTTGAATAAAATATGTTTTTGATACTATTGCTCCTCTAGGATCATCTAAACCTTTAACTTCTTGTCCATAAAATCCAGCAAATATTTTAGTTACTGCATTCTGTCTTAATGGATAAGTATTACCAGTATCATCTACCAGCGTTGTTTGCATTTCACCTTGTGCATTATTTAATATTTCTGCAAATAGATCTAATTGATTTTGCATTTCATTTAATTTAGTAAACAAATCAATCGGTGTTTGGTTTTCTGATAAAAAACCAGATGCAATAACTGGTGTAGAGTGAGCATAATATGTTTCATTTGCAGTAAAAGAACTACTTAAATGAGTAGGTAATGCAATTGATTCTAAATTTTCATTTAATGCAACCTGTGCCAGATCTTCTTGGTTTTGTGCAAGTATAGATTCTATAGCACTATCAGAACTTAAGTCGGCTGGAAATTCAACCCTAATAGGAGTACTATATTCACTCTCTAATGGATTAGCTGGCCACCCTGCTTCTGAAATAGATTTTACTTGTATTTCTACTTGCTCTCCTTTTCTAATTGGAATATCTAATTGATTAATATTTACTGAATCTGCATTATCATCATCAATAGGAGTCCATTCATATAAACCAGTTATTGGATTTTTTGTTCTAGGTCTTACAACACTATCTACAATTATATAGTTAGAAAATGCCCCTTGGCTAGTTCCACTGCCATCAGTAAATGTAAATTGATCAACCGGGTTAGCTGCACCATCAGCAGATAAGTATCTATATCTATATTTAAATTTTATTATATCTTGTAAGCCAGTATCTGGAGCTGATTTTTCTTTTGGCATTGACCAAAATCCTCTTACTCTATACTTAGGCGTTATGCTGCTTACTGAATTATCAGATGCAAATGAATCTATCTCTGTTACAACTGAAGAATATAATTTAGCTTGTGATGCCCTCTCAGTGATAAGACCCTGTAAAGCATTCTTATCAGCATCTCTTGCTACTTCAGTTTTATAATTTGTTGTCTGTATTTTAGTTCTGCTTTGGGCAATAGCAACATCCAATTCGGATAATGTTGATTGAATAGTGTTCTTTTGATTATTTAAATCTTTTAGTTGTACTATTGCATCCGAATTACTAACTTGACCATTTATTAAAGCAACATTAAAATCATCGGAATTTAACACTGGTGAATTAGGTATTAATCCTTCTCTACTTGTAGGAATCTTATCTTGTGCAAATGATAAAAGATACCTACCAAAGTCTACCGCATTCTGTTGATAATAATCAGCTAATGATTCTTCATTACCAGCAGCATTAATAGTTGTTAGGTCATTAGTATAAAAACCACTACCGGGTGACCAATTAACAGCAGGCATTTTTGAATCTGGATCAATCGGCTTAATAAAAGTAACACATCTTTCATTAAATCCAACAGTAACATCTACTTCAACATTATTATTTAATGAAGATCCTATTTTTAAAATATCAGCACCAATTGAAATTGGCTTAGACCCTTCTTGTAATCTTACAGTTATTGAATTAGTGCTTGAATCAATTTGTGTAATTGTATATCTTGTATCAATAGGATCAGAATTAACTTCTAAACTATCTCCAACTTTAAGTTGAACTGTATCAGCAAAATCAGCTTCAGCATCTGTATAAAATATCTTATTAAGTTTATAAAGTTTTTGAATTGTTGTTTGTTCAACACCGTTCACTGTTTCAGTTACACTCTCTTCTCCTATTCTTATTACACTAAAATTACCTGAATATCTTTTGTCTCTAGGAGGTAAATCTACTACAGCTTCATCTAGTACATAAGAAATATTTCTTTCAACTATTTGTTGCAAAAATGTATTGTAATCAATTTCAGAATTTCCATTATATTGATCTTGAAAATAATTAACTTTAGTTTGTGAATTTGTATCTAAAATATATCTTTGGATTATTGCTCTCTCCGTATCAATCGGAGCTTGGCCTGTTATATTAAAAGATACATAAAGTAAAGGATTAATTAATTCCTCAAAAAACCAATTAGGTTTAATATCAAATTGATTAACTGAATTAATATTAGTTAAGTCCTTAGCTTCTGTTGGTAGCTTAGCTAAAACTAATTTTCTAAATGTACCATCAGCTAATCTTATAGAGCTATCAGATCCATTAAAATTAGTAATTGTATTAATGTTACTATTTAATCTATCTACAGAATTTTTTAAAAACCCAAAACTAGGAATAGTAATCCTAGAATTAGTTCCATCATTATTCTGTATGTTAACAGTTACAGAATCTCTGCTTGATGTAATAGCCTGGTTCACTTTCTCAAAGCTCTCCAGAGAATTGTTAAAAAGTCTTAACAGTTCTGGGAGTAAAGTTTGTATTGAATTATTTTCAGCCATTATCTAGGTTTCAATTTTATTATTTATTTGACTATATCATAAACAAAATTTAATACACCTTGTTCTGTACAAATTAAATCAATAATTGGCAGTGTGCTTAAATCAGTATTAGGAATAGTTGCAGCCAATTTACCATAAGAACCATTATTTAGTCTACTAGGTGAATCGGTATATATTTTTATGTTTCTTGATCCCATAAGAGGAACGTTATTAAATGTTAATCTCACAGTTTGGCCAGTTCTCCATTGGACACTTAAATCATCAATGAAAATATTTAAATCCCCACCTGCTTGATTTATAGTATCTAATCTTAGCATGTTTGTAAATGTTCCTAATTCTACAAAAACTCTAGGGTCTACTACATTTAAGTTTAAAGGGTTTGTTGGATTAATTGGAAGATCACTAATATCTAATGGCACCATAAAATTATATTCCTGAACATTATTAGAAATATGAATTTGGTTCGGTGTGTTAGTATTTACAGTTATACCAGTTCCTTGTCTAACCACGGAAGTGTTATATTGCAATGTTTCAGAAACTTCCCCATTTGCTAATGCCTGAATTTCATCTGAGTTTTTAGCAATAAGATCCAACAAAGTAGTACTGCTTGCAAAAGCTAACGAAGCATTATCAACTTGTGTTTGTAAACTGTTAATCTGAGACTGTAAAAATGCAGATGTACTTACAGAATTTAAAGTATTTTCTACGGCAGCCAATCTAAGCTCAAGATTAGCTATCTCTACCTGCTGTCTTTGGAAAATTTGGGCAGATGATTGCAATTGAGCAGATGCATCTGAAAATAATCCCATAGAAAAAGTATTATAATCATTTACAATAGTATCAATTCCTGATGTCCCAGGGGATGCATCAAATCTTAAATTAATCTTAAATCCATAACTATTACCATTTTGCCCAGTTACAACATTGGGTTTAAATTTTGGATATCTTTGAATGAACCCTCCATCTGTTGTAGGAGTTACATTATCTAGTAATAAAAGGCCATAAAGATTAGTTGTAGTATTAGCACTATTACTTAAATCTACCATATCATAATAAACCAATACTGCATTAAATTCAAATGATTCAGCTAAATCAGTTCCATTAAATTGTGGTATAGTACTTATAGCAGCATCTGTAGCAATTTGCTGATAATCATTAGGATTAAAATCTACACTAATACCATCTAATTGGCTTCTTACGTATGCAGATCCATTATAACCAGATGGGTTACCGTAATCGGCAGGATATTTTATAATGTTAGCATTTAATACACTCGTAAAAGTTGTAGGCTCTGTAAAGTAAGCATCAGTTGTACTAGGTGGTGTTGACTCATTCATCCAGTTTGCATTAGGATCAGTATATCCTGCAGGACCTGGTCCTTGTAAAGGTTGGTCATAATCGTACCATGCCAATATATCTAAACCTTGCGGATGAATAGTTGCAGCATTTCTTCCTAATATAAATTCGTCTTTGCCTTGTATTTTTAATGAAGGTTGATAGTTATTATCAGATATAGATTCAAAGAGGATTGTAGGTGTTCTACCTACTTCTGTCGGTACATTAATATATAATTCTGTATAAGCTTCTCCGGCCTTATCTACATTATTTACTATATCAATTTCACCAATATATTTAACTACTCTTCTATACTGTCGAGTACCCGTCGTTATTTCATCTTCTTCAACAAACCTAGGGGTAGTTAAACCACTAACCTGTTCTAATGCAGTAGCTTCTCTAAACCTCATTGCACCAGTTTCCTTTAACCATTTAAAGAATACTCTTTCAGTTACAGATAAGTTTGTAGTGTTATCATAGTTAACATCGCTGATAATTAATTCTTCTAAATTTAGCGCGTAATTTTGAAGACTCTCAGTAAAATTAACATTAGGATCGCCTTTAAGACCTCCACTCCATATAGCACCATCAATAGTATCAAATTGCATATAATTTTCAAACTGACTAAATGTATTTGGATCTAACCTATCAAAATCTGGTAGATTAAGAAGCACAAACTTAGAAAAGACTAATTTAAGCTCGTCATTATTGAGAGTCCTAGATAAGTCTTTTGCGGCCGATGAGAACGTGTAAAATGTTCCACCATCAGCTTGGGGTGTCTTTATTAAGGGCGTTGTTGCCATGTATATTCTTTATCTTTAATTATTATGTAGTTGTATATCCTACTCCACCAACAACGTACCAAACGCCGACGCCTGATCCATTATCAATACATAAGAGATGTACACTTTCACCAATTTGGTTTAAATTTAAATTTGTTACAGCTACACCGGTAGTGTTATTACGCAATACCAAGTTTCCTGATACTCCATTAATTGTTACCAAACCACTCCCAGTAGTATATACAAAGAAAATTTCTTGTCCTATACTTCCATTAAATAATGATAAAGTTAAAGTGTTAGTTGTATCGGAATTTCCAACTCTGTTAATTGTATAAGGAGGGATAGCTGTTGTAGTTCCTATGTTGATAGTAGCAGGCATTGATTGCCCGATATCATCTAAAGTAACTGGATTAGTATCATTTCTAAATACACCACCACCGGTCATATTTAAATTTCCTGTCATCTTAACATTTGTTAAAATATCGAATGTGCTTGCATTAATATCTAATAATATTGTACTTAAACCAACTCTTAACGCTTCTGATGAAAGATTTGCTAAATTGGTTATGGTACCAGCAGCAGGTGCAAAGTAAACCTCCATTGCATTAATTTCGCTGGTAAGAACATTAAAATTATCATTAATTACTAGTCTTGATCCTGATAAAGAATCAGTTCCTAAAATTTCTGTTACGCTAATTGCCATTTTATTTTGTTTGTTTTATATTTAAGATATTTCTATCTTTTTTATATTTATTCCCATTCGTATCAGTAAGTTCTAATGTTATCATATACTTTCCTGGGTCTTTAAAAAGATATGTTAGATACTTGCTATCAAAATATATATCAGCCACTGATGAGTTAGTAGTATTAGAGATAGTCCATCTTGGCTCTGCTTTACCAACTATTCTACATTTATCATATACAAACATAGCCCATGTCATAGGAGGTAACACTTTTCCATTATTAATAAATAGAGCAGTATTCCATGTTGGGTTGTTTGATATGCTTTGGCTACTTTTATAAATTTTACTTAAACAATCAATGTTTCCACCTACTGGACTATCTTCAAATGGTATATATCCTGATAGCCCATCTGTTGCAAACATACTGTCTAGAATACTTGTACTTGGTTTTGCCAATACTGTGCTTATATAACTTACATACAATGCATGCCCTAATGGATTTGTATCTTTTACATCTGTCGCTGTTATTGCTGTCCATTCTGGTGCTAAAGTTCCACCACTAATGTAAGGTGCAATAAATCCCCACTCTGCATAAATTAATAAGTATAAATACTCTCTCATTAATAATGCTTGGAACTCATCGTTAGTATCACCAGGTTGAGGACTGTAACCAGAAATATCAAACACTCCATTATTTATTGCCTCAGTCATAGCATTATATGTTGGACCATACGGCGATGTTTGATTAAATTCTGTTGGAAATGCACCAGGTAATCCAAATGTTGTTAAAGTATGTAAAGCATGTTCTAATACTTCTGTGATTTGTGATTCTGGTGAAACATTATCTAATTCCCAAATAAAATCAACGTTTGCATTAGTATCTCGTGTTTCATCCCAACCAACATAAGAGTCTAGTGGTGGATTATATGCAGCCATACTTTCATAGCCTATCATCTGTATAGTTTTCTTTGATCGTAATGATTGTAAGACAGCTGATTGTTTATTATAATTTATTCCAACACCATTAGGATCTAATATCATTTCATATACTCTTGCTATCTTCTTAACATATTCATCAGATACTTTTTCAGTTCCACCTAATGATGGTAAAGCTACTAATGTAGTTCCGTTTATTGAGAGTGATCTATCGAATGGTGGATATAATGTCGTTGGAGTTAAAGGGCCGCCTACATATTCTGTAGCACTACCAGTTCCTTCCGCACATATTCTAACACCATCAACATCAACCATGTCTATTGAAGTAAAATCACCAAATTTTCCATAATATCTAGATACAGCTTGTACAAATATTTGACTACTTGCAGCATTCATCACTAAGTTATATACATATTTATTAATTACAGGATCAGTACTTACATTAAGAATGTCTACCGCATCACCTAAAGTAGTTACAGAAAAATCAAAGTATTCTAATCCTACTTTACCATCTTTATCTATAATCTTTAAATAAGTATTTGGTTTGATAGTACTAAATTCAAAAAATGCTGGGGTGTCACCAGTCGTGGCTGTCATATCCCACCATAAGTGATAACCATTATCCCAAGTACAGCTAAGATCATTTAAATTTTTCCATTGATAAGGTCCACTAAAACTAGCCTTTCCACTGTTTTGAAAATTCATTAGCTGAAAGTCTGTGCTTGTACCTATACCAAAATTATTAAGAATAGCATTTACTCTATCTAAGGATTCATATAAGCTTGGTGTTTCTTCATCCCATGTAGTTCTAGGTTCAATTGGTAAATCCCATAATGAACCATAGTCTTTCCAGGTATATTCACCTTCTTCACTCCAAGTATATTCTTTTTTCCTAGCTTGATACCATCCTGAATATTGTACTTCTCTAGCCTCAACACAAATTGCATCAACCTGTATAGAAGAAGATATACTATTATACATATCAAACAGTTTTAGTTCTACTGAATAATTTCCAACATAAGGGAGTGTAATAGGTAAAGTATTATATTTTGCTACAGGACCTCTTACACTAAAGAAATAAGCAGGTGATACACCTGGATCTTCATCTTTATAAACAGTCCATTCTATTTCATCAATGTTAGCAAAGTTTACACCATCCCAAGTATATAAAGTTTCACCTGGTTGTTGTACAGTAGTAAATTGGCCACCACTACTTGAATCTGCTAAAATTACAGAAGCTTTAAATCTACTAACATTATTACCATAACACCTAATAGAAGGTCCGAATGTAGCGTCATCAATTTGAGACCAATCAAACCATAACCAAGGATCAATTTGATTTTTCTTTTTATGTACTATTTGATTAAATAATGATGTTGTAATTGTTTGAACAGTATCAGTAGCTGTAACTGTATGGGTAGCACCAGTAGAAGTAGCAGGATCTGTGAATTGGTAAATATCTCCAACATTAGGACCTTGTACATTAAAATCAAACGTAAAATAATCATTAGCATTACTTACTTGATTCCATGTACTACCTATATTATTCCAAGTAATATTATTAATGCTTGTATTCTTTAATGTTATTAAAGCTCCACTAGGAATACCTGGTTGATCTGGTAAAGATTTAGAAGATTCTCCTGGTACAAATTCAGCCTGTGTTCTATTTAAATTTGGGGCATATCTTGCAAAATAAGAAAGGTACACACCAGCACAGTCTGAAACACTAACATTTCCACCATTTTGTAATGCGCCTAAAACACTATTAGGGTCTGGGCCAATTGGAGGAGGTGGTAAAATCTCACCTGGAACATAATCTACAATCATATTTTGTCCAACTGCAACCTTTCCAGCTTTAAGTGGAGCAACGTATGCATTACAAAAATCAATTACAGCTTGTCCAGTGACAGCGCCTATTTCTAAACAAAATTCATTAAAGTCTCTAAGGTCTTCTAAATATGTACATGACTTAGGACCTACTTCAAATGTTGCATTAATACCAGCTCTAATCGTGTTAGTATCATTTCTGCTTATTGTATTTGTAACTTCTAATAAACCGAAGTAATCTGCTTCTGCTGTAATTCCTTGGATTCTTGCATTAAGTGGAAGATATTCATTTTCTAATTTTCTTTTTAATCCAAATAATTTAATTAGAATTTCTTCAATAGTAAAATCTTGTAATTCTTCAGTCTTAGGTAAATCATCTTCAATAAAAGTATTAGGTACAATTCTATTAATTCTGTAAATAAGTTCAAATAAACTAGTCTTTCTAAAATTTTTATTAGGCAAAGTTATTTTCCTATCATCAAATTGAACAGTAGGAGAAAATAAATCAATAGTATTACTTTGGATATACTTACCAAACTGCGCAGAGTTTGCATTTACATTTCTCCAGAATTCTTTAAGCTTTAAATTATTATATCCAAAAAACTTAATGGCATTTATTAAACCTTTATAGGAACCAATGAATGGGTAAATGCTACTACCCTCCATCATTATTTCTTTACGCTTTGTATTAATTTCTATGTAATTAGGTAAAGCTTCTTTTATATTTGTATCTCTAAATACAGTACTATCTGATGCAATAACATTATAACCCATATTTTGAGTCATGACTCTTAATCGTTCATCTTCTTCAATACTTTCTGCATAAACTGTAAATTTTGCAACTAAACTGTTTGTACAGGTATCTGTAATTTGTAATGTTCTTTTGTAAGTATCTTCATCAGCAGAACTAAATGTAATATTTACTTGTAAAGCAGACGATATTATTTTATCTGTAATAATATACCCCTCTCCATCTACTGTTTGATTATCATCAAAATCTAAAGGTATCTTTAATTTTTCTACTTTAACTAAAGATGGACCATCAGGTTCTTGTACTAATGCCGACTGAGTCCCAGTATTAAAATCTTTATCAAATTGAAAAAGAAATATTTCTTTAGGAGTATTAGTCTCCCAATCAACTACCCAGCCACAACCACCTTTCCCTGTAGGATCACCAGAACTTGGATCAACATAATCATGAGGTGATCCAAACTCAAAAGCCTTTGTGGTTGCATTTATCATTTTTTGCAAAATAAATATTTGCCCTACTTCAAATAAATCAATAGAAACCTGAGGAAGAAATATATCACCAGTCCACATGTCAGCAGTACTGTCATATTTCATGTTATAATTTTTCCCTTCCTTATCGAAGAAATATAAATGTTTCCAATTATTGGCCACTGTCTCTTAATTTATTTTTTGATACCACTTAGGAACTGCAAAGTTAAAATAAATTCTTAAGTACTTAACTCTATTAATATAAAAAACCATTATAGGATTTAAATACTCAGTTAAGAATTTTGATAAGTGCCTATTTTTAAACATATAATTTGACATAGTATTCCTTAATAATCCTGGAGCATAATCATATCCTGTATTTTTTAAAAGCCAACCTTCTTCATAAGTAGCTCTATATAAGCTAGGAAACCCTTTTCTATTGTCTTTAACTGTCGCCATCTTTTTAATTATTTAGATTTTCAAGTGTTGGGGAATTTTCTAATCTACCGGTATTCAGTCCTCTGGCATTTGTACCTGTCGCAATTGTAGTTCCTCTATTTCTTTGAACTTTATTATATTTTTCTTGTTGAATTTTATTGTAAAGATTATCAGCAATAGCTTCTTTATAAAATACATTAAGTGAACTAATTTTATTAGCCTCTGGGATCGGTTCATAATACGTACCATTCCTATCTTTCCATCCACCTCTAATAATTGCTAAATCATTATTATCAATAACAATATCACCAAAACTATCTAAACCTATATTAGGATCTTCTCCTTCTTTTAATACTATCTTTTTATTTTCAATTAATACCTTTTGATCCGTAACAGGGTCTGTGCCATATACTGGAACAAAATAAAAACCATCTCTTATTGCTTGTTCGTTTGCTTCTGATATAAAGAATACATTTACAGAATCAATCCCTTCTACATTTTCAATAATTGAAATAATGTCAGATCTTGGTATTCTATCTCTTCTATTAACATTTAAAAAATAATCATCTAAATTTTTTCTTATTGCTATTCTTATTTCATCTTTATCATAATTATCAAACCATCTTATAACTATATTAAGAGCGTATCTTTTAATAATAGGATCTATTATTCTAGTTTCAGCAGTAACTACTTGTCTTCCACTAGAATTTAATATCTCGTAAGTCATTTCTTTTTCATCAGCAGTCATAATAAATTCTATTTCAGGTATACTAAAATAATCAAAATCACTAGTTATTTTCTTTTTTATATCTGGAATTAAGAAAAGGTAAATAATATTATCATCATTTAAATATTCATCATTTTTAGTATTATAAGCATCTATGAAAGACCAAAAGTCATACTTACTTAAATAGTAAATATAATTATTAGGATTTGCTAATACAAATGAATTACTTTGGTATGGTGCAATTAATCTAGTAAATGCTGGATCTTCACTATTAGATCCAAACATTGGATTTCTTGTAATGTTAATGGAAAGAATTTCGTTTAAATCTACTTGCTCACCAGACTGGTCTGTCGCTGGTGTTGAAAATTTTAAATCCAATTGCTTACCTCCAATATTTCCTGCAGTTCCTCTAGTCGTTACATAAGTACATTTAATACGAGAACCTAATGCAGGAGGCCTACCAAATTGATTATTTCCAAAAAATATACTTAATCCACCGTTAACACTAGTTTTTACCATTACTGTCTTTTCACCAGGACCCATATCATACAAAGAATCAACATTTTTCCATAGTTCACCATCAACATTAACGCTTACTAAAAATTGATCAGTAGGGCTTTTTGTAGTTAAGTTATAACTTTGTAATGTTAACCCACTACCAGTAAATGATTGGTCTTCTTTTTCACCTTCTATCAATTCAACATTAACAAATTCTGTATTACTTTTAGTTAATCTTATAAAGTCACTATTGAAATTTAAAAAATAAGTTAATCCGTTTTGGCCTAACTCACAAGATGACCCATTCATAATTTGTACATAATCACCAGTAACAAGAGTAGATGCACTGGTATTTAATCTTAATCCAATTATACCTCTTGCTGATATACCTCGAGTAGGATCATGGCCTGTTAATCTAGATAATCCATATATAGATTCAATATTTCTTGCTCTCGAAATATTTAGTTCTGTAGCAACTGCCTCTATGTAGAAAAATATTAATTCTCCTAAATTAGAAACCACGGTTAATATTTGACCATAAGGGGAAGCAGGAGTAAATGTTTCAACTGCTTGGCCATAGGTACGCTGCAAGTATTCAAATGAATCTTCAAATAACTGAGTGGCCTTTATTCTTGTTTTACTAAAAAATGACATTTACTTTATTATTTTAAAAAAGAGCTCCTATAACTCTTTGTTCATTTACAAAGATATCAACAAAAGCCCCGTTCCTTCCTTCATTAGTAAAAAACTTTACTTCAGATTGAACATTATAATTACCAGTTCCTGGCAAACAGAATGCGGAAATTTGACCATTAATTCTTTGTTGTATAGTGTTAGCATTTAACGTTAATGAAAAAATTAATTCATCTAAATTACATCCCATTCCTGGACTTCCTAAAACTTCACCTTTCCTAGTAAATAAAACATTATCTATTTTAATGATTAATTGAGATAACCCATCGGTAACTTCTAATGTATCATCATTAAACTTAGGAGCATCAGCGCTTCTACTATAAATATCTCTTATTCCTCCGCTCATCTGAAAGCACTAATTTTTTATTATATATTCTCTTTTTATTATATAGCTTTCAGATTATAATTATCCTGTGAAAAAGTAATCAACACCTTCGTCTCCTTTAATTTCTTCAACTATTCTATCAACTTCTTCTCTTCCTTCAGATTGTACTAAATCATAATTAATTGTAATGTTACCTGGAAGATTAAATGAAAAGGTTCCTAGTATTCTAGATAATTGAATTTTAGCTTGACCTATAACATATCTTTGGAATGCTTCATCCTCAAATAATGCACAATCAGGAATGGTAGAAAATATTTCAAATATAACTGCATTTTTAGGAAGCTCTCCTTGAAATCTAAACTTCTTGGTTAATCTATTAAACGTATATGATATTTGTGGTAAAAGAACTTGTCTTGCATTATCCATAAATAATGAATTAACAACATAGTACATTAAATTTTCACTACCTATACCTGCGCCGTAAACATCATCATATATAAATTTGTCAATTGAAAAATCTACATCATCTGCATTAAAGCTCATTTGACCGAATCCACCATCTTCTCCACTAAATCCACCAATCTCAAATACATCATTAACTGAATAAACCCTAGAAGGCATTTTAACTATACCTCTAGGATTATCAATATTGCCTTTATTAGTTATAGTTTCTTTGTCTTGTCCTTTTCCGTAAGGTACTCCTTGTTTAAAGGATGGTTTATGTAAAGCACCTGCAGGTAAGGCAATATACATTTGCTCTACACTATCTTCATATATTTTATAAAAATATTTTTTTGCTCTTTGTATAATATTGTTTATTTCCTTTTTAGGAACTGTGAATGGAATTTGACAGGCAATAGTTAGTTCATCATTAACTAATTTAATTAATTCATCTAAACATGCAGCCTCACCTGGATCATTACAATAAGTATTCTTGTTAGCCATACTATTTTATATTTTTTCTATTTCAATTATTTCTGTATTTTCAAACCTTGCCATTTTAGTAGCTCTACCTTTTCTAAAAATACCACCTTCCATTTCTCCACTAAATACTCCTCTAGGTCCAAAGACATAAGAATCTTTACACATTACATTTTTACTAACATAAGAATCTTCTATCTTACAATCAGCAGCATCAGTTGCACCAAATAAGTTACTCTCAAATAAAGATGAATTTACTAGTTCTGAACTAAAGACATCGCAATTCAAAATGTTACCTTGAATTTTACAGTCTACAATATCAATTCCTTTTATTTCAAAACATCTCATCAGTTCTGCATTCTTTAATTGCATTCTACCAGTATCAGCATCATAGTTAATTAAACCTTCCTTTAACCCAGCTAAAGTTAAAAGCTTAAAAACTTCTTCTCTCATTTTAGGATAAAATGTTTCAACTATCTGATCATACGTTTGAAGATCAACCATTAATTTTATCTTTGGAAATTTTTTCTTAAATGTTTGATAGTCTTTATAAGATTCAACTATACTACTATGCTTTTCTAAAACAACATCTAATTGTTTAATATCTTTATCTGTATATTGAGGATACATTAAAGTTTCATATAATGATATAACAAAATGTTCTGTTAAATTCATTATTGTATTATACTTCTTTTCGTAATCTTTTCCACCAAGATATCTAAATTCAATATAATTCTTAGGTAACTTAGAAAAGTTTACACCATAATACTTTTCAGATACAAACATATAATTTTTCCATGAAACTTTTTCAGGTGAAGGTTGAGTCATTCCACTTAAAGGAACAATAAATTTTATTGACTTAGCATAAACAGAATCTTTTCTGTTAGGAAATGCTTCATAAATTTTATTCTCATCAAAATTTAATACGAATTTACCAATATCTAAACTTGATACATTTGTTGGTGTACCTAATTTCTTTCCATCAAAAGCTACATTGATATGAATAGAACATCGTTCATTAGTAGACCCATTTTCACGGATCCATTTTAAAGTTTTTGCAATAATAAGTTTTGATTCAACAAACGGCATTGGTCCAGTAACCAATTCAATCATTCCGGTTCCACCAGAATTATCAGGCTCTAATTTAAATGTTTCATTGCTAGGAGTAAAATCACTATGAGCCTTTTCCTCTATTTGTATTCTTTTATTTAAAGCATTAGAAAGACTTCTTTTAACCTCTTCTACTCCTTCATTGGCAAAGAATTCAAATTCTAATCCAATCTTGGATGCATATATAGCATTTAATTGTTCGTTAGTGTACATGTAGTTCCTGATTTGTTTATATATTCAAACCAGGAATAGGTTATGCTATGTTCATTGTAATCTTACGATCACTAACATTCACACTACCAATTTTTACATTTATTGTATCACCTTTGCTTAAATCGGCACCCTTTAGCTTAGACTTATGAATTAAACCACTAATACCTTTCTCTAATTCAACAAAGGCACCATAAGAAGTAATCTTAGTAACTTTACCTTCAGCTATCATCATAGGTTTATATTTTTCATCTATCCCATCCCACAAGTCAATTTTAGGACCTAATTGACTTAATATAATTTTTCTATCAGATATAATTTCTTTAACCCAGAATTCTATTTTGTCGCCCGGTTTAATAGACCTATCATCTAAAGATTTTTGGAATTCTTCAGTTAATTCTGCTTTAGGTATTAGTCCAGTTAAACATTCATCAAATTCAGCAAATACACCAAACTTAGTAGTACCTGTTACAAAACCAATTCTAGATTCTTTTATAGTTTCATTTAAGTTTTCAATTGTAGTAGGAATCATAGTTCTTAAATATTCTCTATGAGATACCACTAATGTATCTTTTTCTTTAGAAAATGTTATTGGCATAACAACTATTTCTTTACCTACCAATACACTAAAATCGTGTAATTTATTTAATCCTCCTAATGAACCTGGCATAAAACATTTAATACCTGCAACATCTACCCAATAACCCCCATGAATTAATTCTTTAACCTTAGCAGTAAAACCTACAGCTTTATTACCAATTGCTTCTTTAATTTCTTTTAACTTAACTTCTTTAATTGCATCAGATATAGAAGCAATAACATCTCCAGTTTTTGGGTTTGTTTTGATCTTAACATCAATTTCCATATCTACCTCTAATTGATTTACAATATAGTCAGGTTCTTTGGTTAAAGTACAGTAAGCAGTAAATTTAGATTCTATGTCAATTAAAGCCTTTGATTTATCTTCTGATATAAATGATACAATACCCCTAGTGGTATATGAAACATTATCTTCAATTAATTGTGTCTTTTGTAAAGTTGAATCGGTAAGACCGTATAATGATAAAGCATCAGCAGCATATATTTCATTACACATTAATTTTGTGCCTTCAGGAACTTGAACTTTTATTGTTTTAGTATCAAATGGATCATCACTCAATTGAACTGTGATTTCTTGTTCGGTCATTTTTTATTTTTTACGAGGTTATTATAGATTATATATTTGTACATCTAGTATTAGTTATACATATAAGTTAGTAGATTGTTTCATTATGAAATTGCTGTTCCTGGTGTACCAGTCCCAGCTCCAGTACCAGTCCCAGGTCCACCACTAGTTGCTACAACAGTTGTAACGGCAGTAGTAACTGTCGCTGTTTTAATCCAAGCATCTATTGCAGCAGATGCTTCTTCACCAAAAGTTGCACCAGCAGCAGTCCTAATAGCAGCTTCAGATTTTACTTCCTTTAGTGCCTTAACATTTATTTGTGCTTCATCATCTAATGTTTTTAATCCTGCTGCAAACGCAGCAGCTAAATCAGCTTTAAGTTTTTCAGTTTGGAGTGTTGCCATGTTTAGATTAGTTTATAGTTTATATATTAGTCAGTTGTATTCTTTGTACTTAATGCAGGATTTCCTGGTGCCATTGGCGGACTGGTTGGTGCACCATGATTTCCAATATGAGTATGGTTATTATAAAGATCATTGATAAACTGAGTACCTTTAAGTACAGCATCGGTTCCCTGTTCACCTAAAATAATCTTAGGAGAATTTACATGAGTTTTACCGGTAGCACTTATAACAGCATCAACACAATTAATAAGACAATTAGTATCTGCATTAATTACAGTATCAGCTCCACTATTAATTGTAAATTGAGCAGAATGAGTAAATGTTATATTTCCATCATTAAGCATTACAATTGTATCACCATTTGCATTTATTACTTCAACTGAATTATCAGGTTTTATATTAATAGTGGTTGGGCCTTCTGTTGTAGTATAGTCCATCATTATACCTTTTTCTTCTGTAAAGAAAATCTTTACATGTTCGCCTTCTCTATCATTTGTTACTTCTGAAACACCATCTTGTAACTCACCAGTTAAACCGAATGCTGTATCATATATTAATACATGTGAATTTTGATATGAGGCTTCTATCTCTGCCTTTGTTTCATCTGAAGGGTATATGTTTTCATGATATACCGGTTGATAAAAATTTCCATTGTCAAATGTTACTCTAACTATAGATCCTAATTTTGGTATTTCAAATTTACCGCTACCAGTATTACTACCACCATACATTAACTGATGAGGTCTTGACCATGGCAGCGAGGCAGTTGGAATAATGTATGCACTTTGTGGATCTTCAGGATCTACACGATCATCCATTTTTCCATATACTCTTATCTTACATCTACCTTCAAAGATATCATCATTACTATCCTCGACAATTCCTACCCATTGAGTAGTTCTTAAATTATCGGCGTTAAACTGTTTTGGATCTACCTTTCCCATTAGTCAAATACATTTTCATTACCGCCTAAAGTAGAAGGTATTGGTCCAGATGGAGGAAATGCAGGCGTTGATTGTAAACCTGATCCTACAGGTGGTACTGGTGGAAATAAATCAGTTGATTGTAAACCTGTTCCAACAGGTGGTACTGGTGGAAATAAATCAGTTGATTGTAAACCTGTTCCAACAGGTACTGCTGGATCAAAATTTTGTGTTGATTGTAAACCTGTTCCAACTGGTGTAGCTGGATCAAAATTACCAAAAGATTCAAATGGTGGTTCACTGACACTTTCTGCGAATAAAGCATCACCTATTTTTTGAGTTGTATTTCTACTGCCAACATCGCTAAGAGTACCTGGTATAGCTGCACCTAATGCTGCATTTGCTAATGCCTGTGGATTTGATATAGAACTTAATAAATCATTTCTTGCACCAAACACATTACCAAATGTGAACCCTGAAATTATACTTGCACCAGCTCTACCTGCTAAATTAATTGCTCCCTCTACTTGACCCATTACTTGATCCTTACCAAATTGTTTTAATTTACCTAGAAAACCTGGGTCGGTACTTCTCTGTAATTTACTTTCATCTAATTTACTGTCATAGCCAGAAAATTGAGAAACATTTTCCATTACAGCATAACTAAATTTAATTTCAGTTGATGCAATATCTGCACCAGCATTAGTAACCCCGCCAAATAATTTACCACACGCAGCTGCATCCCATTCACATTCTCTAAATCTAAATCCAACTTGTGAAGTATTTTCATTTATAAAATCATTCCTATCTTGTGTATTCAAAGCCCCAATACCTGCCCCTAACCAATTCCTAACTGTTTGAAATTTTCTAATTTCTTGTACATAAACATAAACATCAAACCTCATTAAATTTTTAGGCAGAACAAACCTCTTATGCATATTATCATAAACAGCCATTTTATATAAATTAAATAATGCTGTCATTTTTAAATCTAAAGCTTCAAGGCATCCAATAATAATACCTTCTCCTGGTACTGTTCCTTGATAAGGGTCTATATCAAAACTTGAGGATTTTTTCCAAGCATCTTCTAATCCTACTATTGTTTGAAAATAATAAGGTCTTGTTTTATTAACTTCTTGAATACCTTGGATAAATGCTTTTAAATAATTTGCTCTATTAGTTTCACCAATTTTTTCTAAGTATGCAACGGCTGAAGGTTCAGACGGATTAGAACTACCGCCACTAGGAGGAGATTCTAAGTTAGTTGTAAGACCTTCTGTTGTAGTATCACCACTAACAGTTGATGGATTAGTTGGTACAGTAGCTGGTATGCCGGTATTACCAGATGTTGCCCCATTGAATAAAGGGCTTTTAATATCAAACATTAATGTAAATCCAAGATAAGTAGGATCATCCATTGAAGTAACCCCATTGGTACCAGAACCGTATGCACTTTCAGATGCTACAAATCTTTTGGCAAATTCATAACTTCTTGGAAATGTACCACCTCCTAAGTATGAACCGAAAGGTCCAGCTAATTGAGCTAACCCATCACTACCGAAAGGACTTCCTAAATCTATTAAAGGCATACTATATTATTTTTTATATTTATTAGGTCGTAGGCGTGAACTCTCGACGCTGTAATTTTAATCTCATTTTAAGCTGTTCACTATTAACACCTGTACCATTAGAATAAAAATATGTAACACCAGTTACAACATAAAATCCCGTTAGGTATTCATTTAAAATAAAACTAGCTTCTTCATTATTTAAAAATTCTTCTGATTGTCTGGTTTGAGGTTCTATGTCACCTTCAATTTCACCTAAAGAAGGTTGTAGTAAAGCAGTTTTTGCATCATCATTATATTCTAAAACTAAACAATAAATTCTACTATATCTTACTATACCTGGATTCACTGTCTGTAATTCTACAGTCATTCCCATCTTATTAATTTCAGTATTATTTTGATAATTTAATACTGTGCTATATTGAAACTCAGAATGTACATTATCGCCTTGTGTACCTAAATATTTATATTTAACTTGTTCATTTCTTGGGCCTTCTGTTTCACCATTTAATATCCTACCTTTTGTTGCAGGTATCATACCAGGAGTATCATTAGTAAAAGGATCAACAAATTCACTGACCCATTCCTTAGCTTCTAGATCCCAATACTGTGTATATCTTTTATAACCATTTGCTTTACTAATTTTGCCTGTATTATTTGTTAATTGAAAGGAACTCATATATCTAGAGTTTCCTTGCATCTGCACTAAATTAGTTAATATATTTGGCATTGTAGTTTCTTCACTTACAATATCCTCAGTAAAGGTATCTGCAGAACCTCTCATAAAATCTTGACTTATTTCAATTGCACCTTCTTGGCTAAATAATCTATTTACATCAACCATTGTCAAATAATAATATGGATCAATATAAGAAGTAAAAAAACTTTCATCATTTAAATAACTATTAGATACTATGTTTTGTATCCAAGTTTCATTGGTATCATTAGGATTAGTCCAAGTCATCTGGTCGGCAGTTTCTTCAACATTAGATGCATAACCTAATTTTAGTTTTTCTGCAATATTTAATAAAGCATCCCAGCTTGTAACATTTTCCTCATAAGATACATTTTCAGTAAATAGATTAGGAATAAACATTCTACCCGTAAGTAAATATTCATTAGCAACTAATCGACCACCACCTGCATTACCATTAATTGGCTTACATTCAATAATAGTAAAATCTATTCTTATAGGCTTAAATGTAGTTTCATCACCTTGGGATCTGATGTTTATTTTAATGATATCACCATCCTTAGGGTAAAATCTACTAGTAAACATATTGTCTCTATCTGCAAATATTAATTTAATAGTTGGATAAAAATCTTCATTCTTTACCTCAAAGTAGCGTAATTTAGTAAAGTCTACTTCATATCCATTTACTATAACATAAGGAACTATAGAAGAAAATTTAGATGGCCTAACTTCCATTGCTAGCCCGTTTGAATTATCTGAATTACTTTCTCTATCTAATATAGTAAGAGCATCTAATTCTATAGTAGGCTCTATTATTGTTAATATATTTCTTTCAACTATACTTTCAGACATATCTTAAGAATTATTATTACGTATTGGTAAATTTGCACCTAAGGTTATATTTCCTCCTTCGTATATTTTAGATTCTTGGCCTTGTTGTAGCACATTAGGAGGTATAGGTGTATCAACACCGCTCTTTTTTGTTTTTGCTTTTTCTATTAATCTTTGTATTCTGGCTTGATCTTTTTCACTTTGTCTATCTGTATTAACATAATCCTCTAAAACAGGGTTAGGTCTAGACGCAGCATTAGGTCTACTATAAACCGCTGCTAAATCAGACAAGTTAGGAATAATTATAACATCTCCTTCATTTAATGAAAAAGGATTAAATATATTATTAACTATACAAAGAGCATCCACATAATCACTTTTACCAAAATATTGAAGTGATACTTTATCCATTCTTCCTACCTGATCCTGCTTAATATAATGTAATGCCTTAACACCCAGCTCTGTCTTATATCTAAACGAAGGAGCAGTTAAATCAAAATACTGCTGACCAGTTCTTTCAATTGTCAATTTATTTTTTAAAGTAAGAGATTTAATATTCATTTTAAATTAATTTAATTATGCATCTATAACACTTGCTTTTGTACCTTCAAATAAGTTAATAGGAATACCTAAATTATCAGGTGCTGTATTAATATTTTTTATTTGTTCTTCAGGAAATGCAGATGCCGGTGCGCCTGCATTATATCCATTAGTAGCGGTACCTCCTTGTAATTGAGAACTCTGTTGAATATCATTAGTCCCCGTTGGAATATTTCCATAAGTTTGTACGTCTGTATCTGTTGTATCTAAATTTAAATAATCAGATTCATTTTGTATTGCTGCATATATTCTACCTTGTCCTGCATTAAACATATTTTCTATATCACCTTTATCTCTAGGCTTACCATGTTTTAAATTTATGTTAAATTTTACTTCCATAGGAAAATCATCATATCCTAATCCTTGGCCTAATTCCATTTCAGTACTATCACAAATCATATTACCCATCATACAAATAGGATTAAGAGGATTACCTACTGTCACATGCCAATCACCCGTTGGTTCTCCACTAATAAAAGATCTAGTAGCAGCTGTTGCCGTATTACCAATTCCCATATTGCCTAAAAACCCACCCATCATATTTCCTAATAGATTAGTTCCTACTGTTTTTAAAGCTTCTTTTATCTTATTACTATCAAATTCACCATCAGCTCCACCAAATAAACCAGTAAAACCAGATTTTATATCTGAAGCAATACTTTTAAAATATCCTACAAAATCTCCGTTTTGCAATGCACTAGTATCGCCTAATGCTGTACCAACATCACCGGCAGATCCATAGTACCTATGACCTCCACCAAAAAATGCTGCGTTGTTAGTTGTCATAGTTAACATATTACTCATAATATCAATCATAGCAACCTTTGGATTAATAAATGCTAAAGATCTGAGCTCATATTCAAATTGTAATCTCATATCATTTTGAAAATTTATTCCTCTATCTCTAATCGTTGTATTATCTACAACATTCACTGGTCCTAATACAAAGTCGGCATATGTAGTACCTAACTTATCACCTGTTAACGCACCTTTACCATATTTTGCTGCATGTCTTTCTTTGTATGACCTTCCTTGTGCAGCATCTCCAAGTGCATTTACAGCATTACCAGCAATTCCTCCTATTCCCATATTACCTGCACTAAAGCCACTCATTCCTTTAGCTAATTCTATTTCTTCAAATTTAGCATCAAGTTGTTTCCACTTTAAACCAAAACTCATTTTTAATAATTCCTCTAACTGATTACCTGCGGTTGCTCCCATATAAGTTATAGCAGTTACACCAGCAGCCATTGTTGCATCTGTTGTAGTTTGTGAATCTGGTGTACTATCCTCAGAAGCAGTCATTGTTTGATAATTATAAATGTTATCAGTTACAGGCATTGGAAACCTTCTTAATGTAATTAAATGATTAAGTGGAATCTTCTTGTAATATTTAGAATATAAAAATTCTGAGGGTGAATATTGTATTTTTGGATATTTTTCTGTAAACCAGTTTATCATACTCGGAAGTGAAAGACTTTTTGCACCTTCGCCTCCCATTAAAAAATTATCAGGTTGATCAGTATAAAACTTTGTAGCTGCCTCTGAGCCTGACCCATTAAATCCTTGAAAATTAAATAAAGCATATTTATTACCAATAGCAGTAGGAATATCCTGGTCTACCATATTAGTAGGCACAGTTGCACGAGCAGGCCTACCACCAGTTGCATAGAATCCTTTTGCATAAGCAGCTGATACATCAGCAGCAAAACCAACGGACTCACCGCCAAAAGCTGGAAGTGTTGCGCCCGAGTTACTGTTTGGTGATTGAGGCAGTGCGCTATTTAAATCACTAATGGCAGTTTGGACTAGTCCCATATTTAAGTCTTATTTTTATTATATATTCAACTTAGGCTGTCGAGGTACTTATCAATATTAAGGTCACCCTTTTCAAATTTATCTAACCAGCCTTTTTTATATCTTGCATCAAATTCTTTTATACTATCTAATGAAAGTGGACCTTTAAAAAATGGTCTTGCAGAAATTTCTCTTATTTCTTTTAGATTTTTAGATATCATATAAAGTTGTACCTTTTCAAATAATTCTGATAATCCAACTTTTGTTTTGGTACACATAACCGATTCTATAACTACATAAAACCTTTCTCTATCTTTTTCATTTAATCTATCTTCTAATACTTTTGCTGTTTTGTAATCATCAGCTTTAAGAATCATTTTTCTTGCTCTATTTTCAAACACATGCCTGAAATTCATATCAAAGAAATGTTGTTTTAAAAATTTCATATTATCATAGAACTTAATAATACGAATTTGATAAAGAGGATTTACTGGATCCCATTTGGAATCTAAGATTTTACCCTTAACCGGTAAAAGTATGTTAGGATTAGTGTGAGATGCTAATAAGCAGTATACATTTTGTCCTTTATTAAATATTCTGTGAGTTTTCATTCAAATTCTATTATGTCATCAAATAGCTCAGCTGTGCCATTGACCATAATATCCGGTGAATGATAAATTTTATAAGTAATAGGTTTAGATGATAATGATTCTACATAACTTTGTATTCCTCCAACCGTCTCTGTATTTAAATTGCCTAAAACATAAAATATCGTTGTGGATATATTACGATTAATTGCATTCTGTAATTGCCTCATTAAATAAGATGATACTACTGCATCAGATGGCTCATATTGATAAAAATCATTTTTTGTAAGCTTGTTAAATATATCCATATAATTTATACACTCTATACTTCTAGGAACATTTCCCAAAAATGTTTTAACACGTAGTGCATCATTAGAGTATATGAAATTAAATTCTATATGTTCTTCTTCCATTCTTCTAGTTCCTTAAGCTCATTCTTAAGAGATTTTATTTTAAATTCAATATCCTTAACTGTTGGTTCAAAATGAGTACCCCAACGTGTATTAATATCTAATACATTTTTATCAAATTTACTACCTGGTTCTAGCCCGATGTCATCGCATAAATCAAAAAAGAATCTTTTTATATAACTAAATTGATTCTTATCATTTTCATTTGATTCATAAACATCAGTTGAGGTAAAATGTTCTCTTCCTCCACCATGATTATCATCAATAACTTTTTTAATAACACCATTTCTTGCTGGCTCTAAAACTATTTTAATCATTTACGATTTTCTTTTATATAATGCAGATGTTAATTCTTTAATTGTTTTTCTTGCTAATTTTTTATCAGCATGCCAAGTAGATTTATCTTTAATCATTATAAGAGAATAGGCTTCTCTTAACTTTTCTATTTCTTTATCTGTATAACCTTCTTCTTTCCATTGAGATATTTTATTACTCTCAATTTTTTCTAAACTAGCATAAATAGATTTGTCAGCAGCTTCAACATTAGCTTCATGTATCTCTTTGCCTTTTTCTCTAGTTTGTTTACAGATTTCCAACCATTCTTTAAATGATAATTTACTTTTCATTTTTAAGATTCCTTGATTTTTCATTGCCGCTCTTCTTTGGCGACGATTAGGTATAGTTTGTTTTGCAGTCTCGCTCATATGATTAATTTTATTATATATTACTAGTTATAAAGTGTGCTATTCACCTTTATACTTGCTCTCAATTAATGATTGTACACTGTTATGTAAACAGTCTAATATTTCATCTTCAGATAATTGATCTAAAATAAATGATTTTAGTTGTTCATTAACTTCTTTTTCATCAAATGATGTACTCATTAATTCATACACACCTTTTGTTGGAATGTTTACAGGAAATTCTAAGAGAAGTTTTACTTTATTATTTTTCTTTTGCTTATCAAACAAAATTCTAATAGGTGATTTAACCTTTTCTAATATTTCTATAGGTTGTGTATTGTTTGGTATAATAGCCCCTCCAGTATTAAGAGGGCCAGTATTATTCGTTGAACTAACAAATTCTCCTGCTATATCAGAGTCTAATTGTTGTATAAATTCATTTTGTAAATCTTTTGATAATCTACCGCCTTCATTAAAGTTTATCCACTTATCGTCAATATTCTTAATAGTAACTACATCACCAGATTTTTCTCCTTTAACCCATTGCCAATATTTATTTTCATGGACTTCCTGTGGAGTTTCCTCAATATTATCTTTTTGCATTTGTTGTCTATTTATTATTATACCTTAAATATAATAATTGTTTAATAACCTAGTTTATACGATACAATATTCCATTCTCCATTTAATAGACCATGGGCCACTAACATCTAATGTAATTGGGTTCCCTCCAGTATCTTCTACTTCATAACTAAATCCTAATTTAAAGATATCGTTACGAGTCATAGTAAGTGGATCAGACTCTAGAGTAAAACTCCATGAATATGCTCCTAATGGACCAGGAATAGTATTAGGTGCTATTTGATATGAAGTATTATCTATAATTGTAGCAGTAGGAGAAGTTGTTGGTGTAGCAAGTCCAGCAGTATTTGGTACAACATCAAATTTCTTTACTGATATTCTAACTCTACCTAAATAAGTAGGATTAGATACTTGATCCGACATCCAAGCCAATGCAGTTACTCTTATAAAACCTCCAGTCAAATCCCCACCTGGTGTTGCTTGGCCATGAAACCCAGAATCTAAAACATCTTCCGTGTTAAAATTATCTGTTTGAGCCGTCTCCATTTGATAGTATACTTGAGTTGATGCATTAGGTGAACCCCAGTCAGGAACATTACCACCTACTGAATATTTACCATTACTTAGACCTCCACCATTCCAATCAGGTACGCTAGCCCTATATCCTGAAAATCTTTCTTGTAATAATGTTGATTGGCCAACTACTGCACCTTGTGAACCTTGCGGACCAGTTAAACCTTTATTACCATTTATACCCCAGCCAAATAAAGGTTTACTAAACGTAGTAATACCTGATCCTCCTATATAAGAACCTTTAGCTAATTCTATACCACCACCGGCTCCATTTGTAGTTGTAATATTAAAATATTCAAATTCATAATAATTTACTTTATGTGGATCACCATATTCCCAAACTCTAACAAAAGCTTTATTTTCAGAAGCTGTGACTGTTGAATTCCAGGTTGAGTATACTGTATTGTTATCCTGATAATCAATTGAATTACCAGTTTCAGGATCATTACCTTCAGCAGCTAAAAAGAATGTTTGCGAACCTGTTACCCAATTAACTGCTGTGTTAATTGCTTTGTTAGCTTGGAATGCACCAGGCTGGGCAGCAGCAGCATTATTATATACTGTAAGATATCCTCCGTAATCACCCGCAACACCGGTTGCACCAGTTGCTCCTAGTACTATACCAGTAGATCCTTGTTGACCAGTTAATCCTGTGGCTCCTTGTGTTCCTGTAGCTCCTTGTAATCCTATAGCACCTTGTTCTCCATTAGCACCTTGTCCACCAGTTGCACCTTGTAATCCTACAGCACCATCAGCACCTGTTGCGCCTTGTTTACCAATAGCACCCTGTTCACCGTCAGCACCTTGTGTTCCAGTTGCTCCTTGTTGGCCTATGGCACCACTTGCTCCTTGTCCACCTATGGCACCTGTTGCACCTTGTTGGCCTGTTAAACCTGTTGCTCCTTGTGTACCTGTTGCACCCTGTGTTCCTGTTGCTCCTTGTCCACCTATGGCACCTGTCGCACCTTGTTGGCCTGTTAAACCTGTTGCTCCTTGTGTACCTGTTGCACCTTGTGTACCTGTTGCACCTTGTTCACCAACTGCACCAGTTGCTCCTTGTTGACCTGTTAAACCTGTTGCTCCTTGTCCACCTATTGTACCAGTTGCTCCTTGTTGGCCTGTTAAACCTGTTGCTCCTTGATTACCTACAGCACCGCTTGCTCCTTGTCCACCTATTATACCAGTTGCTCCTTGTTGGCCAGTTACTCCAGTTGCACCTTGGATACCTACGGCTCCAGTTGCACCTTGTAATCCAGTGGATCCAAACAGCCCATCGCTTCCAGGTTCTCCAGTTGCTCCTATTGTACCGCTTGCTCCCTGTTGACCAGTTGGACCTAGATCACCTGTAGCTCCTTGTTGACCAACTGCACCGGTTGCACCAGTGGATCCTGTAAGTCCACTTGCACCTTGTCCGCCTGTTGCACCTTGAGTTCCTGTTGCTCCCTGTAATCCTGGATCACCTTCTGAACCTTGTGTACCTGTTGCACCTTGTGTACCTGTTGCACCTTGTGTACCTGTTGCACCAATACCTCCTTTTATTCCTGTCGAACCAATAAATCCAGTAGCTCCTTTAAAACCATCACCACCTTGAGTACCAGTAGCACCTTGTTGACCGATAGCACCAGTTGAACCTGTAAACCCAGTTGATCCCTGAGTACCTGTTGCTCCTTGTTGGCCTGTTAAACCTGTGGCTCCTTGGTTACCTACAGCTCCAGTAGAACCGGTAAATCCACTTGCTCCTTGTCCACCAATTGTACCAGTAGCACCTTGTTGACCGATAGCACCAGTTGAACCTGTAAACCCAGTTGATCCCTGAGTACCTGTTGCTCCTTGTTGGCCTGTTAAACCTGTGGCTCCTTGGTTACCTACAGCTCCAGTAGAACCTGTAAATCCAGTAGCACCTTGATTACCTATAGCACCAGTTGCTCCTTGTGTACCTACAGCTCCAGTAGAACCGGTAAATCCACTTGCTCCTTGTCCACCAATTGTACCAGTAGCACCTTGTTGACCTATGGCACCAGTAGAACCAGTAAATCCAGTTGATCCTTGTGTTCCTGTTGCTCCTTGTTGGCCTGTTAAACCTGTGGCTCCTTGGTTACCTACAGCTCCAGTAGAACCTGTAAATCCAGTTGATCCTTGTCCACCTATGGTACCAGTAGCACCTTGTTGACCGATAGCACCAGTTGAACCTGTAAATCCACTTGCACCTTGGCCACCAATTGTACCTGTTGCACCTTGGGTACCTACAGCTCCAGTAGAACCAGTAAATCCAGTTGATCCTTGCGTTCCTGTTGCACCTTGTTGACCTCTAAATCCTTGTTGACCGGTTGCTCCTTGTTGTCCTGTTAATCCACTCGCTCCTTGTCCACCAATTGTACCAGTAGCACCTTGTTGACCGATAGCACCCGTTGCACCAGTAGAACCATTAAATCCACTTGCTCCTTGTCCACCAATTGTACCTGTTGCTCCTTGCTGACCTATGGCACCAGTTGAACCAGTAAATCCAGTTGATCCTTGCGTACCAGTAGCACCTTGTGTTCCTCTAAATCCTTGTTGACCTGTTGCTCCTTGTTGACCTACCGCGCCTGTTGCACCCTGTCCACCAATTGTACCAGTAGCACCTTGTTGTCCTGTTAATCCAGTTGCACCAACACCGGTTGCTCCGGTAAAGCCAACACCAGTTGAACCAGTAAATCCTCTGGAACCAGTAGCCCCATCAAAACCAGTTGCACCAACTCCTGTTGAACCAATAAATCCTGTTGAACCAATAAATCCTGTTGAACCAATAAATCCTGTTGAACCAATAAATCCAGTTGCCCCAACTCCTGTTGCTCCAGCAAATCCAGTTGCACCATTAAATCCTGTTGAACCAATAAACCCAGTTGCTCCAATTCCAGTTGCTCCAGCAAATCCTGTTGCTCCATTAAAACCAGTTGCACCATTAAATCCAGTTGCCCCAATTCCAGTTGCTCCAGTAAAACCAGTTGCTCCATTAAAACCAGTTGCACCGTTAAATCCAGTTGATCCTGTAAATCCAGTTGCACCTATACCTGTAGAACCAATAAATCCAGTAGCACCGTTAAATCCAGTTGATCCTATAAATCCAGTTGATCCTGTAAATCCAGTTGATCCAATTCCAGTTGCCCCGATAAATCCAGTAGCACCATTAAATCCAGTTGATCCTGTAAATCCTGTTGAACCTATACCTGTAGCTCCACTTCCAGTTGCTCCAATAAATCCAGTAGCCCCAACGCTTCCTATACCAGTTGCACCAGTAAAACCAGAACCAGTGGCTCCTGTAAATCCACTTGCACCTGTGGCACCAATACCTCCTGCACCACTTGCACCAGTAAATCCTGTTGCACCAGTAGGACCAACCCCACCTGCCAAGTATATACAATATGCTACATCTTGGTTAGCCCCAGATTGCATTGTCCAATCACCGCCACTTATATAGTTTACTTGTAAATTAGCAAATGTAGCACCTGGTGTTATAGCAGTAACTTCAAACACAGCAGCACCGGTTGCAGTTCCTGAGATGACATTCTCTTCAAATGAAATTAGATCACCAACAGTAAGTAGTGATTGTAAAGGATTACCTACATCATTACCAATATTAACTTGAGTCATAGTTGACATAAGACCACCACCTGTATTAGTATCTACAGAATTTAAAGCTGAGCCGGCTAATGAATTACCCCAATTGAGCCAACTAGGGTTTGTTTGACTATTTGTACATGAATTACTAATACTCGCTATTCCAGTTGCGCCATCAGCTCCTGTTGCCCCAGTTGCTCCAGTAAACCCAGTAGCTCCGGTTGCACCAATTCCACCACCTCCACCACCAGTTGCATTAATTGTTATAGTATCAGCAACCTCATCAATAACAAAGGTTACATTAGTACCTGGTATTAAATCAACATCGCTTGTTCCACTACCATCAGTTAATTGAACACTAGCACTACCATCAGTATTTTCTAATACAGATAAGTTATATGCAGCAAGAGAAGCATTTTCCCATTGCCCAGTAAAACTATTATATACAATAAGATCATCATCTTGTATATTAGTAATAGTTACATCACTTAAACCACCTAGTGTAGAACTTCCTCCACCACCTGCAGCTTCCACATCAACAGTTCCTCTGTATAGATGTCCGTTTGCAGAATTAATCCATAGTGTTCTTTCTGAAGTAGTACCACCACTTACATCATTACATAGCGGTCTATTTGCAAAAGTTGTAGAAGGAAGAACTAATCCACCTTTATCTATATTAACACAACCTACAAAGTAACCAGCCCATGTACCACTATCGGCAACTAGACTTGCTATAATTGTACCAGCTTCTGCATCATTTTGTGTATCTACCACATTGGAATATAATCCAACTCTCTGTGGACTAACTAGTATTCCTGTTTCATCTGTGAATGCAATTACTTCCCCAATATTAATTAAGGCGTTTGTTTTATTATGAAGTGAAATATTAGATCCGATAAATTTTGTCGCCAAAATAGCAGAAGTACTAGTAGTCTGAATATCGCTACCAATATAAGTACCATTAGTCTTATTCATCAATTGTAGTGTATTAACACCTACAGTTGTTAAAGGAGTCTGATAAGTCAGTCTCATACTGTTACCCTCTAATAATGTACCAGAATAATTATGTCTTGAAGTAATTCCAGCAGTGGTAGCAAACATTCCAACTAATGGATTTTCACCTTGAAGACTATAACTTCCCTTTTGTGAAGTATTTATAGTCCACGTTCCAGTATGTGACTGTATAGATGAAGCCCTAAAACTGGATGAAGCTTCAAATCTGCCTTTATCTGGAGCATTAAGATTAACTAAAGGAATCTTAAAGCCAGCAACTGCTGATACTTCATCAGCTTCTAGTTGAGGTATATACAATTCACTATTTTGAGATATACTTAGCGCATCTACGGCTAAACCACCTGGAGTAGATCCCATTGTAATATAATATGCTCTATCTGAACCTCTCACACCGGCATTAGCTCTCACAACACCAGCTAATTCATGCTGTATCCCAGTTACACCAGTAGATAAAGAATTTCTTAATTGTAATTGATGATCTGCAGAAACATTTGAAATATGAACACCTGTTCCTAAATCAGAAGATCTATTAAATTGTAAATTACCAGCTGATCCATTTAATCTAACTATTCTATCAGCTGCTAAAATTATTGAACTAGTTGTATATATGTTTTGTTGTCCTAAACTACCTAATGAAGTTGGTGACCATAAACCAGAACCTGCATTCCATTGTAGAATATCTAAAGAACTTGGAATTACGCTAGACACATTGGATAGCATACCAATCTCCGGTGAACCATCATTTAAGTTTGCAAGATTAACTTTTGCTTCATTAAAATTATAAACAATATTATCTTGTACATTATTAGTACTAACTGATAATGCAGTACCTGTAGTATTACTTGCATCAAATCCTCTAAATTGTAAATTAACACCAGATTTTCCAGCATAAACATCTTGATGACTAACACCCTGGCCTATATTTTGGCCTACATTTATTTCTCCTGGATTGGAAGCTAATGTATTAATAAGAACAATAGATTTAGAAGCTAAGTTATATTGAAGCTGCATTCCTTGTCCAGCAATAAGATTAAAAGTATCATCCCCAATCGTTGATTGCATTAATGCATCATTACCATTTTGTAAAGAACCTGTTGCTTTAGTAGAGTTAACATTAATTTTTCCAAAACTGTTAGCACCTTTTACACTAACTTTACCGGAACCTATACCTCCAATAATATCCCATTCAGATGTATCAAATACACCTTGTGTAGTTCTGATATTGGCTCTCCACCAAACTAGCACCTGATCTTCTCCGGTTGTTGTAGGATCATCTACTACTACAGGATGATAAACGATGTTACCTATCTCATATACTCTAGACTCTACCCATGGGTTAGATACCATTTGAAAATTAGTATCAACCTCTGCATTGAATAGTTCTCTTTTTAGCTCAACTCTAAAAAGAATATATTCTTGTAGGTTATTAAATGACGTTGCCATTGATGTTAAATATTTTTTTATTTATTCTTCTTATTGATGTCTTTATTTTGGAGGGTTTTCAACAATGGTTATATCTGAATATGGAAATTGAGATGTATCCCTGCTTGTTGTAAATGCTTCTCTAAATGATTTAAGCCACCAAGTATTTTCTGACCACCCAGGTTCTGCATAACAAGGTGAATAAATTCCAGTAATATAGATGTATTTTAATTCTCTCCAATACTTAACATAATCCGTTACAGCATTTTTGATCAATTGTATTTGTCTATCTATAAGTACCTTTCTTCCTGCATTTCTTTGGCGGTCGTAAGCAGATCCAGTTTCTAATGTAAATTTATTTGTAACATCTATTGCTCTAAATTCAGTTGTAAAATCATAAAGCTCACTTTCAGCTAAAAAGAATTGGATAGAAACTAAATCACCTAAAAAACAATTATCTATTGGGATATAGTTTTTATTATAATATGCTTGCATTGCAGCAACATCTGCAAAATCAATATATTCATGCTTTACTCTATCAAAAAAATCAACCTTAATGCTTGTACAAGTTATACGATTCTTTTTTAAGAAAATGAAAAAGTCTAAAGCTAATTTAAATGTTACTGCCTCTAAGATCACTGGGATATACTTTTTTTGTATATATTCAGTCTTTGATTAGATGGTAGTCTTTAATTAGAGAATCAATTGTGCCGTGAGTGATTTTACACTGCTTAAAAATTTCTAGGTGATCTTGGTTACGATAATCATCAATCCAATATACATGTTTAAATCCTGCATTAACTAAAATTTTAGTACACATCTTACAGGGTGAAAGAGTTAAAAGTACTATATAATTATTAGGATCATATTCCTTAAACTTAGCAATCATATTTACTTCAGCATGAATAAAACCACTTTCTCCTGGACTAAGACTATCTTCTTCTGTTCCAGTATCTTCATTAATACCTGCACCACTATATGATCCATTATAACCAAAGCTTGCAATTTTACTAAAATCTTTTCTTAATGCCATACACCCAACCTTTGTGGTAGATGAATTAGATATATCCCTAATCTGTTTTAAGATAGACGTAAATATATTTAGCTTTATTTGAAGTCGTTGAATTTCGGAATCCATTTGCTCTTAATTAATTTGGCTCTCATTTTTATGCCAGGTTCTTTACTTAATGATTTTGCTAATTTAATGTTATCCTCATCATCATCAAAAAAGGTAAAGTCATTAAATCCCATTTCTATAAATTTTCTAAATGCTTCCTTTTTTCTTTCAGCCGTTGATCCTTTAAATCCTAATGAAGTATCATTTATAGCAAATATGTATTGAGGATTTATATTAATTCCATTATGAGCTAAAAATTGCTGAATAAGTTTTGAATCATCTCTTGCTGTTATAATACCAACAGATTTACCTTTTTGTATAGTTCTTCTTAAAATAGAAAAAACCCATTCTATAATTTTACCAGCTTTAAGAATATCTAAACTTTGAAAATCTGAAAAGTCCATCTTATCATTTGGCCTTTTCCTAAATGTATTAAATTCTTGTGGAGTAAGTTCAGTAGAAAAACCGGTTTTAGGATTATGAACTTTAATTTTACTGCGAGTAACTACAAGAGTATCATCCACATCAAATATGGTAATTGCATTTCTTTTATTTGCTTCAAATAGCCTCACTTTAAATTTTCCTTTTATTATTTATCAATAAAATATGTAGAACACATTAGATGTACTTAAAAGGTGACTGCGATTAGCAATCCCTTCCGTTAGCATAAACATGTTTTAATACAGGAAATCTTAGTGAATAACCACCGGTTTGATTTTTACTTTCTTCAAAATATTGGATAGTTACTGTTTTACCAATAATATCCTGTGGAGATTCATAATACATTTCTCTTTGTTCTTTAGAGAAACCTGATCCTACACTAACTCTACATCCTTTATGTTCAATTATAATACTGCTTAAACATTCTCTTTCTACTTGTTTACCATTTTCTGTCCATCGGATATTTCCATTGATTGTTTCTAAGACAGTATATTCTGCATCATGGAATTTTTTAACCTTTAGTAGATTATGGCTTCTTTTACCTTCATAGCCTACATTCTTTCTAACCATGATTCCTTCAAATCCTGCCTCTTCAGCATCCTTTGCCATTTCAGTAAATTGTTCCTCGGTAGTTAATTGTTCTTGTGGTAAGAATTCTAACATATCTGAATTAATATTTTCTGGTAAACTATTGTATCCTAATTCTAATCTAAATGTTAATGGTGTAGTTCCAGTCTTATTATCAAATTGTTCTAAAGTTAAATAATCAAATACAAAGAATTTAGGATTATCTATTTGATGATCCTTCTTTCTGATTTGTTTCATAATTCCTTGGAAGTCTTCATTACCATCTTTATCAACCATACAGATTTCTCCATCTAAAATAAAGTTACCTGGAATCTTTAGAATTTCATTTTCTAAATTACCTAATGTTAAAAATTCTTTACCGCTTCTGGAAAGGAATGTTACAATATCATTTTCTTTTCGGCAAATACAACGAACTCCATCTAATTTTCTAGAACCGTACCAATCTCCACTTTGGAAATCTACTCTTTTTACATTATAAGGATTTGCTAATGCAACCTTGAATGTTGGTATACATCCTGGAATTACTTTGTTAATAGAACTGGTAGATGCACCCATTTTAAGGTCTCTATCAATAATGTTAAAAATCAGATCCTCATATTGTATATTCTCTAGGATAAATCTGTTTACATTTGCAATTGCATTATGCCCTGTACAAACTCGGTTTGCTAAATCATCTAATAGAGTAAAAATACTACCATAAGTATTTACATGACCAAGTAGTTCAGAATTCTTTTTACAATTTTTACTTGTTACATTATACTTCTTATAAGGATTATAAGTGTAATTAAAAATCTTTTGTAAAAATTCACTATCAGAATGTTTCTTGATAGTTTCAATTTTGTAATTACCTGAGGATGATTCCTTCATTTCATCAATAAAGGATTGTAG
>Ga0213868_10000232_pt1 | contig 52702 bp, 54 predicted proteins | sample PICome_9_FD_160087 | JGI IMG/M metagenome (GOLD analysis project Ga0213868, IMG submission 160087) | Coastal seawater microbial communities near Pivers Island, North Carolina, United States - PICO127 | ecosystem: Environmental > Aquatic > Marine > Coastal | place: USA: North Carolina...
GAAGCAAGCAAGATCGCGCCAACACCGATCGTCCCCACTTTGGTCGGCGCATGAAGACGGGTCATTGAATCGTTGAATTTCAGCAAGCCGATGGTGCCGATTAGGGCAAATGCCCCCCCGATCAACAGGCAAAGTCCCACCGCATATGTTCCAATCACTTCAAAGGTCATTCGATGATGTCCCCCCGCAGAATGAACCGAGCATAGGCCACAGTTGAAACGAAACCCAGCATGGCGATGATCAATGTCACCTCAAAATAGATCTGTGTGCCCTGGGCCAGACCCAACAGCACGATCAGCCCGATTGCATTCACCACCATGGTATCAAGGGCCAGAATGCGGTCACCCACCGTGGGGCCGATCACCAGACGGATCATGGACATGACCTGTGCCAGCGCGATCGCAACAAAGGCAAAGATGATGGCGATGGACAGAAAATCTGACGCGGCGCTCATGCGAAAATCTCCTTCAGGCGGCTTTCATAGCGTTCCTTGATCCCGTCGCGGTCGGCGTCGGGGTCTTCGGTGTGCAGGACATGCACAAGCAGGCTATGCCCCTCGTCAGACAGGTCTGCCGATACGGTGCCGGGTGTCAGTGTGATCGTGCCTGCCAGCAATGTGATCGCCTCGGGCTGGCGCAGGTCCAGCGGAACCACGATCCAGGCGGGGCGCAATTTGCTGTTGGGTTTTGTCAGAACGATCCAGGCCACCTGAATATTGGCCACCAGGATGTCCCAGATCACGATCAGCATATATGCCAGCATCTTGCCAACGCGCATGCCGCCGGGGCGTTCGGGCCACCAGATTGCCGTGATCTTTGTGATGATGATGCCAAGGATGACGCCAAATACCGCCATTCCAGCCGAAAATTCATTCTGCAGCATGATCCAGACCACGGCCAGCATCACAGTCAGCAGCGGGTGCGGGAAGATCCAGTTGAGAGCGCGGGTCATGTCAGTGCTCCTCCTTGGTGGGTGTGCTCAGCTTGCCCGGAGTTTCCAGGACCGTTCCGATATAGGGCTGTGGCGCGAACAGCTGTGCAGATGTGTTGGCCATGTAGCGATAAGCCGGACCTGCAAAGACAGTATGCGCGATCAGCAAAGCGATCAGGCCACCAATCGCCACATAGGAAAGCGCGGCAGGGGCGGGCATTGGCTGGCTGCCATCTGGCGGTGTCACGCTTTTGGCTTTCCAGAACAGGACCGATCCGGCGCGGGCAAAGCCCACAACGCTGATCAGGCTGGAACAGAGCACAACAGCCCAGATCCACGTCGCCTGTGGCGTGTCAAATTCTGCATCGAGGATCATCAGTTTGCCGGTAAAGCCTGACAGCGGGGGCAGGCCTGCCATGGCAATCGCTGCGACAAAGAACAACGCCGAGGTCAGCGCCGCCCCTGAAACGGCGGGCATTGCCACCAGTTCAAGGTTTGCCCTGCCAGCGCGCACCAGATCGGCAATCAGAAACAATGCACCGGCGGCCAGTGTCGAATGGACGATGTAATACAGCGCAGCAGATGTGCCTTCTGGCGTGAACATCGAAATCGCGACCATCACCATGCCCATCGAACCAATGACGGAAAACGCCACCAGCCGGTCCAGCTTGCGCGCGGCCAGCACACCGATCATCCCGATGGCAAGGGAGGCAAGTGCGGCAGGCATCAGCCAGGTCGTGTGCAGATCTGCGGTGACCTCCAGTTCGGGGGGAAAGATCATCGTGTAGACCCGGATGATGGCATAGGCCCCCACCTTGGTCATGATCGCAAACAGCGCGGCGACCGGTGCGGGCGCTTCGGCATAGCTTGACGGCAGCCAAAAGTGCAGCGGAACCACGGCAGCCTTGATCGCAAATACCAGCAGCAGCAGCACCGCTGCCAACCGGATGCCAACGGTATCGGCGGGATCAATCAGCGTCACGCGCTGCGCCAGATCGGCCATGTTCAGCGTGCCTGTCTGCGCATAGATCGCCCCGAGTGCGAACAGGAACAGGGTCGATCCGATCAGGTTGAACAGGACATATTGCACGCCTGCACGCAGGCGCACATCGCCGCCGGAATGGATCATCAAACCATAGGAGGCGATCAGCAGCACCTCAAAGAAAACGAACAGGTTGAACAGGTCACCAGTCAGGAAGGCCCCCAAGATGCCCATCAACTGGAACTGGAACAGGGCATGGAAATGCCAGCCCCGTTCATCCCAGCGCGACCCGATAGCATAAAGCAGCACGAAGAGCGCCAGTACTGCGGTCAGCAGCACCATCATCGTGCTCAGTCGGTCGCCCACGACCACAATACCAAACGGGGCAGCCCAGTCACCAAGCTGGTACAGGATCACACTGCCGTCTGACGTCTGCCAGACAAGGCCAAGGGCAATCGCGATCTGCGCCAGGACACCAGCCACAGAAAAGACCCGCTGAATGCCAAAGTGGTGGCGGGCTGCCAGCACGATGAAAGGTGCCAGGATCGCGGGCAGAACGATGGGTGCAATGATCCAATGCATCATGTCGTCTCCTCCCCGCGGGTGTCCGAGGCAGCGGCTGGGTCATCGACTGAATCGTCATTTGACCCCAGATAGGCACCCAGCGCGATCATTACGACAACGGCCGTCATCCCGAAGGAGATGACGATTGCCGTCAACACCAGCGCCTGTGGCAGCGGATCGGTATAGGCTGCGGCATCAGACAGGATCGGCGGCGCGCCGACCGTCAGTCTGCCAGAGGCAAACAGGAATACGTTCACGGCATAGGTCAGCAGCGAGATGCCCAGGATCACCGGGAAAGTCCGCAAGCGCAGGGTCAGGTAGGTTCCCGCAGCGGTCAGAATGCCGATGGCAGAGGCGACAAGCAGTTCAAGTCCCATCTTATGCGCCCTCCTTCTTTGGTGAGTCTGGGTCGATCGGATCTCTTGAGGGATCAATATCCATGGGGTGTTCGCTGTCTTTCACATGGGCACGGCGCGCCAGCCTCGAGAAGCTCTCTAGTGACAACATCACCGCGCCAACCACGGCCAGAAAGACACCAAGGTCAAAGAGGGCGGCGGTCGCCAGTTCAAACTTTTCAAAGGGTGGAATGCGCACATAGGTGAAGTCGGATGTGAGGAATGGTTTGTCCACAAACCACGACCCGATCCCGGTAAAGCCCGCGATCAGCACACCGGCACCAATCACCCCGTGATACGGATAGCGCAGCCGTGCCGATGTCCAGCTGAAACCGCTGGCCATATATTGCATGACAACCGCGATAGAGACGACGAGGCCTGCAATGAACCCGCCGCCGGGCTCATTGTGGCCGCGCAGAAAGATGTAGAAGCCCACCAGCAGCACAACAGGCATGGTCACGCGGGTCAGCACCACCATCATCATCGGGTGCATGTCGCCGGCACGGGGTTGATCGGGCTTGCGGTTCAGCAGGCGCGCACGCACCGGGCCGTCCAGCAAGGCTTCGGTCAGGGCATAAATCAACAATGCCGCGATGCCCAAGACGATGATCTCGCCAAAGGTATCAAAGCCACGGAAGTCAACAAGGATCACGTTGACCACATTCGTGCCACCGCCGCCTTTGTAGGAATTGGCCAGATGGAATTCCGATATGGGTGTCGTGATCGCGTCGCGCAGCAAGAAGTAATAGGCCAGGGCAAAAGTTGCCAAGCCCGCCGCAAGCGCCACGGCACCATCGCGGAAACGGCGCAGCGTTGTGCTTTGGACTGGGGTCTGGTTGGGCAGGAAATTGAGCGCCAGCAGCAACAGGATGATGGTTACCACCTCAACGGTGATCTGCGTCATTGCCAGATCAGGCGCGCTGAAAAAGACAAAGCCCACAGAAACCATCAGGCCCACGATGCCGATCAGGATCAATGACAGCAATCGGTTGCGGTGCAAGAACACCATGCCGATGGTCGCGGCAACCAGCATGGCCCAGCCTGCCACATGGACCGCGCCCACTGGCTGCGGTGCCCGCGTCGCCATGCCAACGGTGCCACTGTTCCAGGCATAAAATCCAGCCGCTGTGATGGTGACCGCCGCAATTGCCGCATAGCGAGAGAACGCGCCGTTGTGCAGCCCGTGGATCAGGCCGCGTGCAGCACCAACCGCAGCGGCGATGATGGCCTCAAAGATTGTCTTTGCCTCGGGGCGCGGTGCAGCGTCCCAGATCTTGAGCAAGCGGTTGAACAGCGCCAGCACGATCAGCCCCCCCACGACGGCGGCGATCGACATATACAGCGCGGGCACCAGACCATGCCAGATCTTGAAATAGGCCGTGGGAACCGCTGCCGCCTCACCCAGAACGGAGGCCGTGACGAGTTTGACAAAAGGTTCCGCCAGGAATGGCGCGCAGCCGATCATGACGACCAGAACAACCAACAGCGCCGGTGGCCCCCAAAGGCCGATGCCCGGATCATGAGGCGTAGCCGGATAATCATCCCGCTTTGGCCCAAGGAAGGTGTGACCGATCAACCGGAAGCAATAAGCGGCCGAAAAGAGCGACCCAAAGACCGCCAGCGCAGGCACCAGCCAATGCGGACCAAAGAGCACCGTATCATAGGCTTCTTCCAGCATCATTTCCTTGGACAGGAAGCCGTTCAGGAAGGGGATCCCAGCCATCGACAGGGCGGCCAATGTGGCAATGACAAAGGTGATCGGCATCAGATGACGCAGCCCGCCCAGACGGCGGATGTCGCGGGTGTGGGTTTCGTGATCAATGATGCCTGCGGACATGAACAAGGCGGCCTTGAAGGTCGCATGGTTCAGAATGTGAAACACAGCCGCCATCGCCCCAAAGGCGGTGCCGGTTCCCAGCAACATGGTGATCAGACCAAGGTGGCTGACGGTCGAGAACGCCAAAAGCGCCTTCAGATCGTGTTTGAACATCGCGATCACCGCGCCCAGGACCATAGTGATCAGTCCCGCACCGGTCACCAAGATAAACCATTCCGGCGTGCCGGACAGCACCGGCCACAGGCGCGCCATCAGGAAAATACCCGCTTTGACCATGGTTGCCGAATGCAGATAGGCCGAAACCGGCGTGGGGGCCGCCATTGCGTGGGGCAACCAGAAATGAAACGGGAATTGCGCGGATTTCGTGAAACATCCCAGCAGGATCAGCAGCAATGCAGGCAAATACAGGGGGCTGTCCTGGATCACTTCACGGTTTTGCAAAATCACACTCAGGTCATAGCTTCCGGCAATATCGCCAAGGATCAGCATGCCACCGATCAGGGCCAGGCCGCCCATGCCGGTCACGGTCAGCGCCATCCTGGCACCCTGACGGCCCTCTGGCAGGTGCTTCCAATAGCCGATCAAAAGGAAAGACGACAACGAGGTGAGTTCCCAGAAAATCAACAAAAGCAGGATGTTGTCTGACAAGACGATCCCAACCATCGCACCCTGAAACAGCAGCAAATAGGTGAAAAATTCACCCATGTTGTCCTCACGCGCGAGATAAAAGCGCGCATAGGTGATGATCAGAAGGCCAATCCCGAGGATCAAAAGGGCAAAGAAGAAGCCCAGCCCATCAAGCATCAGGTTTACGTTCAGGCCCAGCGAGGGCAGCCAATTGACGCCCGTGGTAACAACTTCACCCGCCAGAACGGCAGGTAAGTTGGTCAGCAGGCCGATGAAGGCCGCAAGAGTGACTGTAAAAGTGACTCCAGCACAGGCCTGTCGGCCTGCGTTGTTCATCAATCCGGGCAGCAAAGCGCCCATAAAGGGCAGGGCGACGACAAGGAAGAGGGACACGCGAACTCCTGATCAAGGGCCGGAAAAGGTTCGGACCTATCTGTGGTATCTGGCGTGATTTCTCAAGGGAAACGGTTACATTTATTTCAAAAATCGACTCTTGAGCCCGCAGTTGCCCCGCTGCCAGCGGTTTGAGTTGCCAATGCAGGTGGATTGGCCCGCACCGAATGAAAAACCCCGTGCGACCATGCGCACGGGGCAGGTGAGCCTCATCCGGGGGGGCGGATCAAGGCTGGTGCAATCAAGCCTCTTTGGGCTTGAGCGTTCCGACAGTGACCTCCAGCGTGATTTCCTGGCCCTTGCGCAGAACTGTGACTTGGGTCTGCTGGTCCGGGCTGGCGGTTGCCACAGCCCGGGTCAGATCCCGCAATTCGTCCACGGCACTGTCGCCGAAGGACAGGATGATATCGCCAGCTTTCAGTCCTGCCTTTTGAGCAGGGCTGTCAACGCTCACCGCCTCGATCACGGCCCCTTTGGGGCTGTCGTAGCCCAGCACATTTGCCACTTCATCTGACATCGGGCGAATGTTCACCCCCAGCCAACCGCGCGTCAGCTGCCCGTCATCGGCCAAATCGGCAACGACCGTCTGAACCAGGTCGGATGGCACCGCAAAACCGATCCCGACAGAACCGCCAGCCGGTGAAATGATCGCCGTATTCACACCGATCACCTGACCGGCATTGTCAAACAATGGACCACCGGAATTGCCCCGGTTGATTGCAGCGTCGGTCTGGATGAAATCATCGAAAGGGCCCGATTTGATGTCACGCGACAGGGCAGAAACGATGCCGGAGGTGACGGTGCCCCCCAGACCAAAAGGGTTGCCGACAGCCACGACTTCGTCCCCAACCCGCAGCGCGGCCGAGCTGCCAAAGGCGACTGTCGGCAAAGCGTCGTCTGCTGTCACCTTAAGCAGGGCAATATCGGTCAGCGGGTCGCTGCCCAGCACCTCGGCCGCATAGCTGCGACCGTCGGCCAGTTTGACAGTGACGGAGTCCGCACCGTCGACCACGTGGTGGTTGGTGACGATCTGACCATCATCCGAGATGATAAACCCAGACCCAAGGCCCTGTGTCGGACCATTCTGTCCAGGCTGCCTGTCTTCAAAGAAACGGCGCAATTGCGGCGGCATGGTATCGGGCATGCCACTCTGTGCCATCTGCGCTTTGCCGGTGACCTCGATAAAGACCACCGCCGGAGAGACGGCTTCGACCAGATCGGCATAGCCGCCTGCGGGCACGGCAAGGGCTGCTGAGGGGGCCATGGTCAACGCCGAGGTCGACAGCATCGCTGCGGTCAGGGCACCGGTGACAGTGAGTGATGAAAGATTAAGTAAGGATCGCATGTGATCTGCCTCATTGGGGTCATTGGGAATGACCAACAGATGGGGCGGCTGTGTTACACTGGCCTGATCCGGGCTATACAAATTTGTAAGCTGCGTTCTGATCCCCATTTTCATCATATATGAAGACCAGAACCAGATACCGGATCGGACCAAGAATGAGACTGCTGATCGTCGAAGATGATGCCACCACGGGTGGCTATATTGCACGCGGCCTGCGCGAAGAGGGCCATGTGGTGGATCTTGTCACCGACGGTCAGGCGGGGCTCATTGCTGCGACCACTTCGGCATATGACGTGATCATCCTTGACCGGATGTTGCCCCAGGTGGATGGGTTGACGGTGCTCAAGACCATGAGGGGGGCCGGCAAGACCACGCCGGTTTTGCTGCTGACCGCGCTGGGAGATGTGGAAGACCGCATCGAAGGGCTGCATGCGGGTGCCGATGATTATCTGGCCAAGCCGTTCGTGTTCGGGGAATTGTCCGCAAGGATCAGCGCCTTGGCCCGCAGGCCGCAAACCATTGATGCCGAGGCCATATTGCGCAGCGGTGACCTGGAGATGAACCTGCTCACCCGCAAGGTGACGCGCGGTGCTGCGGAAATAGACCTGCTGCCCCGCGAATTTGCCCTGCTGGAGCATCTGTTGCGGCGCAAGGGGCGGGTGCAGACGCGCACGATGCTGTTGGAACATGTTTGGGACATCAGCTTTGATCCCGGCACCAATGTCGTTGAAACCCATATCAGCCGACTGCGGGCCAAGGTCGACAAGCCGTTTGACCGCGAGTTGATCGAAACCGTGCGCGGTGCAGGATACAGGATTGCCGCATGATCGCGCGGCTGAGCCAGATCTGGCGGTCCATGCCTCTGCGGCTGGCGATCTTGCTGGTTGCGCTGTTCGCCTTGATCTCACTGCTCAGCCTTGCGGCCAGCTATGCGGTCACGCAATCCAGTTTTGAACAAAGCGTGCGCGCTGACCTGCGTCAGGATCTTGCCGGTTTTCGGGCGGCCCCCAATGCGCGGGCCGTCGCCATCCTGGTGGATGCCGAATCCCGCGAGGCAGATCCAAACCGGTTGATCATCAGCTATATCGGTCCAGATGGGCGCATCTACGGCAACGGCGCGATTGCCCGCGATGATGAGGGTTTTCACATCATGTCGCTTGATAAAACGCGGACCGAATATGACGGTGATTACCTGTCGCTGACCGATCCGCTTTATGGTGGGTTGATCACCATCGCCCGCAGCCGGGCAGAGATCATGGCGCTGAGGGATGTCTTTGTGAACATCTTGCTGATCAGCCTGCTGCCGACAGTTTTCATCGCGCTATCGGGCGGTCTGATCCTTGCGCGCCGTTCAAAGCGACATGTCGAGGTGGTCAGTTCCGCGCTTGACCGGATGACAAGCGGTGACCTTGCGGCGCGGGTGCAGATCGGGCCGCGATGGTCCGATGACCTTGTGCGGATCGGCAACAAATTGAACCAGATGGCGGGCGCGCAAGACGCCCAGATGAAAGCGCTCAAGGGCGTGTCATCTGATATTGCCCATGACCTCAAGACACCACTGCAGCGGGTCGCTGTGCACCTTGATGAGCTGCAGTCCCATCTGCCCCATGATACACAGACCGCCGACCTGATTGCCCGGACCCAGGCAGAGGTGGCCGATATGACCCGTGTGTTCCAATCCTTGCTGCAACTGGCGCAGGTCGAAGCGGGGTCACCAAGGGCGCGTTTTGAAAAGGTCGATCTGGCGGCGGTCTGTCGTACGGTGGTCGAGGTCTTTGAACCCAGCGCCACAGCCGCTGGCCACGCGCTGCGCCTTGATCTGGCCCAAGACAGCGCCGTGGTGCAGGGCGATCGCGCCTTGCTGGGGCAGATGCTGTCGAACCTGATTGAGAATGCGTTGCGCCATACGCCCGAGGGGACGGATGTTGAGGTGTGTTTGCGATCGGAGCAGGGCAAGGTGATCCTGTCAGTGGCCGACCATGGCCCCGGTATTCCACCCGATGAAAGGGACAAGGTGCTGGAGCGTCTGTACCGTCTGGATCGCAGCAGACAGACGCAGGGCCACGGTTTGGGGCTGAGCCTGGTCGATGCTGTGGCGGGCGTGCATGACGCTGCGTTGACCCTTTCAGACAATGCGCCGGGCCTGTGCGTCGAAGTCGCCTTTGGCTGACGCGGCTCGCCTGACTTTCGGGGGCGGGTTACGCTGGGTTTCGTCACACTTCGGGGTTGTCTTTGGCGACAACATCGGGCCATTTGGTTGCCGATCAGCCGAAAGGATATGCCATGCGCGCCATGCAAGTCACCGCCTATGATACGCCGCTCAGCCTGCAAGAGCTGGAAATGCCTGTGCCCGCTGCGGGTCAGGTGCTGGTTCAGGTTGACACCTGCGGCATGAACTTTGGCGACCCCCTGATGATCAAGGGCACCTACCAGGAAAAGCCGGCCTTGCCCTTCACCATCGGGATGGAGCTGGCAGGCACGGTGATCGAACTGGGCGCGGGCGTGAGCACGCTGGCCAAAGGTCAGCGGGTTGCGGCCTATGCCGGAAAAGGCGGGCTGGCGGAATATGCCACATTGCCTGCCGAGGTTTGCGTGCCCATCCCGGATGAAATGTCAGCGGTTGATGCCGCGGCCTTCTTGATTGCCTATGGCACCAGCCATGTGGCGTTGGATTACAAGGCGCGCCTGCTGCCCGGCGAAAGGCTGCTGGTACTTGGTGCGTCGGGTGGTGTTGGTCTGACGGCGGTGGAACTGGGCAAGATCATGGGGGCTGAGGTAATTGCCTGCGCGCGCGGTCGCGAAAAGCTGGAGATCTGCCGGGCAATGGGGGCGGATCATCTGATAGACTCAGACACCGATGATATCCGCGAGATCGTCAAAGGGCTGGGCGGGGCCGATGTGGTCTATGACCCGATTGGGGGCGAGCAGTTCAAGGCAGCCCTGCGGGCCTGCAACCCCGAGGCGCGGATCTTGCCGTTGGGCTTTGCCAGTGGCGAGGTGCCGCAAATCCCGGCAAACATCTTGCTGGTCAAGAACCTGACTGTGATGGGCCTGTACTGGGGCGGCTATGCACGGCTGAAACCTGCGGTGTTGACCGATAGTTTCAGAACATTGATTGACTGGTATGTGGCAGGAAAGTTGAAACCACATGTGAGTAATGTGCTGCCGCTGGAACAGGCCAATGAGGCGCTGGAGCTGTTGCGCAGCCGCAAGGCCACTGGCAAAGTCGTGGTGCAAGTGTCTTGAGAGCGCTCTTGCCGTATCCGTGCGTTGCGCGGTAACACTAGGCCAACAGCAACCAAGGAGTGCTCCGATGCAAATGTCCGATACCCGCCAGATTTCCGTTCCACCGGCCGAGGTCTATGCGGCGCTGCTTGATCCGGAGATGCTGAAAAACTGTGTGCCGGGCGCACAGGAAGTTACAGGGTCCGTAGAGGATGGTTTTGAGGCGACAGTGGTCCAGAAGGTAGGCCCCGTCAAAGCTACCTTTAAGGGCGAAGTGACCATCTCTGATCTGGTGCCCAATACATCGCTCAAGATTGACGGGTCGGGCAAGGGTGGTGCCGCTGGTTTTGCCAAAGGCGGTGCAGAGGTGCGTCTGGTCGAAAAAGACGGCGGGACCGAATTGAGCTATGATGTAGAGGCGAAAGTCGGCGGCAAGCTTGCGCAGCTGGGCAGCCGGATCATCGATGGATTTGCCAAGAAAATGGCCGATCAATTCTTTCAGAACCTGCAAGATATGCTGGAAGGCCCCGCAGCACCCGATGCCGCAGAAGCGGAGCAGGCTCCTGCGAAAAAAGGCTGGTTCGGACGATCAAAAAGCTGAACAGGTCTGTTTACTTTTCGACCAAACGGCTAGGTTGTCCCTGACATCAGGGACACGGATTATGCACAATATCGTTAAAATCAACAATCTCAAGAAATCCTACAAAGGTGGGTTTGAGGCCCTGAAAGGCATCAATCTGACCATTCGACAGGGCGAGATTCTGGCTTTGCTGGGCCCGAATGGTGCTGGCAAAACCACGCTGATTTCTACGATCTGCGGCATTACCACGGCAACATCCGGTACCGTCAGCGTTGGCGGGCATGACACGGTCAAAGACTACCGCGCCGCGCGCAAGCTGATCGGGCTGGTGCCCCAAGAGATCCATCTCGAACCCTTTGAAAAGGTGATCAATACGGTTCGGTTCTCTCGGGGCTTGTTTGGGGCCGGGTCAGATGATGCGGTGATTGAAAAGATACTTAGGCAATTGTCGTTGTGGGATAAGAAAGACAGCCAGATCAGAGCCTTGTCTGGCGGCATGAAACGTCGTGTGCTGATTGCCAAGGCGCTGGCCCATAACCCCCGTGTCCTGTTTCTCGACGAACCCACAGCAGGTGTGGACGTGGAGCTGCGCAAGGACATGTGGCAGATCGTGGCAGGCCTGAAAGCAGATGGCGTGACGATCATCCTGACCACGCATTACATTGAAGAGGCAGAGGCGATTGCGGACCGTGTGGGCGTCATTACCAAAGGCGAATTGATGCTGGTGGAAGAAAAGGACACCCTGATGGCCCGAATGGGTCAAAAAGAGCTGGAGGTGCAGCTGTCTGAACCGATCAGCGCAGTGCCCGATGCAATTGCGTCAGATGCCCTGCGATTGTCCGCAGATGGCACAGCCCTGATCTATACCTACGACACGCGAAAGGAACGCACGGGGATCACATCGCTGTTGGCCAAAGTGTCTGAGGCGGGGCTGGTGCTGCGCGATGTGGTGACACGGCAATCCAGCCTCGAAGAGGTTTTCGTCAACCTTGTTCACAAAGCCGATGAAAAAACTTCTCAATCGGAGGATGCAGCATGAACTGGACCGCAGTCCGCTCCATCTTTGTGTTCGAGATGTTTCGTTTCTTCCGCACCATTGCCCAGAGCTTTCTGGCACCGGTGATTTCAACATCATTGTATTTTGTCGTGTTCGGGGCCGCCATTGGCAGCCGCATCCAGGAGGTCGAAGGCGTCAGCTATGGGGCGTTTATCGTGCCGGGGCTGGTGATGCTGACGGTGATCACCCAATCCATTTCCAACGCCTCTTTCGGGATCTATTTCCCCAAGTTTATCGGGACCTTTTTTGAACTGCTGGCAGCCCCCATCAGCTTCTTGGAGATCGTTCTTGGCTATGTCGGTGCTGCCGCGACCAAGGCGCTGATCATCGGAACCATTATCCTGCTGACCGCGAATTTCTTTGTCGATTTCACGATTCAGCATCCGCTGGCCATGGTCGGGTTCTTGCTGATGACAACGATCAGCTTTGCGCTGTTGGGGTTCATCCTTGGCATTTGGGCCGGTAATTTTGAACAGTTACAGATCGTGCCCTTGCTGATCGTCACCCCTTTGGTGTTCCTGGGCGGTTCTTTCTATTCGATTTCGATGTTGCCGCCTGTCTGGCAAACCATTTCGATGTTCAACCCGGTGGTCTATCTGATTTCCGGGTTCCGCTGGGCATTCTTTGGGACGGCGGATGTGCCGATCCTGACCAGCCTGCTGGCGATCGTGTTTTTCATGATGCTGTGTCTGGCGGTGATATGGTGGATATTCCGTACCGGATGGCGCATCCGGGAATAATGATAGGATGCCGCCTTGTTTGCAGGCACGGTGCACTCTACATGGGACAACATGAAGAATTGGCTCCCTTTCCTAAAATCTGACCCAACGATTGCTGTCATCCGCCTGACCGGAATGATTGGCGGTCAAGGTTTTGCATCGCTGAACGATGCAAAGCTGGCCCCGGCGATCGAAAAAGCTTTCGAAAAAGGCGAACCCGCAGCTGTGGCTCTTGTGGTGAACTCTCCGGGTGGCAGCCCGGTGCAGTCGTCGCTGATTGGTGCCCGGATCCGGCGGCTGGCTGAGGAAAAGAAAATACCCGTCATCGCGTTCGTCGAGGATGTCGCGGCCTCTGGTGGCTACTGGCTGGCGGCTGCCGCAGATGAGATCTATGCAGACCCGTCATCCGTGGTGGGATCAATCGGCGTGATCTCTGCCTCTTTCGGCTTGGACCGGTTCATAGAGAGTTACGGCGTTGAACGGCGTGTCTATACAGCTGGTAAATCCAAAAGCATGCTGGACCCGTTCCGGCCCGAAAACCCAGACGACGTTGCCCGTCTCAAGACACTGCTTGAAGATATCCATGTCAATTTCAAAGACCACATCACAGCGCGTCGCGCGGACAAGCTGACAAGTGATGTCGATCTGTTCACCGGTGAAGTCTGGCTGGGCCAGCGGGCCATGGAACTGGGGCTGATCGACGGGATCGGCCATCTGAAACCGATGATGAAGGCCCGGTTTGGCGACAAGGTCCGCTTTCGCGAGTACAGCACCAAGCGTGGCGTATTTTCGCGTCTGGGCGCGCGGGTTGTGCAGGACGCGGTGCAGGGCATCGAAGAGCGTGCGGCTTTTGCACGTTTCGGTCTGTGACAGATGGTTACTAAAATTGTCATCCTATTTCTGGTCTTTATGGGGGTGCTTGCCTGGTTTGGCAAAATGCACTGGCTGGGGTCCAATCGGTTGAAGCAAACCAAATGCGGTGCTTGCGGGCGCTACCGTATTGGCAAAGGGCCCTGTGCCTGTGGAGGTAAGGCCTGATGGTGATGCCATGGTTGATGTCGGGGCTTGGCCTTGTGATCTTGCTTTTTGCGGGGGATGCGCTGGTCAAAGGTGCTGTGAACCTGTCACTGCGTCTGGGCGTGCCTGCGCTGATCGTCAGTTTGACGATCGTGGCCTTTGGCACCTCCGCGCCTGAACTGCTGATTTCTATCAAGGCGGTATTAGACAATGCACCGGGCATAGCATTGGGCAATGTGGTGGGATCGAATACCGCCAATATTCTGATGGTTCTGGGCATACCGGCCCTGCTGGCCACGATGCACACGTCGGAATGTGACAGCCGCAAGACCTTTGGCTTTATGATTGTGGCGACGTTCCTGTTCATCGCATTGGCCTTTCGCGGGGTGTTCGATTGGTGGGCCGGTTTGGTTCTTTTGGGTGCCTTGGGCTATGTTCTTTTTGATGCGCTGCGCGATGCCCGAAACCATCGTGCCGCAGACGCATTGGAGGCGGATTTGGAAGAGCCCGAAGGGGCTGATCCCAATATGCCCACCTGGCAGATCGCGGTCTTCCTGATCCTCGGCCTTGTCGGTCTGCCCTTGGGCGCGAGCATTCTGGTGGATAATGCGACGATCATCGCCAAGACCTATGGCGTCAGTGACACGGTCATTGGGCTGACATTGGTGGCAATCGGTACCTCCCTGCCAGAGCTTGCAACAACCGTTATGGCGGCGCTGCGCCGTCAGGCAGACGTGGCTTTGGGGAACGTCATCGGGTCAAACATGTTCAACCTGTTGGCCATTATCGGCATTGCCAGCCTTGTTGGTCCGATAGAAGTTGACCCTGAATTCCTGCGCTTTGACCTTTGGGTCATGCTGGGCGCATCTTTGCTGCTCATTCCTTTTGTCTATATGAAAAAAGACATCACCCGCATCTGGGGCATCGCCCTGACTGCGCTATATGCCTTCTATATCTTAATCGTACTGATCTAAGGAGGCGGGCATGCGCCGGGCACTTGTGACAGGAGCGGGCCAGCGCCTTGGTGCGGCCATGGCTTTGTATTTGGCGGATCGTGGCTATGACGTGGCGGTGCATTATGCCAGCTCTGCCAAGGCGGCAGAGGCTGTAGCAGGACAGATCACCGCGAAGGGGCAATTGGGCATAGCCCTGAAAGCGGACCTTTTGGATGATGCGCAGTGCCAGGCCCTGTTTTCGGGGGCGGTCGATGCGCTGGGCGGTCCAATCACCTGTCTCGTCAACAATGCCTCAATCTTTGAGTATGACACGGTTCTCAGCGCCACGCGCGAAAGCTGGGACCGGCACATGGGCAGCAATCTGCGGGCCCCTTTTGTATTGACCCAAGCCATGGCCGCGCAAAACCTTCCAGCACAGACGGATGAGGCCGGAGAGCCACTGGCGGCTGCATTGATCGTGAACATGATTGATCAGCGCGTGCGCAAGCTGACGCCAGAGTTCATGACCTATACGATGGCCAAAATGGGTCTGTGGGCAATGACGCAGACCACTGCACAGGCATTGGCCCCCGCTATCCGGGTGAATGCAATCGGACCGGGCCCGACACTGCAAGGCAGCCGCCAGTCCGATCAGCATTTCGCCGACCAACGTGCAAATACAGTGATGAAGCGCGGGGCAAACCCCCAAGATATCACGGCGGCGTTGGGGTATTTTCTGGATGCACCAGCAGTCACCGGGCAATTGTTATGCGTGGATGGGGGGCAGCACCTTGGCTGGCAGACCCCGGACGTTCTTGGGGTAGAGTGACAGCAGCTCAGCAAAGTTCTGCACTGCTGGGCTGATCGGTCACAAATCTGTTACAAAAAACCAAGTAATTCCATTGGTTTGTACCCATGAATTTTATTTTCCTTAGAAAACAAGCACTTTCGGACTTGCCTATTTTTTGGGCACCCTGTGGAAGTGTGCTAAAAGCAAAGAGAAATTCTGGAAGGTCCAAAGTTACCCGCAGAGTTATCCACAGAATTCGTGGATAGCTTAACACTTGTTACGCAAGGCTGCATAGTGCAGCCAAACGGAGAATCAGACCGACCCATGACGGAAAAAACACAGATCCAGCCTGTTGGGCACGAGGTGATCCAGGCCTATCTCAAGACCCTGGACGCATCGCCCGGCGTCTACCGGATGCTGGATGCGGAAAGCCGTGTGTTATATGTGGGAAAGGCCCGAAATCTGCGGGCGCGGGTCAGCAATTATGCGCGGCCATCCGGCCATTCCGCGCGGATTGCACGGATGATCTCCAACACGGCTTCGATGATGTTTCTGACCACCAAAACAGAAACGGAAGCGCTGCTGCTTGAACAGAACCTGATCAAACAGCTCAAGCCAAAATTCAACGTGCTGCTGCGGGACGACAAGAGCTTTCCCAATATTCTGGTCACGGCGGACCACGGCTATCCCCAGATCAAAAAGCACAGGGGTGCCAAGAAGGAAAAGGGGGCCTATTATGGGCCTTTCGCCAGTGCAGGTGCCGTGAACCGCACGCTGAACCAGTTGCAGCGGGTCTTTCTTTTGCGCGATTGTTCGAACGCGATGTTTGAAAGCAGAACGCGCCCCTGCCTTCAATACCAGATCAAACGGTGTTCGGCCCCCTGCGTGGGCAAGATAAGTCCCGAAGAGTATCGCCAGACCGTGCGCGACGCGGAGCGGTTCCTATGTGGCAAGACGACCGATATTCAGGCCCGTCTTGCCTCGGAAATGTCTGCCGCGTCCGAAGCGATGGAATTTGAACGCGCCGCGGCATTGCGGGACCGGATCAAGGCGCTGACCCAGGTGCAGACAGCGCAGGGGATCAACCCCAAAGGCGTGGCAGAGGCGGATATCATCGCGCTGCATATGGACAGCGGCCAGGCCTGTGTTCAGGTGTTTTTTATCCGGGCGAACCAAAACTGGGGGAACAGGGATTATTATCCGCGGGTCGGCCCGGATGTTGACGCAGCTGAAGTGCTGGAGGCCTTTATCGGTCAGTTCTACGATACCAGGGAGCCGCCGCGCCAATTGATCCTGAGCAATGAGATCGAAAACCCCGATTTGATGACCGAGGCATTGTCAGGAAAATTGGGCCGCAAGGTCGAATTGCTGGTGCCGCAGCGGGGTGAAAAGGCCGAACTGGTCGATGGCGCGTTGCGCAATGCCCGCGAAAGCCTTGCGCGCAAGATGGCAGAAACGGCAACGCAGTCCCGTTTGCTGCAAGGACTGGCGGATGCTTTTGATCTGCCGAAACCGCCGCAGCGCATCGAAGTCTATGACAACTCGCATATCCAAGGCACGAATGCTGTCGGTGCCATGGTTGTGGCAGGCCCGGACGGGATGATCAAAAGCCAGTACCGAAAGTTCAACATCAAGGGCGATGATCTGACCCCGGGTGATGACTTTGGCATGATGAAAGAGGTTCTGACCCGGCGGTTCAAACGGCTGATCAAGGAAGACCCGGACCGGCAGGAGGGCCATTGGCCGGATTTGTTGCTGATTGATGGCGGTGCGGGCCAGGTATCGGCCGTGGCGTCGATCATGCGGGAATTCGGTGTCGAGGACATTCCCATGGTCGGCGTGGCCAAAGGGGTGGACCGGGACGCGGGCAAAGAAGAGTTTTACCGGGTGGGCAAAAGGCCCATGGCGTTGCGGCACAATGATCCGGTGCTGTATTTCGTTCAGCGCATGCGCGACGAGGCGCACCGTTTTGCGATCGGAACGCACCGTGCCAAACGCGCCAAGGCGGTCGGTGCGACGCCCTTGGATGACGTGCCAGGCGTCGGGGCGGGCCGCAAACGCGCGCTGTTGGCGCATTTTGGATCGGCCAAGGCTGTGGCGCGCGCCAATCTGAGTGATCTCAAGGCCGTGGACGGCGTTTCGGACGCATTGGCCGAAACGATCTATGCCTATTTTCATGAACGTGGCTGAGGGGTTGCCCGGATTTGGGCCGATTTGCCCGGCGGTGAGTGCGGAAGGTATTTATTGCCAAAAAGAGGGGAGAGGATGCCGCTTTAACACCGTCGTTGTGCATTGTAGGGTGCGGTCATGAAGTGGAATCTGCCCAATATCCTGACGCTTTTGCGTCTGATCGCTGCACCGGGTGTTGCAGTGATGTTTTTGTATTTTACCCGTCCCTATGCGGATTGGTTTGCCTTGCTGCTGTTTGTATCTGCGGCTGTGACAGATTGGTTTGATGGCTATCTGGCGCGTGCCTGGGGCCAAGAAACCAAGCTGGGGGCAATGCTGGATCCTATCGCCGACAAGGCGATGGTGGTGATTGCCCTGATGGTGATTATCGGCTTTTCCAGCTGGTCGCCCTGGTTGGTCTTGCCCGCAACGGTGATCTTGTTCCGCGAGGTTTTTGTTTCGGGGTTGCGGGAATATCTGGGCGATGTGGCCGGTACCTTGCAGGTGACACGGCTGGCGAAATGGAAAACCACTTTTCAGATGACAGCGATTGCTGTGTTGTTCAGCCAGGGTGTGTTTGAACATTATCTTGGGATGTCGGTCTTTGGCATGGACGAGGCGATGATATCGGCCATTCTGTCTGGTCAAGAGGAAGACCTTGTGGGGTTGCGCTGGAAGCTGGCGGGGATGGATTGGGCCGGACGAGCCGGGTTATGGCTGTTGTGGCTGGCCGCGGCGCTGACTGCGATCACGGGGGTGGACTATCTGGTAAAGGCCATGCCCCATTTGAAGGAGGAGCGCTGATGGATGTCTTGTATTTCGCCTGGGTGCGCGAAAGAGTTGGTCTGCCGCGCGAGGAGGTCACGACCTCGGCGCGTACGGTTGCGGATCTGGTTGAAGAACTGAAGGCGCGGGAAGAACGCTATGCCGTGGCATTTTCTGATTTATCGGCCCTGCGGGTGGCGGTGGATCAGAAGCTGACTGATTTTGATGCATCGCTTGACGGCGCGCGGGAGGTTGCGTTCTTTCCTCCCATGACAGGGGGATAGGGGGATGCGTGTTGTGGTGCAGCAGCCCCCCTTTGATCTGGGACAGGAAGCTGCGGCCTTTGCTGCGGGGCGGTCCGACATGGGGGCCATCGTCACCTTTACCGGGGTTGTGCGGGATTTGCCGGGTGATCCGATGGAAGCGATGGAGATCGAGCATTATCCCGGCATGACGCAGGCGGCCCTGACCGAAATTGCCCAGCAGGCGATGGCACGGTTTTCGCTGGGCGACGCTTTGGTCATTCACCGGTATGGCCGGCTGGTTCCGGGTGAGATGATCATGATGGTTGCGACGGCGGCGCGGCACCGCAAAGATGCTTTTGAGGCTGCCGAATTCTTGATGGACTACCTGAAGTCACGCGCGCCTTTCTGGAAGCGCGAGATATCTGCCAATGGGGAACAATGGGTGGCCGCGCGCAGTGAGGACGAGGCAGCCTTGAACCGCTGGTAGGTCAGCGGCTTATCTCTTGCTGGAAAAGACTTCGCCCTGGGGCTGTGACTGGCTTTCGATATAGGCGCGCATTTCTTCGGCTTCGTGGCGGGCATCGCGCAGGCCTTCCATGGCCGCGCCCAATTCCGCCTCTGTTTGCGCCAACTGATTCGTCAGTTCCGCCTCGCGCTGTTGCAGATAGGTGATGGCCTGATCGCGGGTTTCCTCGGCCTCGTGCAATTCCTGGCTCATCCTGTCCAGCTGTGCGACGTCATCTGCGGCGACGCGGGTAAAGCGGTGCAACAGCCAATTCGCAAACCATCCAAGGCAAAACGCCACAAACAGGATAATGGCTGTGGCGAGGACAAATTCAGTTCTGCTCATCGGTGGTGCTTTCTTGGGTCGGATCGCCTGTTGTATCGCCGGATTGAGCCGTAGTTTCCAGTGTTGTTTGCGCCGGGGTGGTCACTGTATCGGGACGGATCAGGCGAAATTCGATCCGACGGTTGGCTTCGCGGCCTTCTTCGGTGCTATTGTCGGCAATCGGGCTTTCCTCACCATAGCCTTTGGCGGTGAATGAACTGGTCAGGACGCGACGGGCGCGCAGCTCGTTCAGAACAGATTCGGCGCGGCTTTGGCTCAGGGCGAGGTTCATCGTCTCGCGGCCCTGGCTGTCGGTATAGCCTTGGATCTCAAGTTGCAGATCCCCGCAGAGTTTCAGAATTTCGGCAATATCATCCATGATCGCCAAGGCGGAGGCATCGATGGTGGCAGAGCCAGGTTCAAAGTTGATCTTTCCGGCCTTCAGGACATCGCCAATTTGGGCCTCGCATTCGTCAGGCGTGGGCAAGCCCAGCACGGGGTCCAGCTTTTCCTGGTAGGTTGCGTCAATGTCGTATTCGGCCGCTTCGCCCAGTTTATCCGACAAAAGTGATGCGATGATGTTGCTGGCGTCGGGATTGCCGGTGTTGCCCGTGATCGAAAGTGTGTCAGGGGTCAGAACCGCAGACCCATTGCTGAGTTCTGACAGCGCCTCGAGTGCTGTCAGAACGCGAGGGGCCCAGTCGGCGGGCAGATCTTCGGCAATGCGTACGGCGGTATAGACGTTGTCTGATCCAAACCGAGCCTTGGCAAAACTGTCGGCCAATTCGCGCAGCGTTGAATCGTTTACCCGGCCGCGCAATTGCACCTGTCCCTCGGGGCTTAGGGTGGCGGTGAATTCCGGTGGCCCTTCATTGGGGTCACTCACTTTTGGCAGTTTGGCACGCAGGGCAAAGACGTCGGGCAGGCTGGTTTCCAACTCTCCGACGATGCGGTCAAAATTGTCCTGATCGGTGCCTGGCAGCGCCACCAGGGTAATGTCGGCATCGGCAAGGGTGACGGAACCGCCGCCCATACGATGCAGCGCATCAATGCTTTGGGAAACCGCTGCGGACCAATTCGGGCTGGGCACGCCAAGGCCGATGGTGCAGCGGGGCGTATCCGTCAGGCCAGCGCGGGTTGCCGCGGCCAGAATCTCGATGCGGGCCTCTTCGGTATCTGCTGAACAGGAATCAAACCTCGGGCCCTCTGCGTCGATTTCAAACCGCAGGGTAAAGGGCGTGATCACGGGGCGGGGTGCGGCAATGTCCAACAAAAGCTCAATGTTCGGGGGAACGCGGCGGCGCAGCTTTTTCTCCATCGCGACTTTTTCCGCGACACTATCGGCGATGGCGGTGATCACAACGCGGCCCGCCTCAACCGAGGCCTTGGCGCGGGGCAGGTCCGCCATGGCGATGATGGCAAGGGACAGCGCGTCTTCCCAGCCATCGGGGGCGGGATAGTCGGCCTGTTCCAAAAGGTCTGCGATATTGGTCTCGCCGGTGCGCTCCTTGAAACGTGCGATGGTGGTGTCGCGGTCAGAGGAGGCGGGGATCAGGCCGATGATCGACATGCCGCTGTCATTGCGCAGCACCTCTGCAGAAAAGCGCGGAGGTGCGATGGCGGCTTGTGCCTCGACCTCCATTTCGTCGATGACGCGGGCGGCATCGACGATGGAGCCTGCCGTGGTCAGGGCGCGGAACCGTACTGCCTCCGTGGGGGCGACCCCTGCAAGAGTGACCTGCAAACCATCGGCCTGAACTTCGGCCCAGGTCATGCCGGCATCATCAAGGGCATCGCGCACGCCGATTTCTGAACTTTCCTCGATCAGTTTTACGCTGAAATTGGCGGCCAACAGGGCCACCACAGCCGCCGCAAAAAACGTAACGGCAACGATCAAGAGAGAAGAAAGGCGCATGTGTCCGGTTTCACCATATTATTATTCGCCACTTGATACGCCCCGTAGCGTCAGGGCGCAATCATGCCAAGAGAGCGGCGGCAAAAAACACCAGCGGGATCATGCCGGTATCGCGGTTTACCCGGAACAACTGCAGCATCTTGGCAGAATCAGTGACGTCCATGCCGCGCAATTGCCATGCCATATGCCACCCCATGGCCCATGGCCCTCCCAAGGCTATCACCAGCGCGAGCACCGAAGCATTGGGCATGGCGCTGAAAATCACCGCAAGCCCCATCAGGCCCACCGTCACCATCAAGAACCGCCGCAGCCATTCGGGCGATTGCGCACCAAAAAGCCGCGCCGTGGACTTGACGCCAATCAGCGCGTCATCTTCGGTATCCTGATGGGCATAGATGGTGTCGTAAAACAGCGTCCAGGCGATGCCTGCCGCGTAAAGCAGAACTGCCGGCGAATTGAGGCTGCCGGTATGTGCCGTCCAGACCAGAAGGGCACCCCAGTTGAACGCGAGACCCAGAAATACCTGGGGCCACCAGGTAAATCTTTTGGCAAAAGGGTATACGGTCACCAACAGCAAGGACAAAACCCCCAAAGAGATTGCCGCCCAGTTGAAGGTAAACAGGATCAGGGCGGCCAAAAGCGCCTGAATGATCATCCAGAGCACCGCAGCCTTCACAGAGACCTGACCAGAGGGAATGGGCCTCGACCGGGTCCGGGCGACCTGTGCGTCAAAGTCGCGGTCCGTGATGTCATTCCATGTGCAACCGGCCCCGCGCATCAGGAATGCGCCGATGCCGCAGCCGATGAATATCCACAAATCCTCCCAACGCGGACTTTGGTCATAGAGGATCGCCAGTGCCAGCCCCCACCAGCATGGCAACAACAACAGCCAGGTTCCAATCGGCCTGTCCGCCCTGCTCAGCCGCAGATAGGGCCGCGAGAATGCGGGTGCATAGCGGTCCACCCAATTGTCTGACGGGGCGTCCGCAACCGGCGCATCTGGTGAAGGAGGCAAGTGTTGCATATATCGGGCTCATGACGGCTAAAATCAGACTTTATGTAGAGCACCCTTTGGGTGCGGGGCAATCGGTTCCTTTGGACAAGGCGCAGGCGCATTACCTTTTTGCGGTGATGCGGCAGTCGGCGGGTGCGGCGGTATTGCTTTTTAACGGGCGTGACGGCGAATGGCTGGCCGAGGTGGCCGAGGCTGGCAAGCGCGGCGGCATGCTGTCTTGCGTGGAACAAACGCGGGTTTTGCAGATGCCGCCCGATCTGTGGCTGATGTTCGCCCCTATAAAAAAGGCCCGAACCGACTTTATCGTGGAAAAAGCGGCAGAGATGGGCGCATCCCGTATCGTGCCGGTAATGACGGAATTTACCAATGCAGGCCGGGTGCAGCGGGACCGCCTGCAGGCCCATGCGGTAGAGGCGGCTGAACAATGCGGTGGCACCTTTGTGCCCGAGGTTGCACAGGCAGCCAAGCTGAGCCAGCTTTTGAACACATGGGATCCGGCGCGGCGAATCATGTTCTGTGACGAAGCATTGGCAGGTGCCGCTGCTGGCCTTGATCCGCATGTCGCTGAAAGGGGCCCTTGGGCGATCCTGATCGGTCCGGAGGGTGGATTTTCCCAGGCAGAGCGTGCGCGGTTGCAGCGGTTGGATTTTGCCCATGCGGTGACCCTTGGCCCGCGCATCCTGCGTGCAGATACTGCGGCCGTCGCGGCGATGACCGTCTGGCAGCAAAAGCTTGGAGATTGGGCGTGACCTTTTTCAGACCAGAGGCACAGGCGGCACTTTGGCGTTGGCGCGAAGGGATCGTTGGCCTGGGTGTGGCCTTGCTGGGGATCTGGCTGGTTTCCGGCCCCGGTTTCTTACTGGCTGTGCCGGGCTATGCTTTTTTGCTGGGCGGTTTGGTCCTGATCTGGATGGGCATTCAGCGTGGCCGGTTTCGCGGCGCAGGCGGTGGGGCCGGTGCGGTGCAGATCGATGAAGGGCAAGTGACCTACTTTGGTCCGCTGACCGGCGGTATGGTCGCCTTGCGCGAGATGGACAGTCTGGTCCTTGAGGGGGCGATGTTTCCGCCCCATTGGCGCTTGGCCCAAGAAGGCCAGCCGCCGCTGCTGATCCCCGTCAATGCCGAAGGGGCCGATGCGCTTTTTGACGCTTTCGCGACACTGCCGGGCCTCAAGACGGAACGCATGTTGACAATGCTCAAGACGAACCCACATCAAGCGGTTCTGATCTGGCAGCGCGGTCCGTTACATCCTCGGGGGGCGTTGCTGCATTGACACCCTTGGAAAATGCCCCCATCCCTGACCTTTAACCGCAACCAAGCCGGAGCCCAAACAGATGTCTATCCCTCAGTCCGGAGGTGGCCCGATCGAGCGCCACGAACAGCTTGCGGAATACCTGTCAGACGGGTGCAAGCCCAAGTCAGAGTGGCGCATCGGCACCGAACATGAAAAATTCGGATATTGCAAAGACAGCCTGAAACCTCTGCCTTACGAGGGAGAACGCTCTATTCGGGTGATGCTTGAGGGGCTGCGCGACCGCCATAACTGGGCCCCCGTCGAAGAGGCGGGCAAGTTGATTGGTCTTGAAAAGGACGGTGCCAATGTGTCGCTTGAACCGGGCGGCCAGCTGGAATTGTCAGGTGCTCCTGTTGAGACGATTCATGAAACCTGCGACGAGGTGAACACCCACCTGCGCGAGGTCAAGGATGTTGCCGACGAGATTGGCGTTGGTTTCATCGGCTTGGGTGCCGCACCCGAGTGGACCCACGAGCAGATGGATCTGATGCCAAAGGGCCGATACAAGCTGATGAACGAATACATGGGCCGTGTCGGCACCATGGGCCGGATCATGATGCGGCGGACCTGTACCGTTCAGGTGAACCTTGATTTCGGGTCAGAAGCGGACATGGTCAAGAAGATGCGCGTGGCCCTTGCCCTACAGCCCGTCGCAACTGCGCTTTTTGCAAATTCGCCTTTCTTTGAGGGCAAGCCAAACGGCTATAAATCCCTGCGCAGCCGCGTCTGGCGCGATCTGGATGCGTCGCGGACCGGTACTTTGCCATTCGTTTTTGAAGAGGGCTTTGGCTTTGAACGCTGGGTCGAATACGCGCTCGATGTGCCGATGTATTTTGTCTACCGCGATGGCAAGTATATTGATGCGCTGGGCATGTCGTTCCGCGACTTCATGAAAGGCAAATTGCCGGCACTGCCGGGTGAGATGCCAACACTCAGTGATTGGGCCGATCACCTGACCACGGCCTTTCCAGAGGCGCGGATGAAGAAATTCATCGAAATGCGCGGTGCTGATGGCGGCCCATGGCGCAGGCTCTGCGCGTTGCCCGCGTTCTGGGTTGGCTTGATGTATGACCAGTCCGCGCTTGATGGCGCATGGGATCTGGTCAAGGATTGGACAGCGGCGCAGCATGACGCGCTGCGGGTTGCGGCCTCGATTGACGGATTGCAGGCTCAGGTGACGGGCATCAACATGCATGACATCGCCCGCGAAGCCGTGGCGCTGTCAGACGCTGGCCTGAAGGCGCGCGCCAAACCCGGTGCGGGCGGCATGGTTCCCGATGAAACGCATTTCCTGAACGCGCTCAAGGAAAGCATCGAAAGCGGCAAAGTGCCTGCCGATGAGCTGCTGGAAGACTATTATGGCAAATGGCAGGGTGACCTGAGCCGCATCTACGCTGATTACAGCTATTGAGTGGTACGCGGTTGGGGCGCTACCCCAGCCGTGTTGTCAGGACCTTGACCGCAATCGCGCCAAAGGCCAGGGCAAAGAAGGTCTCAAACCACCTTTTTGCACCGGTATAGGCCGCGGTCATTGGCCGGGATGAAAAGATGACCGCGTAAAGGTGGAACATGATCATGCTTTGGACCCCCACGGCGAGGATCACCATGATCAGATCCCCCGGCGGCGTGCCAACCGGCACACCGATCGCATAGAGTGCGCCAAAAAACAGGACCGCTTTGGGGTTTGTCAGGTGCAGGGCCACGCCCTTGACATAGGCACGACCTGCGGTGGTGGGCGGCAAAGGCTTTGTGGCAAGCTTGTGTCCGGCCCATGCGGACCGCCCAGCCTTGAGCGCAAGCCACAGCAGATAGCCTGCACCAAGATAGCGAATGACCTCAAAAACCCATGCATTCGCAGCCATCAATGCCCCCAGTCCAAAGGCGGCAGAGACAGACCAGATGAATGACCCGGTGGTAACACCAGAGGCCAGCGCCAGGCCCGCACGCCTGCCCGAAGACATCGATGTGCCCGCGATTGCCAAAGTTGCAGGTCCGGGGCTGGCTGCGGCAAGGAAGGCCGCGAACAGGATCATGGGCAGGTTGATATCGGTCATGGTTTTGCGTCGCCGTCAGGTCTGTAAGCGCGGACAAAGGCGATTACCTTGTCACTGGGCATTTCGCAGGGATAAAGCTGCGGGCCTGCGGCAAGATCATAGAGGTTCATGCTGATATAATCATTGCCACCCATTTCTTCGGCCACCAGCTTGGTTGCCCGGCCATTGCTGAACTGGCTTTTGGTCGCCACATAGCGTTTGCCATGGGCGGTCCCCGTGGTCGTGCCCAAAGGCAGGTCTTGGACCAGATCACGCAGATCGGCGGGGGGTGTCACCCCTTCTGGCCGATCTTCGGCTCCGTGCCTGCCTTGATGCGCTGAATGTTGGCGCGGTGGCGCACAAACATCAGAACCGTCAGCAAGACACCCAGCACAAGGCCGTAGCCGTAGCCCAGAACAACAAGCAAGATTGTCGAGGCAGATGCAGAGGCAAGCCCGCCCATGGAGGATATGCGCGTCACCGCAGCCGCGATCAACCAGACAAGGCAGCACCCAACACCGACCGGCCAGGCACAGGCCAGCATGATCCCCAGAAAGGTTGCAACACCCTTGCCCCCCCTGAACCGCAGCCAGACCGGGTAGCAATGCCCAAGCATTGCGGCCAGTGCTGCAATCTGTGCGGCGTCTTCCCCGGCAAAGTGACGTGCCAGCAGCAGGGCCACCGCCCCCTTGGCGGCATCAAGGATCAAGGTCAGTGCGGCAGCCGTCTTGTTGCCGGTCCGCAAGACATTGGTCGCACCGATATTGCCTGATCCGATGTCGCGCAGATTGCCCAGTCCCATCAGGCGGGTCAGCACCATACCATAGGGAATGGACCCCATCAGATAACCAAGCAAAGCCCATAGGGTCAGAACGGGGAGTGCGGATTCAATTGGGGGCATCAGCTTTCCTTGTAAACGCAGGTTCCTGCGACAAAAGTCTGCAGCACCTTACCTTGCATCCGCATGCCGTCAAACGGTGTGTTGCGCGATTTCGACCGCAGTTTGGCCCGGTCCATCACAAAAGGTGCATTGGCATCAAAAAGCACCAGATCCGCAGGCGCGCCTGCACTCAGCCGTCCGCCGGGCAGGCCCAGCCGTTTTGCGGGATTGAGCGACAGCGCACGCCACAATGTCGGCAGATCCATCAGCTCTGCATGAACCAGACGCAATGCCGCAGGCAGCAATGTTTCCAGCCCGACCGCACCGGAGGCCGCTTCTTCAAAGGGCAGGCGTTTGCTTTCTTCATCCTGGGGGGTGTGCATGGAGCAGATGATGTCAATCAGACCTGAGGCGACGGCCTGTGCCACGGCAATCCGGTCTTCCTCATCGCGCAGCGGTGGTTTGAGTTTGAAGAATGTCCTGTAGTTGGCCACATCCAGCGCATTCAGCGTCAGATGGTGAATGCCCACGCCCGCAGAGATATCCAGCCCGTTGTTTTTTGCACGCTCCAGGGCTGGCAAGGCGCGTGCGGTGGTAATCTGATCTGCGTGATATTTAGCACCGGTCATCTCTATCAGTGCGATGTCACGGTCCAGACCCATACGTTCCGCCATCGGCGACACCGCAGGCAAGCCGCGCAGGGATGCAAATTTGCCCGATGTCGCCGCAGCACCAGCGCTCAGAACCGGTTCCTGGGGGTGGGCGATGACCAAAGCGCCCAGACTGCGGGCATAGGTCAGCGCGCGGGAAAATACCTTGGTGTCGGTGATCACGCGGTCACAATCGGTAAAGGCTGCGGCACCTGCGTCCATCAGGAACCCGATCTCTGTCATCTCGCGGCCTTCGCGGCCCTTGGTCAGGGCGGCCATGGGCACGACATTGACCGGAGCCGCCTCATTGGCGCGGCGGGTGACAAATTCCAGAACCTCGGGGCTGTCGATGGCCGGTGCGGTATCGGGGCGGGTGACCATCGTGGTCACACCGCCTGCCGCTGCTGCCAGACCGGCAGACCGATAGCTTTCCTTGTGCCGCTCGCCCGGTTCGCAGACTTTCACACCCAGATCGACAATGCCCGGTGCCAGATAGCGGCCCGCACAATCGATGACCTGGGCATCTTTGGGCAGGGGGGCCATGTCTTTGCTGATCTGCGCGATCTTGCCATCCGACACGCTCAGGCTGCCTTGAAAACTTGTGCCGGCTTCGGGGTCGATCAGCGTGGCATTGATGAAACGCAGCGTCATGGGGCACCTTTGGTCATGGTTGCAGGTTGCGTCCTATTGCCCGAATTCACGGGGTGAACCAAGGGGTTTGTCACTCAGGCCACCCTTGGGCCGCAGGCGGACCTGATCTGTTGTGCGACATTCTGTGGGTCCGCCAGATACCTTATCGCGATACGTTGCCCGCTGCTCAGCTTGAGGATGACCCGACCGCCGAATTGTGTCTGGACACCGATGATTTCGGACAGCGGCACCTGTGCGCGCCCCTCTGGACCGTCATGCAGCAATTGCCCATCAGAGATTTGCCACAAATCGGTGCGGGCCCCGCGCCAGCGCAGCACGTCCTCAACCAAGAAACCCATGGTCAGGGCAAAGGCCACCAGCAAGGCCCAGCCAAAGGACAGCCCCGTATAAAGGCCAAAGGCCGTCCCAACGAGGCCCAGGCCCGCAAAGGTCACGGCGGCGCTGATGAACACCCGGCGCAGGAACACCTCGCGGGAGGGGGCCCAGCTGACGGCATCGCCCGTCACCCGATCCACAGCATGATGCCCACGATCCCAAAGGCCACAAGCAGGGCGATCATCGCAATGCGGCCAGACATTTTTGGATCAGGTTTTGGTTCTTGCATGGCTCTATCCTTTTCCTTGTTCGGTCAGTTGCGGTGTCAGCCCAGGGCCCACCAAAGAACAGCGATCACCACAATCGCCAAAAGGGCCGTGACCCGCGCCGCACTGGCCTGATTTCGGCCAGCCTGTGCAGATGTGCCGCCCGCGGTACCGCTGTATGGCTGTGCTGCCTCGGCCTCCAGGCCGATCTGGGTATTGGGGGGCGGGGTTTGTGCGTAGGTGCCGATCAGGGTCAGTTCGGCGGCGGGGGCCAGGGTCACGGGCATGCCGCCAAAGGCCAGCGAATGCACCAACATCACCCATCCTTCCAGGGCGGCCAGTTTGACGCGGTCGCGTTTGAGGTCATCCTCCTGCGCATCGGCACCTTCGCGAAGGTATCCCGCAAGGCCCAGATCGCCCAGATCGGACAGGGCAAAGACTTCGACGCCAGTGGTGTTCAGGGTTTCCACGCCCAGCAGGGCCATCTGCCGCTGTGCGTCGTCGCGCAGCAGACGGGCGGTATCTGCGGGCATGGACAGGGAAAATACCCGTGTTGTGCCCAATTCACCTGCGGGAATGTCGATACGGGACATCAGCGTCTTACACCGCTGCGGATGCGCGGCTGCGTAGATTGCGCGCAAGCAGGTCCATCGCGGCCATGCGGACGGCCACGCCCATTTCGACCTGATCCTGGATAACGCTGCGGTTGATGTCATCGGCCAAGGTGCCGTCAATCTCAACGCCCCTGTTCATCGGGCCGGGGTGCATCACGATGGCATCGTCCGCCGCATGGGCCAGCTTCTCTGCATCCAGCCCAAAGCGATGATAATATTCGCGCTCCGACGGGATGAAACCGCCATCCATCCGCTCGCGCTGCAAGCGCAGCATCATCACAACGTCAACGCCCTGCAGCCCTTGTTGCATGTTGTCAAAGACCTCTACCCCGAATTCACCAATGCCCGACGGCATCAAGGTCGGGGGCCCGATCAGGCGGATGCGGTTTTCCATCTTGCCCAGCAGCATGATGTTGGACCGGGCCACGCGACTATGGGCGATATCGCCGCAAATGGCGATGCTCAGCCGGTGCAGCCGCCCCTTGGCCCGCCGGATTGTCAGCGCGTCCAGCAAGGCCTGCGTGGGGTGTTCGTGGCGTCCGTCGCCTGCATTCAACACGGCGCAATTGACCTTTTGGGCCAGCAGATCAACCGCACCGGACTGCGGGTGGCGCACCACCAGCAAATCAGGATGCATCGCATTCAGGGTCATTGCCGTGTCAATCAGGGTCTCGCCTTTTTTGATCGAACTGGCCTGCATCGCCATGTTCATCACGTCAGCACCCAGCCGTTTGCCCGCAATCTCAAAACTGGCTTGCGTGCGGGTCGAGTTTTCAAAGAACATGTTGATCTGGGTCAGCCCTGCCAGCACATCGACGTGCTTATCAGCGCGGCGGTTCAGATCGACATAGCTTTCGGCCAGATCCAGAATGGTGATGATGTCGCTTTGGGACAGATGTTCGATGCCAAGCAGGTGGCGATGGGCAAAAGACATATGAGGCGACCTTTGAAACTGTTGCTGTCTTATAGAGGGCAGGGCCGCATGGCGGCAAGGGACTGCGGCAGAATGTGACCTGTTGCAATGAGCCATTTAGCTTGGACCGTTTGGGCGCTACCTTGGCAGAATGGAATCAACGCATTTTCATCATGATCTGGCGCTGCTGGACTGGCAGATTGAACTTGGCGTGACCGAGGCGATCTGTGACGCCCCGGTCAACCGCTATGACGTGCCGGCTGCGTTGGAAAAACCCAAGGCCGTGGCGCAGGCACCGGCTGCTGTGATGAACATGGCCCCCGCCAAGGTCGATGCCGTAGCCGAAGCAGAGCGTGCGGCAAAAGCTGCAGGAACGCTGGATGAATTGCGCGCTGCAATGACCGACTATGAACATTGTGACCTGAAAAAGGGCGCGCGCAATCTGGTGTTCAGTGATGGTATCCCCGGGGCCAGGGTGATGCTGGTCGGCGAAGCGCCGGGCCGTGATGAAGACCTCGAGGGCAGGCCCTTTGTTGGCCGGGCGGGTCAGCTGCTCGACAAGATGCTGGGGGCAATTGATCTGGGACGCGACCGGCAGGATGCGCCTGTCTACATTACGAACGTGATGCCTTGGCGCCCGCCGCAGAACCGCGACCCAAAACCAGAAGAGATCGCGATGATGAAGCCGTTCCTCTTGCGCCATATCGCATTGGCCGCGCCCGAGGTGCTGGTGATTGTCGGCAATTGGTCCTGCCAGGCCCTTTTGGGCAAACGCGGCATCACCCGGCTGCGGGGCACATGGACAGAAGCCGCAGGATTGCCGGCCTTGCCGATGTTCCATCCGGCCTATCTGCTGCGATCAGCTGAATTCAAACGCGAGGCCTGGGCCGATTTGCAGAGCCTTCAAGCCAGATTGCGCAAAACCAAGGGGGCCGCATGAGCCGTATCGACGAGACAAAAGACTTTATCCCGGTGCGGATCGCGGTCTTGACCGTGTCCGATACGCGGGATCTGTCGCAGGACAAATCGGGCGACACCTTGGTGGCGCGGATCACGGCGGCCGGCCACCAATTGGCCCAGCGGCATATTCTGCCCGATGAGCGCGATCTGATTGCAGACCAGTTGCGTGACTGGTGCGCGGATCCGGGCATTGACGTGATCGTGTCGACTGGCGGCACAGGTCTGACCGGCCGCGACGTGACCGTAGAAGCGCACCGGGATGTCTATGAAAAGGAAATTGATGCTTTCGGCACGATTTTCACCATCGTTTCCATGCAAAAGATCGGCACTTCGGCGGTCCAGAGCCGCGCCACCGGCGGGGTTGCAAATGGCACCTACCTCTTCGCGCTGCCCGGCTCTCCGGGGGCGTGCAAGGATGCCTGGGACGAGATTTTGGAAAAACAGCTCGATTATCGGCATCGGCCCTGCAATTTCGTGGAAATAATGCCCCGTCTGGATGAACATCAGCGTCGCAAATAAATTTTGGATGCAAGCGACGGAAAAGTCTGCCAACTGAGTTCAAGAGTTGTGACTTGGTATTTTGCTACCGGGCATTATTTTGATGTCAGGACATTTTTGTTTGGAATGGACGACGATGCGGTTTTTGCGACAAAGCATGATTGGGCTGTTCTTGGCGGCAGCAACGCTTGGACTTTTGGTCTTTGCCGTATCGCTTGTGGGGGGTGCCCTGCGCGAACGGCTGGCGGATGACCCCAAAGGGCCGCCTGCGCGTGAACGTGTGTTTGCGGTTAATGTCGTAACGGCGGCACCATCTGATGTCGCCCCCTTCCTGGAATCCTTTGGCGAGGTGCAAAGCCGCCGACAGCTTGAACTGCGTGCCGCAGACGGGGGGCGCGTTATCGCGCTTGCCGATAATTTTGAGGATGGCGGCGCGGTTCAGGCGGGACAGGTTCTGGTGCGCCTTGATCCTGCGGATACGCAATCTGCTGTGGAACGTGCCGCCAGTGATCTGGCCGATGCACAGGCCGAAGGCCGTGATGCGCAGCGCAGCCTGCTGCTGGCCGGGGACGAACTTGCGGCATCACAAGAACAGGCGGCCTTGCGTCAAAGCGCCTTTGAGCGGCAGCGCGATCTGGCGGAGCGCGGCGTGGGCACTGCCAGCCTGAGAGAAACCGCTGAACTGGCCGCATCGGCAGCGCGCCAATCGGTCGTGTCGCGCCGTCAGGCGCTGGCGCAGGCAGAAGCGCGCGTGGATCAGGCGGCGACCCGTCTGGCGCGGGCCAAAATCGCCCTGGCCGAAGCGAACCGCCGTCTGGAGGATACGGTCCTGACGGCACCCTTTGACGGGGTGTTGTCAGCGACAAATGTGATCGTGGGCCGGTTGGTGTCGCCCAATGAACGATTGGCCGAATTGATTGATCCCACGGATCTGGAGGTTTCTTTCCGGCTGTCGACCGCGCAATACGCCCGGCTTCTGGATGCAGAAGGCGCGCTGGTCCGCGCGGATCTAAGCGCCACGCTTGACGTGGCCGGTGTGGATCTTGAGGCCCGGGGCAGAATTAGCCGGGCCAGTGCTGCGGCGGGAGAAGGTGCCACTGGACGGTTGCTTTTTGGCGGATTGAACGATGCAAAGGGGTTCAAACCGGGTGATTTTGTCACTGTCCGGGTCGAGGAACCGGTATTGGAAAATGTGGTGCGCCTGCCTGCCTCTGCGGTTGACGCGAGGGGCGAGGTGCTGGTGCTGGATGGTGAAAACCGTCTTGAGGCCATCGCGGTAGAGCTTTTGCGCAGGCAGGGGGATGATGTTCTGGTGCGCGGCCCGATCACTGGTCGGCAGGTCGTGCAGACGCGCTCCCCTTTGTTGGGCGCTGGCATTGCGGTGAAACCCTTGCAGAAAGACGCGGTGCCGCCTTCAGAGCCGGAAATGCTTGAACTGACAGAAGAACGCCGTGCCCGCCTGGTCGCATTTGTGCAGGGCAACAACCGAATGCCCGAAGAGGCCAAGGCACGTGTTCTGGCCCAATTGGCGGAACCGATGGTGCCTGCGAACATGGTCGCGCGGATCGAAAGCCGGATGGGGGGCTAGGGGATGGTGCGCAAGATGCCCAGTGCAGCCGGCGGGCTATTGTCCTATTTCGTGAGGCACAGGACAGCTGCGAACCTTTTGCTCGTGGTTTTGCTGGTCGCGGGGATGGCCGCCGCACCCAATATGCGCGCGCAATTCTTTCCCGATGTGATCATAGACAATGTGACCGTAAACACCGTTTGGCGCGGCGCAGGTGCCGAGGATGTCGATACCGCGATCATCCAGGTGCTGGAGCCTGCCCTTCTGGCGGTCGAGGGGGTGGAAAGCTCTTCGAGCACCTCGCGCGAAGGGTCCGGCACGATCATGCTGGAATTTGACCCCGGCTGGGACATGGCGCGCGCAGCCAATGATGTGCAATCGGCCGTAGATGCGATCACGACCCTGCCAGAAGAGGCCGAGGACCCCAATGTCAGGCGCGGCGCATGGCGCGACCGGGTGACCGATGTGGTGATCACCGGGCCCATCGCCCCCGAACAGCTGGGCCGTTTTGCGGATGAATTCGTGACCCGCCTGTTTGCCGTGGGTGTGACCAGAACGATCATCCAGGGCGTCGCTTCTCCTCAAACCATGGTCGAAGTGCCGTCTTCCAAGTTGATCGCCTATGACGTGAGCATGGCTGAAATCGCGGCTGCCATCGCTTCAGAGGTGGATGCGGACCCTGCGGGAGACGTCGAGGGGGCCAATGCCCGTGTGCGCACGGGCACGGCCAAACGCAGCGCGACCCAGATCGCAGGCATTGTGCTGCGGTCCAATCCCGATGGATCAGTGCTGACCATCGGCGATATCGCCGTGGTCCGCGAAGAGGGCGTTGACCGCAACCAAAGCTACTTTGTGGGGTCTGACCCGGCCATCTCTGTCAGGATCGACCGATCTGATCGCGGGGATGCAATCGGCATTCAGGAACAGGTCGAACAAGTGGCGGCGGAACTGCAGGCCACCTTGCCTGCAAATGTCAGCATTGAGTTGATCCGCACCCGCGCCGAAGCCATTACCGGCCGACTTGATCTGTTGATTGACAATGGGCTGATGGGCCTTGGGCTGGTCATCTGTTTGCTGTTTCTGTTTCTTAACGCGCGCACGGCCTTTTGGGTGGCGGCGGGCATTCCGGTGGCCATGGGGGCCGCGATTGCCCTGATGTACCTGGGCGGTCTGACGATCAACATGATCTCTTTGTTCGGCCTGATCATCACCTTGGGCATTGTGGTGGATGATGCGATTGTTGTCGGGGAACATACGGATTATCGCTATCGCACCTTGGGCGAAGGGCCGATGCAGGCGGCCGAAAATGCTGCCTCCCGCATGGCGATGCCTGTCTTTGCCGCCACATTGACCACGATCATCGCTTTCTTTGGTTTGATCGCCGTGGGCGGGCGTTTTGGCGATCTGATCCGCGATATCCCCTTTACCGTGATCGCAGTGCTGGCCGCATCGCTTGTCGAATGTTTCCTTATCCTGCCAAACCACATGGCCCATGCGATCAAGGCGGCGGACAAGGAACATTGGTACGACATGCCAAGCCGTATCGTGAACAAGGGCTTTGTCTGGATGCGCGAAAGGCTGTTCAGGCCACTTATGGGCGGCGTGATTGCTGCGCGTTATGTGGTGCTGGCCGGGGTCGTCGCGGTTCTGGCCTCGCAGGTCGCACTCTTTATTCAGGGGGATGTTCAATGGCGCTTTTTCAATGCGCCGGAACGGGGGTCCGTCACCGGCAACTTCATGATGACCGAAGGGGCGACCCGTAGCGATACGCTTGAGATGATGCGCGAATTCCAACGTGCCACAGAGGAACTGGGAGCCGAGTATGAAGCGCGCTATGGCACCAACCCGATCGACTATGTGATCGCGCAGATTGGTGGCAATGCGGGCCGTGGGCTGGCAGGGTCTGATAACAAGGACCCCGATCTGCTGGGCGGCATTTCGATTGAACTGATCGACGCCGACCTGCGTCCCTATTCCAGCTTTGCCTTTGTGGGTGAATTGCAAGACAAGGTGGTTCAACACCCGCTTGCAGAGACTGTCAGCTTCAGAGGCTGGCGTTCCGGTCCCGGCGGTGATGCCTTGGATGTCCAGTTTTATGGTGCCACCACGGACACGCTCAAGGGTGCCTCCGAAGATCTGCAAGACGCTTTGCGCCAATTCCCCGAAGTCAGCGCGGTGCAGGATAACCTGGCCTATGACAAGGAAGAGCTGATCCTTGATCTGACGCCGCAGGGTCAGGCGCTGGGCTTTACCATCGACACGCTGGGGCGTGCGCTGCGCAACCGTCTGGGCGGGATCGAAGCGGCGACCTATCCCGATGGTCCCCGCTCTGCGACGATACGGGTGGAACTGCCCAAAGGCGAGTTGACGGCCGATTTCCTGGATCGAACCCAGATGCGGACGCCCGCAGGGCAATATGTGCCCCTGGCGGATATTGTCAGCGTTGAGCGCCGGACAGGTTTCAGCACGGTGCGACGCGAGAACGGCATCAGGCTGATCTCTGTCACGGGCGACATCTCAGAGGATGATGCCGCCCGCGCCACGGAAATCACGCAAGCGTTGCAAGACGATATACTGCCGCGCATTGCATCAGAGCGTCAGGTCGAATTCCGCATTTCCGGGCTTAGCGAACAGGAGAATGACTTTCTCAACGACGCGATGACGGGGCTGATCCTGTGCCTGACCGGCATATTCCTGGTTCTTGCCTGGGTGTTTGGCAGCTGGACCCGGCCGCTGGTCGTGATGGCGATCATACCCTTTGGTCTGGTGGGGACGATCTATGGCCATAATTTGTGGGATGTCCCGCTGAGCATGTTCACGGTCGTCGGCCTGTTGGGGATGACGGGGATTATCATCAATGATTCCATCGTGCTGGTGACAACGATTGACGAATACTCAGAGACGCGCGGCCTGATCCCGTCGATTATTGACGGGGCTACTGACCGCTTGCGGCCTGTCATGTTGACCACGCTGACCACGGTGCTGGGCATGGCACCGCTGCTCTACGAGCAAAGCCAGCAGGCACAGTTCTTGAAACCCACGGTGATCACTTTGGTTTACGGGTTGGGCTTTGGGATGCTGTTGGTGCTTTTGGTGGTCCCGGCGCTGGTGGCGGCGCAGCATGACGTGGCGCGTCAGATCACCGCGATGCGGCGCGGCATGCGTGCGCCTGTCACCGCGATGCGGCTGGGGATTGCAGGTCTTTGGGCGGCGATCATCGGATGGGGTGCGGCAACACTGGGCTGGGCTGCCTGGTACGGCAGCCTGCATCCTGCGGTGGGGGCGCTTTTGCCGATGCTGGACCAGCTGTCACCGATGACGGCGGCCTTGTTGGTGTTCATCCTTGGGGCGGCCGCAGTGGCGCTGTCGGGGTATATTCTGGCGGCGCTGGTCATGGGGTTGCGCAAGCCTCGCAGCACTGGTTGACGGGTCGTGGCGGATAGGTCTTGGCCGATTGGGAGTCACTGACGGGCCTTGGCTGTCACGCGGGCCGCATGTCGCGCCTTAGCCCGGTGTGCAGCCCTGAATATCTACCGCGTGTTTCTTGCCCAGAACGGTAATTCTGATGTCGGAGCGGTCCAGGGCGATGGCGGCACCGCTGTCTGAAATCATCTCACCCACGGCGACCAGGGTCTTGCCGCTGCGGCTGCTTTTGGTCTCGCCAATCCATAGATTGGGCTGACCGGGCTCGATCACCACAACCTCTGTGGCACCGGTTGACGGCAGGACCATGGTTGCCTTGATCTCAAACCCATCCGCTGTCGGGGAAAGCGCGCAGCTGGCCGTGCGCACCCCTGCCTCTCGGGCGGTCAGGGGACGGTCTGCCAATGCGGCGACAATGCTGGGGGTCGGCTTGGTGTTGTCACCCGAGATGATTGCGCTCAGGCGCATCTGGTGGGGGACGCAAATGTCGCTGCACACGCCAATGTCCAGATCGGCCCTCAGCGTGATGGGTTCGCCATCTTGGCGCGGGGCCAGCGCAATCGGCAGCACCAGCACGCCAGAGTAGCCGATGGTCTGCATGCCTGCGGTCAGAAATACCTCAGGCGTGGGCCAGGTGATTCCCACGCCGCGCAGGTTTTTTGAGCCTGACCAGTCGAAATGCGGTGGAATGCCCGCATCGCCGGGCGCGCGCCAATAGGTTTTCCAGCCTGGTGCCAGTGTCAGCCTCAGGGCCGCCATGCGCGTGCCATCGGCCTGTTGCCAGCCCGACAGGATTTCCCCCTTGACCGGGGTTTCAAAACTGTCCCCGGCGGACAGCGGCAAAGCGGTCGCGCAGCCCAGGGCCAGCGCAGTGAGGATGCGAATGATCATGCCCTTTGATGCGCCATTCATCGCGCGCTGCCAAGTCACGTTTGTTTCATGCATGTTTCGGCGTCGCACCGCCCGCTGGCATCCAAACAGGTTGCATGGCACCCCGAGCGCGGGCATGCTGTCGTCAATGCTGCTATTTGGGGCCTGTACAAGATGGGTGATGTCACGTTCCACCTCACAGGAAAATTGCTGATTGCGATGCCGGGCATGGGCGATACGCGATTTGCCCATAGCGTTATCTTTGTGTCCTCGCATACCGCCGAAGGGGCGATGGGGCTGGTGGTCAATAAACCCACCAAGAATGTCAGTCTGTCAGATGTCTTGCATCAATTATCCCGCGATGCGGCCCTGTCCAAGCGGTCCTTCAAGCTGCATTACGGCGGTCCGGTTGAAAAGGAGCGTGGATTTGTCCTGCATTCAGATGAATATCGCTCGGCGCTGCAAACACTGGTCATTCCGGGCGGATTTGCCCTGACGGCGACCTTGGATGTGCTGGAAGACATCGCGCAGGACAAGGGGCCGCAGCAGGCCTTGCTGATGCTGGGCTATTCCGGCTGGGGGGCTGGCCAGTTGGAGGGCGAGATCGCCCGCAATGGCTGGTTGATTGCGGATGCGACGCCTGAATTGGTTTTTGAAACCCCAGATGCCGAAAAATGGCAGGCGGCATTGCATTCACTGGGGATTGATCCGCTGATGCTGTCGGCGACTGCCGGGCGGGCCTGACGCCTATCTGGGTGCTGCTGCACGCTGCAAACGGTCATTGATCGCGCGGCCCAGTCCCGTGTTGGGCACAGGGGCCACCGCAATGGGACGGCCCGTGGCGTCCAGGCGGTGCAGATGGTCAAACAGATTTGCCGCAGCCTCTGCCAGATCACCGCTGGGGGACAGGTTCAGATCACCCTCAATGGTGCCAAAGCCCAGCATCACCTCATCGTTTTGCGCGGTGAGGGCATTCAACCGCACCGACGCCCCCGGCGCATAATGCGAGCTCAATTGGCCGGGCGCGATGATCTCGGCCCCGCTTGCCTCGGTCACGGGATGGCCCAGTGCCGCTTCGATGGCCTCTTTCGGCAAGCCGCCTGCGCGCAGAAGCACGGCATCAGGGCCATTCAGCCCGACGATGGTGCTTTCCAGTCCAACGGGGCAGGGACCATCGTCCAGGACGGCGGCAATCCGACCGTCCAGCCCGGCCAGCACATGACTGACCAATGTGGCGCTGATCTTGCCCGATGGGTTGGCAGAGGGGGCTGCAACCGGCCCGCCAAAGGCCTGCAACAAGGCCTGCGCCGTCGCATGTGCAGGCACCCGCAGTGCGACGGTATCCAGACCTGCCGTCACCAGTGAGGACAGGCCATGCCCGTCCTTCAATGGCAGGACCAGGGTCAGCGGTCCGGGCCAGAAGGCGGATGCCAGTATCTCGGCGGTATCAGACCAGTGGACATAGCGCCGGGCACTGCCGGCGTCGGCCAGATGCACGATCAAGGGGTTGAAGCTGGGCCTTCCCTTGGCCGCGAATATTGCGGCCACCGCGCGACCGTCGCGCGCGTCTGCCCCAAGGCCGTAAACGGTCTCTGTGGGGAAAGACACAAGCAGGCCCCGCGCCAGCAACTGTGCTGCCGTTTCAATGCCGCCTGACTGCGGAAAAAGGTGTTTTGTCTTAAAGCTCATGCAATTCCCGTGACGCGGCGTTTTGGTTGCGGGTGGCACTTCGTGCGTTTCATGGTAATCCACCTGCGATGCCCATAGCAGGGCTGTGTCCGGCTTGCCAAGTCACACGGCCCCCACACCGGAGAGCCTGCATGCCTTATCGTGCCGCCGTCGATGAATTTAGTTTCTTGATCAATCATCTTTTGGATGCGGATGCTCTGCGTCAGACAAACCTTTTTGCAGAAGCCACGCAAGACGTGACAGATGCGATCCTGTCAGAGGCAGGCAAGCTGTGCGATGAGGTTCTTGCCCCCTTGCAGCGCGCGGGCGACCTGCATCCGGCGCGGTTGGAAAATGGTGTGGTGCGCACCTCACCGGGGTTTGCCGATGGGTTCAAGGCAATAGCTGAGGGCGGTTGGCTGGGCATGTCCGCCGACCCGGCATTTGGTGGCATGGGCTTGCCGATGATCCTGACTTCGGCGGTCAATGAAATGATGAGCGGTGCCTGTCTTGCGCTGCAGCTTGCCCCGCTGATGAGCCAGGGCGAGATCGAAGCGCTAGAGCATCACGCAAGTGACGAGATCAAGGCGCTTTATCTGCCGAAACTGGTTTCGGGTGAATGGACCGGGACGATGAACCTGACAGAGCCGCAAGCGGGATCGGACGTCGGCGCGCTGAAATCCAAGGCCGAGGCCAATGGCGACGGCACCTATGCCATCTCTGGCCAGAAAATCTATATCAGCTGGGGCGACCATGACGTCGCCGAAAACATCTGCCATCTGGTGCTGGCGCGGATTCCAGGTGCGCCCGAAGGGACCAAGGGCATCAGCCTGTTTCTGGTGCCTAAGTTCTTGCCAAATGCCGATGGTTCATTGGGTGCGCGCAATGGTGTGACCACGGTCAGTCTTGAACATAAGATGGGCATTCACGGCTCGCCCACAGCGGTTTTGCAATATGATCAGGCCAAGGGCTGGCTGATCGGGCCGGAACAGGGCGGAATGGCAGCCATGTTCACGATGATGAACAATGCCCGCCTTGGCGTTGGGGGGCAGGGGATCGGCGTGGCCGAAGCCGCCTTTCAGCATGCGCTGTCATACGCAGAGGGCCGCAAACAGGGCCGTGCGGGGGGCGACGGCAAGGGCAGCATCATTGATCACGCCGATGTGCATCGCATGCTGACAAGCATGAAGGCGGATATTTTCGCGGCCCGCGCGATCGGGTTGAGCTGTGCCTACGCGATCGACATGGCACGGGCGACGGGTGATCCTGCGTGGAAAGCACGCGCTGCATTGCTGACGCCGATCTCAAAGGCCTTTGGCACGGACACCGGCATTGCCGTGGCTGAGATGGGGTTGCAGGTGCATGGCGGCATGGGTTTTGTCGAAGAAACGGGTGCCGCCCAATTCAGCCGCGATGTCCGCGTGACCGCGATTTACGAAGGCACCAACGGCATTCAGGCGATGGACCTTGTGGCCCGCAAGATGATGGACGGAGGCGAGGCCGCGTCGCGGCTGCTGGACGAAATGGAAGTAGATATCGAGCTGGCAAGAGAGCATTTCCCGAACATGGCCGATGGGGTCTGGCAAGCCTGCGAAAGCATGCGCGAGGCCACCGAATGGATGGTCGAGCAAGATCAGATGAACGCGCGTTTTGCCGGTGCTGTGCCCTTTTTGCGGGCCTTTGCCCGTGTGATCGGCGGCCATCTGCACCTAAAGGCTGCAATGGCTGACAAGGGCGGTCCGCGTGAAAGATTGGCACGCTATTACATTTTGCGTCTTTTGCCCGAACATATGGGGCTGCTGGTGCATGCACAGGCGGGCGATGCCGATCTTTTTGCCGTCACAACAGAAGAGTTGGTAGCATAATGGCCGATACTGCGCCCGTAGGGCTACGCTATCCTTGGGATACCCCGCCTGCACATGGTTCGGAGGCGATCGAGGTTGCACCGGGTGTCTTGTGGATCCGGATGCCATTGCCGATGAAGCTGGACCATGTGAACGTCTATGCGCTGGATGAAGGGGACCATTGGACCATCATCGACACCGGTTTTGCCTCCAAGAAATCCAAGGCGCTTTGGGCCGAGGTGATCGCAGGCCCCTTGGGCGGCAAGCCCATCGGCCGGGTCGTGGTCACCCATCATCACCCCGATCATATCGGCCTTGCCGGGTGGTTTCAGACCGAACATGGCGCAGAGCTGGTGACCACGCGCACCGCATGGCTCACGGCACGGATGCTGACGCTGGATGAACAAGAGGTATCCCCTGCAGAGGCGCTCAGTTTTTACCGTCAGGCCGGGATGGAAAGCACGCTGCTTGAGAAACGGACCAAGGACCGCCCGTTTAATTTTGCCGATATCGTATCGCCGTTGCCTTTGGGCTTTACCCGGGTGCAGCAGGGCGACACGATCCAGATGGGCGGACGGGTCTGGGATGTGCATATGGGCAATGGCCATGCCCCGGAACATGCCACCTTTTGGAGCAGAGATGACAACCTGGTGATTGCGGGCGACCAGATCCTGCCGTCGATCAGCCCGAATGTGGGCGTCTACCCTACAGAACCCATGGCCGATCCCATTGGCGAATGGCTTGAGGCCTGCGAAAGGCTGGCCCCGCTGGCCCGCGCGGATCATCTGGTGTTGGGCGGGCATAAATTGCCCTTTACCGGTTTGCCCAAACGGATGGAGCAGTTGATTGACAACCATCATGGCGCGCTGAAACGTCTGGCAGACTACATCGCTGAACCAAAAGCTGCATCTGAATGTTTTGGGGTGCTGTTCAAAAGAAAGATAGGAGAGGCCGAATACGGTCTCGCATTGGTTGAATCGGTCGCCCATTTAAGCCACCTTTACCAAATGGGCCATGCCACCCGAACCCTCAGAGAAGCAGACGGTGCATGGGTATACCAAAGCAAAAGGTAGACTTGGATGGATCACATGATCAAAACGGCAGCCGAGGCAGTTGAAGCTGACGCACTGCCCAAGTGTTACGAAAGCCATACGAATCCTGCGCAGCGCAAGATTGAAATCGCGGAAATACCAAAGGCCATCAGCGAAAAGCCGGTGACGCAGAAAAGCCCTGCGCAATGGGCCTATGAGCGCACGGTGCTCTATCTCAAGAACTTTGAAGAACAGCTCGATAATGAACATGAGGTCGCAATGGGTTTTACCGGTGGCGATGCGGGCGTGCTGCGGATTGAGGGGATGGGGTATTTCGACCCTGATATCGTGACCTTTTACGGGACCGATGGCGACGGTGGGCGCACCCAGTTGGTGCAGCATGTCAGCCAGTTGAACGTGATGTTCCGCACTTTGCCCAAGGCAGACGACAGCAAGGCCCCAAACCGCATTGGATTTCGGCTTTTTGAACATCTTGACCAGGTGCCGGACAAGACCAGCTGATGCATCTGTGCCTGAGGCGCTTTGACCGCGTGACAGGGCATTGGAAATAGGATAATCAGCCGCAAACGATTTGCAAAAGGGACTTCGACATGGCCGATCATGAGCATGGCAGCATGGACTTCACAGCACAGGAAAAGACATTTGACGGTTTCATGTCTTTTGTCACCAAGACAGTAATCGCGATTGTCGTGCTGCTGGTGCTGATGGCGATTTTCATCCGCTGATCAGATGAACTTCAGGTTGCCTATAGTCGGGGGCTGCCTTGCGGTGGCCTTTTTGGCCGGATGTTCGGTGGATAATAACCCCGACAGTTCGCTGCAAGAGGTGGCCGCAGCTGCCTATCGCAGCGCAGAGCCACCGTCTTTGACCGTCTTTACGATGGTCAACAACCGCACCGGTGACGGTGGACATTCCGCCTTGATGGTCAACGGGTCGCAGCGGGTGATCTTTGACCCGGCGGGTTCGTTCCGCGATGACCGCCTGCCGGAACGGGGTGATGTGCTGTATGGCGTCACGCCGGCCTGGCTTCAGGCCTATAAATCGGCCCATGCCCGGTCAACATTCCACGTGGTCGCCCAGGAAATTCCCGTGACAGCCGCGCTTGCTGAACAGGCTTTGCGTCTGGTTCAGGCCAACGGGCCTGTGCCGGGGGCGTTCTGTGCGAATGCAACGACGGGCATCTTGCGCCAATTGGATTCGTTTCAGGGGGTCGACAGCACGTTCTTCCCCGCCAAGCTGATGGCGCAGCTTGAAACCTTTCCCAATGTCTCGACGACCAAGCTTTTTGAAAACGATGACGGCGATGTGATTGATGCGGTGCGTGCCGGTCAGTTGGCCGCGCTGCCTCAGCCCCAGCAACCGGGGCAGGCCGGCCCCTTCGCCGAAGTCAGAAAACTACCCTAGCAGATAAAGCACGGAGTAGAGCACCGTCGCACCGGACAGCATCGCGGCAAGAACGCTCTTGGTGATCAATCCTACCGCAAATGTGGTGGCCGCAGCAGCAAGGCGGGCTGGATCGGTCTCTCCTGATGTTGCCGAAGGCCACAGGACTTGCGGTGCGACAAGCGCAGGCAGCACCGCGACGGCCGTGTACCTCAGATGGCGCAGCAGCCAGGCTGGCATCGCACGGTGCCCCACCAGACCTGTAAAGACAAAGCGCAGGAAAAAGCTGCCCAATCCAAGACCGATGATCACGATCCAGAGGGTTGTCTTGTCGATCATGATGCACCCCCCTTGCGCCGTTCCATCCACCATTCACATTGGGCACCTGCGACCATGCCGATCGCACCGGCGATAATGATTCCCAGCGAATACGGCACATCCACCGCCAGCAGGCTGACAACCACCGCCACGAATGCCGCAACCACATGGGCCAGCGTGCGAAACATCGGTGCGATCATGGCCAGAAAGGTGATCGGGATGGCGAAATCCAGCGCCCAGCTGTCGGGTACCTGTGCCCCAATCACCGCGCCCGTCAGCGTGCCTGCATACCACAGCACTGCCACCGGCGTGACCGCGCCAAAGAAATAACCCATCCTTTGCGGCACGGTCATCTGTGGCTCTTTTTCGAATTTCGCAATGGCCAAGATATAGGATTGATCCACCGTCAGATAGGCCGCCAGGGCACGCTGCCAAATGGGGGCCGCACCGATATAAGGCGTAAGCGAGGCGGAATACATTGCCATCCGCAGGTTCACCGCCAAAGCGGAGGCCAGAACGATGAATGTCGGGGCCTCTTCTTGCAAAAGCTGCAGGGCTGTGAACTGCGCGGCACCGGCGATCACCAGAAAGGAAAAGGCAAAGGTTTCAACCACGCTCAGCCCCGCCTCGACAGAGACAATGCCAAAGAGCATGGAAAACGGGATCACCACCAGAATGAAGGGGGCCGCGTCGCCAAGTCCCCTCAGGTAGGCGGATTTTGAGGTGGTGGAGGTCATGGGATGCCCTTAGGTTACGGGGTACTCGTAGCGCCAACGCCAAGGGGATACAATTGGCCCAGAACCCTGATGTAGACGATTACCTGATTGCACCTGACCCACAGGCGGTGCGCCTGACACGCGCGGTGCAGGGGCGCGACCATACCGGCGCGGCAACAACCATCCGCGTGGTCGAAGAGCGCCCCTTGACGATCTATCTCAATGCGCAGGAAATTGTCACCGCGATGACCATCGGTGACTATCCCGAATACCTGGCCCTTGGGTTCCTGCGCAATCAGCACATGCTGCGCCCGGACGAAGAGATCACCGGCGTCGATTATGACGAAGAACTGGAAGTCGTCGTCGTGCGCACCACCCGCGCGACCGATTACGAGGATAAATTGCAGCGCAAGACCCGGACCAGCGGTTGCGCTGTCGGCACGGTGTTTGGCGATATGATGGAAGGGCTGAGTGATGTGAAACTGGCCGATACGCCGGTGCGTACCTCGTGGCTTTATGCGCTGTCGGCCAAGATCAACCGCACGCCATCGCTCTATCTGGAAGCGGGGGCCATTCATGGCACCGTGCTGTGTCAGGGCGACAGACCGCTGGTCTATATGGAGGATGTGGGCCGCCATAATGCCGTCGACAAGATTGCGGGATGGATGCTGTCCGAACGCGTACCCGCCGCGGACAAGATCCTGTATACCACGGGTCGGCTGACCTCGGAGATGGTGATCAAGACCGCGATGATGGGGATCCCTGTGCTGGCCTCCCGCTCTGGCTTTACCGCTTGGGGGGTGGAAATTGCCCAAGAGGTGGGGCTGACCCTGATTGGCCGGATGAAGGGCAAGCGTTTCGTCTGTCTCAGTGGTGAGGGGCGGCTGATCCGCGATGCCGATCCTGACCAGATCGCCGAAGAGCCGAAACGCTCTGGCCGCAAGGGGGATGGACAATGAAACAACCTTTGGGCGTCATCCTTGCCGGGGGACAGGCGACGCGAATGGGCGGCGGTGACAAGGGATTGCTGCACCTTGGCGGCACGCCGCTTTTGACCCGGGTGATTGAGCGGCTGGAGCCGCAAGTGGCGGATCTGGCATTGAACGCCAATGGTGATCCGGCACGGTTTGCGGATTTTGGCCTGCCGGTCCTGCCCGACAGTATCGACGGTTTTGCAGGCCCGCTGGCGGGCGTGCTGGCCGGGCTTGATTGGGCTGCGGCCCAAGGGGGCGAAACCATCGTGACAGCGGCGGCAGATACGCCCTTTTTTCCCTGTGATCTGGTGCCCCAGCTGCTGCTGCGCGCCGAAGGGATGACCCATCCGCTGGTTCTGGCTGCCACACCGGATGCCAGACGCGGCACGGCCCGTCACCCCACCTTTGGGCTTTGGCCCGTTGCGCTGCGCGATGATCTGCGTGCGGCCCTTGCCGGGGGATTGCGCAAGGTTGTCCTATGGACCGAAAAACATGGCGGGCGCGAGGCTGTGTTCCCGCAGGAAGAGGCGTTCTTTAACGTGAATACCCCAGATGATCTGGCACAGGCGGAGGCGATGCTATGAGGCTTTACGGCGTGGTTGGCTGGAAGAACGCGGGCAAGACAGGCCTGATGGAACGGCTGGTGACTGAAATTACCGGCAGGGGCATCACGGTTTCGACCGTCAAACATGCCCACCACAGCTTTGACGTGGATCATCCGGGCAAGGACAGTTTTCGCCACCGCGCGGCGGGTGCCACGGAGGTGCTATTGGCCTCGCGCAACCGATTTGCCCTGATGCACGAGCTGCGCGATGCGCAAGAGCCCCGTTTGGATGATCTGCTGGCGCGGCTCAGCCCGGTCGATCTGGTTCTGATCGAAGGGTACAAGCGCGACAGCCATCCCAAGGTGGAGGCGCATCGCGCCGAAACCGGAAACCCGCTGATCGCACCGGAAGATCCTACCATCCGCGCCGTTGCAAGCGATACAGCGGTCGATCTGGACCGCCCGGTCTTTGATTTGAACGATACCAAGGCGATTGCCGATTTTATCCTGTCAGAGGTTGGCCTTTGACCTCGTTTGATACGATCGTGATGGTGGATTGGTCGGGCGGCAGTGACCGTGGCCCCACCCCAAAGAAAGACGCAATTTGGGCGGCAGTGAACCGCGCCGGATTGGCCGAGGAACCCGTCTATCTGCGCAACCGTCAGGTGGCAGAGGATTGGCTGGCAGAATTGTTCACCCAGGAACGCGCGGCCAATCGCCGGGTGCTGGCAGGGTTTGACTTTCCTTTCGGCTATCCTGCGGGCTTTGCCCGTGCCCTGACCGGGTCGGATGATCCGATGGCTGTCTGGGCATGGTTCGAGGCGCGAATGCACGACAGTCCCAAGGGCAATAACCGCTTTGAACTGGCGGGCGCGATCAACCGCAGCTTGGGGCAGGGTAAGGGACCATTCTGGTTTGCCCCGCCTTCCGTTCAGATTGAAGGACTGCCTGCCAACAAGACCGATTATGCCAACCCATTTGCCGAAAAACGCGCCAGCGAAACGCGCGCCAAGGGGGCGTTCAGCTGCTGGCAGATGGGCGGTGCCGGTGCCGTGGGCGGGCAGGTCTTTGCCGGGTTGCCGGTGCTGGCACGTTTGCGCCGCCAGTTTGACGCAGCGGTCTGGCCGTTTGAGCCTTTGGACAGGCCTGTGGCATTTGTTGAAATCTGGCCCTCTCTGACCGTTGGTGCGCCGCCCGAAGGAATGATCAAGGACGCGTGGCAGGTGACCGAAGTTGCCCGCCAGATCAGCGCATTGCCCCCTGACAGATTGGCGGCTGTATTGGACGTGACCCAGCCCGAGGAAGGCTGGATATTCGGCTTGGGCTTTGAGCAGGAATTGACCGCCCCCCCCTTGCGCAATGATTGCTTTGCCTTGCCGCCGGGGGTGCATTGGACCCCGGTCGAAGACGCGCTGGACCTGCTGCGCCACAGGCTTGCGCCGATCACGGGCATTCAGACCGCCCCGCTTGGTGCTGCCTTGGGTCGCATCGCGGCAAGGTCAGTCGTGGCGGGCCGGGACAATCCGCCGCTGCCCAACACGGCTGTGGATGGCTACGGTTTTGCGGGGGCGCGCGATGCGGGCGTATACGAATTGCCCTTGGTTGCGGGGCGCGCGGCGGCGGGCGATGCGCCAGCTGTGGTGCCCGCAGGCCATGCCATCCGCGTCCTGACCGGTGCGGCATTGCCACAGGGCGTTGATACGGTTGTTCTGCAAGAGGATGTTGTGCGCCTGGACGGTGCAGTGCGGTTTTCCGGCCCGGTCAAAGCGGGGGCAAATACCCGAAAAGCCGGTGAGGATGTCACCAAGGGCCAGACCATTATCGCCCAGGGGCGCAGGCTGACCGCTGCTGATCTGGCATTGCTGGCGGCGACAGGCGTCGCTGAGGTGGCGCTGCGCCAGCCGCTTCGGGTTGGGGTCCTGTCCACCGGGGATGAACTGGTCGAGGCGGGTGCCGCGGCGCAGGATGGTCAGATTTATGACGCCAACCGTCCTATGCTGTTGGGGCTGTTGGGGCAGTTCGGGCATGTTCCCGTCGATCTTGGCCGGGTGCCGGATCAGCGCGAAACATTGCGTTCACGGCTGGACACGGCAAGCCGGGATGTGGATGTGATCCTGACCAGTGGCGGTGCGTCAGCCGGCGACGAGGACCATGTATCGGCGCTGCTGCAAGAGGCAGGGGCCATGGCGCTTTGGCGCATTGCAATCAAACCGGGCCGGCCCTTGGCGCTGGGCATGTGGGACGGCGTGCCGGTCTTTGGCCTGCCGGGCAACCCGGTTGCGGCGATGGTCTGTACGTTGGTCTTTGCGCGCCCTGCGATGGGGCTGTTGGCGGGTGCCGATTGGTCAGAGCCGCAAGGTTTTAAGGTGCCTGCCGCCTTTGGCAAGCGCAAGAAGGCCGGGCGGCGGGAATACCTGCGCGCCCGGATGCGCAGCGGTCAGGCAGAGGTTTTCGCCTCCGAAGGATCGGGGCGCATCAGCGGGTTGAGCTGGGCCGAAGGTCTGGTTGAATTGCCCGAACCTGCCGCAGAGATCACGCCGGGTGACATGGTGCGGTTCATTCCCTACAGCAGCTTTGGAATTTAGGGCTTTCAGGGTGTTCGAAAGACCCTGAACCCATTCACGCTGCGGTACGTGAAAGATGTCGACGTGTCAGTCAAACGTGCCCGCACATCGCCCCAGCAGCATAAAGGCGCGGGCTGTGCGGGTATCGGCAAGCGCGGATATCTCGCTGTCCGTGGCGCTCTTTTCGAACTCGGAGAATGTCTTGTCAAAACGGCGCAGGAAATGGTGCGCGGCATCGCGGAAAATCGGATCCTGCTTCATCCGGGCATTTGTCAGCGCCAGCGATGACCGGTCCCGGATCCCACCCAGGGCGGCAATTGGACGTCCCCGCACCCCTTGACCAAAGTGCCGCCAGATTTCGCTGCGCGCACGGTCAGGACGCAGATCGTCCATATAGATGCCATCCTGGCTCAGCAGTGTCAGCACGTCCTGTGCCGCCTGAACCAATTGCGAGGTCAGCCTGTCCTTCAGGGCGCGCCGCAGAGCGGCAAAGCCGGTTTCGTCCTCTGCCGTCTCAGGGAAATTCAGGGCGCGGATGAAATCTTCGTTCGACAGCGAAACCGCCATGTCGCTGGCCTGGGTGCCCAGGGCCAATGTTGGTTGATCATCGTTCAGCTCGACCACGGGTTTGGCCAAGGGACGGCTGCTTTCCTCGCGTCTGCTTTGAAAGGTAGCCAGCGCCGTTTCGGTTTTCCGCGCGGCCGCTGCAATTTCATCGAGCTTGCGAGAGACCGACGGCTCACTGCGCAGATTGTTGCTTTGTTGTTGGGTCAGATAGGCCTGCCGGATGGCATCAATGGCCGCCTGCAAACGCTGGCTTTCTTCGCGCATGACGCGGCTTGCCTTGGCCGCCGTCGCCGCGACCCAGATCATCGCCACTGGCATGAACACGGCCAGCATGGTCATCAGGAAACGCAGACTGTCTGCCCCGTCCCCGGCAGGACTGTCATCTTTCATGATCAGAAAGAAGAACACAGCGCCCAGCAGCCATATGGCGCTGAGAACCAATGCGATGATTTCGATCCCCGTGATCGTCTCCACCTTTGGTTTGTCATAGATACCAAGGGGGGTTGGGCGCGCAGAAATGCCACCCGCGGTCGGTCGCGCCTGCTTGGGGGGCTCCGCTGGATCGGGGGTCTCAGCCATGGGTGTGCTCACGCTCAGGCATAGACGATCTTGAGAACCTCGTAGGATTTGCCGCCACCGGGTGTTTTGACCTCAACGGAATCGCCTTCTTCCTTGCCAATCAGGGCGCGGGCAATGGGGGATTTGATGTTCAGCAGACCTTCTTCGATCTTGGCCTCATATTCGCCCACGATCTGATAGGTTTTTTCCTCGTCGGTGTCTTCGTCCACCAGGGTCACGCGCGCGCCGAATTTGATTGCGCCGGACAATTTGGACGGATCAATCACCTCGGCAAGCGAAATGGCACCTTCCAGCTCCTTGATGCGGCCCTCGATAAAGGACTGCTTTTCCTTGGCGGAATGATATTCGGCATTTTCCGACAGGTCGCCATGTTCGCGCGCCTCTGCGATCGCCTTGATGATGGCGGGGCGCTCTTCGGTCTTGAGCTGCTTGAGTTCCGTCTCAAGGGCGGTATGCCCTGCGCGGGTCATAGGGATCTTTTCCATGGGCGTTTGTCCACGTCATGTGGGCCACGCAGCGGATTATTTGCTGCGCAGCCGTTTGCATATCAGGCTGACGTTCACCTGACCCAAAGTGGGGTGCAAATGCAAGAGCGCTTTGCCACCGGGCGTGCGGACCGTGGCAAAACACACAATGCCTGCAATTTGCATCATGATGCGTCAAACGCCGGACAAATTGTCCGACCCGTCCGGATTACGGTGATTTTACCTAGGGTCCCGATTGCATTGCGGGTCCGCGTGGTTTAGCCAAATCCAAACCTTTTTAGCCCCGGAGGAAACCCTAGCCATGGCCGAAATCGAACGCGAAGCAATGGAATATGACGTGGTCATCGTGGGGGCAGGCCCTGCTGGCCTGTCAGCCGCGATCCGTCTGAAACAACTTGATGCCGATTGCTCTGTCGTCGTGCTCGAAAAAGGCTCCGAAGTGGGCGCGCATGTCCTGTCTGGCGCGGTTCTGGATCCTTGCGGCATCGACGCGCTGATCCCCGATTGGAAAGCCAAGGGCGCGCCGATCACGGTGCCGGTAAAGGATGATAATTTTTACATGTTGGGAGAGGCAGGCCAGCTGCGCATCCCCAATTTCCCCATGCCGCCGCTGATGAACAACCATGGCAACTACATCGTATCCATGGGCAATGTCTGCCGCTGGATGGCCGAACAGGCCGAAGAGCTGGGCGTCGAGATTTTCCCCGGCATGTCCTGTTCAGAGCTGGTCTACGGCGAGAATGGCGAAGTCAAAGGCGTGGTTGCCGGCGAATTCGGCATCCAGAGCGATGGCACCAAGGGGGACGGCTATGAGCCCGGAATGGAGCTGCATGGCAAATATGTGTTCCTCTCCGAAGGCGTGCGCGGCAGCCTGTCCAAGCAGGTGATCGCCAAATACGATCTGGCAAAGGGCAAAGAGCCGCAAAAATACGGCCTTGGCATGAAAGAAATCTGGGAAATCGACCCAGCCAAGCACAAAGAAGGTTCTGTTACCCACACAATGGGCTGGCCGCTTGAGGCCAAGGCAGGCGGTGGTTCATTTATCTACCACCTTGAAAACAATCAGGTTTACGTCGGTTTCGTGGTTCATCTGGGTTACAAGAACCCCCATGTCTTCCCTTACATGGAATTCCAGCAGTTCAAACATCACCCGATGGTGGCAGAGCTGCTCAAGGGGGGCAAACGCATCGCGTATGGTGCGCGTGCCATCACCGAAGGCGGGTATCAATCGATGCCCAAGATGGTTGCACCGGGTGTGGCGCTGCTGGGCTGTTCGGTTGGTATGGTCAACGTGCCCCGCATCAAGGGCAACCACAACGCCATGTTGTCCGGCATGGCCGCGGCAGAGGCGGCGCATGCTGCCATCCAGGCGGGCCGTTCGGGCGATGAATTGCCTGACTACGAAAAAGAAGTGCGTGAGGGTGCCATTGGCAGCGACCTGAAGAAGGTGCGCAATGTCAAACCCTTGTGGTCCAAATTCGGATTGACGGCTTCCTTGGCGATCGGTGGCTTTGACATGTGGTGCAACACATTGTTTGGCGCATCGATTTTGGGCACCATGCACCACGGAAAATCCGATGCCGAGGCCACAGAGCCTGCGTCAAAGCACAAGGTCATCGACTATCCCAAGCCAGACGGCAAACTCAGCTTTGACCGCCTGACGAATGTGGCGTTTTCCTTTACCAACCACGAAGAAAGCCAGCCTGCGCACCTCAAGCTGACGGATGCGGATGTACCGGTGAAGGTGAACCTTGCCAAATATGCCGGGCCATCGGCGCGCTATTGTCCTGCAGGGGTTTATGAATTTGTCGAGGAAGACGGCAAGGAGCCGCGCTTTCAGATCAACTTCCAGAACTGCGTGCATTGCAAGACCTGCGACATCAAGGATCCGAGTCAGAACATTACCTGGACCACGCCGCAGGGCGGTGACGGCCCCAATTACCCCAATATGTAACCCCACCCTTACATGTGGGCGGCATCATGCGCGGAAACAGGCGGGGGCATCCCCGCCTTTTTCTTGTGCAGCCGCTCGCGGTACTGTGATGCGACACGGGCTCCCATTGCGCTTGGGATCAGACCTGCTAGCTTCCGGCATAAGCAAAAGAGGCAGTCAGAATGTTCAGAAACGTTTTTACCGGCGTAGCAGCACTGCTGCTGACCGTGGGACCGATGTCACAGGTATCGGCACAATCCATTGCGGGGGCTTATCTGGCCGGGCGTCATGCCGCCGTTAACAGTGACTACCTCGAAGCTGCGCGTTATTACGGCGATGCGCTGGCACGTGATCCCAGCAACATCGAACTGATGGAAAGCACGATATTGTCCCAATTGTCCCTGGGGCAGATTGGCAAGGCCGTGACATTGGCCCGCTTTCTTGAGGCCAAGGGCCAGAGCTCGCAAGTGGCGCGCATGGTCATGACCGCCGAGTTGGCCAAGACCGAAGACTATGCCGCATTGCTGGAACGCGAACCTGACAACAGCGGCATCGGCCCTTGGGTCGATGGGTTGGTCAAAGCGTGGTCGCATATGGGTGCGGGCGATGTCACCTCTGCGATGGCCATGTTCGACGGGCTGAGCGAAGAGGCCGGGATGCGGGGTTTTGTCCTTTATCACAAGGCGTTGGCACTGGCGAGCGTGGGGGACTTTGAAGGGGCGGCAGCCATTTTTGCAGATGATGGCGCTGGATCTGCAGGGCAGACCCGTCGCGGCGTTCTGGCCCATGTCGAGGTCTTGATGCAGC
>Ga0213868_10000234_pt1 | contig 52595 bp, 36 predicted proteins | sample PICome_9_FD_160087 | JGI IMG/M metagenome (GOLD analysis project Ga0213868, IMG submission 160087) | Coastal seawater microbial communities near Pivers Island, North Carolina, United States - PICO127 | ecosystem: Environmental > Aquatic > Marine > Coastal | place: USA: North Carolina...
GGGGTTGTAGCATGATGAATCGAGCGCTCCTGCAAGTTGAATCGCTAACAGACCTCAACAATCCCTTCACAATCTATTTCTGGATTCTGATGGTTGCACTTTTCATTCGTTGTTATTTGGTTTTGTTCCCTCTACGGAGAATATACAAACGTTATACTCTCAAATTCCAAGATAAGAAAGTTGGTCGAATAAAACTCCGAACAATCTTTAGAAATCTTAGGGTTTTTCAGAAAGAAACATCCATTCGCGGCATTGAAACATTTCTCTTTCGCGAATCAATATTAGCGATGGCGCCTATTATTGCTGCAGCAGCGATACGCCTTTCACTTGGTACCCCGAGTATTGAAGAATGGAGTCAAGGTCGTTTAATTACACTTTATTCGATATTTTTTGTATGGCTTTTGTTTAACATTAAACGTTCACTTGATATGAATTCTTCTCTTCAGCCATTAGAGCGATGGTATTCACATCCGGTATTGATTAATTCTGGACTTAATTCTGCTATCTGGTCTCGTAGAAAATTGGTACAATTGTCGAATATAGAAATACCCGATAATTTTGAAAAACAGGATGCAACTTTCCAACCCATTCTGCATCGTTCAGAAGATGATGGCAAACGAAGGGTAAATCCATCTGCCATTTTAGAAAATGCTATAGAAGTTGGAAGCGTAATAAAGAAAGCAGCTCACGGTTTCTCAAACAAAGCGAAGCAATCTACTAAACATTTATCTTCAACGGCCATAGAACATCTAGATAATAAGGTGCAAAACCAGGTCGATTCAATTATAGGCTCCTCCTCATCACAAATCATAGTGGCTTCATTCGTTCATATTATCATGGTGTTAGGGCCGTTGTTTGCAATTTACGGGCTTAATTGAGGATGATTATCATGGATTTAACCTTAGCACAAATTGGTTTTCTGATTTTATTTATCACAGCGTCAGCTCGGACTATACTATTGACAATTTCTTTATTCAAATTCATAAGGGTGTTCGACCGGAAAATTATCGAAGGTGGGCGATTGATAAAAGCTCTTGAAATACCTGGGCTAAAACGCTTCATACGACATGAGGTCATTCTAGGTTTTCTTCCATATGTAGCACTCTACTTATGCGTTCAACGATTTAACTTAGCAGAAATTTCCGTAGCGAATGTTAATGTTTTTATCAAAATAATCGCCTTCTTGATATTGTTGTTTTGGCTAACACTCGATTGGTGGCGTTCTTTTTCTATATATGATAAATTGTCTAAGTTGCATAAAGAAACAGACAAGGCAAGAACAATTTCGGGCAGCGCATTAGACGCATTAAAATTTGCAGTTCACATCAAAGGTTCTGTTAAGAAAACGGTGGTTTCATTGGGATTAAGGGCCTTCGTAGGTGCAGTTAAGGGACGTTTAAAACGCAAGCAAGAGGAAACCGGGAAAACGCCAACAGGCGTGGTTGCAGTAAGTTTTGTTGATCGTCTCATCAGTTTTCCTGAACGCGTAACAGGAAAGTTAACTGATTGGGCAAAGGACGACTTAGATAATAGGCTGATGAAGAAATTCTCGAAATATGCAGAACGTTCAGTATTCCGTCTTAGCATCATCTTTGTTTGGGGCCTAGTACCAAGTATTGTTTTGACTGGACTAAGTTTTCTATAAATTTCTCCGCCATGTTCATTGAGAAGCGTCGCAGCCACCAACATGAGGGACGACCGTGTCAATGCTAATTCTCATGCGCCATGGACAATCAATGTGGAATGCTGCAAACTTGTTTACCGGATGGGTGGACGTTCCACTCACACAGAAAGGTATCGAGGAAGCCCTCGATGGGGGAAGGAGAATTGCTCATTTGCCCATTGACGAAGTCCACACTTCAGCGCTTATTCGAGCTCAAATGACGGCTATGTTGGCCCTAAGCCAACATCAATCGGGCAAAACGCCAATATTTCACTACGAGAATTCGGGGGATTCATCGAATTCCAATGAAGGTAAAATGGCTGCATGGGCGCAGATGAACGAGCAAGCCGACACTTCCCAAATTCTACCTGTTTATGCTTCGTGGAATCTCAACGAACGAATGTACGGTGACCTGCAAGGATTGAATAAACAAGAAACTCGAGACAAGTTTGGAGATGAGCAAGTGAAAATCTGGCGACGTTCTTACGATGTGCCTCCACCGAATGGAGAAAGCCTTGAATTAACGGCACAACGCACCCTTCCTTACTTCTCTTCGTCCATTCTCCCTTCGATAGATGCTGGGAAGAATGTGTTTGTTGCTGCGCACGGTAATTCCTTACGAAGCATCATCATGGAACTTGAAGGGCTCTCTCGCAAGGAAGTGCTGTCCCTTGAAGTCCCAACAGGAGTCCCCATCGTTTACCAGCGACAAGAAGGTAACTGGGCTCGACTTTCCGAGTTTTGAGGTGTTCACTATGGACCGTTCTACCCTCCAAAAACGAGGAATTCTTCTGGTTCTCCTCATCAGTTCACCGTGGCTCTTGTGTCAAGCATGGATTGCAGTTGGTGCGCCGGATGAAGTGTTCACTGCTATGCCCTCTTGTCCAGATACCAGTTCAAACTGCGCTCATTTGGGCGGTGGGGAGACCTATCGTATGGATGGAGAATACGCTCTAACGCTCAATGCAACGATCGAGGAAGTGTGGTCTCAAGTCGAGCAATACATCGATGAATCGGGTTCCGATGTGTTGTTTGAAGACGCAGCAGTCGATGGAGAACGATACGTTCACTTTGTCGAGCGAACCACATTCTGGCGATTTCCAGACGACATCTCTATTTCTGCCACACCTATTGGAGATGGCTCATCGTGTCAATTAGAAATGCATTCACAGTCTCGACTGGGGCAAGGTGACCTTGGCGTGAATCCAAACCGTTTGGACAGTATTTACCAAGAAATCGTTGCAGGTCTATGAAGCAGGCAACGCTTTCCAACCGTAGGGAAAACCATCGTCATCAACCATCACGACGTTGATTCCCAACCCATTCTTACGAAACGCAATCAATTGGATTTCGTGTATTTTGTGACCACTTGGTGCCACCCCGAGTACCTTCAAATTCTGTCGGAAAAAAAACGAGCGCTTTCGGCTTTTGGTCTCAACAGGCTGAGCCTCTACCCCCACCCGTCTTCGCACTCCATCGACATCGTCGAACCAAGGAAGAGGGCCTTCGGGAGAGAAACGCAGCCCGAGAATCATGTCGACACCAGGCGTTTCCTGAGCGGCATCAGCATCAGCATTACTCGGAATTGCAGGTGCGTTGGGGTGCGTGTGAAGCCAATGGGTGAATCGACCCGCACGAGAACCACGGGATGTCGAGAACATATCATCGGTCCAGTCTTCGGGCAGATGGTGAACAGAATAGGAATCTCCACGGTTGACAATGTGGGCTTCACCGATGATGAAGCCCTGGCCCTGAAACAGGCCATCAGTGTGCTCAGGACCCTTGAACTTCGCCTCCACTTCAGGATGGTGTGGAGTTTTAGAATCGATGTCCATGCCAACGAGTATTTCATCGGGTAACGCTTGTAGGGCCCACCAGACCAATTCTTCGAAAATACGCCCTGGGAGATGGATTTGCGCGGTATAGGATTCTCGGCCATCATAGGATTCACGGTTGTAGGTCTCCATGAGCTCCTCCAGCCACGCTTCGACCATCGCAATCGTTTCTTCCAGTTGTTCTTTATGAATGAAGTCAACGGTCATGGCGGGATAAAACCTTTGAAGAGGGTCGAACCAAGTAGCATCATGGCGAGGAAGAAGGGAGGGTTTGGCCGATTCATTGGCGCTCTCACCGGAACGCCGTACGAACGTCTCTTGAAACAAGTTGACAAACTTGTTACCGAGCACGAAGACGACGACCGAAAACTTGCTCGAACACTCAACAAACTCGTCAATATCGTTGGTGAAAACTATGAGCAAGAAAACATCGATGAAGAAGAACACGACCTCATCATTGAAGCCATCGAGGAGGCCGACCCGGAGAACCGAACATTCGGCAAGTTGTCCGAAGACGAGGATTCTTTCTACGCTGGCGCAGTTCCTGACGCCCCTGAATTGAAACTCGGAAAGCGAAAAAATCTCGATGATCTAATGCAAGCGAAGGGAAATGAGTTTGTCGGCAGTTATGGCCGTGACGAGTTTGAAGAATTCAAAGCTCGAATGAGCGACGATTTCTTGGCCGAATCCGATGACGCCATTCGAAAAGGTGACCATCAAGCAGAGATTCGGACTGAGAACAGAGTTTTCGGTGACGAAACTGAAGAATTAGAACGCCTTAAACAACAGATTTCGCAAGAAACGGGTTTAGTTGACCCCAACGCTGAGGACGAGGAAGCCTTCGAACAGAGCGAAGAGGATGAAGAATTGGAAGGCTATTCAGTTGATGAAGACGGCGTCGAATGGTTTGAAGATGAAGATGGATACTGGTGGTATCGAGAAGAAGGCCAAGAAGACTGGCAGCCTTACGACGATTGATTCTAAGAAAAATCTCTCAAATCTGGTAAGTCGCCGGCTCTGCGTTGTCGAGTTTGAATTTGTTGTCCACTGACTTGTTGCATTTGTGGCATGTCTGGGTCTTGATTTGATTTGAGTTTCTTTGAACGAATTTGGCTGTATTGCCATGAGAAACTGAGAATGAATAAGACAGAGAGCATTCCAAGCGTTGAATTGTTCGAAGGACTCATCAAAGTGAGTGAATTTCCAGTGAGCAGCAACATAGCACCCATTGTCCCTATCGAGCCCAACAGACCAGAGACCAACACTGGGAGCACGTTTCTCATCCAGCGAACTGAGAAGAAGGCCAGAATAGCCATCACGCCTTGAATCATGTCGCTTTCCACAACTTCGAATCCTTTTCCTTGGAGAAACTCGAAGACACCGGCAAAGCTCACGTAAATCAAAAATCCAGCCATCAATCGAATACTCAATTGTATGGTTGCCGCCATGAATGCGCCGCAAACGACAATCAGCGTGATCATGATGTACAGTTGTCGAATTTCAACACCGAATTCTGTGGCCAGCGTATGTGTTAGCGGCGTGATGAGGAAGCCAATTCCAGCACCCGTCATTCCAGCAACAAGTTGCAGTTTTTCATGACCTTTGAACATTAAAAACAGGGATATGGCAAGCATAATCGGCCCAAGATACGGGCCAATGCTGGCGATTTCAGTCAACAAGACTGTACCTGCATCGTCTACAGTAGGACTTGCCATGTCAAAGCGATGGTGCAGGTTGATTTAGCCCTTTCACCCAAAAAAGGGAGAAATCGAAGAAATTCAACGGATTAGGACGGGATTGGTTGTTGGTCCCACCATGGGGGGGAAAGGAACCAACGGTCATCATCAACCGGGCGGTCAATAAGAGGTAAACCGATTGTTCCTCCATCAATACTCAATCCACCAAGAGGGTTTCCAGCGCAAGGCCCTGGGAGGTAATCTTCTCCAGTTTCTGTTAATTCGATACGTAGGGAATGGCCGGCAGGAACGATCACATCCAAGGGATTGAACTCCATCAACATCGTATAGCCGGTTCCAGGTGCTGTCGCTTTGGCTTCATATCCTCCATCGCGGTATCGAATATCCATGGTTGCATGACCGAGACGTAAATTGGATGTGTCGTCATACATCGTAGCGAAGATTTGTCCACCGTTGCAGACTTGTGTTGTCACTTCAAGGTGCAATGTTGGAAGTCCTGATATGTGCGTTTGATTGTCAAATACAGGACTGGTCATCGTTACGGATGAGCCTACGCCGTTGACCGTTCCGGATGCACCGCTCCAATCACTCGAGAGGTCGTGAACCATCAGCGATACGTCTTCGGGAGGCCAAGTTTCTTCAACGTGCCATCGTCCATCGTTCGTTTGGATTTGGACCATAGGTTCAGGTTCCTCCCCAATGTCTTTGAGATAATAGTTGAACCATCCAAACAGTTCCACAGCCCAATCCATTCTGCTCATGTTCGGGTAGGCTTCAGACCCGTATCCGGAAGATAATTCGCTGTGTCGGTCAGGTTGGTCTGGGTAGTTGTGGGCCCATTGACCGGATATTGCTCGAGTATTGATTCCAGCATCGCGCAGCAATTGATAGGTTGGGAAAGCATGGTATGGGTCTACGTTCCAATCCTGAAGCCCCCAAACAATGTAGACGCTGCCCTTGTAATTTTCGAGCACATCCGGCAAATGTCGGCGTTCATCCCAGTAATCGGACCAGTCTGCTCCACCGAACTCAGCCCAACCCCATGTACTCCAAGGGTTCAGCGGCCCAACCAAGTCGTCACTGCACATGCGCACATCATCGGTGGTGAGGTCAGTCGTTGCTGCTTGATAAGCAGCATCGTAACCCATAGCACGTGCTTCTGATGAGCCGTTTCGATAGAACATTTCTTGAACGCCGATGGAGCCAGAAATAGGTACAATTGTCTTCAAATGTTCCGATGGATTTTGGGCAGCCTCCCAATTTGTCGTTCCAGCATAGGATTTGCCCATGAGTCCGACGTTACCGTTCGACCAGTTTTGTTGGCCCAGCCAATCGGTTGCGGCTTGAATCCCGGTTTGCTCGCCAAGACCTTTGACATCTTGGCAGTGAGTGGATTGACCGGTGCCAAAGGTTGATGCTTGGGCAAAAGCGTAGCCGTGTGGAAGGAAGGTGTCGTAGACCCACTTACCAACGCCTCCGTCAGGAACGGTATTTGGAGATGAATCTTCACCGACTCCGGGCATTCCTTCGCCTCCAAAGTCGTAGTAGGGGTGAATCGTCATAATCACTGGAATCTTTTCGCTTTCAGGGACGTTCGGTAGCCACAGAGCAATGTGCATCAGCGCTGGGCCAGGGAATCCAACGTCTTGTTCACTGGCTGGAAGTTCTACTTCGATGAAGTGTTCGGTGTATGGTAAGGCTTCATAGGTTCCGTTTACGGGCAATTGAGCTCGCAGTGTATCCATTGGTAAGTCCATAGTATGGCGAAGTTGAAGCGGTGTATCCCACCAATCGCTGCTGAAACTTTCCTCGTTTGATGACTTCACCAACGCATCGCCAAAGGTCATTGCCAGCAGCAAAAACACGACAGAAACAGCGATTGTTGAAACCGCTGAGAAGTTCAGTTGTCGGCGTCCATGATTCAATTCTTCAATACCACCGGCAATGATTTTCTGTTGCGGAGCATCAGCGATGATGGCGTCTAAAACGACCTCCACATCATCGTCAGCGTCACCTGCCATGATGTTGCCAGTGCATTAACCATCAAGAGCATGACGCTTCGGCGTTCATGCTGCGTTTGCTGCTTCACGGGCTTTTCGAGCATGGGTAAAGGAGCGAATGCAAGCAAAAGTGTAGACTCCACCCATCACCAACATGAGCAACTGTGCTACGGTCGATGCAGAGAGGTCTCCAGTGACCAGACCTTGAAGCCCCATCCCTCCACCAAGGAAGGTCAAGAGTCCAAACACAACAGCGATGTGCATCCAAAAATGTGAACGCTCAGGTTGACGGGTTGCCATGATGCTCATTGCAATCAATGGTAATCCGAAAAAGGCAGGAATCATTGAGGTGAAACTGGTCATGCCGGTACCGAGGTAAAACCCAACACCTTCCAACACCAAGGCCCCTCCAACCAGCATGGTCAATCGGGGAACAGTCTGTCCAAGGAATGTGAAATCACTCATGGACCGAGTAAAACGGGCTTGACTTTTGACAATGCCGATGATTCGACCATTGAAGCGAGCGATTCATGGGGGGGTACTCTCTCGGCGTAGCATGAAAGGGCGTCTTGCAGTAGTTCTCGTTCTCAACTTACTGCTCATGAGTTCCGGGGGAATCGGATTTGCGAGCGCTGATGACGACCAGCCAGCTTGGCGTTCAATCGGTATCGACCCGGCTTTGTGGAACGATGGGCCGGTCGAAGAAGATACTCCGATGAAAGAAACGTATCAAGGGAACGCCATTTTTGAAATTCAAGTGTCGTATGTACCGGCTCTGGGTGCTGAACGTATTTCCGGCAGAATCACACTTGAATTGTTTGAACAAAGGGCTCCCATAACCACTGCTAATATGATTAAAAATATTGATTCTGATGTGTACAATGGCATCTTTTTTCACCGAGTGGTCGAGGATTTTGTTGCTCAGTCAGGCGACCCCACTTGCAAAAAGTTCGGAGTTTATCCGGCAACAAACCCTTTGGAGCCCACCTGTGGAAGCGGTGGGACCGGGACCACAATTCCTTTGGAACACCATGAAGAGTTGTCCCATGTTGATGGTGCAATGGGGATGGCTCGAGGTGCAGAAGAAGATTCAGCGGACTCCCAGTGGTACATCGCACATTCCGAACAACATGGACTCGACCCTGAGAACCGTGATGACGGAGGTTATGCTGTATTTGGAATTGTAAGAGACGGCATGGTTCATGTTCGAGGGATTGCAACTTCACCAACAGTCACAAATCCAGCAAGTGCTCAAGGTTTCCAAAACCCTGGACCCGATTTACTTGGCCGTCCGATCAATGAAGTGCTCATCATCACCGTCGATTTGGTTGGTGTTTCGGACCCTGACGGAACTTTGCGAGGTGTTGTCAAGGATTCGAGTGACAGCAAGGGCTTCTTTGTTTTCTCTGTTGACGTATCGGGTACATTTTTCAAATTGACACTCGTTGCTCTGTTCCTTATCGCTGTTCTTGGGTTGTATATTGCACGAATCGAACAGCCGTTGATGTTGGAGGGACAGGATGCCAACGTTAGTTTGGACGCTTTCCTCCTCGACGACGCGATTTCGTGAATCAAGCGTCTCTGCTTTGGCAATACACATCGAGCACCACATGACGAACTCTTGGAGAGAACCACTTTACTTTCTCCAAGTGCTGAGATTCAATCGACCAATTCCTCTCGTGCGCCTCGGCCAAATTCCTCAATTCTTCGAGCGTTTCTTCCTTCCAATTCTCGATGTCTTTCTCTTGAACATTCATGTGGATATGCAACCAACCTCCACTTGGCTTTAGGCACTGAATGGCGTGTCCCCAGACGCGCTCAGTAGAAGGCAGAAGTCCGAGGTGACATCGGTCTGCTTGACCGTAAATCAGCGGTAGCAGTTGCTGATTATCGCCTTGATGTACGATGATTTTGTCCTTCAAACCGTTGGCTTCTATCGCCCATTGAAGCCCTTCAATGGAATGCGGGTTCATCTCAAACGCATGCACCAGCATCGCTTGACTGCGATGCGCCATATGCAATGCGTAATACCCCACGCCAGCATAAGCATCGACGACGACTTCTCCGTTCATTGAGATATTTCCAATTCGTCGCCGTTCGGTATTGTTGCCTGAAGAGAACATCACTTGGGTTGCATCAAAACCAAACCGAACGCCGTGGTCAAGAAATTCAACCCAGCCGTTGTCTCCCAGCAGAAGTTCTGTTTGTGAACTACGGAAGGTATCTTTGGCGATGGAATGCTGGCGCGCTAAGCGTCCTCCAGAAAGCGCTTCAGTCACGCACCTCCACAAGGATTCGAGTTGCGTCTCTGAACATTGGTTCAGAAGTTTTGCCCATTCGGGGCTTGCAAACGCTTGCTCAGGTAGGACGATGAGATCTCCTAATCGCTCCCACTTGTGAGGACGTTGAGAGATGAGCGCACCCAATTCTTCGGAGGCAAAATTGACATGAAGCCACCGCTCAATGCCCCGTTGAAGTGCAGCATGAGGGTTATTTGATGGTTCTGCTTTTTCGAATTCTTCTTGGGAAAAAATGACTTCGAAAGACAGGTTTTCCAAGACCTCGAATTGTTCCGGCACTACTCCGAGCCTAAGAGGGAGCAACAGCGTCTCACCCCTACGCATTGGCCTCCACCCCGAGTCGAGTAAATCATGTTCATCAAGAAGCAGATGAAGCGTCTCACCTTTTTCCAAAGGGCATGCTAAAGCATTGTAGCTGGCGGATATCGAATCTGAACCAGACATGGTTGCCCCAAGAGAGCAACGACTTTGAACATGGCGTGGTAAGACTGTACCATGTCCCGCACAGGCGAACGACCTGCCCGTCTCAGTTTTTCGGTACCCGTCTTCCTTGTTTTGGTTTTGACCTTGCACCTTTATGCGCCTCTCGTTTCAGCTGCCAACATGACCTCATGCCTAACAGCATGCGACGAATACGACAGCAACGAAGACTTAACACCTCATCGTCAAGATTGGATTGAAGGTACTTACGATTTCACGCTTCAAGACACTTCAACCATCCGACTCGATTTGGTTTGGGCCATACGTGAGTTTAACCGCACAGCACTCGGACTTGACAGTATACCTGCGGTTCAATTGGCACTGGCAAACGACGGCCTCGATGCAAAAGATGGTGCTCCAGCCGACTTGATTCGAGATCAATTCAATACTCCACTGCCCAATTCACCTGGTGTTCGAGTGCAAGACCAACTGATTACGGAAATCGATAAATCCATCGAAGATTCGGTCGAATCAGGCTTTGGTTCAGCCTCTTCACCCATGACCGATTACGTCAGCTCATTCACCAACGACGGAGTTACTGTTCAGTGCTCTATCGATGAATTAACCGATGCTTCTGATGAAGGAGCGACAACCAACAACGCCTTTGAACCGCCCATCTGCATTCAAAGCAGCGTCGACATCACTCTTTCCCCAGACACTTTCAACCTCGCATCGAATTCTAATTTGGACCTTGAGAGAGCATACCAGGGACTTCTTGTGATGGGTACTGAAGTGACTACAATGTTCGACCTGGTCGGCCTTCCTGGTCACAAGTCCTCGTATTCGTTTAACCCTCCTGATTACGCGACCATCAAGAGCGTTGATGCCAACGGAACTCGCGCAGCACGTCCAGGACCGCCAGCATATTTTGCGGGTGAATGGGAGATTGACCACAGGAACGCTGGAGAAAACGACGACAACCTCGCTTTACCCATCGAAGTCGAAATGGTGCATCGGAACAGAACAGACACCTCCACCGTCGTGATACCGGACGGTGAAAAAGCACTGGATTTACAGATTCGTCTTGATTTGAGAGTTGAAGAGGCAGCATCCTTGGACTTCATAGTCGCTTTACACTACTTGGATCAAGAGACCATGAGCGATTGGGGCATCTCGATGATGAGTGTGGCCGAGCGCGCAACGATGAATCAAGTAACATCCGACGGTATCCGTCTTGCGTATCACAACGATATCGTGGACCTTTCCAACATCACCACTCAATTCCCGGTAAATACGATTGCTGAAGGCATCTCCTCGACGGTGGCTGGAATGGAAACGATTCAAATGAACCCGATGACATGGGTTGACACGACGTCCGGTGAAGGCATTTCTGGCCCAGATGGCGGTCTCAATTTCACACATTCAACGGGATGTACAGAAATCGTTCCACCCAACAAGCCGTTGTACTATTGTGTCGAAGGCCCGAAAGCCATGTCCTATGAACATCCGGTTTACCTGCGTACAACGAGCCAACCGTTCTCTATGCGTTTGCTTGATATCATGAAAGAAAACAATGAAAATGAGGAAGTGGCAGAGGTTCTGGATGTACTTTCTACTGAGGATTTCCGGCGAGTTATGAATTCAGGTATCGAGTTTCAAACTTCACTTGACAGCGGCTTCCTTGCTGGTATAATCCCTGACAATCTGCCTCCATCAGAACTTACATTGGAAATTATTCTCCCCGACTGGATTCAAACAATGGATGGTTCGGATCGAATTACATTGAAGGAATCCCTCAATGGCGACGACGAACTCAGTATTTCTTTTTCAGGTGTTAATCAATACGATTGGCGCAATGTTATCAAAAATGAAAACGGTGATGTGGCTTGTTATTCCAATCAATCAACGTGTATCGCTAACGTTGGCGGCTTGGATGCTATGGAATTTGATTTCAATGAATGGGACCGTTCTGTTTCGGTGGAATTTGCCCTCGATGCCAGTGTGGCTTTGCACCGTATCGGCATTCCTCAAGACCGTATTCCAACGTTTGAAAATCACAGTATTGGAATGGAAGCAATCCCTTCGGATTTGATACGGCTTGGTGTCGATATTTCCAGCCGGTTGGCCTCTCCGTTAACTCGAACGCTGAACTTTTCCGACTACTGCACCGATGAAATGAAAGAATACATGCCGGTCTGTGCAGAAAACATTACTTTTGTATTCTCCAGCGAAGGCATTACGGCATTTGTCGATCGTTTGGGTGATGTTTTAACCGATTTCATTCATCAAACCATTGCCTATTACCTCGAAACCCATTCGACGAAAATCAAATCCGTTGATTTGGATGCGTTTGTTATCGAATTCAGCATTGGTGGAATCGATGCTCCTGATTTCGTGGTCTCTGATAACGAAGGAATCTTCCTTTCAATGAAAATCCCCAAAGTTCGATTCAAAATGGAAGTGGACGGCAACCTTGCAGAAATGTGGACTGGCAATTTTGCATCTGCTGAATATACGCTAACAACAACGAACGCTGTTCAAAATTTGATACTGGGGCCGATGGCGAGCATGGTCGATTCCTTCAGCAACGCCCTTACGTCCGGAATCTTTTCCATATTCTCTCCCTCTGGTGTTAACATTCCTCCTGAGCGAGTAACTGTGCCCTTTTTCCTCACCAACAGTACGGTCAACGAGGAGTTCGATGTGGGTTGGACCGGCCCGTTTACTGTTACAATGCCAAAGGGTCTCGAATTCTCATACCTCAATTCGTCTGCAGGCAACATCGAGATTAAGGAAGTCGATGGCAGGCAACAGATTACCTACAATGTCCCGTACGGTGAATTTGAAGACGACATCACGTTCAAGTTCAAAGTGAAGTGGTATTTCTTCTTCATTCAGCTATGGAAATACTTTGGAATCGTCGCTATTTTGATTGTTCTCGCTGTACGTCGACGTAAGAAACGTAAACTGCGCAAGAAGAAAATCAAAAACGCGGCTAAAGCGCATTCAGCCCATAAAGTCAGCATAAATCCAACTGAATTCGCTGACCTTTCTGGCTTCCACAGCAAAGGAATACATGGCGATATGGAGGCTTTGAAGGACTATCAAGAGGATGTAGCCCCTCCTCTTCCACCGACTTCATCTGCGATGGGCGACGACAGGTTTGACTGATTATTCGTGCAACGCCGAATGAATTCTCATGGCCAGCGAAGGGCCAATACCGGGAACTGTTTTCAAATCTTGAAGTGAAGCATGAGCGATTCCTTGCCGGCCACCGAAATGCCTCAACAAGTTCTGCATTTTCTTTGCTCCAAGCCCTTCGACTTCTCCCAACGGATCGTTAAGTTTTCTTCGACTCCGTCGCTTACGATGGAAGGTGTTAACGAATCTGTGTGCTTCATCTCGTGCATGGACCATCACCCGGCCTTTACGGTCAAGAATAAGCGGTACAGCATTCTTTCTGAAGATGGTCTCTTCACGTTTCGCAAGTGCAGCCAGTTCAAAACGTCCAGTGAGTCCGTGTTCCTCAATCAATCCAGAAATGGTTGAGAGGTGCGTTTCACCACCATCGATGAGAACCATATCAGGCCATTCATCTTGGCGCTTCAGCCAGCGCTCGACCACTTCTCTCATCATTCGTAAATCATCCATCGCTTCCCCTTTGATGGTGTATTTTCTGTATTCTTTTTTCTCTGGTCTGCCGTTACGAAACGATACACTGGCCCCAACCCTTTCATCACCCAAAAGTTGAGCCATGTCAAAACAGACAATGTGGTCAAGTTGCTCGAGTCCCAGCAGAGCAGCCCCTTCATCAGCAGCGCGCTGTTCAAGCGAGCCACTGGTTTTACTGGACAGTTGGACGATTTGGATTTCAGCATTTTGTTGAGCGAGGGTTTGGAGAGTCACAAGGTCACCGCGCGCCGGTATGCGGACTTCGACCTTTGAACCACGGCGCTTTGTGAGCCATTGCTCCGTACCGTCTTCAAGCGGTTCAGGCGTGACCAGTAATCGCGGCGGAGTTCGATTCGTGTAATGTTCGGACACGAACATCGATACGGTTTCATTGACATTGCCTCTGTGCAGCATTGGCCATACCTCTTGCCCCTGTACGACGCCGTTGTTGGCATGGACGACAACAACTGCTGCTAAATCTCCTTGAACGCCAATACCCAAAGCATCGCAATCACGGTAAACTTTGCTGGAGACGACGTGTTGACCTGTTGTGGTTCGGATGGCCCGAATCATGTCTCGACTTTGAGCTGCTTTTTCGAATTGCATCTCATGAGATGCAGCGTCCATCTGCACGGCAAACTCTTCCAATAATTCTGCAGCATCACCGTTGAGAATACGTTTGGCAGCATCGACACTCTCAGCATATCCTTCACCCGAAATACAGGGCCCGGAACACAATCCAATGTGCATGGAGAGGCAGCCCTGAGGTAGTAAATCCTTGCAGTCGCGAATTCCAAATTGGCGACGCAGTAATTGCATGACTTGTTTTGCTGCACCAGCATTTGGAAACGGCCCCCAGCGAGCGCTTTGTTTGGGTGGGTGACGAGTGTACATGATTCGGGGAAACTCTTCGTCGGTGAGCACCAAGAAGGGATACGATTTATCGTCCTTAAGCATCGAATTGTAACGAGGTTTGTGTTGTCGAATCAGTTCACGCTCGAGGATGAGGGCTTCTTCAGGATTCGGAGTGACCATGCACTCGATGGAATCGGATTTCCTCACCAGTTCGGGAATCATTTGACGGTCTGGATTGGCTGCGAAATAGGAGCGAATTCGCTCATTCAATCTCGTTGCTTTTCCAACGTAGAGCACTTTTCCCTTTTCAGTCTTGAAAAGATATACCCCTGGCTTCTTCGGGAAGTCCACCGAAGAGAGGGTCACTGGCATGATGTCGGCTTGATGCCCACCCACATAAGGCAACCCATCAACATCGGATACCGATGAATCGATGTCGAATCGTTCATTATGGAGAGGTGTTTGGGGATGTTTGATACTATGAAAGTGAAGGTTTTGTTTGCTGTTCTGCTCGTTCTTATACCGGGATGTATTGAGGGAGTCGATGAGGAATTTCCATCCTCAAACTGGGCTTTTGATCCGATGTATAACGGTACATACAGCAATGTCTCGCTGAATCTTTTCCAAGGTGAAAGTTTGCAAAATGCAACCGCCACTTACACCATCACCATCATGCTCAACCATACTGCGGCTCCTGTTCACGCCGATAACATGTTGAAGCATATCGAGGCAGGAAATTACAACATGTCGACATTCCACCGAATCATTGATGATTTCATGATTCAAGGTGGAGATTTTGAGAATCACGATGGATCCGGTGGCTATGCAGCCGATTGGTACGGTTATTGCGGTGGCCAAAGCGCTTCAAACCAATCCGAATGTGAGCAAACTTCGTGGACCATTCCGGACGAAGCAGACAACGGCCTCATGCATTATCCGTGCGTCATTTCGATGGCCAAGACCTCTCAAGCCAACACCGGTGGTTCTCAATTCTTCTTGATACCTGATGACATCCAACATCACTATTGGCTCGATGGAGTCCACACCGTGTTCGGACAAATCACCGAAGGTTGTGAACATGTTACGACCCTCTCAGAAGTTTCAACAGAGCCTGGTGACCGTCCAGTTTCTCCAGTTGTCCTTTACTCCGCAACCATCAATTGATACATCTTGAATCCTCACTTCGATTCAACCCTCTCTTGATTTAACGGGAGAATCTTCAACAACGGGCTGATTTTGCAGGAGTTGTGTACCCTTACTTCCGCCTCTTCCGTATGGCCGTTGGTTCTGCGTTTCGAAAGAGGAAAACGGTTGATTGGCGAGGGGATTTTTACACCACCTATCGTCCTTTGATTGGGGACTTAGATGTCTATCCTGAAGTGAATAACGGGCGTCATTTTGTTTTGTTTGACTTGGCTCGGTATGACCTCGCTTTTACCATTGGATTGGTAAAATACGTCCGAAAAAACCGCTTAGCTTTCGTTGTTGGCGGTTCGAGTATTCGGTATCGAAAACGGCTTGCACCTTTCCGAAAAGTACGGATTCGAACCCAATTGGTTGGAATGGATGACAAATTCTTCTATTTTCAGCATACAACTGAACAAGCAGGAGCAGTTTGCTCTTCGGCTCTTGTTCGGACTGCGTTGCGAATGAAAGGGGGTACGGCATTACCAATGGAGGTCATGACAGCACTCGGTTTTGAAGCGAATACGTTCATGGAACCATGGGTCCAAGAATGGGCGACTTGGGACGACCAAAGGCCTTGGCCGGAACTTCATGCGAAGCAGTAACGCATCTCTTTGGTTAGAAAATCATTTGCAGGATGATTAAAACCAGGACGGACACTGAAACACCAATGGTAATTTTCTTTTTTCGTTCTCTTTCTCTAAGAATTTCATCTAACCCATGTTTAGCCAATCTATTATCAGGCTCGAGCTGTAGAACCTTATTATAAATTGACTCGGACTGCATTCCTTTCTGGAAATTAGAGAGTAGACTGGACTTAATCATTTCAGCATGCAGCATTAAAGTTGGGACATAATCTGGGTTCCAATTCATTATTGTTCGAATTTTTCCGAGACCGATATTCCAATTGTTAACGAATTGCCGATTGTAAGTGGTAACTGGGCCATTACGCTTATTGTATCTATAATTAATCACCATTGGAATACAATAAGACTCAGCATGTTTGTGTAAAGCATGAACCAATTTCGGATAATATTCACCATTATGTAACTGATTTGCTAAATCGTAATCTATTTGCTTTGCTCGTTCAAAAATGGCCTTTGAATCTTGAAGTCTACCTTCGAATAGGATGTCTACCATCGTGTTAAGATGACTTCGAATAACCCTTTCTGAATCGTGTAGGATGGTATTATGAACAGCAGTATGCGTATTGTGAACTACTTCAGTTTTGATGTCACCCATGATCACCGAGTCTTGAATTGTAGGATTTGTTCTTTGGACAGTGGCTCGAGGAATCCATTCCTTTCCATTCCAAACCATTGTTCCATCTGGGCTAAAAACCTCTTCTCCCATACATACCGAAAGACAGTACCGCTTATCGTAGTTCCTCTAAAGGCTCCAATGTATTTCTAAATTATAGTCAAGCCAACTTATGGGAGTGAAGCAGAAAGGGGTGGACTTAGAAGGTGGAGGCGTCTTGGCTTAAGCCATGTCAGGGGAACTCTCTATGCCTCAAGAGCGTCTCTTGAGATGGTTGGGCAACTACTCGACCAGCCTTGAAAAAGCGTGGGATGTGACACGAGAAATCTCGCTTCCTGGGATAAGTGAATCCCTTGGTGTCGTTCGTTCAGCGCTTAATGTACCACTCACACAATTGGAAAAACAGGACCTTGTTTTCAAGCGAATGGCGCATGTGATTGGCGGTGGCTCACGCCGAAGAAACGTCTATCATCTCACCGAAGAAGGTCGAAAACTTCTTTCCACATTGGGTGATGATACTTCGAAACCTCGGAAAAGCAGTTCCGAAGGAAGAATGTTTGGAGACGCACCTACACCGGGCACCGTCTACGGGCGTTCTCCTCTAATCGATGCTGTTTACGATGAAATTCATCAGCAGCATTGCCTTTTCATCAGTGGATTGCCGGGAATTGGAAAAACTGCGGTTGGCCTTGCCGCAGCAGGAAAATTGGTGTCAAATGGATTGAATGTGCGTTGGTGTACCGCGAATGAGTATTCTGATTTTGAGACACTGTGCCGTTCGATGTCGATTTTGAGTGAATTACCCAGCGATGCGGATGCTTTGGCAGAGCACTTGGCTCAAGAGTGTAAGGATGAGGTATTGATTGTCGATGATGTCCACATGATTTCTTCACGGCATTTGGGGACTTTTGTTTCGATTTGCCAGCATATGGAAGGGTTGCAAGGTCCAAAAATGATGTTCATCGGCCGGGAATCTTTGCCAGGGTTCGAAGCAATGAACCGCGTCTCTATACCCCCGCTTGAGACCAACGAGGCAGTGAAATTACTCGGAAAATCTCTTCCTCGAAATGAGGCTCTTCACATTGCTGAGCGACTTGGAGGGCACCCTCTTGCTCTTCAGTTGTACCAACAGGATTCTGCCTTACCTGAGGAAAATGCCGACATACAATCCTATGTTGAAGACGTTGTCCTCTCGACTCTTGACACTCCAACTCGTTCTGGAATGGACCATCTCGTGTTGCTCCCCCAACCCGTGGAGGCGAAGAAGGCCTACGACGATGAGATTGTAGGGACGCTTGACGACTATGCATTCTTACGATGGACCTCGGGCATGGAAAAGATGGAAATTCAACACCTTGTTCGTAATGTTCGACGAACTTCGATGTCCAGTGAAGAGAAACAAAAATTACATCGTTTAGCGGTAGGACATTGGGAGACTTGTGCTGAAACTGCTGACGATTATGTCGTGCTTTTATTCCATCGCATTTGTGCCCAGTCCGAAGGACTTGACGCCCATTGCACTACCGCTTATGAACAATTATCACCCTCTCGTAGCAGCGCACTTTCAGTCTTGTTGGAACAGGCGATAGAGGCATCCAAAGCACCTTCGCATCTGCATTACCTTGCTGCTAAAATTGCTCTTGAACGCTGTGAGCCGAAGCACGCTCATCGTCATTTGACGGAAATCGAGGATGAAGGTTCAATCAATGAAATTAACATTGGATTGGCTTACCTCGAAGGCCGACTTCAAGATGCCGAAAAGAGTATTGAGAAGGGGTTTGAACTTGGAAACCAGCATCAAAGGAATCAACTGGCATTGTCCGCAGCATCTCGCCGATTGGATGATCGGATTTCGACGGAACTCAGTCAAGGTGCTGCTAAAGATATCAAACGTTATCTTTCACACATCGAGTTGCCTGAAGACGCAGAACAACGAGCAGTGACGGTCGTGGCCCTCACCATGGTTCAACATGCAGTCGCCTTAGCAGAGCGTGATTTTAGCAAAGCCGATACTTTACGAGCCAATCTCTCTTCGATTTCCAGTTTGAAAAACGGTATTATCATCGGTCTTGAAGCCAAATCCACATTGGTTCAGATGCAGGATAATCCTGTGGATTTAACCAACGTCATCGAATCAACTCTTCAAGCCATTGAAGTTCAACCGAGCCTTACTCACCAAGACGCACTCCGTTTGTCTCTTGTGGAATCGTTGTTGGAACTGGATGTCGATTTAGCCCAAGAGCATTTCAAGAGCGTCACCAAACCAAACTCCTCTCCAAGCAGTATGATGCTTCATCGCCTTCATGCTCGGTGGTGGTTTTGTAAATCCCATCTCCAACCTTCGCTGCAAAAAGTTGCTCTCAAAGAAGCCATAACGCAACACAGAGCTGCTGGTTGCCCTCGGGCAGCAAATCAACTCGAGGCCTTATTGCACAGTTTGTTGTAATCACAACTCGGCGCCAATAAGTGTCTTGGTATCATCGATGCCGTCAATGACTCGTATTTCCTCGACAATGCAACGCGTTAGGACAAATTCATCTTCTGCTTGGACTCGAGCGATGAGGTCGTATTCTCCGAACAACATCCACCGGTCTGTGACGTATTTGATATCATCCAATGCTTTGCGAACATCGCTTTCACTGCCGGGTTTTGTTGTGATTAATACAAATCCAATCGCCATATTCTTCACCTCAGTACTCTACTGCAATCAGTGTTTGTGTGTCTTTCACACCTTCGATTTGACGGAACTGAGTCATCAGCATTTTTGTCAGGGTTTGAGAGTCATCTGCAGTTAAGCGTGCAAGCAAATCAAATTCGCCGTAGAGGGCATGAACTTCTGCAACTGAGTCATGGTCCATCAGTGAAAGATAAACCTCGCGTTCGTGCGCTGGCTGCGTCTTGAACAACACGAATGCTTCGGGCATAGACCTCCGAAATCAGGTTTGGTCTTATTGCTTGCGAAGGTTTTCGATTGACAGGAGGAGCATCGGACTCACAGCCAATAGAACCCTTCAAGTGCTTTTGCGTTGACCCGAAGGTATGGAAACAAAGCCACTGCCTCCAGTCACGGGATGGTTCATCCTGCTTTTGATGGTGGGGACTTCGATGGCAGGCCTCGTTCCTGCCTACGATGACGGTACTTCGGCGTTGGCTGAGCCAGAACCGAGCATCTTGGCAGAGGCTCGTTCTCAAACCACGTGGACGGGTTCTGTCACCGTCACGACCACTTACACAGTTTCAGTTTTTGATGAATTAATCATTTCACCGTGCACAGAAGTCGAAATGGGTTCTGGGGCAAGAATCTACATTGAGGGACGTCTCACCGTGGAAGGTACTGAAACCTGTCCTGTCGTTCTTACTTCGCTTACTGGTTCGGACCATGAAGGCATTCAATTCAACAGCAGTTCCAACAACAGAGGCTCTAAACTGGACAATCTCTCGATTGAAAATTCGATTTACGGCATCACCATGTACGGTAGCAATCCAGTGATTCACAACTTGACCATCCTCAACCCAGACCGTGTTGGTATTGATTTGTTCAGTTCATCATCACCTCTCATTTATGATTTGGTTATCGACCAAGCCGGACGATCTTTGCCGTTTCAAAACGATTGGAGATATGGCCTTGGTTTGTCGGTAGGCTCAGGCTCAACGCCATTGGTTGACGGTGCAACCTTCACCGACCATTTGACTCGAGCGATCAACATTTGGGGCGGCTCAGGTGGTGTATTCCGTAACCTCGTCATGAGCAACATCAGCGGTTCCAGTTGGGTCATCTCTGCGGGCGTGTGGGTCGAAGACAGCCAACCTTTGTTGACCGATTTGACCGTCGACCGTGCTGATCACGGAATTGTTGTTCGCCATATCGATGACGGTGGATATACTCGCGCAGTGTTCCGTGATTGTACCGTCTCGAATTCGATGTATAGGGGCGTATATGTCGACAAGGAAAATCATTCGAATTACACCAATTATGAGACTGCTGATTTTACTAATTTGACCGTACGAGGCACCGGTACGGTAGGTGCAACAACAGCAAACCTCGCTTATGCAGCCATCGATGTTAACGCCACTGGTGCTTGGTTTGAAAACACCTTAATCGAAAACTCGACATCGACCGGAGTTCGGATGTATTATGCAGATTCATCGACAACGTTCCGAAACCTTACGGTGAGGGATTCTGGTGACCCTGGGCAAGGGCCGCACGAAGCGGGCCTAGCAATAACTTGGATTTTTTCTTCTGCTCCGGTTTTTGACGGCTTGGAGATTTCAGGTTCCGTCGGTCCGGGAATCCATTCCTACAAGGCTGAATGGATTGGAAATGATTTCTATCTTCATAACAACTCAGGAGATGGCGCTTATTTGGATTATTCTTCGGTCGACATCGAGGGTCTGGTTCTTGAAAACAACAGTGAATCTGGTGCACATCTCTCGAACAACATTGACACCGCCCTTCGTAATCTCACAGCTCATTATAATGGACTTTCGGGAGTAACCGATGAGCAAAAAGCAGGTCTTTTCTTTGACCGTTCGAAAACGGTATCTCATCCTTTGCTTGATGTCGGATGTTACAGTTGCATTGTAACGCATTCCGGCGGCTCAGGGATTCTTATTCGCGACTCTGCTGACCTGTGGTTAACCGATGTGGAACTCTCGGACAACCATCACGACCACGCTCCTCTCGACGCCGACAATTCTGGCTTGACACTTGGTCAACAGGGTGGCATTATCAACATCGACGGTCTTACCATCGATACTGAGCAAATTGGAGCTGCCGTTCATCCAGCTGTTCTCATCAACCAAGCGGCAGCCAATATTCATGATTTGACCATGACAGGCAACCATTCAGGCCTTCAGTGGGACGGTCAGAATCACAACAATTACCCTTCACAATTGAGTAACAGCGAGTTCAGTGGCAGCGGTTGTATCGTTCTGTCAAACCACCATGACCTCTTTGGAGTCGGAAACACAATCGCTCCAGAATGCACGGGAACTGTTCAACTTGTTAACAGTCAAGTTAACTGGTCGGGTTTGACTGACGCTTCCTCTTCTGGAACAATTCTCCAATTGGATTCAAACTCAGACTTGCATTTGCATCAACCAGCAAACGTTGATTTGAACCTCTCCTACCCATCCATGGCCTCTGGAGCCACAATTGATGTGGCATACGATCTTGTCGTATGGGTGATTAACAACAACAGCAACGGAATTCCTTCTGCCAATGTGGATGTCACCTTTTCTCAATTTGAGCCCACTGTCCAGGATTCAACCAACGGCCTAGGATATCTCACCCTCACAGACTTTATCGGCGAACGATGGACGAACACCGGTTCATCCCCCTCCACTGACGCCTCGATTTCATGCGGCTATGACAGCGTATCAACCTCGACAAGCGTCATTCTCGATCAGAATCAATTGGTTCATTGCCTCCTTCCACTTGAGAACCAACCACCGTTCCTCATGTGGACTTCGCCTTCTGATTCTTCGGTGTTCTCATCGCAAGGTTCTGTCGAATTCAATGCCTCAGATTCTTGGGATCTCGATGACGATGAACTTACTTTCTCATGGACAAGTAGCCTCGATGGCGATATTTTGGCATCTTGCACAGGGCAAGGTCAAGGGTTTGAAAATCAATACAATGTGACGAGAGGGTATCCATTCACTGTAAATGGGAACCATGCAGGGAATTGTACGCTCTCAGACGGCATCCACTCAATCACTTTGGAAATATGCGATGACGCAGGCCACTGTGTTACTGAAAATCGAACAATTGAACTTGTCAATCAAGCGCCTACAATTCTACTTGAAGTCACTCCTGCTATGACGCCATGGTCCGAACTGGTCATTCCTCGAACAGAACATGTGCGATTGGACATTTCGGGAACATTCGACCCGGAGAACGACCCACTCAAGTGTTGGATAGACCGCTCATACCTTGCTTCGACAGACGAAAGCACAGTTGTCGGTTGTCCTCCTGAAATATGGATGAATTTGACCATGGCAGAGACAGTTCCTTCAATATTCACCTTGACTGTATATGCATCCGACGGTGTCAATACGCCATCGAGTTACACTATTCCAGTCGAGTTATACAATGAAGTTCCAGTACCAGAGTTCACTCTTACTCGTGCCGGTAACGCCAGTGAAGACTTGGTGACCTTGGACGGTACCGCTACCGTTGACCCCGAGGGTGATGTATTGGAGGTTGAATTCTGGTCAAACCTTGATGGCCAACTGTCTTGGAACGATACTGAAGAAGGAAAAGTGTGGAGCGGTTATCTTTCTCGCGGCGTTCACAACATTGAGATGAGGGTCGTTGACGTTCGTCCTGAGCACATCAACTCTACCCGTACGACGACCCTGCAAGTTACAGTAGAGAACTCTCTTCCTCGTTCCGTCATTTCAGAACCCCTCGAAACTCAAACATACCTTTCTTCTGAACTCATATGGTTCTCTGCGAATCTTTCCGGAGACTATGACTCAGCATGTTCGACGTTCCCTCTCGATGGAAACTGGCACTGTTCAGCATTTGAACCCAGCAGCGGATCGGAATATTTGGTGGTCGATTGGCAAAGCGATTTGGATGGCAGGCTCACGCCTGAGGGAGAGGATTGGCTGATTTTTGAAGGACGCTTAAGCGCAGGAACTCATACCGTTACATTGAGTGTTGATGATGGGATTCACGATCCAGTGATTGCATCTCAGACAATCGAAGTGCTGACTTCAGCGCCGGTTCTTGACATGACTTCACCCGTCGACGGCGATGTATTCTCGTCCAACCATGTCATCGATTGGGACGCTCGACAATCCGTTGACTACGATGAAGATAATTTCACCATGACCGTCCGGAGTAACTTGCTCAATGAACCGTTGTTCTCCGACGTATCTTCAGCCATAGTTCATCAATCAGCACTTCCAGCAGGTGAGCACAGTATTCAGGTTTCTCTGATGGATTCAACCGGCAAAGAACAGCTTACCTCGTTCTCTGTCGTCATTATTCAATCCGACCCAGTTGCTGTTCTTGTTCAACCGCAGAACCTTATCTCTGTGTTACCCGGTCAAGCACTTGTTCTCGAAGAGCAATCGACAGATGCAGATGGAGACATGCAGAAGCGAGAATGGCGGAACTGGTTGGTCACCGGCAATTATCAGATTCTTTCGACCTTAAGCAGTGATTCGATCACACTGCCCCCCGGCCAATACCACCTTTCGTTGTATGTTGAAGACAGCAGAGGTGCTTCTTCTGAAGTTCACGTCAACATCACGGTGCAATCAAGCCTGCCGACGCTCTCGAATCTCACCTTCATGCCCGATGTTTTGGTTGCTCAACAGAAGAACACATTCAGCGTACGAGTCTTGATGGATGACCCTGATGGAACCACTGAAAGTGTTCAAGGTACAATCGTTTTCAATGTTCAAACCTGGTCGTTTAACCTGACCGATGAAAATGGAGATGGTTACTGGGAGGGTGCTGTTGAAATGAACCCGGCTTCCGCCGGACGGCCCAATCTCAAGGTCATCGCTACCGACGGTACAGGAGACGATGCGATGGTCGATATTCTTAGCATTACTTTGTCCGTTGAGGAAGCAGAGCAGGACAGCAGGGCTGCTTTCTTTATCGCAGGTACCATCGGCTTTGTCGGTCTTCTTTCCTTCATTGCTTTCGTCGCCCTACGCCGTCAGAAGAAGGCAGAATTAGCGATGATTGACTCTTGGGATTCATTTGGAGGTTTTTCTGCAAAGCCCGATTCTGGAAAGACATTGGTGAGCCTTGAAGGCGGTGCAATGGAAGGTGCTACTGAAGTTCTTGAAGACAGTGAAACATCGTCATCGATGGATGAGGACTCACCTGAGATTACACCTTCCGAGTCAAAACCAGTTACTGGAATGGACCTTGATTGGGATAACGTGTGACAAAAGTCCGCAGAACTTCTTTAATCTAAGGAACAGACCAATGTTCATGGACACCACTACATTTCGTGTCTCCAACGCTCTTGAATTTTCAATTTCCAGTGCAGCAACAGACCCCCCTGATGGCTTCGACCGTGAAGAATCGAAAGCAGTTGTTAAGCGCCTGACAAAGCGATTACAGTCTCTTCAGAAATTGATGTGGGCTGAACGAAAACAACGCCTATTGGTAGTTCTACAATCGATTGACACCGGTGGGAAGGACGGCACCATTCGTTCAGTCTTTGGTAAGATCAATCCTCAAGGTGTCAAAGTTCACTCGTTCAAGAAGCCAACAGAGCGGGAATTGGCGCACGACTACCTTTGGCGTGTTCATCCTTGTGTTCCGGCCGATGGAGAAATTGGAATTTTTAATCGAAGTCATTACGAAGATGTTCTGGTAGTCAAAGTTCACGGTTATGTCCCTGACGAACTCATCCAGAAACGCTATGAGCATATCCGTAATTTCGAACAAATGCTGGTCGATGAAGGAACGACCGTCATCAAAATCCTTCTTCATATTACAAAAGACGAACAGAAAGAACGACTTGAAAGCCGATTAAATGTGCCTGAGAAAAATTGGAAGTTCCAAATCGGTGACCTCAAAGAACGCGCTCACTGGGAGCACTACCAAGATGCATTTGAAATCATGATTCGTGAAACATCAACTGAATCATCGCCGTGGTACGTCATTCCTGCGAACAATAAAAAGTACCGGAACGAAATAATTTCAACACTTATTGTAGAGACGCTTGAACGATTGAATATGCAATGGCCAACTCCGGAAGAAGGACTCGAAGATATCAAAGTTGAATGAATCACTTTGTTTGTTCTGGTAGATCTTTGTTGAGGGAGTCTGGATTTGAATCCAATCCACCCCAAGGTGTAACCGTTCGATGAAGGCCTACTCGGCGAGCAAACAAGAATTTGAAATTCTTCCAACCGTCACCCCATGTGTGGATTTCAGCTTCCCCAACACGAGGTCGATACGGAACCGAAATTTCGACAGCCTTGTCTTTTCCAAGTACCCGACGTGCAAGAATCTTCATCTCCTCTGAAAGAGGCATTCCATCGTTGGTTGGACGCATTGCGTCGTTGTTAAAAATAGACTTACGGAACACCCACATTCCAGATTGTGAGTCTTTGACACCGTAGCCGAACAGCAGCCGCGCGGTGAAGGAAAGAGCCCAATTTCCGAATCCATGAATTCCCGGCATTGAACCTTCTTCAGCAAGTGAGAGTCGGTCACAGGTAATGAAATCGAGGTCGTCATCAAGCAGTCGCTTGACAAGGGTGGGGACCAATTCTGCGGGGTAGGTGCAATCAGCATCCATGGTGACGATGATTTCGTTTTTGGCCACATCGAACCCGGTTCGATACGCACGGCCGTAACCTTTCCGAGGTTCGAGGTGGACTCGTATTTTCTTTTCGAGAGCGATTTCTCGAGTTCTGTCGCTCGAATTACCGTCAACAATCATAATTTCGAGGTCTTTACACCAGCCACGAGGTATTGCGTCAATCGTAGGTCCGAGTGCTTCTTCCTCGTTTCGAGTCGGAAGGATGACTGTGACCGACACAGGGAGTTTTTCGCCCATGAATCCCCCACCAACCTCACCTCCTTGAAGGCATTGGGTTGAAAAGTCTAATTTTCAGTGGTTGTTATCGGTGACATTGAAACCAACTCCACCCTTCCCGTAACCATGCACATCGCCATGGTGTCGGGTGAATACCCCCCTCGATGGGGTGGTATTGGCTCGGTTGTGTTCCATCTTGCAGGTCACCTCGCTGCTCGTGGGCACCGAGTGAGCATCATCACTCGAACTCACAAAGAGCGTGCTCCACCTCAACAAGGTGTTTCGGTGATTGAAGTTCCTTGGCTGAAAGCTCCTATGGCGTTCACCCGTTCCTATGGGAAGCATGCATTACTTGCTCTCAAGCACCTCCACGGTCGAGAGCCGGTTGATGTCATACATATTCATCTCCCTTTAGCATCGTTTACTCGGAAGGAATTCAGATTTATGGAAGAGAATATTGCTCCAGTTTGTTCATCACTGCACGGTTCATGGTTGGGAGAGAAACAAGGTGTGATTCGGGCGGCTAAGGCGAATGAGTCTGCGACTTGGAGAAATCCAAACGACCTTGCAATTCGGTTGACTGCTAAGTATTATTCGAAGTATGAACGAGCAGGAATACTCGAATCAAGTGTTTGTGTTTCGAATTCTGAATCGACACTTTCAGAGTTTGAAGATTGGTATAATCCACCGAACGATTTCCGATGTGAAGTCGTTTTGTGGGGTTGCGATCATAAGGTCTTCAGGCCACCAAATCAGGATGATGAAGAGGAACAATTGAGTCATGAGAAGTTACGTAAAAATTATGATTGCGATGATGAATTAGCCTTGAGTTATAGGCCTGAAACTAAAACTCCAATGATTTTGGCGGTTGGAAGGTTGGTGGCTAGAAAGGGGTACATGACTTTAATCAGGGCTTTGCCCAAGATTCTAGAAAGCCATCCAGGCGCCCGACTCGTCGTTGTTGGAAGAGGTCATATGAAGAAGCGCCTTCTAAAAAATGCCCGCAAATTGGGGGTGGAACATGCTTTATTTATTCGAAGCAGTATGTCTTTTGATGACTTAGCACAACATTTCCGGTCTGCAGATTTGGTTGTATACCCTTCATACTACGAAGGTCAAGGCTTGATTCCACTGGAATCATTAGCCAGTGGAACCCCTGTTGTAACAGTCAATCAACCCCCCTTGACAGAGATGGTCGATACGACTGTTGGGGACCTTTTCAACTCGGGAGACTCCAGTGACTTAGCCAAATCCGTTTGTAGAATATTTGATCAACCTCAACAGAGAACTGATAAGGCTAAAGCGGGTAGGGAAAGGGTACTTTCAACATACACATACGAACATAACGCAGAAGATTTTGAAAGGATTTACAACTCCATTATTAAGAACTAATTTGTTCTCATGTGGCCATAAAAAAACCCTACTCATCTTCCCACCGTCAGCGAAAACGAACAACAATGTTGCCTCAAATCTGGATGAGGCGACAGGTCAACCAAGCACAGCATCGGAGCTGATTCAGAAATGTCTTCGATGATGAAACCCATGTTTGTGAGAAGGAATTGATTTTGCCCTCTCGAACCGAACACCCTGCGGGTGTTGATTGGAGCGCGGTGTTCATAGGCACACCGCCTCTTGGACAATCATGCTCGCGAAGCGGATGATGGCCATCTCGCTGGCCGCGATGATGCTCTCGATGCTGCCACCAGTTTCTGCAGACGATAATATTCAGAGTGCAAACCCACTGACAGACGGCGTCACATCGAACGGTTATGTTTGCGACCCTGACTGCGATGCTGGGAAAGACCAAGCCGATTTTTGGAAGATTGAGGCTCGCAAAGGAGACATTGTCCAAATCTCGTTTTCAGGTACGATGAACGGTCCTGCTTGGTGGTGTCCAGGAGATGGATGGACCGGTCGCTTCTCGATAGTGAACTCTCAAGGGGCGACCATCACCGACACCGCTGCGGATGATAATTCGGCATCCAAGGTGCTTTCTACTTCAATCAACACGGCAGGGTATGTCTTTGTGAAAATCAAATCGGAGGACTCATGGTGTAACGATGGCTTTGATTACACGCTTACCCCCTCCATCGACAAGTCCAATCGTGATACAGATGAAGACGGTTTCATCGATAATGAAGACGATTGTGATACTCTTGTAGGTACCTCCACCAACGACCGGAAAGGATGTACTGACGTCGATGGTGACGGCTGGTCTGACCCTGATTCATCGTGGGGTCCGCAAAACGGCGCTGATGCTTTTGTGACCGATTCCACCCAATGGCTCGACAGTGATAACGATGGCTTCGGTGACAATCTCGAAGGATTCCAAGGCGACCATTGTCCTTTCCGAAGAGGTTATTCTCAACAAGACAGATTTGGCTGCTTGGACAGTGACGGCGATGGCTATTCGGATGAAGACCCAGGTGCGCTTGATGGAGTTACTGCATGGTACGCACACCCACTTGGCTTCGGTGATGCCTTCCCCCTCGATGCCACTCAGTGGAACGATACCGACGATGACGGATTTGGAGATAACTGGGAGGATGGGAACTGGAACTTGTCTCGAAACGGTTGGGGCATCGGTACATGGCTCTCGAATGCTTCAATGCCTGATGCTTGCCCGTTCATCACAGGAACTTCAACCGGTGACCGATTCGGATGCACCGACTCGGACGGCGACGGTTATTCTGATGGCGATTTGAATTGGACCAAGGCAAATGGGTCCGATGCTTTCCCTGAAGAGCCGTCTCAATGGCAGGACCGGGATTTTGACGGTTGGGGTGACAACCAATCTGAAGGGGCTTTGTTGGTTGATGACTTCCCTGACAATCCAACGCAATGGTTTGATTCAGACGATGACGGCTGGGGTGATAACCAAACATACGGTGCAAGTCAAGTCGATGACTTCCCGTTCATTCCATCTCAGTACAGAGACACCGATGGCGATGGCTATGGCGATAATCTTGAAGGATACGAAGGCGATGTCTGTGTGTTCTCCTCGGCTGAAGAAGTCGAATCCGGATGGATTTCTTATGTAGACCGACTTGGATGCAGAGATGTTGACCAAGACGGTTTTTCAGACCCAACTGAAGATTGGATTGCTCATCCTGCCGGATTCGCTGATGCGTTCCCACTTGACCAAAGTCAGTGGTACGATACCGACGATGACGGCTACGGTGACAATCTCGAATATTTCGATGGCCAGACCCTCCGTGTCGCTTACCGCGGCGACGGTTGCAGAACCACACTTGGAACATCGACTTTTGACCGCTGGGGTTGCCCGGACAGCGACGAAGACGGCTGGTCTGACCCGACCAATACATGGTTGGCCAGTCCCGGTGGAAACGGTGATGCTTGGCCAATGGACCACACGCAGTGGCACGATGTTGACGGTGATGGCCGCGGCGACAATCCTCTTGGGACAACTGCAGATGTTTGCCCAAGCCAAGCAGGTACATCGGTTGGACCTTCTTCAGGTGGTGACCGCTGGGGTTGCCCTGATACCGACGGTGACGGCTGGTCGGACCTTGGTGATGCGTTCATTCACGAACCAACCCAATGGAGAGACACCGATGGCGATGGTTTTGGTGACGATGTAAGCGGTAATCAAGGAGACGCGTGCCCCGAAGTCCGAGGAACCTCACTTCTCGACCGATTGGGTTGCAGAGATACCGATGGTGACGGTTGGTCAGACCCAACTGAAAGTTGGCAAGCTCATCCTTTCGGAGCTGCCGATTCATTCCCGACCGAATCGTTGCAATGGCGAGATACGGACAGCGACGGATTTGGTGATGTTCCTTTGGGCGCATTACGCGATGATTGCCCAGAAACATCCGGCGATTCGATTCGCGATACACAAGGCTGCATCGATTCAAACGGTGACGGTTGGTCGGATTCATACGGCGAATTTTCAGCGGCTGTGGCTATACTTGGCGAAGATCCAGCGGCATCTTGGCTGACCTATCTGGTCATTGGCTTCGGTTTCATTCTCGGAGCATCACTCGCTCTCATCGTGCGAATGGCGCGTGATGAAGAGACGCTTCAAGACGACTTGTTTGAGTCAAAGGAATCCGCTAATCTCGACTCTTTAACGATGGACTCGGTTCCCGTTTCCATGATTCCTTTAGAAGATTTACCTCCGCTCCCTCTGCCTGAGGGAATGGAACCCGTTGCTGTACAATCGGCACCGCTTCAAGGAGGTGAGGTCGTTGAATAATTCACACAGAATACTCCCGTTTTTCCTCGTGATGCTTTTGCTTGGATGCCTTGCGGCTCCTCTTGGTTTTGTGGATGAAGCACGTGCTGAAAGCACTTCATTTGACGAGGCTTTAGCAGAAGAAGGCTTGACTTTGGTCGCTCTACGAAACGATACGATGGACACGAATCAAGACGGCGAGCCCGATGCAATACGAGTCGTCGTTATTCTCAATACCACTTCAGAATTCACGGAAATTGAACTTCGATTGTTTGGAACACACAAAGACAAGGAAGTTCGAGAGGACCAATACCTCGCTTTGGACGGCCAATCGAATGCGAGCCTTGTCTACGATGCTTGGTCATCCGGTGAGCATACCCTTCGTCTTGATTTCATCAATCAAGCCGGCGATAAAATCACCAGCATACAACTTCCAACCTATGTCCTCAAACCAGCACTCCAAACACCAAATTTGATGTTGGACCTCGACGCTCCAAGTAGGATTGAGACAGGCGACGAGTGTTCCATTCATCGAGTCTTTGATGATGAAACCGGGCCACGTTACGGGGCTTCAGGTGTGCGTACATTTTCAGGTGCTCCGTTTACGGTTCTCGACAATCAAACTGTTCTGGATTGTTCTCATTGGCCTGCCGGCGAATACATGCTCAAAGAAGCATATCGGAACGATTTGGGCCAAACAGCAGAGTTCTGGTTGAACCTCACCATCCACAACAGACCAGCCCCTGTGTTTTCTTTGGATCTTATCGGAAACCAAAACATGACCAATGAACCTTGTCAAATCACCATGATCCCAAACATGATTGATGTCGATTTCTCTACTTTTGAGAAAATTTGGACCGTCCAAGGAACAACCCTTGTTGGGAACAGCAGTACAAGTTACGATTGTACCGTTCTTCCCGCAGGCGTTCATCTCATCACCCTTGAGGTCATCAATAATGAGAGGATTCGGACCGTACACGGCGTTAACCTTGTGCGACTTCCAGGACTTGACCTCTCGGAGGAAGAAGCCGCATCGCTCCCAAGTCGCTCGTTCGGGGACGATACCCAAACAGAATCTGTAGGATGGTTTTCAATAGGCATTCTTGGATTGGTTGTTTGTATCGTTGTCTTTGTGCTCTTGGTCCGAGTAAAAGATGAATCTCCAACCGGCCAGTTCCGAGACCTCGGTCCTACACCAATGATTCTTCCAGATGGCTCACCAGATACGGGGGGACTTCCAACAATCACCGATGACGAGGGCATACTTTGGCGCCAACATCCAGACGGTTCCACCGACTGGTGGGATGCACAACTGCGAATCTGGCATAAGTGGTGATCATGATGGATACATGGATTGAATGGACCCTAGGTGCAGTGCTTGTTGCCGTTCTTTTTTCGTTCATGGTGTGGTTTGTCCGTGTTCGACCTCGACAACCTCAACTTGAAGCTGAGTGGAACTCCGACTGTGAACTGATGACGACTGCTGACATCGCCGACTCCAAAATCATCTTTCGCAATGTACGTAATTTTTTCTGGCGAACCACAAGAGACAGAGATGAATCTTGGATTGATGAAGTGACCGTCGATACTGAAGAAATAAAGGATATTTGGTTTATTGTCGACCACTTTCATTCCTTGCATGGCCTTGCACACACCTATTTGACATTCGAATTCAACGACGGAACCTGTCTTTCGTTTTCATTTGAAGCACGACGACGGGTCAAACACCGATACCATCCATGGGACGGCTTATGGAGGAATTATGAATTGTATCTCTTGGTCGCTCTCGAAAGTGATATGACCGGGCTGCGAACGAACGCTCGTGGAAACAAGGACTACATGTTCCGGGCAATAACGCCACCAGAGAAAGACAAACACATGCTGATTCGAATGGCGCAAAAAGCAAATCAATTGTCTCAAAAACCAGAATGGTACCACTCGCTTCTCACCACGTGCAACACTTCCATTGTCCGTATGGTAAACCGAGTTACTCCGGGGAGAGTGCCGTTCCTCTGGCGTAATTTTTTGCCAGGTTATACTCCTCGTGCTGCCTTGAAACTGGGTTTAATCGAAGATTGGGGTGGCTTGGAAATGACCCTCGAAAAAGCACGAATTGACCTTATTGCTCAACAGTGGGACGGAGAAGGCAGTTATTCCGAAATGCTGCGCAGACATCTTCCGACTTCAACGGTCGAAAAAGAGCAATAAGTCTCCGGATACACATGAGATTTCTAATCTCTCACCCGTCGATTTGTTGTGAAGCCCTTGAGTTCCTGGCATCAGCGTATGGTTGGTCAACGGCCAGTGTGCGCCGGTGACTTTCACGCCTTCTACAGGCCCAACCGCAAACAAGGAAAAGGAAACATTCGATTCTATAGAATCGCTGACAAATAGATTATTTTCTATTCTTTGGATAATGGATTGTGAGGTGTGAATTCGAGTATTGAACGGCACTTCACATAACGACAGAATAGCTGCAAACTGGTGGTCAAAATTACCGCCTTCAATACCAAAAACGTCGATGCTCTTCGCACCTTGTTCAATCGACCATTTCATGGCCTTGGCTAGGTCGTTTTCCTCTTGTCCCGTTTTTCGAATAAAAGTGGCTTTTCCTCCGCCTCGGATCTGAGTTTCATCGCGTTCAGATAAACTGTCCATGTCTCCAATGATGACATTCATCTCGACTCCGTTTTCAAGACACTGTGCAGCAGCTCCATCGCACGCTATAATGGATGAACACTGAGACGTCAACGGCTCCCATATGCTTTGAGGGGGCCATTTACCGTTGGCGATAATGAGGAACGACGGGTCAGCCATGACACTCCCAGTCGCTTCGTATTGACAAAACAACCGTCGTTGTTTCTTGGGTTTTGACCAGCCGGATAACTGACCCCCTACGGGGGTCATCAACACAATTGTCAAGAAGCGTTTTCAAGGAAGGCGGCCGTCAGGAGGGTATGGCGGCGTCAGCGAGCAGATCTTTTCCCACGGTTTCATTGCTGCTTTCCTTGCTGTTTTTGATTCACCTCTTTTCACCAATGGTTCAACCGATGAACGAAAATGAGGATTCACTGGCAGAACTTTTGCTTCCTTCGAACAGCCCACATGTCACGCTCAGTGACGCATATGGGCATGATTTTGCGGGAACCGAACTGTCTTTTGATGGACTTCCAAGCGCTACGGTTCGAGAAGAATCGGCATTGGATTATTGGATGTCAGAAGTCGTTGCTACCCTTCCGAATCACACGATGGGTACTCCTGATCTGAAAATAAACCATGATGAAGGCTTCGATGTATGCTGGACCACGAATGAAGGAGATGTTTATGTTGGCTCTCTTGATGCTGGAATGGCTTCACAAGGGTCATTTGACTCTGCTTGGACAATGTATTTGGTTGATACCGTTTCTCCTTCAAACACCTCTTCACTTGTCGACTGTGCCTTGGCAGTCAACGAGAACGGCCGCCAATATGTTCTCTATGCAGACGGTGCAAACGTTAAATCGGCACATATTGCCTTCCAAAACTCAGTTTATTCGGAACAGACATGGCAGAAAATCACGGTTCTTTACGACGTTCATCCAACGGGTTTTGAAATGGTAGTTTTACCGGAAAAGCAACTCGAATACGCTGTTTTTAGAGATATCAATGGCTCGTTGTGGGAAATGAATTACAGCGGTAACATTTGGTACCATCAACTGCTCGATGCAGGTCCAGTTGGTCAATCAATGGTGCTGGAAATGGATGCAGATGGCATTGCACACCTCCTTTACACCGCTGATGATGAAGTTCGATTGATTCGTTACGATGGTTCAACCTACGACCGGCGAGTCTTACTCCGCGATTCGAACCTTGCCGGGCACATCGGTATGGGCCTGGACACCGATGCTGTCGAGCAAATTGCAACGACGTCAGTTTCTGCTGGTGTGACGAACTTACAACTCCTTCGAAGCCTATCGGGACAAGACGAAGGACGAATTGACCCCGTGCCAAACGATGCGGTCACAGCGTCATTGGCTGCTGAAGAAGGTGAATCTTCGTTTGCAGATGTGAACGCAGATGGCTATGACGATTTTATTTATTCCGAACCTGACTTTTCTTCATTCGACGCTGATGTCGGCCGATTTTCAGTTGTGCTTGGTTCTTCACTTGGTCTCTCGAGCACCGTTCAATCCGTCGTTGGTACACAAGCAGGTCAACGGCTGGGTTCTGACATTTCCGTGGCTGATTTCAACGGTGACGGCTTTGCAGATGTGGCTGTTGGTTCATCGGGCTGGAATACATCGCTTACAAACGGATTAGGAGACAACGGAATGGTCGAGATTTATCTCGGAAATACGACCGGAATTGACACACAGTCATGGTGGAATCAAACAGGTAACGCCGGCGACGCCTTTGGTTGGAAAATCGAAGAGATACCGGCAATGAACGGTGATGAATACGCTGATTTAGCAGTTGTTTCAGGTAATTATTCAGCAGTTATTGCCACAACACCGTCCGAGATTGTCCACAAAGGCAAGATTTCGATCTTCGAGGGCAATTTGAGTGGAATGGACCATTTACGCAACATTTCGCAGACGCAAGAAAATACCCGTCTTGGCCAATCACTCTCTGGTTCAGGAGACCTCAACGGTGATGGTTACGATGACCTGTTGGTTTCCAACGCTGCAAACTTGGATTCCTTTAGTGGGTTCCCACGAGTGGAAATTTACCTCGGTTCGGAGTTTGGAGTGAGTGGGACGCCAGACCAAACCATCAATTCCAATCTGCAAGGCAAGATGTTTGGATTCACCATCGATTACATCGGGGACGTCAATGGAGACGGCTATGATGACATGATGTTTTCAGAACTCTTCAACAGCACTTCGGCATACCAAGCCGGCAAGATGTGGTTGTACCACGGTTCTTCCGCAGGAATTTCATCTTCGACACCGAATTGGACCCGTTCTGGCGAGGATTCCAACGCCATGCTTGGCCGTATGTTCAAGCAAGCAGGCGATGTCAATGAGGATGGCTATGACGACGTATTAATCATGCAACTTGGAGCTACACGGGCCGGTAAAGTGGAACTTCATTTGGGCTCTTCCATCGGATTAACGGCAAACTCTGAATTGCTGGCGACCGGCTCAGTTCAAGCCTACAAAGGCCTGTCTATGTCGACGAATGGAGATGTAGATGGTGATGGTTTGAGCGAAATCAGTTTGAGTGTTCGTCAGACATCCGGCTCATCGTTCGAGGTAGTTCACGAAATGTATTCTGAACGCGACTGGGAATCGACGACCTTCACATTCAACGAGGAGCTCGCTTTCCTTGAACTTTCAACTTCCAGCCGCGGTGAAGCAAGTATGCTTCTTTCCTTTGAATCATCACAGTCCCTGCATTTCCTAGAGCATGTTGACGACGGAACTGCAACAGGTGTTTGGGCGGATAAAACCCTGCCATCTCACGCCTCAAATTTAACCAGTTTTGCGTTTGGAGGTACCAGTTCAGGGCGACCCCTCATCGTTGTTACAGAAGGCGGTAATGCACTAAAAGTCCACACGACTTCAAGTTACACTGCGGTTGAGCAAGGTATTCTTACGACGCATCAAAACGCTCAATTCCTTGGTTCTGCCCTCGATTCAGATGGTCACCAGCACATCATGAGAGCTGCCGATGACATCGGTGGCTTCGAAATTTATGTATCGCAAGAAGACGACTCGGGATGGTTGCACACCCCCTTCTCTACCGGCGTCGATCTGGCTGACCCGATTCAAGTTGTCATCGATACGAACGACACTTCAGCCGCCGTTTATCGAGATTCAACCAATGCACAACTTTACTATTTGGAAGAAATCAATGGAAACTGGATTAACACGCAATTAGGAGATGAAGGTGCCGCAGTATCCGGTGATTTTGCTCCAATAATTTTGCCAAACGGTAATCTTGCTGTTGCGTTGATTCACGCTGAGGGGTCCAATCATAATCTAACGGTTTGGATCTATAACGGCTCCAATGTTAGCGAAAATGTCATCACCGGATTGACCGACTTGTCCAGTAACATCTCGATGGAGGTGACCGATACCGATGTGCTGATGGTCTCAAGCCTCACTTCAACCGGGGTACTCAATGTTCACGAGCGTCAGTTGAACGGTTCAACGTGGGAAAATAATTCTTCATGGATTACCGTTTCAAATCTTGCTCAGCCTTCAGGGGCAATCGGTACGTTCAAACTTGACCTCGTCGGTGGGGAATGGCCTGCTATGGCGGTACGTGGCGATTCAACCACGGACGTACTCTATGTGCGTAATTCAACCGGGCATTGGTCGTCATTCGGACATCAGCCAGATTCCAATGCTGGAGGAACGTGGGACTTGACTGTTGAGAATGACACGTATTTTCTCATGACAAGTACCGGTCAAACCAATCTTCTTACTTGGAACAGCCTGAACACTGCAGAATCCTCGTATCACTGGAATTCTCTCTCGTTCGGCGACATCTCGACCACGGACAGCGTAGGTTTGTTCACCGATTCCAACGAAACCTTCCACATGGCGTTCAAAGACGACTCGGCTCAAGTGGTTAAATCACTCCGGCTTTATGTCGATACGGACAGAGACCTTATTTTTGATCTGCTCGATGAACTTCCACACTTGGGCAATCAGTGGGCAGACAGTGACGGTGATGGCTTTGGTGAGAACGCATATGGCCCCATGACCGATTCTTGTCCAACAATCGATGCTCCTTCATCGTACTTCACGTACGGATGTCTTGATTTTGATAACGACGGGTACGCAGATGCAGATGATGCATGCAACGACGATTCTGGAGATTCATGGATTGACCGACTGGGTTGTGATGACTATGACCAAGACGGTTGGTCGAACAATAATTTCATGTATTTTGATGGTGATGTTTTCATCTTCAACTGGAAACTTGCCTCGGATTCTGACGGCGATGGGTACGGGGATAACTCCGGGCCGGATTGCTGTATAACCGAATACGATTCTGGCCAGCCAGATGGTGATTTATTCCCCTTCAATCCATCACAATACAAGGACTCTGACGGTGATGGATGGGGCGATAACTCATCTGACTTCACCCAAGGAGACGCTTGTAAATGGGACTATGGAGTATCGTTCCGAGACCGAAAGGGTTGTCCGGATTCTGATTCCGATGGCTCATCTGACCCTTCAACAGTTGGCGGATTTGAATGGAACGCTTCCCTCGGCGCAGATGCATGGCCGCTTGACCCGACCCAATGGGCTGACAGTGATGGCGACGGTTACGGCGATAACGGCTCCGAAGGAGCGACCAATCCAGACCGTTTCCCGGACAACGTCGCTGCGGCGGAAGACAATGATTCGGATGGCCATCCGGACCGATGGACTGATTCTTACAATGTGACCGACAATTCGACAGAAAACGACGGAGATGGACTTGTGCTGGACGGCTGTCCAGGCGTCTTCGGTAATTCGACCAGCCCCTATCCTGGCTGTCCGGACTCAGATGGAGACGGTTGGATGGACTCTCAAGACAAATTCCCTACAGAACCAACCCAATGGCTTGATTTTGATGACGATGGCTTCGGAGATAACCCAAACGGGTACCAAGCCGATGAATGCCCGACAATTGTTGGTATTCTTGAAGGAACAAGTCCGTATGTTGATGGCACAGGAATCGGTTGCCGATTCATCGACGGTACCGATGATGATGGGGATTTTATTCCGAATTTAGAAGATATTTGTCCTGATACGGATGCTGGCTTGGTCGTCAATTCTGTAGGTTGTGCAGACAATCAACTGGATGATGATGAAGATACGGTTTTCAATCATCTTGATCTGTGTCCTTCAACCTTGTTCGGCGATACGGTTGATGCCGACGGATGCAGCGATGCACAATTGCTTTCCGATGACGATATGGACAACGTGACAGGACCTGCTGACCTTTGCCCGAACACGATGGAAAGCGAACGAGATAGCGTTGATGAAAACGGTTGTTCAGCCTCTGAACGAGATTCTGATTCTGACGGTGTTAAGGACGCTGATGACCAATGCCCCGATACGCTTCCAGGAACACCAGTTCTTTCTGATGGATGCATTGACGAATCAGCTGACCCTGACGGTGATGGTTATTTTGGAACCTACATCTACACAATCAACGAGACTTCTGGATTGCGAGAGAATCAATCCGGTGACGCATTCGCATCCGAAGCCACACAATGGTTTGATCAAGATGGAGATGGCTACGGTGACAACCTTACAGGTGTTGAAGCGGATGATTGTCCACTTGAGTTTGGAACATCATTCATCGATTTCCTCGGTTGTTTTGATGACGGAGATGGTTATCGAGACGAATTTGAACCAGCAGGCTTAGCAGGAAACCCAACCCAGTGGGAAGATGCAGATTACGACGGGCTTGGGGATAACCCGAATGGGACATCTCCTGATTTATGTCCTGATACCCCTTACTCACAAAAAGACAGCATCGACGAGAACGGTTGTGTCTTGAGTCAACTTGATTCAGATAACGACGGTGTTTCCGATCTGATTGATAATTGCCCCAACGACCCTGCCGGTTCCGATGGTTTCGCTGACGGCTGTCCAAAGAAGGGTTCGAGCACCGAGGATACTGCATCGTCTTTGATGAATTCAACCACGCTCATTGCAGCTGGGGCCGGTATTTTTGTCGTACTTGTTGTTGGTATTCTTATCATTCGTAGACGCAGCGGAGATTATGATCTCGATGATGATGAAGACGATTGGGACGATGACGACGATGACGAGGAACCCCTCCCATTCCGTAACAGCCGTAGTGCTCAGAAGCCTCAGCAACGAGCTGCTCCAGCGACTGTTCGAGGTGGACCGACAGGTCGTCCTTCAAGCAGTGGCCCAGGTGGCCCTCCGAAGAGTGCCTCTTCAGGCCCTTCAAGCGGCCCACCTGGTCGAGGACCAGGAGGTCCTCCTAGGAGCACTTCCGGTGGCCCCCCCAGCGGTCCATCTCGTGGTCAAAGAACTCCCAAAACAGCCGCCAAGAAGGTTTCATCGTTTGCAGATGAGCCGGAGCCTGAAGTCGATACTTCAGCGAAGGTCCGCAAGGCTAAACTGAACATTGATTTGTCTATTTTTGAAGAATGGCAAGCAGATGACCGGGAATCAGCTGCTGACTGGGTTGAATCCTCGTTGGCTGACGGTGAAAATGAGCGTACAATCCTCATGCAATTGCAAGAGACTGGATGGTCCGCTCCTCAATCAAGAGCGATATTCAACATCGGCAGGAGTCGTTGAAATGAAACCACGACGTTCGCTCAAGCATTGGTTTGAAACATCATACTCAAGAACAAGTTTCAATTGGGCGAGTTGAAGGGGGATAGGACATGGCCGATAAGGAACTTGAAGGAGCATCTCTACCCACCGGGATTGAAGTCGATGATGCAGCAGCATATTTCGGCGTCATCGAGTCTTCTGATATGGTTCACACCTTGATGGGCATGGAACAAGAAAAGGCAATGGAGCAGTTTTTCTCTATTCTGTCGGATGTCGTTCTTCTACCGGGTGATTTTGACTTTGAAGCAGCAAGCGAACGCATTCAATGTGAAGGTGGAGAAATTTACTACTTGGTTGCAGGTCATCTTGGCCTCATGAGTCTCCCAGACCCTCTTTCACAATACCTCGGTCTACCCGACTCATCTGGTGATTCCAGCGGCCAATCTCCTTCATTATCCGAAGAAGATCTGAGTAAATTAGCAACATTGGCCGATCCAATGCGTATTCTCAAACTGCTGGCAGTTGCTTCAACAACAGGTTCTGAAGGTGAAGTCACCCGTTACCTCAACACGCTCAAACAATTGTTCGCAGACCCTGCATCCCACACCGCCACACTTCTCGACGTGGCTGACGAACTTGATGCATCATTGGATGTTGCAGGGCATGCATTGCCAGTCCCTTCGTTGGCAAGTGGTAAAGCGGCCGCTGCCCCTATTGCCTCGGTTCCTCGTTCGGTTCCAACACCAGCGGTCCAAACACCTCTACCCGTAGAGGAAGTTCCTCTTCCATCAACACCTAAAGTCGAGAAAGAAGTATCACTTCCAGACCTTCCTTCTCCGGCTGAAGTTTCCGGCACTGTAGAATTACCGTCAGTCGAACCCGTGGCGGTTGTTGAACCGGTCCTTGACACCAACAATGAGCGCATGGTGGCCCGTGCAGAAGAAAATGCGTTTTCTGGAGCCTTTGATCTTGGATTAGGCAAAGAAGAACATCCCGTTCTTCCAGAACCAATTCCTGAGCCTGAACAAGTGGAAGAGCCAATTCCCGAACCGGTTCCTGAGATTGTTCCTGAACCAACACCTGAACCTGAACACGTTGAGGAAGAAGAATTTGTGAGTGCTGCAGAACATTTCCTTGCTGCAGATACCGATGGAAGTAAGGAGCTTTCCGTCGAAGAACTGGCCGTCGCCACTGGTACTTCACTTGAAGAAGCAAAGGAACTGCATGAGCAGGCTGATACGGACGGAGACGGAACAGTTTCTCTTTCTGAGTTTATTTCTTCTCCCGCTGCGGAGAAAACTCAATCTCTTCCTCGCCCTGTTGCTCCTGTTCGAAAACCACTTGCGCAGCAACAACCTGCGGAGCAACAACCTGTTCAACAGCAACCTGTTCAACAGCAACCCGCTCAACAGCATCAACCCCAACAGGGCTGGAATCAACAGCCACAGCAACAACAAGGCTGGAATCAGCAGCAGAATCAACAACAGGGCTGGAATCAACAGCCACAGCAACAACAAGGCTGGAATCAGCAGCAGAATCAACAACAGGGCTGGAATCAACCACAACAACCGATTCAGCCAACCATCCGTTCAGGCGTTCTTTGCCGTGGATGTGGTATTGGACTGGATCCATATTGGCGGTTCTGTCCAATCTGTGGTACACAGAGCGGCGGCGTTCGTTGATTAATCCCAAAGCGAAAATTCGCCGTTGGTGATTAGTTGAGTGTCATCCAACCATACACTAGCGTTTTTGAGAACTCCTGGTATGTGTATTCCAACTGCAGAGGTTCCACCTAAGGCCGTGTTGTCTCCAACTGAGAAATAGCATGTACCCAATCGCTTTTCGTCTTCGAGAACGTTACCAGAGAGGCGCGCTTGTGGATTCATACCAAATCCAAATTCGGCAACAGTCCAAACATTTTCACGGTCTTTGGTCCGTAATCGCTTCGCAGCTTCGCCAAACTCTTGCCGAATAGTGGCAGCAGTTGTACCTCCCTTGACGTCCATGACCATTCCTTCTTCGATAATCAGTGTGATTGGTTCGTCAACAAGATTTGATTCCCATGACCCATCAATGACCACCGTACCGTTCATGGTTCCTTCACGCGGCATGATGAACGCCTTTCCAGCGGGAAGGTTCGTGAGCATCTTCGGACGGTTACATATTCCATTGTCGTCGAGTTTCCATTCACGCCAATTCACTTCAAACGAGACATCAGTGCCTTGTTCTGACTTAACATGAACAATTCTTCTCCGTCGGAAATAAGGGGTGAGGTCGCTGATTTTTTGCTTGATTTCATTAAAGTCTGCGGACATACCTCCGCGACTGAACATCTCATTGGTCATCCCCGGCATGGTGGCTACCCTTGCACCTCCACGAACCGATTGGCGAATGGCACGTGTGTGGGTAAGTGAGTAACGTGTCGGTGCAATAACAACCTGTTGTTGTCGCATTAGGTTAGCCACTGGCGAAGGTGGCTCTTCACCGTGGTGCCGGGCTTTTGGCATGACGATGAGCAAGACTCGGTCCGACCGTTCGTTGGCTGCTTCATGCAATGCTTGGCCAATGTCTCCGGTCGTAGGGTCGCAAACAATAAGGACATTTTCTCCTCTACGAATATCCATACATGTTTTGATAACTGTTTGAGCGCTGGTTTTCAAATTCTCAGCGACTTCTTCTATAGAAAGTTCATCAAAAGAGATATCCTCTTCTGGTTGAACTTCCGGTTGGGTTTTTTCTGTTTCAGGAGTCTCTTCAATGGGCTCTTCAACCTCATCGATGACTTCCTCAAGTTCTTCATCCTCGACAGGAATTGGCGCAGATTTTTTTGCCTTACGAGAAAAAGGCCGCACCATAAAAACCCCGACGAGGCTTAACAACTTCAATGTGTGGCAGTATTTGCATTACAAACTCGGCTCGCCCCCTCGAAAAATACCATACGAGTGTTCATGATGGATGGAGGAATGGGTAGAGCATGCAGACATATTCAGCGTTCATTGAACGGGTAAAAGACATTCACCGTCTTGGTGCGCTTCAAGGGCATCTTGGATGGGACCAAGAGACGTTCATGCCTTCAAAGGGCTCAGAAGCGCGTTCCGATATTCTTTCTTGGCTTGCTGCGGAACGTCATACGCGCCTCGTCGATGACGAAATGGGTCACCTCTTGTCACAACTTGAACAGTCTTCAGACCTTGATGACGACCAGCAAGCGAACGTAAGGGAAATGCGCCGAGCCTACGACAAGGCCATTCAACTTCCTGCTGAGTTTGTAGCAGCATTTGCCAAAGCGAAGTCCGAGGCACTGCTTTCGTGGCAAAAAGCACGTGCTGAATCAGATTTTCAATCCTTCCTCCCTCAACTTGAATCACTTATTGAGATGACGAAGAAGAAAATCGCCTATTACGGTGGCGAAGAGAATCCCTATGACGTCCTGCTGGATGAATATGAAGTTGGCATGAAAGTTACCGATTACGACCCGCTGTTCGCCGGTCTTCGTGCTCGATTAGTTCCACTTCTGCAAAACATTACAGAGGCTCAAAAAACCCGTCCAGACCCGACTCTTCCCAAAGAAATGCGTTTTTCCATTGAAGCCCAAACCGAGTTTTGTCTCAAAGTTTCTGAGGCAATGGGATTTGATTTCTCTGCAGGTCGCATGGATGCTTCAACTCATCCGTTTTCCGCCGGCCTTTGGCCGGGGGATACTCGTTTTACCACTCGCTTTGATGAAAAAGATCCCTTTTCTTGCTTGTATGCAGTCATGCATGAAACCGGGCACGCTCTTTACGAACAGGGTTTAGCTCACTCCCATTCTTTAACACCAAGAGGAGATGCAGTTTCGTTGGGTGTCCACGAATCACAAAGCCGGTTTTGGGAGAATCAAATCGGCCGAACTACCGGCTTCTGGGAAGTAGCGCTGCCTTGGTTCCGTGAACAATTCCCAGACGCTCCCGATTGGAGACCGGAAGAACTCAACAGAATTGCGAACACCGTATCGAAAGGCTTTATTCGAGTCGAGGCAGATGAGGTAACTTACAACCTGCATGTGATGCTACGGTATGAAATTGAAAAGAAAATATTCAACGAAAACCTTCCGGTTTCCGAATTACCTGCAACTTGGAATTCCATGTTCGAAGAGTGGTTTGATGTCCAAGTTCCAAACGACACGATGGGATGTCTCCAAGATATTCACTGGTCAATGGGTGCCTTTGGATACTTCCCAACCTATACTTTGGGCAACCTCTATGCCGCTCAGTTACTCGAATCGATGCAGGACGAATTGGGCGATATTGACGCTCTTGTATCTTCAGGCGATTGGTCAAGTCTACTGCAATGGCTACGTCCACGTATTCACGAACAAGGGAGTAAAATGTCCCCTGCTGAATTGATCGAATTCGCTACAGGCTCACCGCCGTCTCCTGAACCGTTTCTTCGATACGTCGAAGCGAAGTACGGTTCATTGTACGGATTGTAGTGTCACTCTTCTTCAGTGCCCAGCATTGCGTTCATGCGAGCCGTAAGTTCGTTGATAGCGTTCATTAGATCATCGGTACGGTCCTCTTCACTTTCTGTTCCGAAAGACAGTCCAAGCATTGTCACCATTGCACCCGACAGCATAATCACTGCAGGCATGTAGACGTCTGACGCAGACATTACACTGTCTGCAGCTTCCATCCATCCGAGCAGTGCACCGATTATAAATACACTAAATCCAATTACAACTTGCTGATATCCTTCTCCAATATTTTCTTCGAGCCAACTCATTCTCTATCCCTAACCGGGAATAAGTGGTTGAGCGTATAATATTACCGCAAAAGAGCCGAAATTTAACTGAAAAGCGGCATTAACTCCATGGAGCCATCAATATTGGAGTGCCAACTGAACCTGCTTCAACTAAAATTTGACCCTTTTGTCCAGTGTTTTCTGTACGCTCAAAGACTGGAATACCAGCAACAATGGTCATTTTTGCCCAACCGGTTAACATACGTCCTCTGAAGGGGTTCCAGCCGACTCGAGTCCAACTGTTTTCATCTACGACTTCCTGTTCATTTTCCATGTCGACCAACACAAAGTCCGCATCGAAACCAACTTCGATTCGTCCTTTTCCAATCATGTTGTAACAATCAGCCACATTGGTGGACATCCACTCAACGACCTGCTCAATCGTGCATGTGCCGGATTTAGCGTGGGTGAGCATGACGGCCAGTGAGGTTTCAACTCCAGGCATACCGCTGGGTGCTTGTGGGAAACCAAGTCCCTTTGCTTCGGAGGTGTGAGGTGCGTGGTCCGTTGCCATACATTGGACGGTTCCATCCAAGAGGCGCTTCCATAGCGTGTCCTTGTCGGCTTGGTATCGGATTGGTGGATTCATTTGCAATCGGGTGCCTTGTTCCTTAACATCGACATCGGTGAAGGTAAGATGTTGAGGCAAAGTTTCAGTGGTGATAATGGCACCTTCTTTCTGCTGAGATGGCAGTGAAGTAATGCCGTTCAACCAATCCGCTTCGATACCTGAGGTGAGATGCAACACATGCAGTCGATGGTTATGGGTTTGAGCGAGTTCGACAGCAAGTTGTGTTGCCAGTAGGGCGGTAACATCGTCCCTCCATTCAGCATGGGCAGCGATGTCGGTTCGAGCCTCATAATCAGGGAACCGCTCATTCAACCTCTTTTCATCCTCTGCGTGGACGGCAATGAGTCCTGCAGTTTGTGAAAAAATGGTTTCCAATGCCTCACGTTCGTTGACAAGTAATGTACCGGTTGAAGAGCCCATAAAAATTTTGATTCCACAGATTCCGGGAATTGCTATCGGTGCCTCCGGCGTTCCAACAGCCTCCTGAAGTTTTTCGACATTGTCTGGAGTGGCTCCAATAAAGAAGCCGTAGTTGTTGACGCATTTTGCGGCAGCAGTGTCAAGTTTCATTTGCATGCCAGGTAGGTCGACGATGGAGGGTTTGTTGTTCGGCATATCGAGAAATGAAGTGATGCCACCACTGACAGCTGCTGCTGAGCCGCTTCCCAAATCTTCTTTCTCTGGTTGGCCGGGGTCTCGGAAGTGAACTTGCGGGTCGATTGCACCAGGCAGTAGATGCAAGCCTGAACCGTCAACAAGGAGCTCCCCATCGTTGTGAACGAGAACTTGAGGCTTTGCAATCTCTGATATCACTCCTCCAATTGTGCGAACATCAGCAAATTTTGTTTCGTTTGGCAAAACGACTTTTGCTCCAACAATCAGCATGTTTCCACGGAGATCTGTACCTTCCATGAGACGGCTTGAGTGAATCCACTCCTTGAACTCTACGATGAACCATTATCTTCGCCGAGCTGATTTGGGCCTGAAAGCATTGCAAACACCATCGATGGTGTCAATGTAAGGACCTTCAAGCAGGTCGATACAGTATGGCACAGCCTTCCAAATTTCGTCAATCGTTTCGCGAATCGATTTTGGACGTCCAGGGAGATTGAACAGCAGGCTTTTTCTGCGAATGCCACCGAGTTGCCTAGACAGAACAGCGGTAGGGACATATTGGAGCGAAATAGCCCGCATTTGTTCTCCAAAACCAGGGAGAATTTTGTCACAGACGCTTTCTGTCGCTTCTGGCGTCACATCCCTTTGAGCAGGGCCTGTCCCCCCCGTGGTGACCACAACATGGCATCCAAGTCCGTCTACCATTTCGATGAGAGTTTCTTCGATGAGGGCCTTGTCATCAGGTACACATCGGTAGTGAACGGTCAATGGGCTCGCAATCCCTTGTTCGAGAAACGAAAGTAAAGCAGGCCCTCCTTCGTCTTCATATTCGCCTGCATTCGCTCGATCACTTACAGTTACTATGCCAACAACTGCATGCTCTCCAACATGCTCAGAACGACCGGACAAATGCTGGACAGAATCCAAGTTGACACACCTTCACTGTTCACCGTACTTGGCTTGGATGTTTGCGTGGAAGTTGTCAAGTAATGTGTCTTCAAACAATTCAGTTTGACGTCGCATCTTTGTTGAACGAATGTGAAGGAATGCGGCTCCTACAAAGACGATGATAATCAGTGGAATAACAGCTTCCAGTTTGTATTGGTGCATGAACTTCACAATACCTTCGGCAGTGTATGCCCAAGTGACTGAGGCGATTGAACCGCCAATAATCGTGGCTGAAAGAACTCGAGTGAAGTTCATTCGAGACAACAGACCAAGCATGGCGCCGACCAATACACCGGATGCCATGAACGGAATCCATACGAAGACAATCAGTCCCCAGAATCCCCATTTGTTAATCATTTCACGCTTCTCATTGGCCATGTATTCAACAGTTGATAGCGTATTGCCGAGGAATTTCGTTTGCAACATTTTGCCACCGAAACCGTCTTGCTTTGCCACAGCAACAATTCGCTGGTCGTTCTTGAGATCACGTTCGACACGCCCTGCACCGGCGCGGTCCGAGAGTGTTGAGATTTGATTTCGCCCTTTGACGATAAGTTCTTGCGAGCCTAACAAGTCTGCATTTCGTGTTGAGATAAAACGATGCAGCTCCGTCTGTACTTCATCTCGAGTTTTCTTAAATCTGAAGAAAGCAAATCGTTGCGTTGGCCGATAGATGACGGATACAAAGATGACTCTGTCATCGCTTGTTACGACCGCTGCTTCCATCTTGAGGTTTGGTCGGCGCGCAAAGAACAACTCAAGACTCTCACGAACTTCGTCTTCAACCCTCGAGAGTGTGTGGAGTTCGGAAAAGAAGTCGGTGTAATTTTGCTCACTATCGTCTTCCATTTCTGCAGATGTTCCAATGCCCACGCCAGATTCAAAATCAATGGCTTGGTTCACGCCAATGGTCCGCACGGTGAGTTGAACGGGTTTGAATACTCGGAAGATTGCGAACTCTTCTAGAACTTCACGAAGCACTTCTGCACGTACATCTTTACTGTCTGAGAGCGTTGATTCCGTGTTTTTGTAGGGGACCATGATGTCAATCGAAAGGTCTCGCGGTTCTATTTTGTACAATTCCCAGTCGATGTCGATGTTCAGCCGCTTTGCTGTTTTAATAACAGAATCTTCCACGAGTTGAGAGATGTGGGTTCTCGAGAGAATATCATCGCTGTCTTGGTGGTAGACTTTGTACATTAGTGGATAGATAATGAGAAGGGAGATTGCGGAAAGGGAAAGTGAAGAAAAAGCCATCCACCAAGCCGGGATGCCTGCTGCGCCACCGGTGAGCATTGCGGTTTCACGTCCACCGCCTAATTCGGCACCGATGAGGATGTATCCCCAGTTTCCTAAGTCTTGAACCCCCCAGCATGAGCGAGCGCCAGTATCGGTCAAGCGGACTTGATGTTTCTTTTCAGAGTCGACAAATGGAAGGAACGCAAATGTTTGCTTCGAGATGTCCAGTTCAAATTCAACGGATTTAGAAATTTCCTCCCCGCCTTCAACAATGCTGGCGGTAGAGAGGTTGGACTGGTTGTAGACCGAAATAGAATAATTCAGTTCGTAATGGCCTTCATCCAAATCTTCGAATGGGGCAGAGTAGTACCACCCATTGGTTCGGCCTTCAGGTGGGATGTATATGTTAGAAGAATTTGTCCAAGATTCGATTTCATGTACGCCGTCCTCAAGATGGTTAATCGTATAGGTGCCTACGGCATGCCCGGTGGGGAGGTTATAGCCGTACATTGAGAATCTACCTTCATCTTCATTCGGGAAAATAAGAATCCATGGTTCATCGGTAATCTCGTCGCATTCTCCGCCGATGTCGAGGAATGTCTTCGATGCCGAGTGATCAATCGTCGTCGAGTTTCCAAGTGCCCCTGAGGTCATTCCAAAGATGAGCAATATATAGAGGACGGTGTAAATAATACCAGCGGCTAAGACGAAATTTTCCTTCTTTGCGAGGAGATTCTGCTTGACGTCTCCGCTCCTACGATTACGGATTTCAACCAATTCTTTGGTGATTTTATTTCGGGCTTTTGTTTCATGGTCGACATGGTCGGCTTCATCATGAGAATCACCGCGCCCTTCGCCCATGAGGTTAGCAAAGGGACCTAGCACATGAACCCAACGATGAAAAAGAATTGAGGAGAATTGTAGAAACGGTTCGAACTGAAGAACACAAAGCTTTCGCAGTTGGAGTTGAGGTGGGTCAGGCCGGACTTGAACCAGCGACCTCGGCATCTTCAGTGCCGCGCTCTCCCAACTAAGCTACTGACCCGTGCAGTTCGGCGAGAACCCCTGCCATATCAAGCCTTTCGCCAAACAATGCTGGACGATTTAGCGGTCGAAGTTCATTCAATACCGTCAAGAATTGCTTTTTGAGCTTCAAACAAGGCGTCAATCCCTCCGTCTGCTCGTGCAAGAAGCGCAATAAGTTCATCACCTGAGAACGTTGATTCTTCGCCAGTACCTTGAATCTCGACGTATTTTCCGTCTGCAGTCTTGACGACGTTCATGTCGACATCCGCGTTGGAATCGAGAATGTAATCCAGATCCAAGTAGACTTCGCCGTTGATCAGTCCGACAGAAATAGCAGCTAAATCGTGAGGAATAACTGCATTTTCGTGGTTCGCTCGCTCCGTTTCCGAGAGTGAAGGCGCAGTCCAACCGGATTTCCGCTGGTCTTCTGTTGGGCGCATGTCGAGTGGGAGGCATTGACCTTGGGCAATCAACCGTCGTACAGCAAGCCGCAACGCAATGTTTGCCGCCGTAATCGAGGCGCATCGAGTACCGCCGTCTGCGTTGAGTACATCACAATCGACATTGAGCGCAACAGGTCCGAGAGCCTCAAGGTCAACCGCTGCTCGAAGAGAGCGAGCAATCAGACGTTCAATCTCTTGTGTGCGACCTTTTGCACCGCGTCGCTCTCGACGGAAACGAGAATCAGTTGAACCCGGAAGCAGCGAATATTCAGCGTGAACCCAGCCCTTGTTCGAGTCACGAGGGAACCATCCGGGAAGCCGTGCTTCTTTGGTGCAGCATGCCAGAATAACGGTGTCACCTTGTCGGTAAAGAATGGATGCCAGCGCATTCGGTGTGAAATCAATTTCAACTTCCACATGTCGCATTTCGTTTGCTTCTCGCTCGGTACTAAACTCGGTCTTGAATTTCGCCATACAACGGCCAGTACCTTCTGTTCATCAAGTCTTCTCTTGGTCAAGCCCATGGAGAGAGGCGCGCACATTGAAAAATACGACGGTATTCGGAACGGTATGAGCAAACCAAAAGTTGCAATCTGCGGTGTGGCTCGCACACCAATCGGCAAATTTATGGGCGCTCTTTCGGGCATGAAAGCTGTAGACTTGGGTGTATTGGCTGTTGAAGAGGTCTGTAAAAGAGTAGGAATCGATCCTTCCCAGGGCCTTGTCGAGGAGGTTATTTTCGGGCAAGTCTTGCAAGCAGGAGCCGGTCAAAACCCGGCGCGCCAAGTTGCTCTTGGAGCAGGATTACCTGTGACAACTCCTTGCGTGACCATCAACAAAGTATGCGGGAGTTCACTCAAGGCTGCCATGATTGGAGCAAACAGTATCCGTGCAGGAGAGTACAACGTCATCATTGCAGGTGGGATGGAAAGCATGTCGAACGCACCTCACCTTTTGATGAACCACCGCAAAGGGGCAAAAATGGGTAATTCGACCCTCGTTGATTCCATGATTCATGATGGACTTTGGGACGGCTATAACGATGTACACATGGGCAACACCGGTGAAACAGTGGCAAAGGAATGCTCGATTACTCGAAACCAATCCGATGCATTCGCCGCACGAAGCCACCGTCTGGCTTCCCAAGCACAAGCAGAAGGTTGGTTTGATTGGGAACTCTTCCCTGTTGAGATACCACAACGTCGTGGCCCTTCAGTTGTGTTCTCCAAAGACGAAGGTGTTCGGCCACAAACGGATGTGGACTCTCTTTCCGGTCTTCGTCCAGTGTTCCAAAAAGACGGTCAAGTTACAGCTGGTAATGCAAGCACATTGAACGACGGTGCCAGTGCAGTTGTTTTGGCAAATGCGGACTTTGCAGAACAACAAGGTTGGGATATTATCGCCTATGTTGACGACTACTGCACAAGTGGCGTTGCGCCTGAGCGCGTGATGAGCGCCCCTATTCCGGCTGTTCAAATGCTCTTGGAAAGGAATCAACTGGATGTATTGGATGTCGACATTTACGAACATAACGAGGCGTTTGCATCTGCATCATGCGCGGTTGCTCAAGAACTGAAGATTCCAGAAGACCGATTCAATCTCCACGGCGGTGCAGTTAGCCTTGGCCATCCACTTGGTTCAAGCGGAACCCGCTGTCTCATCACGATGCTCGGCGTCATGCGCCGCTGCGACGCAAAATCAGGTATTGTTACCCTGTGTTTAGGTGGCGGCAACGCCGTAGCCATGCTTATTCGGCGCCAAACCAGGGACTCTTGAGTCCACAAAACAGCGACATTTCCGACTGGTGGTATCAAATAGGGCCGGATGACGGCCTCCAGTTGGGGTAAGCCGATGGTATCGTTCGCAGATCTTGGAATTGAGCCACTTTTGGTCGATGCCCTCAAGCAACAAGGCATTGTTGAGCCGTTCGAAGTTCAAAAAGAATCCATTCCCGATGCCATGTTAGGAAGAGATGTTTGTTGCCGTGCACCTACGGGCTCTGGCAAGACACTTGCTTTCGGTCTGCCACTTTTGGCAATGACTGAGGAAGCAGAACCCAGCCGCCCAACTTCACTGATTCTTACACCAACACGAGAATTAGCAGAACAAATCTTCAATGTACTCGATCCTCTTGCCTATGAATTGCAACTTTATGTTCAAGCCATGTACGGTGGTAGTTCCTACAATAAGCAATACCGTGCACTTGAGCGGGGTATTGATGTCTTGGTCGCTTGCCCAGGACGCCTGATTGACATGATGGACCGTGGAGCAGTCTCATTGGATGATGTCGGTATTGTTGTGCTTGACGAGGCAGACAGAATGGCAGATATGGGTTTCATGGAACCCGTTTGTAAGATTCTTGACCGCTGTAAAAAGGACCGACAAACCATTCTTTTCAGTGCCACTCTCGATGATGAAGTTGCAGATCTCGTTCGCGATTATCAAACCGACCCAGTGACCATCGAAGTAGGGCCTAAAGAAGTAACCATGGAAAGCATGACGCACTACTTTTGGTTGATGCCGAACTCGAAAAAGTCAACGATTTCCTCGGAAATCATTCGGAAGTGTGGACGCACCATTATTTTCTGCCGAACCAGAAACGGTGTAGACCGAGTTGGAGATGAGATGCAATTCGACGGTATGGCAATTGAAACGCTCCACGGTGGTCTTTCACAACGACAACGAGACAGTGCAATGAAACGCTTCCAACATGGAGAATGCATGGCCTTGATAGCAACCGATGTCGCTGCTCGTGGAATAGATGTTGAAGGCGTCAACTGTGTGATTCATTATGACCCTCCTGAAAACGGTAAAGCGTACAAGCACCGAAGCGGACGAACTGCTCGGGGCGGAAATACGGGTATCGTGATTTCTCTTGTCCAAAAACCTCAGAAGAAGCAATACGGACGAATCCAACGTGATGTTGGAATCCGTGTAGATTTTGAACCACCTGAATTTTCCGCACTTCCTGAATTTGAAGTCGAATACATCGCAGCTGATCGCAGACAGCGGTCAAACCGTGGCGATTCAGGTGGCCGTGGTGGACATTACGGTTCCCGAAACGGTGGCGGCGGAGGTCGTGGCGGTGGCGGATACCGTGGCGGTGGCGGCGGTGGTCGTGGCGGC